>ERZ791574.14-NODE-14-length-167260-cov-5.580383_pt1 | contig 167260 bp, 187 predicted proteins | sample MGYA00433098_ERZ791574 | MGnify/ENA primary metagenome ERZ791574 (study PRJEB30046, sample SAMN00791933) | human gut metagenome | study: EMG produced TPA metagenomics assembly of the A metagenome-wide association study of gut microbiota in type 2... | reverse complement strand
GCGGTACGCGAGCTGGGTTCAGAACGTCGTGAGACAGTTCGGTCCCTATCCGGCGCGGGCGGAGGATATTTGAGAGGAGCTGTCCTTAGTACGAGAGGACCGGGATGGACGGACCACTGGTGTATCTGTTGTCGACCAACGGCATGGCAGAGTAGCCAAGTCTGGAAGGGATAAACGCTGAAGGCATCTAAGCGTGAAGCCCCCCTCAAGATGAGATATCCCTCCTTCGGGAGTAAGACCCCTTGAAGACTACAAGGTAGATAGGGCAGAGGTGGAAGCATGGCAACATGTGGAGCTGACTGTTACTAATAGGTCGAGGGCTTAATCTGGTTAATAACGGAGAAAACAAATCGGATTTGTATGAAGTTTTGAAGGTACATTGAAAATAAGACGTAATTCCTATTGCGTCCTTTTTCTATATTTGATATAATAATTAAATATAGGGGATTGGTCAAATGGTATGACAGAAGTCTCCAAAACTTTTAGCGGGAGTTCGATTCTCTCATCCCCTGTTATTAAACCTTGAAGCAAGATAGTTGTTTCAAGGTTTTTTTATGTTTAAAAATGAAAAGAGATGCATTATAATGGGCATAAAGTATTTATTTTAAATGATATTAATTTTGTATTTCAAAATGGATTACAAATGTAAGGAGGATTTTTAAATGAAGGAAAAGCTTAAGATTAATGTGACGAAGCCACAATATGTGCAGGTGTCTGATATCACATATGCGCAGGTGGATTCCTGGTATGATCACTGTCGCAGGGATTTAAAACTCGATTTAATATATCCGGAAGATATGTCTGACAAGCGTTATCCTTGTATAGTATGGATATGCGGTGGTGCATGGATGAGGATGGATAAGTCAGCACATCTATCATATCTTAGCACGCTTGCTCATCAGGGTTTTGTTGTTTGCAGTGTGGAATACCGCACATCAAATGAGGGCTGCTATCCTATGCAGATAGAGGATGTGAAGGCTGCAATCAGGTATTTGAAGGCACATGCAGATAGATACAGAATTGATAAGGAACATTTTGGTGCTATGGGAGAATCAGCCGGAGGATTTTTGACATGTATGGCGGCATTGGATCATGATAAAGCTCATGATGTTGGAGAATATCTTGAAGAGTCAAGCAGTATTCAGGCAGCATGTCCATGGTATCCACCTACTAACCTTAGCACATTTAAGTATAAAGATGCCGAAGAATGCGCAGCATCTATGGAGTCACTTTTACTCGGATATAATATTATGAGAAATATCAAGGAAGCATACAACAGTTCACCGGTATCTAAGGTGACAAAAGATGCTCCTCCATTTTTGATTATTCACGGTATAAATGATCAGACAGTTCCATTTGAACAGAGCGAAGAGCTTTATGACAAGCTTATTGAAAATGGCTGTGATGCAGATTTGATTGCATTAGAAGGCGCTGACCATGCGGATCTGCAGTTTTTTCAGGATGAACTGTGGGATAGGATAATCGATTTTTTTAAGACTAAATTAGGATTAATTATGTCAAATTGCAGCTTTTAAAAATTTTATTTCAAGCGGGAATAAAGTATGTTGATAAAGGCTGTTACATATTTTAGCAACTGAATAATTATGGACAATCATAAAACCATAGTATCTTAATGTGTTTAAGATATCTATGGTTTTTTATTTTTGAAATCAATGAAAATATTAAGTATTGCCGAAAGTATTTTGATATTTTTGGCATCTTAAATTAGAAACAAATTCCTGTTATGGCTTATCCTAATATTGTCTCCAGAAAATACCACTTGATTTTCTCGAACATATGTTATATAATACAAACGAATGTTCGAGAGATGGTGGGAGGCATTATGTTAACGTCAATCAGTGCTGATATTATGGAAAAACTTAAGATTCTGTCTGATGCGGCAAAGTTTGATGTTGCATGTACTTCCAGTGGTGCATCCCGTTCGGGTAATGGAAATGATATGGGGAGTGCATTTGCCAGTGGAATATGTCATTCGTTTACAGCTGATGGCAGGTGTATATCGCTTCTCAAGATACTTTTTACAAATGAATGTATTTATGATTGCAAATACTGTATCAACAGATGCACTAATGATGTTGAAAGGGTGACATTTACGCCTGAAGAGGTATGTGAGCTTACTGTTGAGTTTTACAGACGCAATTATATAGAGGGACTTTTTTTAAGCTCAGGTATCATAGAATCGCCCGAGCATACCATGCAGCTTTTATATACCACGCTTTTTCTTCTGAGAAACAAATATCATTTCAATGGGTATATACACATCAAGGGTATACCGGGAGCCTCCTCTGAGGTTCTTGAGATGATTGGATATCTTTGTGATAGGATGAGTGTTAATCTGGAGTTGCCCACAGCGGAAGGGCTTAGGACAGTTGCTCCAAATAAGGCGCGTAAAAACATTCTTACACCTATGAGATTTATTCAAAATGGTATAAAGGACAGCCGAATGTATCATGGCAATAGCAGTATGAAAAACCGTATGTATATAGATGAGCAGGCATATTATGAGCAGATGGCCGAAATAAAAGATAGTACTGCAAGATTATCAGAGTATCACAGAAGCCTTAGGGTTGCTACAGATTGCGGGAAGGCTGATAAGCTTGCAGAAAAAAGCTGGGGCTTGGGAGTGCAGCTTGATCCGGGAGTTGTCTGTGAGACAACGGACGTTTCTTATGGAGCTGGTGATTACATCAATAATACAGGCTTAAGTATCAAAAGACCGGACAGATATTATGTGCCGGCGGGGCAGAGTACACAGATGATTGTGGGAGCAACCGGAGAGAGTGATTATCAGATTATATCTGTAGCAGAAGCAATGTACAACAGGTTTGATATGAAGAGAGTATTTTACTCGGCTTTTGTGAATGTTAATATGGATGAGTCATTACCGGGTATCGGGCAGCCACCACCGTTAAAGAGAGAGCACAGGCTTTATCAGGCAGATTTTCTTATGAGATTTTATGGCTTTAAGGCAGGAGAGCTTTTGTCGGAGGATAATCAGAGCTTTAATGATTATATTGATCCAAAGTGTCAGTGGGCTGTAGGTCATCTGGAGTGTTTTCCGGTTGAGATTATGACGGCGGATTATTATACACTTCTCAGGGTCCCGGGAATAGGCACTAACAGTGTCAGGCGTATTATAAAAGCCAGAAAGCATGCAAAGCTTTCGTTTACAGATTTAAAGAAAATGGGTGTCGTGCTCAAAAGAGCACTGTACTTTATTACCTGTGATGGTCGTATGATGTACAATACAAAGCTTGATGAAAGCTATATTACAAGGCATCTCATATATAACGAAAGGCCGGATACTATGCTTTTAGCTGATAATAAATCATGTACTTATGAGCAGATGAGTATATTTGATTTTATATCTGAATAGACAATATTTTTGTAAAGCTGCAGGGAGAAGTGTGCATGGATAATATAATACTTAGATGTGATAATAATATAAATGGGATTTTTACCGCTATATATGATGCTTTTGTATACAAAAATCAAATGCAAAAAGAAAATCACGAAGTATACCGGGACAATATTTCTATTGAGATAGGCATTGGAGGAAACTATACACTTTTTTCAAAGATGATAGATATTGAAACAGATGAGGTAAAGGTCCAAAAGACAATTTTGACAATTCAAAAGAAGCTTGGTTTTAAGATATATGAGACTGTATTTGATGCTTTATGCCATTATTCTGATAATAGAGCAACAATAGTGCTTGGATTTCTTGTCAGAGCATTTAAGGTGGGACAAAGGATTATGGAGCATATGACCGATAAATATGTTATGGAGGTATTTGAACTTTCAAGAAAGGTAAATAAAGAGGCTGACAAGATAAGAGGGTTTATTCGTTTTAGTGATAATGGAAACTATCTGATGGCGCACTTTGAACCAAAATGCGATATGATACCGGTTGTTATGTGGCATTTTGTGGACAGGTATCCCGGGGAAAATTTTGTAATCTATGATGATAGAAGAAGGTATGCAGTGGTCCACTCGAGGCTTAAGGAGTGCTTTTATATCAATGAAAGTGAATTTAAACAGCTTGAGAGAAGTGTGCCGGTGAAGACAGACAGTTTTGAGCAGTTATGGAAGGTGTATTTTGAGCACACTGATATAAGGGAGCGGTTCAATCCACAATGTCAGCGCAATCTTTGTCCAAAGTGGTATAGGAAGAATATGGTGGAATTTACTTGATTTTTGAAAGAAATCAATTGTTGCTGGTTACACTGTGGTGTGTGAACAGTAATATAGTGACAGAAATACCAATAAATGATACAATTTATACATGTATACTTAAACATAACGATACTATATCAGGGTGATGCTATGCAGATATCAAATTTGGTAAGTCAATACAACAATTCAGTGGCAAATGGTGAGCCTATGACAGGAGCAAAGGGCGTTGAAAAGCTGGTATCTTCTTTAAATGAAATGTCAAAAGGGATGATATTTGAGGGAACAGTAAGCAGTGTCCGTGGCAATCAGGTTAAGCTTGCTTTGTCAAATGGTCAGCAGATTTTGGCAAGGCTGTCAGGAAAGTTTTCATTTGAACAGGGACAGTCTGTGTTTTTTCAGGTGAAAAATAATGATGGAGGCACTATAGAAATAAAACCATATACAGTTGATGGCGAGGGAGCCAACCTCACACTTATGGATGCGCTAAAGGCTGCAGGACTGCCGGTAGATGGCATAAATTTGTCGATGGTGAACAAGATGATGGAAGAGCAGATGCCAATTGATAAGACAAGCCTTAATCAGATGTATCAGCTTGTGCAGGATAATAAGGATATTAATGTGACTACACTTGTTGAGTTAAAGAGGCTTGGAATTGAAATTAATCAGGTAAATGCAGCTCAGTTTGAGAATTATGCTAATGACAAACAGGCTATTACAATTGCTATGGATAGTTTGATAGATGAACTGCCGAATGCTCTTTCAGCCGAAGATTTATCAATGTATAAGCTTGTAACCCAGGCGAGGGATATTTTAAATATTGTTACAGAAGGGCTGCCTGAAGAGGCATTTATATCAAGTGAAGCTTCTGATATGTCACAGTATGAGGCAATAATGCGTGATAATCAATCGGCACCTGTAGTAAAAAAACACTTTAATATTGCTGAATTATTTGAATCATTAAACAGTGTTTCCGGTGAATCACAGGACATTCACACAACGCAGAAAATAAACAATGCTCCGGCAATAGATACCATCCTTTTTCAGGAGAATGAAACAAAATCAAATACTATTGGATTTCTTTTATCGGATAAGCAGATAGAAGAGCTTAATGAACAGGTCAGGATGCTGCTTCCGAATTTACAGGAAAACAATATTTCTTTGTATTCAGAGGATAGCAGTGTCGTAGGAATACTTAACGATATAAAAAGTATGTTGGAAAATACACCGGCAAATGCCGATACACTGAGACATTTATTTTCAGGAGAAGCCTTTAAGCTTATGTTGAAGGAGGCTTTAGAACAGCAATGGATGATTAAACCGGGAGATTTAGAGAAGAATCCTAAGAAGCTTGATGGCTTGTACGATAAAATTGAAAAACAGATAACAAATATGGAAATTATTTTGAAAACATCAGGAGTGGTGAATCCTAAAGCAGAGGCGCTGGCAGATAATATCCGTGGAAATATTGAATTTATGAATCAGATAAACGAGGCATATACATATGTGCAAGTTCCATTGAAGATGAATGAAAAAAACGCCAGCGGACAGTTGTATGTGTATACAAATAAGAAAAGTATGTCCAATCCGGACAAAGAATTATCAGCATTTTTACATTTGGATTTAGAGCATCTCGGTGGGACAGATGTGTCAATTAAAATGCTTCATAGGAAGGTTACAACTAATTTCTATTTGGATAGTGATGAGTCATATGCACTGGTAAAGCAATTTCTGCCGGTGTTGGAAAAGAGATTACAGGATAAGGGCTATAATTGTGAATTGAATGTAAATAGTGGTTCGAAACAGATGAATTTTGTTGCTGGATTTCTGAAAAAGGATTTGCCACCTACAGGTCAGGTGCATAGATATTCCTTTGACATTAGGGCGTAGCAGTGTATAAGATAATTTACGAATAGTCACAGATGATTAAAACTTACTTCAGAAGGACAGGTGAGTTGTATGCATGGCGAAAATGATAATCGCAACAATAATGGAATAGACATAGGCAAAACAGCCGTAGCTATAGAGTATGTGCCGGGAGAAGCAGCACCTAAAATACTAGCTACAGGCAAGGGCGTTATTGCTGACAAAATTATTGAAAGGGCAAAGGAAAGCAATGTGCCTACATATAAGGACGATAAGCTTGCCGATACACTGTCTAAGCTTAAAATAGGTGATATGATTCCAACAGAGTTGTATGAGGTTGTTGCAGAGATACTTGTTTTTGTTAATGATCTTGATAAGCTTAAGGCAAAAATTGACCAAAGATAGTGTGTAGGTTATATGATATGTGAGGCAGTTATGAATAAAAGAAGTGTTGGAAGTATATATGAGCAGCTTGCAGCTGAGCAGTTAATAAATATGGGATATAGTGTACTTGCCCGCAATTACAGAAACCGCTTTGGAGAGATAGATATAATAGCAAAGGATGGAGATACAATATGTTTTTGTGAGGTGAAATATCGTAGAGATAACGGTTGCGGCAGGGCTCTTGAAGCAGTTGGTTATAGCAAGCAGAAAAAAATTATATCAGTTGCAAGGTATTATCTTATGAAACATGGTTTGGATGAGTGGACGCCATGCAGATTTGATGTGATAGCAGTGGATGATGTCGAGGTTACTGTTTTGAAGAATGCATTTGAGGGCGGTCAATAACTATTGGCTTGGCAGTTACGGACAGGTATTACGGAACCGTTAATTTATAAACGTTTGACCAGACTATTTCATGAAAACAGATAAGGAACAGGAAATTTTAAACAGCAATAGTTATCGGTAATATATAGTCGCATAGATATAAATATGAAGACAGACATTGATAAGAATATAAAGAAGGAAAAGAATATAAAGAAGGAAAAGAATATAAAGAAGGAAAAGAATATAAAGATGGATAAGAATATGCAGGCTGAAAACATACACAAAAATGTTGATGAAATTACTATAAATGATTTTGTTACAAAGAATGATAAAGATGTTCTGGAATTAAAAAAGCACGTCCTTTCAAGCGGAAGTGTTGTTCCTTTGTTACATTTTAGGAAGCTAAATGAGCTTTCTATGATAGAGCATTGCTTTACAACGCGTCTTGGTGGCCTCAGTACAGGAATGTTTGAAAGCTTAAATCTAAGCTTTACACGTGGAGATGACGAGGGAAAGGTCTTAGAAAACTATAAAAGGGTGGCGGAGGCAATCGGAGCAGAAGCAGGACAGATTGTTACGACAGACCAGACACATACTACCAATGTTTTGAGAGTTGGAAAAAAGCAGTGCGGCATTGGGGTGACAAGAAAGAGACCATATACAGATGTGGACGGACTTATCACGAATGAGCCAAATGTTGTGCTTGCCACATTTTATGCTGATTGTGTACCGCTTTATTTTGTTGATCCGGTACATAGGGCAATAGGGCTTAGCCATTCGGGCTGGAGAGGTACTGTAAATCGCATGGGAAAAGAGACACTTATTGCTATGAACAGGGAGTTTGGTACCGAGGCACATGATGTTATAGCTGCGATAGGACCTTCAATATGTCAGGACTGCTATGAGATAAGTCAGGATGTTGCAGAGCATTTTGTGGACGAGTTTGCGACAACAGACGATCCTAATGCGAGTGATATTCTGCTCTATAAGGGAGACGGCAAATATCAGCTCAATCTTTGGGAATGTAACAGGAGAGTGCTTATGGAGGCAGGAGTACAGGAAGACAATATTGCCATAAGCAATATATGCACTTGTTGTAATCCCTCTCTTTTATTTTCGCATAGAGCAAGTCATGGAAAGCGTGGAAATCTTGGAGCTTTTATGTTTCTTAAGTAATTTTCGCACAATCTATTAAGGAAATAATAAGAAATGCCTAAAGCTATATATGTTAAAATAGGTGTATCACGTTGGATAGTACACTGTGCGGGAACTGATGCTGCCAGACAGTTTTTGGTTCTTTGAGTTAATATAAAAGTCACAGCGGTACTGGCGTATATGAACAGGGGAGAACGATATGCAGTTAAATTATCGAGATTCAAAGCCTATTTATGAACAAATTAAGGAAGGCATCAGACGAATGATTGTTATGAATGTTATTAAGCAGGACGAAAAGCTTCCGTCTGTCCGGGTGCTTGCCTGCAAGTATGCAATCAATCCTAACACTATTGCAAAGGCATACAGAGAGCTTGAGGAAGAAGGATTTATTTACACTCAAAGTGGTAAAGGAACCTTTGTTGCAGATGCTAACAATGCAAGGCAGAGCAGGGCAAAACATTTGAAGCTGCTTTTTGACCAGGTGGTGACAGAGTTATTTGTGCTTGATACACCGGTAGAGGAATTGATGACCAGGATGGATGGTGCGAAGGCGCATTTAGATATTGAAGATGATGCAGCCGAATTTGTAATACAACAGATACGGGCAGAAGCTGCGGTGACAGAGGGTAATGATGATACAGATAAATAATTTAGTGAAAAAATTTGATGATTTTACAGCACTCGACGGAGTGAATATGAACGTGGAAAAGGGTGCTGTCTATGGGCTTGTAGGCCCAAACGGAGCCGGAAAGTCTACACTTATCAGGCATATTACAGGCGTAATGAGACAGGATGCAGGGGAAGTGTTTATTGATGGTGAGCCGGTATATGAAAATGCAAGGATTAAAGGGCAGATGGCTTATATACCGGATGATATGTTTTATTTTTTGCAGTCTGATACGATTAATATGATGCATTACTATAAGGGAATGTATCCGGGCTTTGATGAGAAGCAGTTTTACAGGATGCAGGAGTTTTTTCCATCTATAGATGTTAAAAGGAATATCAGAAAGCTCTCTAAGGGCATGCAGAAGCAGGTTGCCTTCTGGCTTGCGCTGTGCTGTAAACCAAAGCTTATTGTACTCGATGAGCCTGTTGATGGGCTTGATCCTGTCATGAGAAGACAGATATGGTCTATCATGCTTGATGATGTGGCTGCAAATAATACTACAGTGGTTGTATCGTCTCATAACCTGCGCGAGCTGGAGGATGTGTGTGATCATGTAGGTATTCTCAATAAGGGAAAGATTATGATAGAGCGCTCTCTTACAGAGCTGCAGGGTAATATTTCAAAGATTCAGATTGCATGTCCATATGGCATGCCTAAGATACCGCAGGATTTTAAAGTTCTTCATATGTCAAATATAGGAAGAGTATACACAGTTATTGTGCGTGGAGAGCCTGAGGCTGTTGTAAAGGCTATTACAGATGGCAAGGACAGTCCGCAGGTAGTGGATGTACTGCCTCTTACTCTGGAGGAAATATTTATCTATGAGATGGGAGGAGAGGACTATGAAGTCAAAGACATCATTTATTAATAAAACAATGCTGCAAAAGAATGTAAAGCTTTACTGGCCAATCTGGACACTGTATACAATAGTGCTATTATTTAACGGCCCTTTTTCTATGTGGAGCAGATTTAAGAGTGCAGATTTTATTTATGGCACGAACTGGCATAAGTATATGCTTGATATGATGTCCCCGGCTATCAGCATGGAGGCAGATATGATTTTTATTTTTGTTATGGCATTGGTTACAGGCATGGCAATGTTCAGTTACATGTATAATTCGAGAGCATGTAATATGATTCACGCTATGCCTGTGACAAGACGTCAGCTTTTTTCGACTAATGTGTTGACAGGCCTGCTGTTTATGTGGATTCCGCAGATAGTTAAGTACATTATGTCGTTTGTTATATGTATATCATATGGCAATACGAAGGTGGTACATATTGGAATTAATCTGCTTGCTACAATGGGAATATCTTTTTTTATGTACAGCCTGGTGTGTCTGTGCGCAATGATTACAGGACAGCTTGTTTCTGTAGCAGTAATGTATGCGCTTGTCAATCTGCTGTATGGAGGAGCAGTTATTGCTATTGCCAATGTGCTCACATATGTATCGTACGGGCTTTCATATATGGAATTTGTAAGGAAAATAAGTGTTACGTGGTTTGCACCCATACTACAGCTTCTCAATCGGGTAGGCTTTCATCCGACCATGAAGAATACAGGGGATGATTATTACTGCATTAAATATACTTTCAGAGGCACAAATACTATCGTAGTCTATGTCATCGCGGCTGCAGTTATATACTTTATTTCTTATAAGATTTATAAGCATAGAGATTTGGAAAATGCAGGAAGTTTTATAGCTATTCCAAAGCTTAAGCCGGTTTTCAGATGGGGGCTTGGCAGTTTGGGAGGATTGATTTTATCTATTGTTGCAGCGGCGCTTTTGCTTGAACTTAGAATCAGTATTGGTGTTCCTGCAATTATGATGCTGGCAGTGGTGCTTGGAATCATAGCCTTCTTACTTTTAGAGATGATTATAAGGAAGAATTTTAAAATTTTTTCTAAAGCACTATTTAAGGAAATCATTGCTTTTGGTGCTTTTGTTGTAGTTGTATTTGGAGGCATAACAGTTTACGGAAATGTGCAGGAAAATTATATACCTAAGCTTGCGGATATTGATTCTGCCTGTATAGCCATAGATTTTGATATTAACCTGGAGGGAAAGGATGTTGAAAAGGTTTTAGAGACTCAAAAGATACTTATGGCGCAGAAAAAGGATTATTTTAAAAAGAGATATGATGATTCCGGGTATATTACAATCTCATATACACTAAAAAACGGAGAAAAGGTCAACCGTGTATATCATAGAACTGATGATTTTAATCCACATAAGCAGTGTAAGGCGATTATGGCGGAGGAAAATAAACCGCAGAATATTATCAATGCTATAATGCAGTGTGATACGACAGATATCACCTTTATCAATGGCTCGGCAGAGCAGTATAATGATAAATATGTAGATGTGCTGAATGAGCGCTTTAACGGAAAAGTTGCTGCGGATATTTTTGATGCTGTAAAGAAGGATGTTGAGGCCGGTGTGATGCAGGAATATAATTTGCAGAGTATGCTTGGCGGAGTGGATAAGGATACCAGCTATATGTACAATCTTATGCTGAATTTTACAGTGCCAAAGGGAAACAGGATTGAAAAAAGCTGGAATGGCTATGAAGCCACATGGTATGAGGATCTGTTGGATATACTGGGTGTGACAAAGGAGTATTCTGATTTTGGGGATGCCCGTTCCGATGGTATTGAAACATATTCGGTCAACATTAGATTTGGTGAAAACTGTACTAATCTGATAGCTGTTCTTAAAGAAAATGGATTAATTTCATCAAAAGAACCACTTTTGACATATGAATAGTTGTCTCTGTAAATGGTATTGTGATATAATTACTCTGTTATAGATGTTTTGTTTATTATTTTATCGTTATTCTGAATAGTTACAATTAGTCTATAATCTAATATGAATTTAGAACAGGAGAGTATATGAGCAGACCAGTAGTGGCCATTGTAGGCCGTCCAAATGTTGGAAAATCTACTCTCTTCAATGCGCTTGCAGGAGAGAGGATATCTATAGTAAAGGACACTCCGGGTGTCACAAGAGACAGAATATATGCGGATGTATCATGGCTTGATTATAATTTTACCATGATTGATACAGGTGGTATTGAGCCGGAATCAGCAGACGTGATACTGTCACAGATGAGAGAGCAGGCACAGATTGCTATAGACACAGCAGATGTTATTATTTTTATCACAGATGTGAAGCAGGGGCTTGTTGATTCAGATTCAAAGGTAGCGGATATGCTTCGCCGTTCACACAAGCCGGTTGTATTAGTTGTCAATAAGGTGGACAGCTTTGAAAAGTATATGACTGATGTGTATGAGTTTTATAACTTAGGAATAGGTGATCCACATCCTATATCTGCAGCTTCGATGCTCGGACTCGGAGATATGCTTGATGAGGTTGTGAAGCATTTCCCGGATTCATCTAAGCAGGACGATGAGGATGACAGACCGAGAGTTGCCATAGTAGGTAAGCCTAATGTAGGTAAGTCATCACTTATCAACAAGCTTGCCCGTGAGGACAGGGTAATAGTGTCAGATATAGCAGGTACCACAAGAGATGCTATCGATACAGCCATAAAATATGATGGTAAGGAGTATATATTTATCGATACAGCCGGTCTAAGGCGCAAGAATAAGATAAAAGAGGATATAGAGCGATACAGTATTATACGTGCAGTTTCCGCAGTTGAGAGAGCTGATGTTGTCATTGTAGTGATAGATGCTACAGAGGGAGTTACTGAGCAGGATGCTAAAATTGCGGGTATTGCCCACGAAAGAGGCAAGGGAATTATCATTGCTGTCAATAAATGGGATGCCATTGAAAAGGATAATAATACCGTAAAGCAGCACACAGAGAAAATCAGACAGATATTAAGCTTTATACCATATGCAGAGATACTGTTTATTTCGGCAAAATCAGGTCAGAGACTCAACAAGATATTTGAGCTCATCGATGTTGTTATAGAAAATAACTCAATGCGTGTTGCAACAGGAGTGCTAAATGAGATCGTTACGGAGGCAGTTGCCATGCAGCAGCCACCTACAGACAAGGGAAAGAGACTAAAGATATACTATGTGACACAGGTTTCTGTTAAGCCGCCTACCTTTGTAATCTTTGTAAACGACAAGAATCTTATGCATTTCTCATATACCAGATATCTCGAGAACAGAATCAGGGATACATTTGGTTTCAGGGGAACTGCACTTAAGTTTATTACGAGAGAACGAAAGGAAAATGAGTAAGATGATACTGGCTAGGATTTTAGCATTGGTCGTTGGGTATTTCTTTGGAACCTTTCAGACCGGATATTTTTATGGTAAGGCACATGGAATAGATGTAAGAGAGCATGGAAGCGGCAATTCGGGCACCACCAATACGCTTCGGACACTTGGATGGAAGGCCGGTGCAGTTACCTTCTTTGGTGATTTGTTCAAGGCAATCATAGCGGTTTTGATATTTTATTTCATATATAGAAATACATATCCACAGGCTGTTAAATGCATAGAACTGTATGCAGGCTTTGGAGCGGTGCTTGGACACAATTTTCCGTTTTTTCTCAATTTCAAGGGAGGAAAGGGAATAGCATGTACATCAGGTGTGATACTTGCTGTATGTCCGATTGCGGCTCCTATATGTCTGGTATTGTTTATTCTTGCTGTAGCCATAACAAGATATGTCTCGCTTGGTTCTATACTGGTTGTTATATCGTTTCTGATTCAGGCAATTGTGTTTAACCATATGGGGCTGCTTGGAGTGAGTGGCAATTATGCGGTCGAGTTTGATATTATTGCTGCTTGTTTTACGGCGATGGCTATCTGGCGACACAGAGCCAATATCAAGAGACTTTTAAGCGGAACTGAAAATAAATTTGGCCAGAAGGCAAAGTAAATAATATTTTTGGATTACAATAAATGAGGGGCAAAAAACCTTTTGACCCTCATATCATTATATATAGTATGAGGAATAAAAAATGAGTAGAGTTGGTATTATAGGTGCGGGAAGCTGGGGAACAGCATTATCCCTGGTGCTTGCAAATAACGGACATTCTGTTGAAATATGGTCAATCGTGGAGAAAGAGATTGATATGCTTAAAGAAAAACATGAGCATGTTGATAAGCTTCCGGGAGTAAAGCTTCCGGACAGCATTACCTTTACAACAGATATTGAGGAAACAATCAAAAATAACGATATACTTGTGCTTGCGGTACCTTCTGTTTTTACCAGAAGCACAGCAAAGATGATGGCTCCTTTTGTGAAGGAAGAACAGATAATTGTCTGTGTGGCAAAGGGAATTGAAGAAAACACTCTGATGACCATATCTGATGTGGTAGAGAGTGAGATACCTTGCGCTGATGTGGCTGTAATGTGTGGACCTTCACATGCAGAGGAGGTCGGACAGCTGCTTCCTACAACAGTGGTTGCAGGAGCAAGGACACAGAAGACCGCTGAGATAGTACAGGATCTTTTTATGAATGAGGTATTTCGTGTGTATACCAGTCCTGATGTACTTGGAATGGAGCTTGGAGGCTCCCTAAAGAATGTCATAGCACTTGCAGCAGGCATGGCAGACGGACTTGGCTATGGAGATAATACAAAGGCAGCGCTTATTACCAGAGGAATTGCAGAAATATCTGTGCTTGCGATTGAGATGGGAGCAAAGGCGGAGACACTTTTTGGACTGACAGGTATCGGAGACCTTATTGTTACATGTGAGAGTCGTCACAGTCGTAATAGAAAGGCCGGAATGCTTATAGGCCAGGGATACACAATGGATGAAGCAACAAAAGAAGTCAAGATGGTTGTAGAGGGCATCTATTCAGCAAAGGCTGCACTTGCCCTTGCAGAAAAATATGATGTAAGGATGCCGATTATCGAGGAAGTAAACAGAGTGCTTTTTGAGGATAAGCCGGCAAAGGAGGCTGTCTCAGAGCTTATGCTTCGTGACAGGAAGATTGAGCACTCAAGTCTGGAGTGGAAATAATCAGTTAATAGGTTGGGTAATAAATGGCTATAGACGGTCATATATAAAATTACATCAGGGGAAATTATAAAATGAAAATAAATATAAAAAAATTGACAACAACAGCCAAAATCCCTACAAGGGGAAGTGAATATGCAGCAGGCTATGATTTATATGCCGACATTACTAAGGAGCTTGTCATTGAGCCACATGAGACAGCAAAGATAGGCACGGGGCTTTCGATAGAGATTCCTGACGGATATTTTGGGGCAGTTTTTGCCAGAAGTGGTTTAGCTGCAAAGCAGGCACTTCGCCCGGCAAACTGCGTGGGTGTGTGCGACAGTGATTACAGGGGAGAGTATATTGTGGCTCTTCACAATGATGGAACACAGGCACGCACTATTAATCCCGGAGATCGTATAGCTCAGCTTGTGGTCATGCCATATCTGGCTGTTGAGTTTAATGAGGTGTCAGAGCTTTCTGATACGAAGCGTGGTGCCGGTGGATTCGGTTCTACAGGAGCTAATTAATCACAAATGAGTTACAATTAAAACTAATCTTTACTTAAAAAGGGGGACTTATCATGGAAAATCGTATTGTGAAATTTAAATCAAAGGAGAGTGCAGGTTTAAACTTACACGCTATACCGGGACATTTCGCTACAAGTCATTCGCATATTAATTATTATGTAGATGTGACAAGCATCAAGACCCGTGTGTCCGAGGCAAAGGAAGCCGCAAAGGCTCTTTACACCAAGGTACCGCATCATTCATATATAGATACAATCGTATGTATGGATGGAACAGAAATGATTGGTGCATTCTTAAGCCAGGAGATTGAGAGAAACGGACTTATGTCTGTGAATAAGCACGAGACAATTTACGTTGTATCGCCTGAGATTAACAATGGACAGATGCTTTTCAGGGATAACAATAAGGGCGCTATAGATGGCAAGCATGTTGTACTTCTTCTGGCAACTACCACAACAGGTGAGACAATCAGAAGAGCGATGGAGTGTATTAACTATTATGGCGGTATGATCACATGTATTGCGTCCATATTCTCAACCATAGATGAGGTCAATGGAGTAAAGATTGATAAGCTGTTTGATGACGATGATGTGGTAAACTACCAGACATATCCTGTTACAGAGTGTCCATTCTGCAAGAAGGGACTGCCGATTGAGGCTATGGTCAATGGCTTTGGATATTCTAAGCTGTAATTAGTACGTTTATTGCAGTAATTGCCTTGTAATTGTTTCGATATCAGACTGTATTTCGTCATAATGACAACAACACGTTAAATTATTTGGCGGATTGACTATAGCCAATTGACGATATGTTTTGTATTATAAAGATACAAAGAAACAAGGTAACAGACAGTCAAGGAACTGAACAGTTACATATATGTACATGATACTTAGGAGGTATTTTTAAAATGGCAAGTTTATCATTAAAGAACATTTGCAAAGTTTATCCAAACGGATTTGAGGCAGTTAAGGATTTCAACCTTGAAGTAGAAGATAAAGAGTTCATCATCTTCGTAGGACCTTCAGGATGTGGAAAATCAACAACACTTCGTATGATCGCAGGTCTTGAGGAGATTTCTTCAGGAGAGCTTATCATCGACGGAAAGGTTATGAATGACGTAGAGCCAAAGGATCGTGATATCGCAATGGTATTCCAGAACTACGCTCTTTACCCACATATGACAGTATTTGACAACATGGCATTTGGACTTAAGCTTAGAAAAGTTCCAAAGGATGAGATTAAGGCAAAAGTTGAGGAGGCAGCAAGAATCCTTGACCTTGAGAAATTATTAGACCGTAAGCCAAAGGCTCTTTCAGGTGGACAGAGACAGCGAGTTGCCATGGGTCGTGCAATCGTTCGTAATCCTAAGGTATTCCTTATGGATGAGCCTTTATCAAACCTTGATGCAAAGCTTCGTGTACAGATGAGATCTGAGATTTCTTCATTACATAACAGATTAGGTGCAACAATCATCTACGTTACACATGATCAGACAGAGGCTATGACACTTGGAACAAGAATCGTTGTTCTTAAAGATGGTGTTATCATGCAGGTAGACAGCCCACAGAAGCTTTACAATCAGCCAAACAACCTGTTCGTTGCAGGATTCATCGGATCACCACAGATGAACTTTGTAGATGCTCAGTGTGTTGTTGAGGGAGCAAAGGCATTCCTTAAATTCGATAAATACCAGGTTGAGCTTCCAGAGGCAAAGGCTAAGAAGCTTATCGATGGCGGTTATGCTGGAAAGAACGTAGTATTCGGTATCAGACCTGAGGATATCTACGATTCAGCAGAGCATCTTGATAAATTTGCTACATGCAAGATTGATTCAGATGTTACAGGATATGAGTTACTTGGTGCAGAGGTATTATTATACTTCACAGTTGCAGGCGCAAATATGTCAGCAAGAGTTGATTCAGATACACCGGCTCGTTATGGTGATCACATTGAGCTTGCATTTGATCCAAACAAGATTCATGTATTTGATAAAGAAACTGAATTGACAATTACCAACTAGTTCGTTAAAATTAAATAGTTGTAAATTGACAGACCGGGTGTATAATTTACACCCGGTTTTCTTTCGCAAATGTTAGGTTCTGACGCGAATGTATGGTTCTGAATAGTTAAGTTATGGTGTTAAACTACAGCAGGTGTACAGAGCTTACCTCATGGAGGTTTTTTACTTGCCTGCGTCAGAACAGTAATGAGAGGATAAGAATATGATTACGAATCAGAAACTGAAAAAATCACTTGAGGAAATAAAAAATATTACTTCGTTTGATGCGATTTTATACTCAGCCAAGGGAAAGCATCTGACAGGTACGGTGGATGAGCCGGAACATAGCGACATTTTTGTGAAGGAGTTTATAGTATCCGAAGAGGATGTTAGGGAAAAAAACGATGCAATCGCATTTGCGGTTGAAATTGATTCAGAGCTTGAGTATGTGCTCGTAATGCTCTGCCCGTATACGAGTGAGAATCTTATAATAGGCAGGATGGCTGTTTGTCAGCTTCGTACACTTGTGCTCGGTGAGTCAGAAAGATATGACAGAAATAATTATATTCAGAATATTCTTCTTGGAAATATGCTTGGTTCTGATATAATAAACCGTGCCAAGAAATTACATATAGAAAACAGAAAACGAGTAGTATATGTTATAGATACAGGAAAGAACAGCAATGAGATAGCTGTTGAGCTTGTAAAGAATCTGGCAGATATCAGAAGCGGTGATTTTGTGGTGGCAATGGATGAGCATAATGCAGTGCTGGTAAAGGATGTGGAGGACATAGATCCAGGTAAGCTTCAGGAAAAACTTGCATCAATTGCCGGAAGTCTGGTTGATAATCTGCTTGCTGAAGCTATGATTAAGGTACGGGTGGGCTATGGCAATCCGACGGATGTTCTTCCAAAGATTGCAGAGTCCTATCAGGAAGCCAGGATGGCTCTTGAGGTCGGCAGGCTGTTTTACGTGGAAAAGGAAATTATGGCATATGACAGGCTGGGTATAGGAAGACTTATTTATCAGCTGCCGATGAGTCTGTGTGAGATGTTTATCCATGAGGTATTTGGTGACGAGGTACCGCAGATACTTGATGATGAAGAGGCAATGTCGACAATCTCTAAATTCTTCGATAACAATCTGAACATTTCAGAGACTGCAAGACAGCTTTATGTGCATAGAAATACGCTTGTGTACAGGCTAGAGCGTATTGAGAAGTCGATAGGTCTTGATATCAGAACCTTTGATGATGCTATGATATTTAAAATAGCTACGATGGTGTTAGCGCATATCAAGGATAGCAGGCAGGGCAGATAGTATAATTATTACGCAATTTAAAGAAGTAGGAGACAAGTATGGCCAAGAAGCAAACATACGATGAGAAGAGCATAGCAATTTTAGAAGGACTTGAAGCGGTCAGAAAAAGACCGGGTATGTATATAGGAAGTGTCACAACCAAGGGACTAAACCATCTGATATATGAGATTGTGGACAATTCAGTAGATGAGCATCTGGCAGGTGCCTGTGATACCATAAGGGTAACTCTTGAGAAAAACGGTTCGTGTACGGTGGAGGATAACGGACGTGGAATACCAGTAGGTATGCATGCTAAGGGTGTATCTGCGGCGCGTGTTGTATTCTCGACACTGCACGCAGGAGGTAAATTCGACAATTCTGTATATAAGACCAGTGGAGGTCTGCACGGAGTTGGTTCGTCGGTTGTAAATGCATTATCCACATATATGGATGTGGAGATAAGCAGAGATGGCTTTATCCACCATGACAGATATGAAAAGGGTGTTCCTGTTGTGGAGCTTGAAAATGGCCTGCTCCCTACTTTAGGCAAAACCAAAAAGACAGGAACAAGGATTAATTTCCTGCCGGATCCTGAGATTTTTGAGAAGACAAGATTCAAGGAAGAGGATGTAAAGAACAGACTGAAGGAGACAGCATATCTCAATCCGAAGCTTACAATCATATACGAGGACAAACGAGGCGATGAGACAGAGCATATTGAGTATCATGAGCCTGAGGGTATTATCGGTTTTGTAAAAGATTTAAATAAAAATATAGAAAAGCTGCATGATGTCATTTACTTTACAGGAGAGAGTGAGAATATAAAGGTTGAGGTGGCTTTCCAGTATACAAGCGAGTTCCATGAAAATATACTTGGTTTTTGTAACAATATATACAATTCTGAGGGTGGAGCGCATATTACAGGCTTTAAGACTGCGTTTACAGGTATTATCAATTCATATGCCAGAGAGCTTGGTATATTAAAGGACAAGGATGCGAATTTCAACGGAGCAGATGTCAGAAACGGCATGACTGCTGTAGTGTCAGTAAAGCATCCTGACCCTAGATTCGAGGGTCAGACAAAGACAAAGCTTGATAATCAGGATGCAAACCGTGCTACTGCCAAGGTGACAAATGATGAGGTGCCGCTTTATTTTGACAAGAATCTTGAGGTCTTAAAGACGGTAATATCATGTGCCGAAAAGGCAGCAAAGATTAGAAAAGCTGAGGAGAAGGCAAAGACCAATCTGCTCACAAAGCAGAAGTTTTCCTTTGATTCAAACGGAAAGCTTGCAAACTGTGAGAGCAGGGATGCTTCTAAGTGCGAGATTTTCATAGTCGAGGGAGATTCGGCCGGAGGCTCGGCAAAGATGGCTAGAAACCGTATGTTTCAGGCAATCATGCCGATTCGAGGCAAGATTTTGAATGTGGAAAAGGCAAGTATTGATAAGGTACTGGCAAACGCTGAAATAAAGACAATGATAAATGCGTTTGGCTGCGGATTTTCGGAAGGGTATGGAAATGATTTTGATATAACAAAGCTTCGCTATGACAAAATCATCATTATGGCCGATGCCGATGTGGACGGAGCTCATATCTCCACACTGCTTTTGACTCTGTTCTTCAGGTTTATGCCTGAGCTTATTTTAGAGGGACATGTATATGTTGCCATGCCTCCGCTTTACAAGGCTATTCCGTCAAAGGGCGAGGAAAAATATTTGTATGACGATGCGGAGCTTGACAAGTACAGAAAGACACATACAGGCAAGTTTACGTTGCAAAGATATAAGGGTCTTGGAGAGATGGATGCGGATCAGCTCTGGGATACCACACTAAATCCCGCAACTAGGATGCTGAAGCGTATTGAAATAGAGGATGGGCGCCTGGCAAATGATGTGACATCACTGCTTATGGGGAGTGATGTGCCACCGAGAAAAGAGTTCATATATGAGCATGCGCATGACGCGGAGCTTGATGTATAAGCATGACGCAGCAGCTTTTGGTTCTCAGTGGTTCTGAATAGTTAAGCAGTATTTATAATCGGAGAAAGACATGGATAGAAATATAGATAACAATGTAGATAACAATATAATTCAGACCGAATATTCGGAGCTGATGCAGAAATCATATATTGACTATGCGATGAGTGTCATTATAGCAAGAGCCCTGCCGGATGTGCGCGATGGGCTTAAGCCTGTACAAAGGCGTACACTTTATGATATGCATGAGCTGGGCATCAGGTACGACAAGCCATACCGAAAGAGTGCGCGTATAGTCGGTGATACAATGGGTAAATATCATCCACACGGTGATTCATCAATCTATGATGCGATGGTTGTTTTGGCACAGGATTTCAAAAAGGGCATGCCGCTTATCGATGGACACGGTAATTTTGGCTCAATCGAGGGAGACGGAGCCGCTGCCATGCGTTATACTGAGGCAAGACTTCAAAAAATCACACAGGAGGCATATCTTGCTGATCTTGACAAAAATGTGGTTGATTTCATTCCAAACTACGACGAGACAGAAAAAGAGCCAGAGGTGCTTCCGGTCAAGGTGCCGAACCTTTTGATAAATGGAGCTGAGGGTATAGCAGTCGGCATGGCTACAAGCATTCCGCCACACAATTTTGGCGAGGTGGTGGACGGTGTGATTGCTTATATGAAAAATCCTGATATCACCACAGCCGAGATGATGCAGTATATAAAGGGGCCTGATTTTCCGACAGGAGGCATTGTTGCAAATCAGGATGATCTTGCAGCAATATATGAGACCGGACAGGGAAAGATAAAAATCCGTGGAAGAATCGAAATAGAGAAGGGTAAGGCAGGAAAGGACAAGCTTGTCATTACAGAAATCCCATACACAATGATTGGTGCCAATATAGGAAAATTCTTAAATGATGTCTATTCACTTGTCGAGTCAAAGGCGACAACGGATATTGTGGATATAACCAACCAGTCATCGAAAGAGGGAATAAGAATTGTCTTAGAGCTTAAAAAAGGTGCTGATGTTGAGGCGCTTAAGAACCTTTTGTATAAAAAGACAAAGCTGGAGGATACATTCGGTGTAAATATGCTGGCCGTCGCAAATGGAAGACCTGAGACGCTTGGTCTTGTACCCATCATAAGGCATCATGTCAATTTTCAGTATGAGATTGCAAAAAGAAAGTATGAGACGCTTCTTGCAAAGGAGCAGGAGAGAGAAGAAATACAGCAGGGACTCATAAAGGCCTGCAACGTGATAGATCTGATTATTGAAATATTAAGAGGAAGCCGTGACCAGAAAATGGCAAAGGCATGTCTCATAAACGGAGAGACAGAGGGGATTAAATTCAAGTCAAAGGCTTCAGAAGCCATGGCAGCCCAGCTTTGCTTTACTGAGCGTCAGGCAGCTGCTATCCTTGAAATGCGTCTGTACAAGCTGATTGGACTCGAAATTGAGGCTCTGATTAAGGAGCACGAGGAGACCAGGGCAAAGATTGCAGAGTACAGCGATATTTTAGAGCACCGTTCATCCATGGCAAAGGTTATTATGAAGGAGCTTAAATCATTCCGCAAGGAATATGCAAGGGACAGACGCACAGAGCTTGACAATCTCGAGGAAGCAGTTGTGGTTAAAAAAGAGCTTGAGGTATCGGATGTAGTGCTGCTTATGGACCGCTTCGGCTATGTGAAGACAGTAGATACTTCAACCTATGATAGAAACAAAGATACAGCTGACGCAGAGAACAAGCTGATATTAAAGGTCAAAAATATAGATAAGCTGTGTATTTTCACAAACAAGGCAAACATGCATCTTGTCAAGGTGTTAGACCTGCCTTACGGCAAATTCCGTGACAAGGGCACACCTATTGACAATGTAAGCAACTATGACAGCAGTAAGGAGGATATAGTATTTATAGCACCTCTTATGGATGTTGAAAAGCACAAGCTTATATTTGGAACGAAGTCAGCTATGATAAAGCTCGTGGATGGTGCTGAGTTTGTGGTGACACGAAAGACCTCGCAGGCTACAAAGCTCATGGATGATGATGAGCTGTTATTTGTTGACATGCTTTCAGAGAATGCTACAATGGTAATGCGTTCAAAGAAGGAGATGTTCCTTCGAATCGACTGTGGCACTATTCCTGAAAAGAAAAAGGCAGCAGTAGGTGTCAGGGGAATGAGGCTTGACAGAGAGGATGAGCTTACTGACATTTATCTGCTTTATGACCAGGAGGAAAAAGAGGTCGAGGTAAAGGGTAAGCAGGTGGCGCTTCACAGGCTGCACATTGCAAACCGTGACACTAAGGGTGTGAAGAAATAATATATCGCATGACAATATAACGTAAAGCATAAACTGTGTACGGTTTTGAGTATGTATGGCCTGGAACAGTTAAAATACCTGACATGAAAGGAAGCGATGAGCTTGTTGGACAAATTAAGAGAGCTTGGCATTTCAGAAAATCTGATTAAGGAAATTGAAAAGTTTCGCTCGCAGTATCCGGTGGACAAGGAGTATGAGTCAAGAATCCCTGTGCCTACACAGTTTTATTACGGAAGCGATGTGTGGGAGCAGGCTATAACCGCCGTTTTATGTGGAGAAAATCTGCTTTTAGTAGGAGAAAAGGCCACAGGAAAGAATCTTTTCGCAGAAAATCTCTCAGGTGTATTTAACCGACCACGCTGGGATGTGTCATTTCACGTAAATATGGATGCAGCATCACTTATCGGAACGGATACGTTTAGCGCCGGAGAAGTAACCTTCAGGCCGGGACCTGTGTATACAGCCGCAAAAACAGGTGGCTTTGCGGTGCTTGATGAGATAAATATGGCAAAAAGTGAGGCTATGGCAGTACTTCATGCCACACTTGATTTCAGACGTACAATAGATGTGCCGGGCTATGACAGACTGTCACTTCATCCGGCAACAAGATTTATTGCCACGATGAATTACGGCTATGCAGGCACAAAGGAGCTGAATGAGGCTCTTGTATCACGTTTTGCGGTCATCCGGATGCCTATGATTTCAAAAGAGAGTCTTGTGAAGCTCATAAAGGAGCATTATCCTGCAATACGTGAAGCGGGAGCAAATGAGCTTGCGGAGGTATTTCTTGAGCTGCATGCAAAGTGTGAGAATGGCGAGATATCATCAAAGGCACTTGATCTGCGTGGTCTCATCGGTTCAATTGGCATGATGGAAAAGGGCTTGAATGTATATACAGCCCTGGATATGGGTATAACAAACAAGAGCTTTGATGAGTATGAGCAGACTCTTATCCGTGATACAATCCGTGCAAGAATCTCAAGGAAGATGAGCGGAGAGCAGCTGTTTTGTTGATATGAGCTTGTGACATATGAAGGAATGGAACATATGGAAGAACAGGATATAAAGGAAGCAAAAAGAGCAAGAAACTTCATATGGATGGCGGCCTGTGACTATGACATAGAGCCGCTTTTTCTGGCATTTGCACCTGATGGATCCGCTGATATTTATCTGAATCTGATTATTGGGCTTGAATACAAGTGGTATGAGCATGACAAGATAGATGCCTTATTCAATCAGATGACAGGAAAAAACGCCATGCTTTATGAGGGTCTTTTATGGATAGGTCTGGAAAATGCCCTGTATGAAAAGGAGAGACAAACGAGGCCTGCCTTATATGATTTAAGGCTTGAGTACGCGAAAAAGAGCCTTGCAGGAGTCAATAAAAACAGGGAGTATTCGAGGATTGATATAATCAGAAATGCACATTGCAGAAGGATACTTGGAAAGCCATCAGGTCTTTGCAAAGAGGATGAAGAGATACTGCATGCTTTTTGTTTTACACCTGATATGACAACGGATGAGATTATAGAAAAAACGAGAGAAAATCTGTGGGAGTATTTCTCGTATAAGCAGATAAAGGTGGCAAAGCCACAGGGCATATATTTTTTACAGAAGGTAGCAGGAGCATTTCACTCAATAGGAAAAGTCAGCACACAGTATGTCAGAGTGAATAGCTTTTATGATAAAAATATGGCCTCGGACACAGCAGCTTTGTCTATGGAGCATTCAAAGAGATATCTGTTGCAGTTTGCACTGCAGAAAGATCCAATAGAAGCGAAGCGGTATGTGACAGCCTGTTTTGGAAAAAGCATGTATTCTGACAGGCAGCAGGCCGAGATTGAGAAAAAGCTCTGTGTAGGAAATCACAAAAACTGTCACTTGCTTTTTACCAGAGGTATTTCATCGGAGAAAAAGCAGACTGTACATGATGAGATTGACAACAAAAGAGAGCGTAGGGAAATTCTTGCATTTAAAAAAGAGACAGCCATGCAATACGACAAGAATAAAGAGCATTTTGAAAAAAACATGGCAGTGTATCAAAACAGTATAAGGAGACTTACAGAAAGCCTTAGAATGCACCTGGAGACAGCAGATGAGACATTTATGGATGCTTCAACACACGGGCGTATAAAGCCTGCGAGAGTATGGAAGGCCATTTATCTGGACAATCCGCGTGTTTTTGAGCGAAAAGATGAGGTGGAGACGCCGGGCTTTTCTGTCGACATACTGATGGATGCGTCATCTTCCAGAAAACAGATGCAGCAGAAGATAGCAGCACAGGCATATGTACTGTCAAAGAGCCTGACAAATTGTGGCATACCGGTGCAGATTTACTCATACTGCAGCATAAGAGGCTACACGGTGATGCATATTTTTAAGGAATATGACGATTATGGTGTGGAGGATGAGCTGTTTCATTTTGTTGCGGCAGGAAATAACAGGGATGGCCTTGCTCTGCGCGCGGCATCACATCTGATGGAGCTAAGTCCAAAGCCTAGGAAGTTACTTTTCATGTTTTCGGATGCAAGTCCCCAGGATGATCAGATAGCAGGGGAGGGAGCCTTTTATAAGGACAGGGAGTACACTGATGCTCTTGCTGTTAAGGACACAGTAAATGAGGTGCAGAGGCTTAAAAACCATGGAATAGACGTAATTGGCATCTTCATGGGAAGTGCGCATGACAGTGAGCTTGCAACAAAGATATTCGGCAGAAGTCTCGTGAAGATAAAGAGTATAGGCGAGTTTGCCGATGCTGTCGGACGCGTGTTAAATGAAATACTGACCTAGCATTTTAATTAAAAATACAATAAATTTAAAGCAATGGAGATAACAAATGAAAGCAATATTATTTGATTTGGACGGAACGCTGATTGACTCATCAGAGGGCATCACAAAATCAGCCCAATATGCACTTTCACACTTTGGCATAGATGAGCCGGACAGAAACAGCCTGTTTTTCTTTATAGGACCGCCGCTCATAAACACATTTATGGAGCATTACGGATTTACTAAGGAGAGAGCACTTGAAGCGGTCGAAAAGTACAGAGAGCGCTATAACAAAATAGGTATATTTGAATGTTCGCTTTTTCCGGGAGTAAAGGAATGCATAGAGGCGCTTAAAGCAGCCGGCTATAGGATAGGACTTGCATCATCAAAGCCGGAAAAATCGTGTGAGCGTATTTTGGAGCATTTTGGAATACTGGATATGTTTGATGAGGTGGTCGGAGCTACATTTGACGGCAGGATAGATACAAAGGAAGAGGTGCTTAACGAGGTGATGCGCCGGTGGTCAGACATTCCAAGGAATGAGATGTGTTTAATCGGAGATACTATGTTTGATATCGAGGGAGCAAATCGTGTCAATGTGCAAAGCATAGCGGTAAGCTTTGGCTTCGGCGATGTTAACGAGATGGTGAGTGCAGGAGCAAAAGCTGTGATAGATGATTTAAGGCAGCTTCCTGATGTACTTTTAAAGCTTTTCGATTAGCTTTTATGAAAATGCAATGCATTTAGACATGAGGTTATAAACAGTAGATAGGAATGGGATTTCATGAATAAGAATTTAAAATTAAGAGCGATAGTGTGGGAGATAATTGTCCCGATTGTGCTTTACTACATTGTTTTTCTAAGTACGATGTACTTTATTTTTGCGTTCATCGGACACACAGCTTCGACATACATGATAGCGCAGATAATATCTGCGGCGGTTACAATACCATTTATGTATTTTGCAAGCTATAAGCCGACACAGCAGATGTTTGTTAAAAAACCAAAGATAGACAGGGCACTTTTTATAAATGTGCTCTGGGTGATTGTGATTACACTGTTCATTTCATTTGCGCTCAATAATATCATCACCATGTCACCACTTATCGGGCTCTCAGAAGGATATGCCAGGGCGAATGAGAGCTTTTATGCAAGCACTCTTGTAATTGAGCTGATTGGCTCGGCAATTCTTTCTCCAATTATGGAGGAACTCGTTTTCAGAGGCATTGTATTTGGAAATATGCGCAAAATAATGAATGTGCCACAGGCGGTATTTTTGTCGGCACTTTTGTTTGGACTCATTCATTTTAATATAGTGCAGTTTGTCTATGCGTTTTTACTTGGCCTTGTGCTTGCAGCTTTTATGTATAAGTCAGGGCATGTGTATGCGGCTATGATTGGTCATATTACCGCAAATGCGTTTGCTGTCATAAGGACAGAGACCGGTATTTTGAAGTGGACTGTTGATGGCAGTGTAATGGCATGGGTGGTATCTGTCATGTGCCTTGGTGTTGGTGCTGTGATATTTTATTATTATGCGAAGCACACAGAAGGAACTGTTTAGCAGGACCAAAACGGAGTGCAGACAAAATACGAGTATCGTGCAGTTTTACGAATATGGGAAGTGCAATTTAGAATAGTTACTGGTTGTTATGGTAATCAGCTATACAATAAAAAGTATAGCTGATTTTTTTATGATATAAGACATGAAAAGCTATTGCAACACACACACACAATTCAGACACAATTTGCTGAAACAGTGTTTTATGCCTTGCTTTATTGAAAAAAGTTTTGGAATTTTAAAAAGTAAATTGTGCGTATACCCTTATAAAAAAGATAAAAATACGATTATAGTCAGAAAAATAACTTTATAATATTAAGTTATCAAATAATCAGACAATATCAAGAAAAAAACTGTTTACATTGAGCTTTCATAGTTGTAAAATCATAAACAGGAAATGATTCACTTCTTAATAAGTTATCCGTTAACAAATTTACACTAGGAAAGGAAGAACCTATGAGTAAACAATGGAATGAAAGCACAGCCACAGCCAAGGGATTATATGATCCTCGCTACGAGCATGATAACTGTGGAATTGGTGCAGTAGTAAATATCAAAGGTATCAAAACACATGAGACAGTCGAGAATGCTTTAAAGATTGTTGAAAACTTAAAGCACAGAGCCGGAAAAGACGCTGATGGTAAGACAGGAGACGGTGTCGGCATCCTGCTTCAGATTTCTCATAAGTTTTTTAAGAAGGTTACAAAGCCACTTGGAATAGAGCTTGGAGACGAAAGAGATTACGGTGTGGGAATGTTTTTCTTCCCTAATGATGAGTTCAAGACTATTCAGGCAAAGAAGATGCTTGAGGTTATCGTGGAGAAGGAAGGCCTTGAATTTCTCGGATGGAGAGAAGTGCCTACAGAGCCTGATAAGCTTTCTAAAAAAGCCAGAGACTGTATGCCTTGCATCATGCAGTGCTTTGTAAAAAGACCTGAGGATGTTGAGAGAGGACTTGAGTTTGACAGAAAGCTGTATGTTGCAAGACGTGTTTTCGAGCAGTCAAACGACAATACATATGTGGTTTCCTTCTCAAGCAGAACAATCGTATATAAGGGAATGTTCCTTGTAGAGCAGCTCAGACAGTTCTTCATGGATTTACAGGATCCTGATTATGAGTCAGCGATCGCCACAGTACATTCAAGATTCTCTACAAATACAAACCCTAGCTGGGAGAGATCTCATCCAAACAGATTTATCGTACACAATGGTGAGATTAACACTATTCTTGGAAACTCTGACAAGATGTCAGCACGTGAGGAGAACATGGAGTCTCCTAAGCTTAAAAAAGAGTTCCAGAAGGTTTTGCCGGTTATAAATGCGGCAGGATCTGACTCAGCAATGCTTGATAATGCGCTTGAATTCCTGGTAATGAGTGGTATGGAGCTTCCACTTGCCGTTATGATAATGATCCCTGAACCATGGGCAAACAATTCAATCATGACTCAGAAGAAGAAGGATTTCTACCAGTATTACGCTACAATGATGGAGCCATGGGATGGTCCGGCTTCAATCGTATTCTCAGATGGTGATTTAGTCGGAGCAGTGCTTGACAGAAACGGACTTCGTCCATCACGTTACTATGTGACAGATGATGATTACCTTATCCTTTCATCTGAGGTCGGAGTACTTGAGATTGACCCTACAAAGATTGTGAAAAAGGATCGTCTCCGTCCGGGAAAGATGCTCCTTGTGGATACTGTCGCAGGAAAAATCATAGATGATGATGAGCTCAAGGAGAGATATGCAGACAAGCAGCCTTATGGTGAGTGGATTGACAGATACATGGTAAATCTTAAGGATTTAAAGATTCCTAACCAGAGAGTACCTGAGTATACAAAGGAAGAGCGCCAGAGAATGCAGAGAGCCTTCGGTTACACATATGAGTCACTCAAGGATTCAATCCTTCCGATGGCTAAAAATGGTGTTGAGGGCACAGCTGCAATGGGTACTGATACACCGCTTGCAGCTTTATCAGGTAACAGGGAGCCGTTATTCAACTACTTTAAGCAGCGCTTCGCACAGGTAACAAACCCGCCTATCGATTCAATCCGTGAGGAGGTAGTTACATCAACTACACTCTATATCGGTGAGGCCGGAAACGTGCTTGAGGAGAAGCCGGAAAACTGCCGTGTACTTAAGATTAACAACCCAATCCTTACAAACACTGATCTTATGAAGATTAAGAATTTAAAGGCCGATGGCTTTAAGGTAGAGGTTTTACCTATTATATATTACAAGAACACAAGTCTTGAGAAAGCAGTAGACAGACTTTATATAGAGGCTGACCGTGCATACAGGGACGGAGCCAACATTATTATCCTCTCAGACAGGGGTGTTGATGAGAACCACGTTGCAATTCCTTCACTGCTTGCAGTTGCTGCATTGCAGCAGTATCTTGTAAAGACAAAAAAGAGAACATCGCTTTCGCTCATTCTTGAGTCAGGAGAGCCGAGAGAGGTTCATCATTTTGCTACACTGCTTGGCTTTGGTGCAAGTGCAATCAACCCTTATCTGGCACAGGATACAGTTAAGCAGCTTGTTGACGAGCATATGCTTGACAAGGATTATTATGCAGCAATCGATGATTATAACCATGCAATCATCACAGGTATCGTAAAAATTGCAGCAAAGATGGGTATTTCAACCATCCAGTCATATCAGGGCTCAAAGATTTTTGAGGCGATCGGTATTGACAAGAGTGTTATTGACAAGTATTTCACAAATACAGTAAGCCGTATCGGTGGAATTACATTACAGGATATCGAGAACGATGTGGATGAGCTTCACTCCGCAGCCTACGATCCGCTCGGACTTGAGACAGATGTTACACTTGACAGCAAGGGCAGACACAAGATGAGAAGCGGAGCTGATGACCATCTGTACAATCCGGCTACAATTCATCTTCTCCAGCAGTCGACACAGCGTGGTGACTACAATCTGTTCAAGCAGTACACAGCACTTGTGGACGAGGAAGAGAAAAATACAAACATCCGTGGACTTATGGATTTCAACTATCCTAAGAAGGGTGTCAAGCTCGAGGAAGTTGAGAGCGTTGACTCAATTGTGACACGTTTCAAGACAGGTGCTATGTCATACGGATCTATTTCCAAGGAAGCACATGAGACACTTGCAATTGCCATGAACCATCTGCACGGTAAATCAAATACCGGTGAGGGTGGAGAGGACAAGGATCGTCTCACAATCGGAAAAGACGGAAAGAACCGCTGTTCAGCAATCAAGCAGGTTGCTTCAGGACGTTTTGGCGTCACAAGCAGATACCTAACAAGCGCACAGGAGATTCAGATTAAGATGGCACAGGGTGCTAAGCCGGGTGAGGGCGGACACTTACCTGGAAAGAAGGTTTATCCTTGGATTGCAAAGACAAGACTTTCAACACCGGGTGTTGCACTCATATCTCCACCACCACACCACGATATTTATTCTATCGAGGATTTGGAGCAGCTTATTTTCGACTTAAAGAATGCAAACAGAGATGCAAGAATCTCAGTCAAGCTCGTTTCTGAGGCCGGTGTAGGAACTGTTGCGGCAGGTGTTGCAAAGGCCGGAGCACAGGTAGTGCTTATCTCAGGCTACGACGGAGGAACAGGAGCCGCACCTAGCAGCTCAATCCACAATGCGGGACTTCCATGGGAGCTTGGACTTGCAGAGACACACCAGACTCTTCTTATGAATGGTCTTAGAAATAAAGTAAGAATTGAGACAGACGGTAAGCTGATGAGTGGCCGTGATGTGGCAATAGCAGCGTGTCTTGGAGCCGAGGAATTCGGTTTTGCGACAGCTCCGCTTGTAACAATGGGCTGTGTAATGATGAGAGTATGTAACTTGGATACATGTCCGGCAGGAATTGCCACACAAAATCCTGAGCTTCGTAAGCGCTTTGCAGGAAAGCCGGAGTACGTTGAGAACTTTATGCGTTTCATCGCTGAAGAGCTTCGTGAGTATATGGCAAAGCTTGGCGTAAAGACAGTGGATGAGCTCGTTGGACGTGGAGATCTCTTAAAGAAGCGTGATAATCTAAGCGAGAAACAGTCAAAGATTGACCTTGACTGCATGCTTAATAATCCGTTTGACGGCAAAAAGCAGAGTGTTATCTTCGATCCTAAGCAGGTATATGACTTTGAGCTTTCAAAGACAAAGGATATGACTGAGATCATGACACAGCTTAAGAGCGCACTTGAGAGCGGACAAAAGCGCACGATTGAGATTGAGGTAACAAATACAAACAGATCTCTCGGAACAATATTTGGTTCTGAGATTACAAAGAAATATGACGATACGCTGGATGAAGACACATTTGTTATCAAGTGTAACGGTGCAGGCGGACAGAGCTTTGGAGCATTTATCCCTAAGGGACTTACACTTGAGCTTGTCGGAGATTCAAATGATTACTTCGGAAAGGGTCTTTCAGGTGGAAAGCTCATCGTATATCCACCTGCAGGAGTCAAGTTTGAGAAGGATGATAATATCATCATCGGAAACGTAGCACTTTACGGAGCTACAAGCGGTAAGGCCTTCATAAACGGTGTTGCCGGTGAGCGTTTCTGCGTAAGAAATTCCGGTGCAACAGCAGTAGTTGAGGGTGTCGGTGATCATGGCTGTGAGTACATGACAGGTGGCCGTGTAGTTATCCTTGGAAAGACCGGAAAAAACTTTGCAGCAGGTATGAGCGGTGGAATAGCATATGTGCTTGATGAGGACAATGACCTTTACATGAGAACCAACAAGCAGATGGTATTTACTGAGGAGGTCTCAAACAAGTACGATGTATTAGAGCTTAAGGAAATGATAAAAGAGCATGTAACACTTACAAACTCAGAAAAGGGTAAGGAAATCCTTGATCATTTCAGTGAGTATCTTCCTAAGTTCAAGAAGGTTATTCCTTACGATTACAACCGTATGCAGATGGCTATTGTACAGATGGAAGAAAAGGGTCTTAACGCAGAGCAGGCACAGATTGAGGCATTTTATGCCAGCACAAGAGGCTAAGGAGGACGCAGATAATGGGAAAACCAACAGGATTTATGGAATATGACAGATGCGAAGCAGCGTCTGTAGAGCCAAAGGAGCGTATTAAGAACTTTAACGAGTTCCATGTATTCCTTTCAAAAGAAAATCAGCAGAAACAGGCTGCCCGTTGTATGGACTGCGGAGTTCCTTTCTGCCAGTCGGGAATGACAATAGCAGGCATGACATCAGGCTGTCCTCTGCACAACCTGGTTCCGGAGTGGAACGACCTTGTATATACCGGCAACTGGGAGCAGGCATATAATCGTCTGCACAAGACCAATAATTTCCCTGAGTTTACATCAAGAGTCTGCCCGGCACTGTGCGAGAAGGCATGTACATGTGGACACTGGGGCAGTCCGGTGTCAGTCAGGGACAATGAGCATGGTGTAATAGAGACTGCATATGCAAACGGATATGCAGCTCCAAAGCCACCAAAGGTCAGAACCGGCAAGAAGGTGGCAATCATTGGTTCGGGTCCTTCAGGACTTGCGGCAGCAGACCAGCTTAACCAGAGAGGCCATGAGGTTACAGTATATGAGAGAGAGGACCGCGTCGGCGGCCTGCTCATGTATGGTATTCCAAATATGAAGCTTGATAAGAGCATTATTGACAGAAAAGTTAATATAATGAAGGAAGAGGGCATTCATTTTGTCACATGCTGTGATGTCGGAAAGGATATAAAGCCGGCAGAGCTTTACAAGAAGTATGACAGGGTAATCCTTTGCTGTGGTGCCAAAAATCCAAGAGACATAAAGGCAGACGGAAGAGATGCAAAGGGTATTTACTTTGCTGTTGATTACCTTACCCAGAATACAAAGAGCCTTTTAAATTCAAACCTGACAGATGGCAAGTTTGTATCTGCAAAGGGCAAAAATGTAGTCATTATCGGTGGCGGTGACACAGGAAACGACTGTGTCGGAACTGCAATCCGTCAGGGCGCCAAATCGGTCACACAGCTTGAGATGATGCCTTGTCCGCCTACAGAGCGTGCCGCAAACAATCCGTGGCCGGAGTGGCCAAAGGTCTTAAAGACAGACTACGGCCAGGAGGAAGCCATTGCGGTATTCGGACATGATCCACGTATCTATAAGACAACCGTAAAAGAGTTCCACAAGGACAAAAACGGCAACCTAAAGGAGCTTACAATTGTAAGTCTTGAGAGTAAAAAGGACGAGAAGACAGGCAGATTCATGATGGTTCCGGTAGAGGGATCAGAGAAAAAGCTTCCGGCAGAGCTTGTGCTTATAGCAGCAGGCTTCCTTGGAACAGAAAGCTATGTGGCAAAGGCATTTGGTGTAGAGCTCAATGCCAGAACAAACGTAAGTACACAGGAGGGACATTACGCTACAAACGTAAAAAACGTATACGTGGCAGGTGATAACCACCGTGGACAGTCTCTTGTAGTATGGGCTATCAGAGAGGGACGTGAGGCTGCCAGAGAGGTTGATGAGAGTCTCATGGGATATTCATATCTCTCAGTACAGTAACTATTATTATAGCAATTTTCCTTAATAAATTTTATTTCATACATTTTATATCAAAAATCCCGGTGCAATGCACCGGGATTTTGATTTAAAGCTCTGCATAATTGCGAAATATGATTATTGAGCAGATAATTCTTTTTTAAGTGTTTCGACTTCCGTAAGGGAGAGTCCTGTATAGAAAGAGATGTCCTCCAATGGGATTTTTTTGGCGGCAATCATACGCTTCGCATTTTCCTTCTGGGTATTTTCCCTGCCAATTTTTTCACCAATTTCCTTACCAATTTTTTCACCAATTTCTTTTCCTTCATCGAGTTTATCTAGATAAGCTAATTGTAAGTTCATATACTGTACCCTCCATTTCTTACTGTGACGGGCATCCTCAACAGCGTCAGAAAGCTCCCTGGTAAATGAATCTAATGGGGCACTGCCGTCAATGAAATCTAAAAGTGTCTTGAGATTAATAGTGATATCGTCAATGATGCCTTTGGTGTTTAGGATAATCTTTTTGGTTCCATCATTTAGTCTGAGTCCATGATCTTCAACGCATATGTTTTCGAAGGAATAATAATGCCTTCCTAGTTTGAAAGGATCAAAAGTACATACAAAGATAATTATATTATTTTTGAGTTCTTTGTAGCTTTGCCCTTTATCAATCAGATCAAGGTCGATTAAATCCTGATAATATCGCATGCGTTTCGGCTGATCCGGTTTAGAGATATTTTGCATTTCAATATTATAGACAGTGTTTTCTCCGTCGTCAACATATACGTCAAGCCGTATGCTCTTGGCTTTTACATCAAGATTGATAACTTCCTGAACTTTTGGATACTCTATATGCTTGATTTTTATGTCAAGCACGGTCTCCAAAAATGGCTTGCAGTATTTAGCCTGACGCATGATAATACCAAACATGAAATCATCGCTGATGGTAAGATCCTCATATTTTTTTATAATACCTGTTTCCATTGAGTTGTTAAAGTTATTTTGAGTCATATATGTCCTCCTGATGCTTCCCATATTATAGTTTTTTAAAGTAGTGTTAAACTGTAATTAAGCATATAAATTGGGGTAAATAAAATACATTATAGAACACAAAAGACACAAATATTTAAAAAGATAAGGATAGTATAACTTATGCTGATGAAATATTCAAGATGAGTATAAACAAAAATTACTGTTTTCTAACGGAGCGGTTACTACAGATAAACTAATTGAAATTTGACTTATAAGATGTTAAGATAGCAGTGTTTGACATGATAATGAAGAGATTAGGAGCGGCAAATGAGCAAAACAGTATTTTTTGACATAGACGGAACAATATGGGACGATGACATGGTGATTCCTGAAAGCACCATGGAGGCTGTGGCCGTCCTTAAGGCAAACGGACATCGTGCATTTATATGTACAGGACGTGCCAGAGCCAGTGTGAGGTCAGAGAAACTTTTAAATATGGGTTTTGATGGAATAATTGCGGCATGTGGCAACTATATTGAAATGGATGGCAAAGTAATATACGAAAATGACCTGAGCGCAGATATGGTACAAAAGGTCATAAGGGTGCTTTCTGAGTGTAAAATGCCTGTAGTGCTTGAGGGCTCCACGGACTACTGGATAGATGACGAGGGCTTTGAGAATGATCCGTATGTGGATTACCTTTTTGAGTCACTTGGTGAGCATGCACATATAATAAGAGGATATGACGGCGAGATAAGAATTAATAAATTCTCCGCTGACGTGATAGATGGTACTGATTATGAACGTGTGAAGGCAGAGTTTGCCGATGATTTTCTGATACTCGAGCATGTGGAAAATGTAGTGGAGTTCGTGCCGAAGGGAACCTCAAAGGCAACCGGCATCAAATGGCTGTGCAATCATCTGGATATCCCGCTTGATGAAACCTATGCGATAGGCGACAGTGTAAATGACCTTGAAATGCTTGAGAGCGTAGGACATGGAATCGCGATGGGCAACTCAATGCCACCGGTTAAAGAAATTGCGGAATATGTCACATCGGATATTTCAGATGATGGAGTGAAAAATGCGTTAAAGCATTACGGATTGATATAGAAAATGTAAAATAAATATTAAAATGAAATATCACTGTTGACATTGAAATGCAATAGTGATATTTTATTTACAGAAAGAAATTAGCACTCGAAAGAAATGAGTGCTAACAGAGATAAAAGGAGGCAATACAATGAAATTAGTTCCATTATCAGACAGAGTAGTATTAAAGCAGTTAGAAGCAGAGGAAACAACAAAATCGGGAATCATCCTTACAAGTTCAGCACAGGAGAAGCCACAGGAGGCTGAGGTTATCGCAGTAGGACCTGGCGGAATGGTTGACGGCAAGGAAGTTAAGATGCAGGTAACAGTCGGACAGAAGGTTATTTATTCTAAATACGCAGGCACAGAGGTTAAGCTCGACGGAGAAGAGTACATCATCGTTAGACAGAATGATATTCTTGCAGTAGTAGAGTAAGATTAATTTACGGATAGAAGCTAAAGATCCGGTACGTTTTACATATCCGGTCATAGCTGCTTACATTTTGGAATTAAATATCAAATATATAAATAAATAGAAAGGTCGTATAAATCATGGCAAAGGAAATTAAATATGGCTCAGAAGCCAGAGCAGCACTTGGAGCTGGAGTAGATAAATTAGCAAATACAGTCAGAGTAACACTTGGACCAAAAGGAAGAAACGTAGTACTTGACAAATCATACGGTGCACCACTTATCACAAACGATGGTGTTACAATCGCAAAAGAGGTTGAGCTTGAGGATGCTTTCGAGAACATGGGAGCACAGCTTGTCAAGGAAGTTGCCACAAAGACAAATGATGTAGCAGGAGACGGAACAACAACAGCTACAGTTCTTACACAGGCAATGGTTCAGGAAGGAATGAAGAACCTTGAGGCAGGAGCAAACCCAATCGTGCTTCGTCGTGGTATGAAGAGGGCAACAGACAAGGCTGTTGAGGCACTTAAGGATATGAGCCAGAAGGTTAAGGGCAAAGAGCAGATAGCTAAGGTTGCAGCTATCTCAGCAGGAGATGAGGAAGTTGGTAATCTCGTAGCAGACGCTATGGAAAAGGTTACAAACGATGGTGTTATCACAATTGAAGAGTCAAAGACAATGCAGACAGAGCTTGACCTTGTAGAAGGTATGCAGTTCGACAGAGGATATCTCTCAGCATATATGTGCACAGATATGGATAAGATGGAAGCAGTACTTGATGATCCGTATATCCTTATTACTGACAAGAAGATATCCAACATCCAGGATATTCTTCCATTACTTGAGAAGATTGTTCAGGCCGGTGCAAGACTTCTTATCATCGCTGAGGATGTTGAGGGCGAGGCTCTTACAACACTTATCGTTAATAAGCTTCGTGGTACATTCAATGTAGTAGCTGTAAAGGCTCCTGGATATGGTGACAGAAGAAAAGCAATGCTTGAGGATATTGCAATCCTTACAGGTGGTCAGGTAATCAGCTCAGATCTTGGACTTGAGCTTAAGGATACAACAATTGATATGCTTGGCCGTGCTAAGTCAGTTAAGGTTCAGAAGGAGAACACAGTCATCGTTGACGGTGCCGGAGACAAGGATGCTATCGCAGGCAGAGTAAGCCAGATTCGTGGTCAGATTGATGAGACAACATCTGAGTTTGATAAAGAAAAATTACAGGAGCGTCTTGCCAAGATGGCAGGCGGTGTAGCAGTTATCCGTGTAGGTGCTGCAACAGAGACAGAGATGAAAGAGGCTAAGCTTCGTATGGAGGATGCCCTTAACGCTACAAGAGCAGCAGTCGAGGAAGGAATCATCGCAGGTGGTGGATCAGCATATATCCATGCATCAAAGAAGGTTGCAGAGTTTGTTGATACACTTGAGGGAGATGAGAAGACAGGTGCAAAGGTTATCCTTAAAGCACTCGAGGCTCCACTTTACTATATCGCTGCAAACGCAGGACTTGAAGGTGCAGTAATCATCAACAAGGTAAAGGAGTCAGCTCCTGGAACAGGCTTCAACGCAGCTACAGAAGAGTATGTAGATATGGTTGATAGCGGAATCCTTGATCCTGTAAAGGTTACAAGAAGTGCATTACAGAATGCAACATCAGTAGCTTCAACACTCCTCACAACAGAGTCAGCAGTAGCTACAATCAAAGAGGACACTCCAGCAATGCCAGCCGGCGCCGGCGCCGGAATGGGCATGATGTAATCGTAGACAATGAGGAAAATAAAAAATCAGAGGCAAGCTCGCTTGCCTCTGATTTTTTATTTGACGAATGTCTGGATATGAGCAAGTAGCACGTACTGTGCGTACCACGAATATACGGAGGCCGGTGTAAGCCAGCCGTGTCTACGATGTAGGTAAAATAACGCCACTGTCCATCAAAAACTTCTTTTCAAACAATTACACCTATGGTATAATGAGCGGTGTTGGAAAAAATACGACAATGAATATTTATATCGGAGTGAGAATTAATGAGTAAGGTTATAGTAGTTACCGATTCAAACAGCGGTATCACACCTGACGAGGCAAAGAAGCTTGGAGTTGAGGTGATTCCAATGCCTTTTTACATCGATGAGCAGATGTATTATGAGAATATCGATCTGACGCAGGAGCAGTTCTATGAGAAGCTTACGGCAGGCGGCGATATCAAGACATCTATGCCTTTGGTTGGTGATGTAACAGATAAATGGGATGAGTTTTTAAAGGAAAATGATGAGATTGTATACATTCCAATGTCATCAGGTCTTTCAAGCTCATGTGAGACAGCATATATGCTCTCGCAGGATTATGACGGCAAAGTGCAAGTAGTCAATAATCAGAGAATATCAGTTACAATGCGCCAGTCGGTTATAGATGCGAAGAACCTGGCAGAAGCAGGAAAAAATGCAGCTGAGATAAAGCAGATATTAGAGGATGCAAAGTTTGAGTCTTCCATATATATCATGGTAGATACTCTTAACTACCTCAAAAAGGGTGGTAGAATCACGCCTGCAGCGGCAGCTCTTGGTACACTTTTAAAGCTTAAACCGGTGCTTCAGATTCAGGGTGAGAAGCTTGATGCATTTGCAAAGGCACGTACCGTAAAGCAGGCAAAGAGCATCATGATAGATGCCATGAAGTCGGATTTTGAGAAGCGCTTCAATAATCCGGATGGCAGCCAGATAAATCTTGAAATGGCATACACGCATGATATTGCAGCAGCTGAGGCATTTAAGGAAGAGGTTCAGGCAGCATTTCCAAATAACGAGATAGTCATGAATCCGCTTTCACTTTCGGTCTCATGCCATATAGGACCCGGAGCGCTTGCAATAGCCTGCTCTAAGAAGATAGAGTATTGTAATAAATAATTATTAATAGTTACAAAGCATAATAAATATACCACTAAAATCAAGCAGTAACATGGCACAATGTGTCGTGTCAGAAAATACAAGGGAGGCATGTAAAATGTCAAAGGTAGATGTAGTAATAGGATGTTTCTATGGTGATGAAGGAAAAGGTAAGGTAATTGATTACCTTGCAGCAGACGCTGATGTAGCAGTAAGATGCACAGGCGGAGACAATGCCGGTCACACAATCAAAGCAAACGGTGTTAAATATGCAATGCACCTTATTCCGTCAGGACTTTTATCAGGACATACAATCGGAGTGATCGGAAACGGAGTAGTTTTAAATCCGCAGGTTCTTTTAGAGGAAATCAACAACCTGAAGGAGCACGGATATGATGTAGATAAATACTTAAAAATCAGTGAAAAAACGCATGTCATTTTCCCATATCACAGCAAGCTTGATTTGGCGCTTGAGAAGGTGAGAAAGGCAAAGAAAATCGGTACCACAGGAAAGGGTATCGGACCTTCATACTGCGATAAGTATGAGAGAAGCGGAATCAGAATGGAGGATTTATACGCACCTGATTTCAAGGAGCGCCTTAAGGAGCAGACAGAGCTTAAGCTTGCACTTCTTAAGGTATATGATCCTGAGACTGATTATACAAAGGAGCTTGATTTCGACAAGATGTTTGCAGAGTACAGTGACTATGCAGCACAGCTTGAGCCATATGTATGTGATACAATCACCCTCTTACACAAGGCACTTGAGGATGACAAAAAGGTGGTTGTTGAGGGAGCCCAGGCTACACTCCTTGACATCGACTTTGGTTCATATCCATATGTTACATCATCAAATCCTACAATCGGTGGCATCCTTACAGGAACAGGTCTTTCTGCTTCAGATATCGGAAATGTATACGGTGTCATCAAGGCATACTCAAGCCGTGTAGGTGAGGGACCATATGTGACAGAGCTTCTTGACGCAACCGGAGACAAAATCCGTGAGCTCGGACATGAGTACGGCACCACAACAGGCCGCCCGAGAAGATGCGGATGGTTAGACCTTGTCACCTTAAAATATGCCAAGCGTCTTAACGGACTTACAGCACTTTCTGTAAACCATCTCGACACAATCGGCAAGTTTGATACAATAAAAGTCTGCACCGGCTACGATGTAAACGGTGAGGTAACAGAGGACTTTACCACAAATCTCAAGGTTTTAAACAACGCAAAGCCTGTATATGAGGAGCTAAAAGGCGGCTGGGGAGATGAAATTGCAAGCTGTAAGACTTTCGAGGAGCTTCCTGAGAATGCACAGAAATACATCAGTTTCATAGAGAAATACATTGGAGTACCTGTTAAGTTCATCGGAACAGGTGCTGAAAGAGAAGCTATGATTGTGCGCGCAGACAATTAGTACAGCTAAAATATCATAATATTAAAATTATAAATAATGTACAAAAGAGTGTTCAAAATTCACAAATTGAACACTCTTTTTTTATACTCTAATATCATAACAATTTAGCAGGAGGAGTATTACTGTGATAGAAATTAGTAACCTCGTAAAGAAATATGGCGACCATATGGCCGTTGATCATCTTTCGCTGACTGTTGAGCCGGGAAAGATATACGGACTTTTGGGACCAAACGGCGCCGGAAAGTCAACCACCATGAATATTGTTACCGGATATATCGGTGCTGATGGTGGAACAGTAAAGATAAACGGCTATGATATATTTGCACAGCCTGAGGAGGCAAAAAAATGTATCGGATACCTGCCGGAGATACCACCGCTTTATGTGGATATGACGGTATATGAGTATCTCAAATTTGTGGCAGAGCTCAAAAAGCTCGACAGGAAAAAGAGAAAAGAAATGATAGCAGATGCCATGGACATGACCGGCATCACGGAGGTGAAAAACCGTCTCATAAAGAACCTTTCCAAGGGCTACAGACAAAGAGTGGGCTTTGCGCAGGCACTACTTGGCTATCCGGAAATCATCATACTGGATGAGCCTACAGTTGGGCTTGATCCAAAGCAGATAATAGAGGTTCGTGAGCTTATTAAAAAGCTTGGAGAAAATCATACAGTGATACTGAGCTCGCATATTTTAAGCGAGATAAGTGCAGTGTGCGATCATGTGTTTATCATATCAAAGGGTAAGCTTGTAGCAAGTGATGCCACAGAGAACCTGATTAATCTCATGTCAAAGAACCAGGAAATTAACCTTGTCCTCAAATCAGATGAGATTGGTGCAAGAGGAATGCTTGAGAAGATAGTAAATGTTGATAAGGTCACATTTGAAAAGTCTGAGGAAGAGAAAACAGTGAAGGCTAAGGTTATAGCAAAAGCAAACTGCGATATACGTGAGGAAATATTTGAGCTTGCAAGTGCAATGCATATGCCAATCCTTGAGATGCATACTGTTGTGAAGTCACTCGAGGACGTATTCCTTGAGCTTACAGGGGAAGGAGACGAGAAATAATGCTTGCAATATTTAAAAGAGAATTCAAATCATATTTCCAAAACGTTATAGGATGGCTGTTTGTTGCAGCACTTCTTGCAGTGTATGGCCTATATTTTTATGTATACAATCTGAAAAACGGTTATCCGTATATTTCATATGATTTAAAGGGAATCGGTTTTATTATGATGATTGCAGTGCCAATCCTCACGATGAGATCGCTTTCTGATGAGAAAAAGACAAAGACAGATCAGCTAATGCTGACATCGCCTGTATCTGTCGGAAGGATTGTCGCAGGAAAATATTTTGCGATGGCAGCAGTATACACCATAGACATAGCACTTTTTGCACTTTCACCGCTCGTGCTGTCAATCTACGGCAAGGTGGCGCTCGGTGAAGCGTATGTGGCTTTGTTTGGCTACTGGCTTTACGGCTTATCATGCATAGCCGTGGGACTTTTTATATCGTCGATATCTGAGAGTGTGATTATATCTGCAATACTTACATTTGCGGCATTATTCCTCTCATATATGATGCAGTCCATCACAGGACTCATCTCATCAGGTGGAAACCTGCTCACAAAGGTGCTTAATTGCTTTGATTTGTACACACCATTTGAGAATTTTGTGAGTGGCTGCTTTAGTGTCACATCGGCAGCTTATTATGTGACGGTTATTCTGCTTTTATGCTTCCTTACGACGCAGTCTATCCAGAAGAGAAGATGGGCATTTTCAAAGAAGAGGATAGGCACAGGAGCGTTTTCGGCAGGAATGATTGTCATAATGTGTGCAATCTGTGTGGTTGTAAATCTTGTAGTGACAGCGCTTCCTGCTAAGTACACATCAATTGACTGTTCGGCTACAAAGCTGTACTCGCTCACAGGCGATACAAAGGACAGGGTAAGTAAGCTCGATGAGGATATCACAATCTATGTTTTGAATTCCAAGAAATCAAAGGATGCAAAGATAGATGAGACAATCAACAGATACAAGGATCTTTCGAGTCATATAAAGGTAAAATATGTAGACCCGGCGACAAGCCCGAAGTTTTATCAGGATTACACAGACACGACACCTACCACAAACAGCCTTATCATCGAGAGCAAAAACCGTTCAAAGGTGATTGATTACAATGATATATATGAATATGACAGTTCGTCATATTATTACGGATACCAGTCGCAGTCTAGCATCAAAGGCTATGATGCCGAGGGACAGATTACAAGTGCTATAGAGTATGTCACAATGGATGCAGATGAGCTCCCGGTAATTTATCAGATAACAGGACACAATGAAACGGAAATAGGAAGCAATTTCCAGAGTGTTGTAAGCAAGGCAAATGCAAATCTGAAGAGTTTAGAGCTCTTTAACGAGGAAAAGGTGCCGGAGGATGCAACAGCCATTATTATTAATTCTCCGACTGTTGATTTCAACGAGGAAGACGCACAGAAGGTGATTGATTATTTAAATGGCGGTGGAAAGGCACTGATTGTCGGCTGCTACGCATATAATGACGAGCTTACAAACTTTAACAAGATACTTGCGGCTTACAATGTCAGCTTCAAGACCGGTGTGGTAGCTGAAAATGACAGCTCAAAATATTATCAGAATCCTCTCTACCTGCTTCCAACGGTTGAGACGACAGATTACACCTCAGATGCAACAGACGGATATGTATTCCTGGCAGGAAGCTGTGCAATCAGTTATCCGGAGGATACAGATGATGTGACATATACAAAGCTGCTTTCTACATCAGACAGCGCAGTTTTAAAGAAGGACTGGAAGAATATCACCACATCGAAGGCTGAGGACGGGGATGAGAACGGACCATTTACCACAGGCCTTGCTGTAAACGATTCAAGCACCGGCGCATCGGTTGTCGTGTTGGGTACACCTTACGTGGTTGATGATTCATACGATAATGCCGTTTCAGGCAACAATGCAGACCTGTTCAAGGATGTTATCACATCAATGACCGGTAATGTTGAGCTTGCATCAAGTGTGATACCGGTGAAGGATTACACCTTAAGCAATATCACTATAAATACGCTGCAGGCGGTTATTACGGGTCTTATCATAATGATAGCTGTACCGATACTGCTTATTATCATAGGAATCGTTGTATGGGCAATGAGGAGAAAGAAGTAGATTACAGGTAAAAGCGCATAAGAAATGATGATATGGTAGAAACAGAAGACAGTGAGAGTACTGAGACTGAAAGTGAGTAGCAACGGATTAATAAATAGTTCATCTTTTTTTTATGAAATAGGTATTGAAATCGTGCTTATGTTGTACCATTATAATGATTAAAGGGTCAAAATGTATCATTATTATGATGTAGAATAATGAGGAAAAACGGTGAATAGCATGAATCAGATGAACAAAGATAGCAACAGCATAAATATCACGGGTCTTACCGATGAAGAGGTAAGGCAGAGAGTGGAGGAAGGATTTACCAACAGGGCTGATATATCTACAGACAAGACGACAAAGGAAATTGTGATTTCAAACGTTTTCACATATTTTAACCTTATATTTCTTGTCATAACGATACTTCTCATAATGGTAGGTTCTTTCAGAAATCTGACATTTCTGCCTATAATTATTGGAAATACGGTAATCGGAATCGTTCAGGAAATCCGCGCAAAAAAGACTCTTGAAAAAATGAGTTTACTGAATGCTTTGCATGCGGATGTCATCAGAAACGGCAGCGTAAAGCAGATTAGTACGGAGGAACTTGTAAAGGACGATGTGATTTTACTTACCGCAGGAAAGCAGATTTGTGCGGATGCGGTTGTGATATCCGGAAATATACAGGTAAATGAATCACTGCTCACAGGTGAAGCTGATGAGGTAGAAAAGACAGAGGGCAGCACTCTCATGTCGGGAAGTTTTGTTGTATCGGGAGAGTGTTATGCACGGCTTGAAAAGGTCGGTAATGAATCATATATCTCAAAGCTGAGCCTTGAGGCAAAATCAATGGGCGGCAAGGAGCAGTCAGAGATGATACGCTCCATCAATTTGATCGTCAAATGGGTTGGCATAGTTATTATTCCGATTGGGCTTATATTATTCTGGCAGAGTCATTTTGTGAATGGCGAGTCTATCACAAAGAGCGTTACATCGACAGTTGCAGCGATTATAGGAATGATACCGGAAGGCTTATATCTGCTGACCACAGTGGCGCTTGCCTTAAGCACTATGAAGCTTGCAAGAAAAAAGGTTTTGCTTCATGATATGAAAAGTATTGAGACGCTTGCGCGTGTGGATGTGCTTTGTGTGGATAAAACGGGCACAATTACTGAGCCTGATATGAAGCTTAAGGAAATTTTTCTCTGTAAAAACAGTGGAGCAGATGGCACACAGACAGCTTTGACATTAGATGAGCTTAAAAGTCTTATTTTAGATTATGCAAATGCTTCGGTTGACAACAATGCGACTATGCTCGCACTAAAAGCATATGCGGCGGATGATTTGACAAATAATACATCTGCACTGCATCGTACAGCACTTTCACAGCAGGCATTTTCGTCGAGCCTCAAATATGGCAGCGTTACCTTTTCTGACGGAACTTATCTGCTCGGAGCGCCGGAGTTTATCATGCACGAAGACTTTGCGCGCATTGAGGAAGAAATCATACCATACGCTGACAAAGGCGACAGAGTACTTTTGTTTGCAAGGTATGATGGGGAAAACGTGGAGAATGGCATAAATGGCAGCGTTACTCCGCTTGGATTTGTGGCACTTGCCAATCCTATCAGAGAGAATGCGGTAAAGACCTTTGAGTATTTCAAGAGTCAGGGTGTTGCGATAAAGGTTATTTCAGGTGACAATCCGCGTACCGTTTCAAGAATTGCCATACAGGCAGGAATAGAAAGTGCAGAAAGCTTTGTCGATGCGGCAACACTCGATACTGAGGATAAAATAGCCGATGCAGTGAATAAATATACTGTATTCGGACGAGTGACACCAAAGCAGAAGAAACAGCTTGTAAAGGCTTTGCAGGCTAAAGAGCATACGGTTGCGATGACAGGAGACGGAGTCAATGATATACTTGCCATGAAGGATGCAGACTGCAGTGTGGCTATGGCATCGGGAAGTGAGGCGGCAGCCCAGGCAGCGCAGGTTGTCCTTTTGGACTCTGACTTTGCACATATGCCGGATGTGGTATATGAGGGACGCAGGGTGGTAAACAATATCCAGCGCTCAGCCAGCCTGTTTCTTGTGAAAAATATATTCTCACTGTTACTTTCACTGTTTTCAGTTATCCTTATGGTTACGTATCCGCTTGAGCCGGCACAGGTATCGCTCATCAGTATGTTTACCATAGGAGTACCGGGATTCTTATTGGCACTGGAGCCGAATAAGGACAGGATAAAGGGACACTTTATCACCAATGTCATGCTAAAGGCACTGCCCGGTGGACTTACGGATGTAATAGCTGTCGGAGCACTTGTCATATGCGGAGAGGTATTTTGTATATCGGATGCAAGCATCGGAACTATAGCGACACTTGTACTTTCGGTAGTGGGCTTTATGATTCTTTTTAAAATCAGTGAGCCTCTAAATGGAATGAAATATGCTGTTATTATCGGAAATATAGCAGGTCTGGTATTTTCGGGTTTCTTCTTAAAGAAACTGTTTGCACTGACAGATTTGTCAAATATATGTATTCTTCTCATGATAGTGTTTGGTTTTGCGGCTGAGTCACTGTTTAGGAATCTGACACTTCTGGTTGAGAAAATGAGAGGCTCATACGAGAAAAAGAAGGGCTTCAATGTCTGATATTAAAAATCTGCATGGCACCATAGGTGTGTGGCAGCTTAGGACCATGGGCCTTTCTTGATGGGCACGACAGATTTTTACAGTTCGCGCAGGTATTGCAGAGCTCTTTGATATTTTTCTGCTTTTGTGAGTCAAGCTTTATTATGAGGGCGGCTGTCTTAAGTGGCTTGAGCATATTTGAACCGGTGAGATGTATGCCATCAGGGCTTACGTGCTCAAAAATCTCAGGCAGCAGCTCAAGTGGATATTCATCGCCTAAAAAGGACAGCTCTATGGCATGAAGAGAGCTGTCTTTTTCGATTGCCTTTGCAAACTGCTCATATGCATTTGACAAAAGCATGAGACTTAAACAGTCTGCTATGTATGCTTCCTCAAGCTGCTCGTGGTTTAAATACAGCTCTGACAGTTCGTCAGCACCGTTTCCGAGTGTCACGAGACCGTAGGCATAGTGTGTCAGGGATACCCCCGGCAAATCCTGTTTTATGGAATAATATGCAAAGGCATCCACCAATGGAAGCATTGCGGTGTATATTGCCCGGATAAGCGGCAGCTTATCGTTATCAAAATGAAACCGGCTGCAGAATTCTTTCCAGTCTTTAGATGATAATTCAGGTGTGATTTTGCGTTTCATTGTATGGATGCTCCTTGAAGGATGATAAATTTATGCGGTTATTGACAGATGCTATTTGTGGAGAGTGTCGTTTTTATCCAAGACATCTGTTTTATTTTTGGTTACATCATCAGAACCCTTTAAAAGTCTGTATACAAATGAATACGCCCAGATAAGCACCGGGATAATGATAGTTGCGGCAACGGCAGCCTTCCAATAGCGCATGTCACTTGTGTGATCGAGCACAGTGGCAACAAATGCCACAACATATAAAAGTAATAAAAGGATGGCACCAATCAGTGCCAGAATACGTTTTGTCTTTTTCATGAATTGTTCTCCGTGGTTCTGAATAGTTTTTTATTTATTATAATATAAAAAAACAAAATTGACGTCAAGCTGTTATTTTGGTATAATACATCCATATGTGAAGTTGAGGCTGTAGCTGGCCTCATATCAGTTTATAAAAGATAAAGGTGGTAGTAAAAATGGCTTTATTAGAAGAGTGGCACAAGATTGCCTACAATGACAAAGCAGATCAGGGAGAGTTACAGCGTTTTTGGCAGCATTATTTCCTCTTGGAGAAGGGCGTATATGAGAAGCTCCTCGCAAATCCGGATGAGGCAGTAGAGGGAACAGTCAAAGAGCTTGCTGAGAAATATGAGTTATCAATCATGGAGATGACAGGCTTCTTAGACGGAATCAATGACAGCCTTGTCACACCAAACCCAATCGAGGAGATGGATGAGGACACAAAGGTAAGCCTTGCATTCGATAAGGAGAAGCTCTATAAGAACATGGTAGATGCAAAGGCAGACTGGCTTTACAATCTCCCGGCATGGGATGAAATCTTTGACGCAGAGACAAAGCATGCGCTTTACCTCGAGCAGAAGAAGTCAGGAACAGTGGTAGTAGGCAAGAAAATCGGCCGAAATGACCCATGTCCATGCGGTTCGGGCAAGAAATATAAAAAATGTTGCGGAAAAAATGCATAAAGTACTTTACAGATTAGAAAAATAAGTATATTATCATTTTTTGAAAGGAACATTAGCATAATAACAATACGTTGAAGAGCACAGTAAGTATATTAAAAGCAGCAGAGAGGGAAGCCTTGGAAGACGAGCATCAAAGTCCAAAGAGTGGTGAAAGCTCCCCGGTGGATGATATACCGAACACCAGCTTGGAGTGGCTCCAATAAAGCCCGGTGACACCGTTATAGTCAAATGAGTTTCTGTCGGATACAGACAAGCAGTATGTTTTCAGACGGAAAGAATGTGGGTGGAACCACGGTAACAAAGCTTATCGTCCCCGATGTCGCAGCAATGCGGTGTCGGGGATTTTTATATTAAAAATAAAGGAGAGATAACCATGAAGATAACATTGAAGGATGGCTCATCAAAAGAGTACAGCGAAGCAAAAAGCGTATATGAAATCGCAAAGGATATAAGCGAGGGACTTGCAAGAGCAGCCTGCGCAGGAGAGGTTGACGGAGAAATTGTTGACTTAAGAACAGTTCTTGACAAGGACTGCACACTCAATATAATCACAGCAAGTGATGAGGAAGGACTTCGTGTCATCAGACATACAGCATCACACGTGCTGGCACAGGCAGTAAAGAATCTGTTCCCGGATGCAAAAATCACAATCGGACCGGCAATTGATGACGGTTTCTACTATGATTTCGATTCACAGCCATTCTCAAGAGAGGATCTCGATGCACTTGAGGCAGAGATGAAGAAAATCATCAAACAGGGTCATGAGATAACAAGATTTACACTCCCTAGAGAGGAAGCAATCAAATTCATGAAGGAAAAGGATGAGCCGTACAAGGTAGAGCTTATCGAGGAGCTTCCTGAGGGTGAGGAGATTTCGTTCTATGACCAGGGTGGCTTTGTAGATTTATGTGCAGGACCACATCTTATGAGCACAAAGGGAGTAAAAGCCTTCAAGCTCACAGCATCATCAATGGCATACTGGAGAGGTGATTCAAACAAGGCCAGACTCCATCGTATCTACGGAACAGCCTACAATAAAAAAGAGGATTTAAAGGCACATCTTGAGAGAATGGAGGAGGCTAAGAAGCGTGATCACAATAAGCTTGGCCGTGAGATGGAGCTTTTCACAACAGTAGATGTAATCGGACAGGGACTTCCGCTTATGATGCCAAAGGGCACAAAGATGATTATGAAGCTTCAGAGATGGATTGAGGACCTCGAGGATAAGGAGTGGGGCTATGTGCGTACAAAGACACCACTCATGGCAAAATCAGACCTGTACAAGATTTCAGGACACTGGGATCATTATCTTGACGGCATGTTTGTTCTCGGAGATCCTGAGAAGGACGGCGAGGAAGAGGTTATGGCACTTCGTCCGATGACATGTCCGTTCCAGTATTATGTATACAAGGCAAAGCAGCACTCATACAGAGATCTGCCTTACAGAATGGGTGAGACTTCCACATTGTTTAGAAACGAGGATTCGGGAGAGATGCATGGACTGACACGTGTCAGACAGTTTACTATCTCAGAGGGTCACAATGTTATCCGTCCTGACCAGTGTGAGGAGGAACTCAAGGCGTGCTTCAGTCTTAACAGATATGTCCTTAAGGTGCTGGGACTCGAGAATGATGTAACATACCGTCTTTCAAAATGGGATCCAAAGAACACAGAAAAGTATTTAGGAGATGATGAGTACTGGAACTCAACACAGGAGGTTCTTCGTAACATCCTTATTGAGGAAAATGTTCCTTTTGTTGAGGCCGACGGCGAGGCTGCATTCTACGGACCAAAGATTGATATCCAGGCCAAGAACGTATACGGTAAAGAGGATACCATGGTAACAATACAGCTCGACTGTGCTATTGCTGAGAATTTTGATCTGTACTATATTGATCAAAACGGCGATAAAATCCGTCCATACATCATCCACCGTACATCACTCGGCTGCTATGAGCGTACACTTGCATGGCTTATCGAGCACTACGCAGGCAAGTTCCCTACATGGCTCTGCCCTGAGCAGGTAAGAGTACTTCCTATCTCAGAGAAGTATGCTGATTATGCTAAAAAGGTAGCAGATGAGCTTAAGCGCAATGATGTCGATGTGACAGTTGACAACAGAGCTGAGAAGATCGGATACAAGATCAGAGAGGCTCGTATGGATAAGCTTCCATATATGCTTGTTGTCGGAGCTGACGAGGAGGCAGACGGCACAGTATCTGTAAGAAGCCGTTTTGAAGGAAATGAGGGTGTTAAGCCACTTTCAGATTTCATCGACCAGATTTGCAAGGAAATCCGTACAAAGGAAATCAGAGTGGAGCTTCCGGAAGAGGAAAAACACAGATAATCGATTAAAAAGTATAAAAAAAATCAATCAGGACATACTAGCCTATGCATAAGCAAAGGAGGCAAAAGTATGACAAGACTTGATTGTAATGTTGAAAAATGTGCGTATAATGCAGATAACTGCTGTAAGCTCAGAGAAATCGATGTGAAAGGAACTAAGGCAAAGAAAGCCTGCGATACACAGTGTGGCAGCTTTTCAAATAAGGCCTGTGACTGTGAGGTATCTGCAGAGTTAGCTATTCACAAGGAGACAGATGTGCACTGTGATGCGGCAAAGTGTAAGTACAATGATCACAATAGCTGCATGGCCAATCAGATTGGCATCAAGAAAAACTGTACACCAAACAAGTGCAGTACAGAGTGTGCAAGCTTTGAGTGTCAGGCGTAGACTAAGAAGCGCATAATGACAGTTGCCCGGAGTATCAGGTTTATGGTGCTCCGGGTACATATATTTTCGTAATTTGTGATTGCTGCCGTATATATTATGGTGTTACAGACAGCAATTACAGTCAGGAAAGGAAAAATATGGATTATAATATAAATTTCCCACATCTTCATATATATCTGCAGCATGTGATAAAGAGCATATCAATAGGAAGCTTTGATATTGCGATGTACGGCATAATAATAGCATGTGGTATGCTTGCGGGGCTGGGCGTGGCCTGCTATGTGGCCAAAAAATCAGGACAAAATCCGGATACATACTTTGATCTGGCACTCGTGGCAATCATATGCTCGGTGATAGGCGCAAGAATATACTATGTGGTATTCAGGTGGGATTTGTACAAGGACGACCTGCTTAGCGTATTCAATATCAGGCAGGGAGGACTGGCAATTTACGGAGGAGTGATAGCAGCAATTATCACCACATTCGTTTTTGCAAAGGTCAGAAAGCTGTCTTTTCCACTGTTGTGTGATACGGCGGGCCTTGGACTGATACTGGGACAGGCGATTGGCCGATGGGGAAACTTCTGCAACAGGGAGGCATTTGGCGATTATTATGACGGACTTTTTGCCATGCAGCTTCCGGTATCAGCTGTCAGGACATCGGATCTGACTGAAAAGCTTATGTCACATACAACTGTGGTAGACGGAGTGGAGTATATCTCGGTGCATCCTACATTTTTGTATGAATCCTTTTGGAATCTGTGCCTGTTTATTTTGTTGATGCTTTATTTTAAACACAGAAGGTTTGACGGAGAGGTGTTTCTTCTATATTTGTTAGGCTATGGTATCGGAAGATTCTGGATAGAAAGCCTGCGTACAGACCAGCTTCTCATCCCGCATATCAATTATCCGGTGTCTATGGCACTCGCCGCCACTTTGGTGGCAGTATCAGCCATATGGATAGGAATTGTCAGATATAAGCAGATGAAAATGGGCAAAATGGTGGACACTCCACCACAATCCACCACTAAAGAGTAAATTTCATATGTATTTTATAAAAAAGACGCAAAGTCCACGAAAAGACTGAGCGTCTTTTTTGTTGCTTTTTTATGGGAATTTGGCTTAAAGCCTTGATTTTGTAGGCTGTTAGGTGTAATATTGTATTCAAGTGGTGGAAAGTGGAGTGAAATACCATATAAGTGGAGTGAAGTGGTGGAAAGCTTCAAAATGAGGAAAAGGAGGATGGATGCCATGTTCATGGGCGAATATAATCATTCAATAGACGCCAAGGGTCGTATGATTGTCCCGGCGAAGTTCCGTGAACAGCTTGGTAATGAGTTTGTAGTTACCAAGGGCTTAGATGGCTGTCTGTTCGTCTATTCCAACGAAGAATGGCATCGCATTGAGGAAAATCTTCGCGACAAACCACTCACATCAAGAGAAGCAAGAAAATTTATGAGATTCTTTTTTGCAGGAGCGGCCACCTGTGAGGTGGACAAGCAGGGCAGAATCCTCTTACCGGCGAACTTAAGAGAATACGCAGGTATAGATAAGGAAGTAGTATCTGTCGGAGTATACAGCAGAGTAGAAATCTGGAGCAAAGACAGATACCTTGAAAACTCTGATTTTGACGATATGGATGAGATAGCAGATCATATGGCAGAGCTTGGCATAGGAATTTGATTTTAAATGGAGAGACCACATGGAATTTAAGCATTATTCAGTCTTAAGGGACGAGACAATTGAAAATTTAAATATCCGTCCTGACGGGATATATGTGGATGGTACTCTCGGAGGAGCCGGGCATTCATATGAGATAGCCAAGAGACTTTCGGACAAGGGCAGGCTGATAGGCATAGATCAGGATGCAGATGCCATAAAGGCGGCAGGAGAGAGACTTGCGGAGTTTGGAGACCGGGTAACGATAGTCAGAAGCAATTATTCTGATATGAAGAATGTGCTTCATTCACTCGGAATTGAAAAGGTGGATGGTATTATGCTGGATCTTGGAGTGTCATCCTTCCAGCTTGATACACCAAAGAGAGGCTTTACCTACAGGAGTGAGGATGCACCGCTTGATATGCGTATGGATGACAGGAATTCCCTTACTGCAAGGGATATAGTAAATACCTACAGCGAAAATGATCTGTACCGTATCATCAGGGATTACGGTGAGGACAAGTTTGCAAAGAATATTGCAAAGCACATTGCAGCAGCAAGACAAAAGCAAGAGATAACAACAACAGGAGAGCTCAACGAGATAATAAAGGCAGCGATACCCCAAAAGGTCAGAGCTACCGGTGGGCACCCATCGAAGAGAACATATCAGGCTATAAGAATTGAGCTGAATCATGAGCTTGATGTGCTAAGGGACAACCTGGATGACATGATAGATTTACTTAATCCGGGCGGCAGGATATGTATAATCACATTCCACTCGCTTGAGGACAGAATAGTAAAATCCAATTTCAAAAAAAACGAAAATCCATGTACATGTCCACCGAGTTTTCCGGTATGTGTATGCGGTAATAAATCGAAGGGAACGGTTATCACAAGAAAACCTATCCTTCCGTCAGAAAAGGAACTTGAAGAGAATTCACGCTCGAAGAGTGCAAAGCTTCGTGTGTTTGAAAAGAATGATTTGTAGAATGACAGCAAAAGGAGCAGCTAAATGAATAAAACTACTTATTATATAAATGGGAATGCCGTAAGAGAGCTTGACGAGGCAGCACCGGTCAGAAGACCACAGAAATCGACAAGAGAGCTTGAGGAAATAAGAAGAAAGAAAAACAGAAGAACATCTGCAAGAAGAAATCAGGAGAGAGCACTCTCAATGAACAGGGCATTTGTAGCCTTTCTCACAGCATGTGTGGCAGCTTCAGCCCTTGTATCTGTTTCACTTATTCAGATAAGGTCAAATGTGACACAGCAGATGAAGGAGGTTGCAGCACTTGAGAGCCGGATAAATGATATGAAGGCTGACAATGATGCCAGATACAAGCAGATTACTACATCTGTCGATTTAAATGCAATCAAGGATGCAGCTATCAACAGACTTGGTATGAAATATGCTTCACAGGATCAGATAGTTTATTACTCAATTGATAAGAACAACTATATGGATCAGTACAGTGATATCCCTGAATAAATTGGAGGAATCATATTGGCAGCCAGGACAAGAAAAAGACCGGTAAGAAAAATCGGACGCAAAATGAAAACAAAGCTGTTTGCGTTGTTTATGTTAATAGTTGTAGCCATGCTTGGACTCATTGGCAGGCTGATGTTTATTGAATATACAAGCGGAGACGCATATACTAAAAAGGTACTATCATTACAGTCATATGACAGCAAAACAATACCGTTTCAGAGAGGAAATATTGTAGATTCAAACGGCACAGTGCTTGCTACGAGTGTGGCTGTTTATAATGTTGTACTTGATTGCTCGGTTATGACCAGCAAGAAAGAGTATATAACTCCGACGATAGATGCACTGACACAGTGCTTTCCGGATTTAGACAGGGCAACAATTGAGGATTATGCAAATAACAGCAAGGATAACAAATATATTGTACTGTTAAAAAAGCTGTCATATGATGCAATTCAGCCATTTGTACAGCTGCAGGATGCAACAGACGAAAAGGGCAATCTGAAGAACCCAAACATCAAGGGTGTGTGGTTTGAGACAGAGTATCAGAGAAATTATCCGTTTAAAACACTGGCAAGCTCAGTTATCGGTTTTACCTCCGCCGGAAATGTAGGTACAACCGGACTTGAAAACTATTACAATGACGCTTTAAATGGTGTAAATGGCAGGGAGTACGGCTATCTGAATGCAGACAATGATTTCCAGAAAACAGTAATTGCTGCACAAAACGGAAATACACTGTACACAACTATAGACGCAAATATCCAGTCGATTGTTGAGGATAAGATAAAACTGTTCTCAGATACTTATGCAAATAATGCAAGAGAAGGACTTGGCGCAGAAAATATTGCAGTCATTATAGAAAATCCAAAAAATGGTGAGATACTGGCCATGGCGAATTATCCGAATTTTGATTTGAATAATCCAAGGGATATGAGTGCATATTACAGTGAGGAACAGCTTGCTGCATTTAAAGAGGACAGCACTCAGGAGATGGATGCACTAAATAAGCTGTGGCAGAATTTCTGTGTTACCCATACATATGAGCCGGGCTCTGTACAGAAGCCTTTTACCGTGGCATGTGGACTGGATACAGGCACACTTACCACTGATATGACATTTTTATGTGATGGATATGAGATGTTTGGCAGTGAGAAGGTATCATGTGTAAACCGTAGCGGACATGGTATAGAGACACTTGAAAAGGCACTCATGGATTCATGTAATGATGCACTCATGCAGATGTCATATAAGATTGGTGCAGAAAATTTTCTGTATTATCAGAGTGTATTTGGCTTTGGTCAAAAGACAGGTGTTGACCTGCCGGGTGAGGCAAATACATCAACGCTCATGTATACACTCGACAATATAAAGCCTGTCGATTTAGCGACAAACGTATTCGGACAGAACTATAACTGTACCATGATAGAGATGGTCAGTGCATTTTCTTCACTGGTGAATGGCGGAAATTATTATCAGCCGCACGTAGTAAAGAAAATCACAGATGACAACGGCAATACAGTAAAGACAATTGAGCCTACACTGCTAAAAAAGACAGTGTCAGAGAATACAAGTGCGACACTTAAAAACTACCTGCAGAACGTAGTTGCAAACGGAACCGGTAAGGTGGCAAAGGTTGACGGATACTCAATGGGAGGCAAGACAGGAACAGCGCAGATGTATGATGAGACAACGCACCTTAGAAAGAAGGGCAGCTATCTTGTATCATTTATAGGCTGTGTGCCTGCGCAGGATCCGCAGCTTGTTATTTACACTGTAATCGACCAGCCGAATGTACAGGATCAGCCTCACAGTAACTATGCACAGAACCTGACCAGAGAGATATTAAAGGAAGTACTTCCGTATATGAATATATACCCTGATGAGGAACAGACCGGTGTAAATGCTGACCTTACGATAACAGGCGCAAATCCTCCGACAGGAGAAAAGGTCACACAGGAGGGTGAGCAGGGCGAATAGAGAATAGCCTCAATATTTTTTGCATATATTAGTGTAAAAATATTGAGGCATTTTTGTTTATGATACTTAACAATACGCGCTACAGAAGAAAAATATGCGTATTTTGCAGTATGCTGACAGCTGTTCTTATCGCCTTGTGTTTCAGACTGTTTTATCTCATGATAGTAAAAGGCGATTATTACAGTAAAAAGGCAAGTGCGCTTCAGGAAAGAGAGCGTGATATTGCAGGAATACGCGGAGATATAGTGGATAGAAATGAAAGGATAATAGCGACAAATGAAACTGCATATAACATAAGCGTTATACACAATCAGATAACCGACAAGGAAGCAGTCATCTCTGTTTTAAGCAGTGAGCTTTCGATTGACGAAAAGACTATCCGCAGTAAGGTGGATAAGGTTACATCCATTGAAAAAATAAAGAACAATGTCTCTAAAAAAACAGGCGATAAAATACTATCATATGGCCTGGCAGGGATAAAGGTTGACGAGTCAAGTGTCAGGTACTATCCGCTTAATGAGTTGTTTTCAAAGGTTATAGGCTTTGCAGGAGCAGATGGTCAGGGTGTTGTTGGGCTTGAAACCACATATGATGAAATTCTGCGTGGCACACCCGGGAGGATATACACTGTATGTGATGGCAGAGGGGTGGAGGTGAAGGGCTATAAGGAGAGAAGAGAAGCTCCCCAAAAAGGAGACACACTTGTCACTACACTCGACATAAATATACAAAGAGTATGTGAGAAAAATGCAATGATGGCATATGCACAAAATCTGGCAGACAGTGTGAGTATAATTGCCTTAAACCCTAAAAATGGAGAAATATATGCCATGACCGACTACCCGGAGTATAATTTGAATGATCCTTTTTCATGTGAAAACCATGATGAAGCCTGGAGAAACGGCTGTGTAAGTGATACATATGAGCCCGGTTCCGTATTCAAGATAATTACGGCAGGAATCGCACTGGAGGAGGATGTGGTGAGCCTTGATGACCGCTTTTACTGCCCGGGATATATTACTGTGGAGGACAGACGCATACACTGCCATAAGAGAACAGGACATGGAAGTGAGACCTTTGTGCAGGGAATACAGAATTCATGCAATCCGGTCTTTATTGATTTAGGCCTTAGAATAGGCAGTGAGAGGTATTATGCTGATTTCAAGAGGTTTGGTCTGCTTGATAAGACAGGTATTGATTTGCCGGGAGAGGCCGCCACCATAATGCATCAGCCGGATAAGATAGGCCAGGTGGAGCTTGCAACAATTTCATTTGGACAGTCATTCCAGCTCACACCCATCGAGCTTATGACAACAGTATCATCGCTTATAAATGGTGGTAACAGAATTACTCCTCATATAGGTAAGGAGATTCATGGCACTGAAGGCACGGTAAAAGAGGTGCTGTCCTTTGAACAGACGTCAGGTATATGCAGTGAAGAAACCTCTGATACACTGCGAAAGCTTTTGGAGGGCGTGGTAGCAGAGGGCTCAGGAAAAAATGCAAAGGTTGAAGGTTATGCGATAGGAGGAAAGACTGCTACATCGCAGACACTTCCGAGAAGTGACAATGTATATATAGCCTCGTTCCTTGGTTTTTATCCGGTGGATGATCCGGCACTTATGGTGCTTGTGAAAATAAATAATCCAAAGGGCGGTGCATACTATGGAGGAACAATTGCTGCACCGGTTGCAGCTGAAATATTTAGGGAAATCATACCGTATGCACAGGAGATAGGAGTGTGTAACTGATTTACGGGCTCTTGCGAAATAGAACTAAATAACGTATACTATAATTTAATGATTAAGGCAGTCGTTTGGAGAAATTGATTTGTTAAACATATCCATACGGATGGCTGCAATAAAAGATGGAGGAATAAAAATGAGCTTACAAGGAAAAAAGGTACTTGTTGTCGGAACAGGAAAGAGTGGCATTGCAGCGACAGAGCTTTTGTGCGCAAATGGTATCGATACAGTATTGTTTGATGGAAATAAAGAACTGGATTCAAAAACACTTTATGAGAAAGCACCAAAGCTTAAGGAGGTGCCGCTTATTTTAGGCGACCTGACAGATGAACAGATTGATGAGTTTGATGTGGCTGTGCTAAGTCCGGGAGTACCAACAGACATTCCTATGGTCAATTCCTTACGTGACAGGGGCGTTAAAATATGGGGTGAGATAGAGCTTGCATACACATTTGGGGCAGGTGAGATCATCGCTATTACAGGAACCAACGGAAAGACGACCACTACAGCGCTGACAGGTGAGATAATGAAGAATTACTTTAAGGATGTGAGAGTGGTAGGAAATATCGGAATCCCTTATACATCAATGGTCACAGGAAGCACAGGTGAGACAGTAACGGTTGCAGAGATATCAAGCTTCCAGCTCGAGACAATAGATACATTTAAGCCACATGTAAGCGCAATTTTAAATATCACACCCGATCACCTGAATCGACACCATACTATGGAAAATTACATCAGGGCAAAGGAGGATATCACAAAAAATCAGACAGCAGATGATTACTGCGTGTTAAACTACGAGGACGAGGTGCTTAGAAATTTTGCAGCAGAGTGCCCGGCTAAGGTTATATTTTTCAGCAGTAAGTCTGAGCTTTCAGAGGGCTTTTATCTGGACGGAGATATCATCATATACGCACACGACGGTGTACGCGATGAGGTAATTGATGTAAACGAGCTGAATCTCCTTGGAAAGCATAATTTTGAGAATGTAATGGCAGCATGTGCCATGTCTATAAGCTTTGGGGTACCGATGGATAAGATTGTCGAGGTACTTAAGGAATTTAAGGCAGTTGAGCACAGGATAGAGTACGTGACCGAAAAGCGTGGAGTCAGATTCTACAACGATTCAAAGGGCACCAATCCTGATGCAGCCATTCAGGGTATACGTGCCATGAACAGACCGACACTTCTCATTGGCGGTGGATATGATAAGCAGTCTGAGTATGATGAGTGGATAGAGGCCTTTGACGGCAAAGTAAAGGAGCTTGTGCTTATCGGTCAGACTGCAGATAAAATCGAAGAGTGTGCACACAGACACGGATTCATGAATACTGTAAAGAAGGATACGTTTGAGGATGCAGTAAATTATTGCTATGAGCATGCTGTTTCAGGTGATGCAGTGCTCTTATCACCTGCATGTGCAAGCTGGGGCATGTTTCCTAACTATGAGGAGCGCGGACGTATCTTTAAGGAAATAGTAAAAGGATTTAAGGAGTAAATATTTTGGCAGGAAAGCGTAGAAGAAGTAGCAAGAATAAAGAAAAAAAAGAAAAAGGAATACCTTATTTCGACTACAACCTGTTGTTTATAGTTATATTTCTGCTCTGCTTTGGTCTTGTTATGCTATATAGCTCGAGTGCATACACATCGGCCATCAAAAATCATGACAGCATGCACTATCTTAAGCTTCAGATACGAAATATTGTACTGGGACTTATACCTATGGTATTTCTGGCAAAGGTCGACTACAGATATTGGAAAAAGCTTGGCTTTTTTGCGTATATAGTATCGCTTATACTGTGTGTGCTTGTGTTTGTGCCGAAAATAGGCTCAAGCTCACATGGTTCATCGAGATGGATTGGCATAGGACCAATACAGTTCCAGCCTTCAGAAGTGGCTAAAATTGCGGTCATACTGTTTATGGCTATGATTATAGACAAGATACCCAAGCAGTTTGATAAATTTTTAAGTCTGGTAAAGGTGCTTGCTATGCTTATTCCGCTCATAATAGTTGTTGCAATCAGCAATCTGAGTACCGCAGTTATCATCATAGGCATTTCGGTCTGCATGTTGTTTGTCGCAAGCCCAAAGTATCTGCAGTTTATTATTGTAGCAGTGGCGGTAGTTGTGTTTGCAGTGGCGTTTGTCATGCTGGCAGGCTATAGAAGTACACGTATTGAGGCATGGCTGCATCCGGAGACTGCGGGAACAGACGCAGTATTCCAGACTATGATGGGACTTTATGCGATAGGCTCGGGCGGATTGTTTGGAAAAGGACTTGGAGAGAGCTTACAGAAGCTTGGCAATGTGCCGGAGTCACAAAATGATATGATATTTACAATTATTTGTGAAGAGCTTGGATTGTTTGGAGCTATCTGCCTTATTTTACTTTTTATACTGCTTATATGGCGTATGATGGTCATTGCAAACAATGCAAGGGATCTGTATGGCTCACTTTTAGTGATTGGTGTGATGAGTCATATTGCAATCCAGGTGATACTGAATATTGCGGTAGTTACCAATTCACTTCCCAATACCGGTGTTATTCTGCCGTTTATCAGCTATGGAGGTACGTCAATCATATTCCTGATGGCGGAAATAGGGCTTGTTTTGTCTGTGTCAAGAGGCATCAGGCTTGAAAATGTGTAGATTAAGGCGTGAAATATAATGATTAAGAAAAAAAGAAAACATAAAAAGAGATTAAAGCATTTTTTTATGGGACTGCTAATTACGATAGCAGTGCTCGCGATACTGTTTCTCATTGCACTTAAGCTGTTTACGGTAAAAAGGGTAGTTGTCGAGGGTAATGAGCTTTACGATCAAAAGACTATAGAGGATGCGGTGCTTAATGATAAGTACTCATGGAACTCACTGTATGTCTATATGAAATATAAGGTAAAGGATACTAAAAAAATACCGTTTATTGATACAATGAGCATAAGCCTGGATAGTCCGCATACTCTTCATATATCAGTTTATGAAAAAGGAATGCTTGGATACATATATATTCCGGGAATTAATGAGAATGCATATTTTGATAAGGATGGCTTTGTGGTGGAGACATCCTCAGACATGGTGCCGGGTGTGCCATGTATAGACGGCATAAGCTGTGACAAGGTAGTGCTTTATGAGAAGCTGCCTATTAAGCAGACTATGCTGAAAGATATCCTTGAGCTTACCCAGGGATTAAAAAGGCAGGACCTTGTGCCGGATTCTGTGGATTATGGTGCGCAAAATGCACCGGTAGCCAAGTATGGTAATGTGAGTGTGATAATTGGTGACACGACAAAGCTTACACGTAAAATAGAGAGGCTTAAGGCTATCATGCCATCGCTTGAGGGACAGTCCGGTACACTACATTTAGAGAGCTGGACGGAAGAAACCACAAATATTGTGTTTGACAAGTCAGAATAATGTAAAACTAAATAAAAAAAATCATATTTTATAGTTGATTATTTTGGAGAAAAATTATATTATAGAATAAATGAGTTTAAGAATATTCGATATTTTTATATAGAAAATTAAATTTTGGGAAAGAAAGAGGAGGAATCACCTTGCTTGAGATAAGAAGTAACGAGGCTGATAACAGCGCAAAGATTATTGTCATTGGAGTCGGAGGAGCCGGTAACAATGCAGTTAACAGAATGATTGATGAGAATATTGGTGGAGTAGAGTTTATCGGTATCAATACAGATAAGCAGGCTTTACAGCTTTGTAAGGCTCCTACACTTATACAGATTGGAGAGAAGCTTACAAAGGGACTCGGCGCAGGTGCGCAGCCTGAGATCGGTCAGAAGGCCGCTGAGGAGAGCGCAGAGGAGCTTCAGGCAGCAGTAAAGGGCGCTGATATGGTATTCGTCACATGTGGTATGGGAGGCGGAACCGGTACAGGTGCAGCTCCTGTTGTTGCAAAGATAGCAAAGGATCAGGGCATACTTACAGTTGGTGTTGTTACAAAGCCATTCAAATTTGAGGCAAAGCAGCGAATGATTAATGCTGTTTCAGGAATAGAGAGACTTAAGGAGAGCGTTGATACACTTATTGTCATTCCAAATGATAAGCTTCTCGAGATAGTAGACCGTCGCACAACAATGCCGGATGCACTCAAGAAGGCAGATGAGGTATTGCAGCAGGCAGTTCAGGGAATCACTGATCTTATTAATCTTCCTGCACTTATCAACCTTGACTTCGCAGATGTACAGACTGTCATGAAGGACAAGGGTATGGCACATATCGGTATCGGTAGTGCACAGGGGGATGATAAGGCTATCGAAGCTGTTAAGCTTGCGGTTGCTTCACCTCTTCTTGAGACAAAGATAAATGGTGCAACACATGTCATTATCAATATCTCAGGAGATATCTCCCTTATGGATGCAAACGATGCAGCAAGCTATGTACAGGATCTGGCAGGAGAGAATGCCAATATTATCTTTGGTGCCAAGTTTGATGAGAGCATGACTGATCAGGCTTCTATCACTGTTATTGCTACAGGACTGGAGGATGTTTCAGAGAAGATAGATATGCCGGGCAAACAGGCAGCGCCTGGTGCAGGAATGGCAGGCGGCATGCAAAACCGTATGGTATATCCGAATCAGACAGCAGCAAGACCTGTTTCAGGCATGGGAACACAGTCCACAGCAACAGCAGGACTTCACACAACAGCAACAAGCGGACTTCATACAGCTGCCCAGCCACAGCAGACAGCACCTGCACATGCATATACAGGTATCCAGAAGCCACGCCAGCCTGAGAGCACGGTTAAGCCTGTAGAGATTAATATTCCGGATTTCCTTAAGAATTCAAGACGATAGTTTATAGGACATGCAGCTTTTGGGCTGCATGTCTTTTTTACTTATTGTCGACATATTACGGCACTTAAAAACCTGCTTTTACGCTATTCTTGTCTGTGAAAGTGAGGTGAAAAATTATCTATGCATTTTATCTCGATATTTTTCTTCTTCGTACATTTATCACCAACTGTCTCATACTTATATTTGTCATATATATGCTAAAAATCCCATTGACTGGGAAGGTGGTACGTCTGATTGCTTCTGCGGTGGGGGCATCGGTATGTGAATGTGTACTGCTTCTTTTGGCAGGCAGCTATGCGTTTTATAAATGGACCTCTGTTCTGGTGGTCGTACCGCTTGCGGCAAGGCTTGCAATAGGCAGACAGGCTTGCAGAAAAATCCCGTTTCTAAGGCTTTTTGCACTATGTATGTTTGTAACAGTGCTGACCGGAGGCATAGTAACAGCTCTGGACAGCTTTTTTAGCTCTGATGCGACAGTTATGATATGCTGTGGTTTTGTCATATCATACATAGTGTTAAAGTGCTTCTGTGAGCGAAGTAATGAGAGCAGAAGACTATACAGGGTCACACTTTTAAAGGATGGTAAAAGAGCTTGTGCCACAGCCTTGTATGATACGGGAAATCTGCTAAAAAAACAGCCACAGCAGATTCCTGTGCACATAGGCGGGAGTGCATTGTTTGATATTGTAGGAGAAGATGTCAGCTTTTTTGATGTGCCGTACAAGAGTCTGGGAAATGATGGTGGAAGCATTAAAGTGTGTGAATTTGATGAGATGACAGTCATGAAGGGAAATAGTAAGCTGATTTTACATAATGTGCTGGTGGGAAGAGCATCGGATAGTTTATTTGAGGACAATGCATATGATATGATTTTGAATGAAGCTGTTTTTAGTAATAAAACGGGTATGGAAAATACTCTGGGGAAGCAAGCCGCACACAAATGAGGTGTTTTACATAGGAGGGACGGAGGTACTGCCGCCTCCGCTTGAGACAGATGAGGAGAAGTGCTGTCTGATTGCACTGGTGGATAAAAATGTGGCAATGTCAAAGGAACAGGCAAAAAAGCAGCTTATAGAGCACAATCTAAGGCTTGTGGTGTATCTGGCAAAAAAATTTGAAAACACGGGAGTATGCGTGGAGGACCTTATATCAATTGGCACAATCGGTCTCATAAAGGGGATAAACACATTCAATCCTGAGAAGAAAATAAAGCTTGCCACATACGCATCCAGATGCATAGAAAATGAGATTCTTATGTATCTGCGCCGCAACAACAGAGTGAAGCTTGAGGTATCCTTTGATGAGCCACTGAACACGGATTGGGACGGAAATGAGCTGCTTTTATCAGATATACTGGGGACGGATGAGGATGTCATATATAAGGATCTTGAGACTGAGGTTGAGATTTCACTGCTAAAAAAAGCCATGCTGTCATTGAACGAGCGTGAAAGGCAGATAATAGAGCTTCGATTTGGAGTAAACCGTGTGGAGAATAAGGAACTGACGCAGAAGGAGGTGGCAGATATTCTGGGAATTTCACAGTCATACATATCAAGGCTCGAAAAAAAAATAATGGCAAGATTGAAGAAAGAAATACAGAAAATGGCATAAGTGTGGTATAATATTCTATTATAAAACAGAATAGGAGATGGTAGTATGGTATTAGAATTTATTGGGGCTGACAGAGAGGTTACTGGAAGCTGTCACTATCTGACATTTGGGGACACACATATACTTATTGACTGTGGAATGGAGCAGGGAGCTGATTTGTACGTGAATCAGGAGATACCGGTCAATCCTTCACTCATAGACTATGTGTTTGTCACACACGCACACATTGACCACTCAGGTCTTTTGCCGCTCATATACAATCATGGTTTCAGGGGCACCATTTTTGCGACAAAGGCGACAACAGATTTATGTAACATCATGCTAAAGGATTCTGCACATATTCAGGAATTTGAGGCGGAGTGGAAGAACAGAAAGGCAAGACGAGCCGGAAGACCGGAAGTGACTCCTATGTACAATGTGGAGGATGCACAGAATGTCATGCAGCACTTTACACCGTGTGATTACAACAGTGTGTATGAGATATGTCCGGGGCTTAAGGTGAGATTTGTGGATGCAGGTCATCTACTTGGTTCATCATCTATTGAGATGTGGGTGACTGAGGAGAATGTGACCAAAAAGATTGTCTTTTCAGGTGATATTGGAAATCACAACAGGCCACTCATCAAGGATCCGCAGTATGTGGACAGTGCTGATTATGTGGTTATGGAATCTACATATGGCAATCGTCTGCACGATACGCCGCCTGACTACGCGGTGGAGCTTTCAAAGGTCATCAATGCGACATTTACAAGAGGCGGAAATCTGGTAATCCCGGCATTTTCAGTGGGCAGGACACAGGAGATGCTATACTTTATCAGGCGTATAAAGACTGAGAATCTGTTGCCGGAGCATCCGAATTTTGAGGTTTACATCGATAGCCCCCTTGCTGTTGAGGCGACAAATGTATTTCATGAGAATGTATCGGACTGCTTTGATGAGGAGGCTATGGAGCTTATTTCGGCAGGCATCAATCCAATCAAGTTCCCCGGACTTCGTGTGGCAGTATCATCGGATGAGTCAAAGATGATTAATTTCGATAAGAAGCCGAAGGTCATAATATCAGCATCGGGTATGTGTGAGGCCGGACGTATCAGGCATCACTTAAAGCATAATCTTTGGAGAAGTGATTCAACAGTTTTGTTTGTAGGATATCAGGTTCCGGGAACACTTGGCTATGCACTTTTAAACGGTGCTAAAAAGGTGAAGCTTTTTGGTGAGGAAATAGAAGTTAGGGCAAGCATAGTAAATCTGCCGGGTATCAGTGGACATGCAGACAAAAATCAGCTTACCGAGTGGCTTGGCGCAATAAAAAACAAGCCGGAGCATGTATTTATAGTCCATGGAGAGGAGTCCACAGCAGAGTCCTTTGCAAACCACGTGCATGAGACCTTCGGCTATGATGCAGTGGCACCGTACAGTGGTGATGCATATGACCTTATCACGAATCAGAAGGTGGCAGATGGCTCCCGCAAGCTTGTGGAGAAAAAGGCTGCATATGGCATGGCAAGCAGAGAGAAGACTATATTTGACCGTCTTGTGGCAGCAGGCCAGAGGCTGGTATCTGTTATCCAGAAGTGCCAGGGTATGGCAAATAAGGATTTGAGCAAGTTTGCAGACCAGATAAATGCGCTGTGTGACAAGTGGGATAGATAGAATGTAATCACAGCATATTAAAGTAATAAAGTAAAAAGCTCTGTGCATACATATAAGTGTATGACACAGAGCTTTTTATTTTACGACGCGCAGCTTATTGAAAGTGCTATGTATATAACTACGCCTCGTCCTGCTTGAAAATTACATTTCTGTATTTCGAAAGTATTCCTTTTAACAAGCTTCCAAGTACACAGATTGAGATAATCTCACCGATTCCGACAGTAACTGCATTGAAAAGAAGAGAGATATCAACACCCTTGTATACAGTTGTAAAACCATATCCGTATCTGAGCACGAGTGGCACGATAATTATGTTGGCGATGACAGGTGGAAGCGTGTATACAAACTTCTTTTTTCTGAGGAAGTAAGTGCCAAGTGCACCGAGCAGTGTAGCGATACTTCCGAAGATGATATCCCAGATGATGCCACCTGTGATAAGATTGGAAATCAGACATCCGATGAAAAGACCCGGAATGGCTGCCGGTGTGAAAACCGGAAGGATGCAAAGCGCTTCAGAAAAGCGTACCTGAATGGTGCCTGATGCGAGACCAAGCAGATTGGTGATATACGTGAGCACAACATAGAGTGCTGCAATCATAGCTGCCTGTACTGCAAATAATACTTTTTTGTTTCTCATATTTAGTTCTCCTTTAGTTTTGTTTTACGTCAGGAAGGTTTCGAACTGACGCATTTATTTTCGCCTTGCTATGTTAACAAAAAATGCTTTGAATGTCAAGAAGTTCATAAAGTCAGTGCCCATTTAGAGAAGTTGTGGTATAATGAGTGCAAGTGAGAAGATAAATGACAAGAGGGAAACAGTATTATGAGAGAAATAAAGGTTAATGAACTAAAAGAGGGAATGACTACGGCAGTAGATGTGTTTTCGCCAAAGGGACAGCTTATCCTTAAAAGACATCAGGCTGTATCGGCATTTGATATAGCAAAGTTTGGATTCTACAATATAGCTTCGGTTTATGTTGAGGGAAGCTCAGCACAGGAAAAAGAAGAATGGAATAAAAAATATGCCATCATTAAGGAAAAATACCGTGATTCCATCGATAACCTGCATGAATATATGAATGACATACTATACAGGAATATCATCCCGGATAAGAATACGCTCATCAGGGACTCGGTAGAGATTTTTGACAGGTTTGAGACTTCATATGAGCTATTTGACGCACTTCAGGTATTAAAGCAGACAGATGTATCTACGATGGCACATTCCATGAATGTATCAATCATTGCACGTCTCATTGGTGTATGGGCAGGGCTTGATACAGAAAAGCTGGATGAGATTTCCATGGCAGGTCTGTTGCACGACATAGGCAAGTTTAAGATACCGGATGAGATATTATTGAAGCCGGGAAAGCTCACAAAGGAAGAGTTTGAGGTGATAAAGAAGCACACGGTATATGGCTATGAGATACTTAATAATTTCAAGATTCTTGAAAGCACGAAGCGTGCGGCACTTTTACATCATGAGAAGTTTGACGGCTCAGGATATCCGTTTGGATATACAGCAGATAAAATCGATGATATATCAGCTATTATTACGATAGCCGATGTCTACGATGCAATGACGTCAAAGCGCTGTTACCGTGATGGGATGTGTCCGTTTGATGTGATAGCAGATTTTGAGTATGATGGCATATCAAAGTATCATCCGAAGTATATAGGGATGTTTTTGAAGAAGATTGCAAGCTCATATATCGGAAGCACTGTGCTTTTGACAAACGGCAAAAAGGCCAAAATAATTTTTGTGACAGAGAAGTATTCAAGGCCTACAGTTACACTGCTTGAAGACAACAGTGTGCTGGTGCTTAAGGATGAAAAGGATATAAAAATAGCGGCAGTGCTGTAGAATTATATACGCGGATTAATTGAATAAAATTACTGTAAATGGGAATGCTTTAGATAAAGAAATTTATCCGGAGGATTCCCATGTCTGTATATAAGGTTGATATATGTGGAGTGACCACATCAAAACTGCCGGTACTTAAGGATGATGAAAAAGAAGAACTGTTTGAGAAAATAAAAAAGGGAGATAAGGCTGCAAGAGAAAAGTATATTCGTGGAAATTTAAGGCTGGTGCTTTCGGTAATCAGAAGGTTTTCAAACCATAATGAAAATATGGATGATTTATTTCAGATAGGATGCATCGGACTTATGAAATCAATTGATAATTTTGATCCGACTATAGGTGTTAAGTTTTCCACCTATGCTGTTCCGATGATTATCGGTGAGGTGAGACGGTATCTGCGTGACAACAGTGCATACCGCATTCCACGTTCCCTCAGGGATACAGCTTATCAGGCTATTAAATCAAAGGAAAAGCTATCGAGAAAGCTGGTGCACGAACCATCCCTGGCAGAAATATCAAAGGATTGCGGCATACCCGAAAACGATATACTATACGCACTTGATGCAATCCAGACACCGCTTTCCCTCTTTGATCCTGTATATACTGACGGTGGTGATACACTTTATGTGATGGATCAGATATCGGACAAGAAAAACAAAGAGGAAGCATGGGTAAAAAATCTGGTTCTCGACGATGCATTAAAGCTGCTTGATGACAGAGCGAGACAGATTATTAAGCTGCGTTTTTTCGAGGGCAAGACACAGATAGAGGTGGCAGAGGAGATAAATATCTCTCAGGCACAGGTATCAAGGCTTGAGAAAAATGCGCTAAAAAATATGCACGGATATCTGGAAGCATAAGCAGATAATTGAATATTTAGTCTGCCTGTGCTAAAGAAGTTTTTTTAAGCACAGCCGCAATTATGACTGCATATACACCTCCGATAACAGCGGTGATAAGCTGTGTCACTGAAAACTGAAGCTGTAATACCGGCAGCATCTTGTGCATTGGAGCAGGCAGAAATGCAGGTAGAATGATAAGAGCAATGGCTATTCCCATGAAAAGAGCCTTTAGTATGGCACCTATTGCAATTGATACAGGAAAACCGGCAGCTTTGCCGCATTTTTTGCGAAGCAGTCCCACACATGCCACGAGAATGATATTTCCTATCATGATACATGGAAACATCGCAGGGATAGCCGCCATAACAGGACTTCCTGTGATGAAAAATGATGTGACAGGTGTGATAATGCTTAGGATAATGCCACATGCCATTCCGGCATAGAGTACGGTAAGTATTAAAGCTGCATTAATGATTGGACCTGTGATGTATACGCTTAAGTTCTTAAAGAACTGGCTGACAAGGCAGATTGCCAGCATAATTGCAGTAACGGTTATTTGCTTAGTTTTTATCTTCATTGATAAGACCTCCTTTAAATTTTCATATGAAATCATACTCCTTTGGGGGTGCAAATGCAAGGTTACGTTGACGGTTAATATTTACTCAGAAGGCAAAAATGACGGTTGATATTGAAAGCAATTCATTTGTGTGCTAATATAAGTATATTCGCTGTTTGACGCAAAACAGCTATATATCAGGAGGAATACAATGAAAAAACTGATTAATTTGATATCAGAGGAAGTGACAAAGGCATTCGTCAGTGCAGGATATGACGAGAAGTACGGAAAGGTTACACTTTCAAACAGACCGGACCTTTGTGAGTTCCAGTGTAACGGAGCAATGGCAGCGGCAAAAGAGTATAAGTGTGCACCATTTATGATCTCAGACAAGGTAGCGGCGCTCCTTGAGTCAGATGAGATGTTTGAGTCAGTAGAATCAGTAAAGCCGGGATTTCTTAATATCAAAATGGATACCGCTTTTCTGGCAAAATATATGAACGATATGAAGGATGACGAGGGCAGATACGGCTTGGAGAAGGCCAAAAAGCCACTCACTATAGTAGTGGATTACGGCGGACCAAACGTTGCAAAGCCTCTTCATGTAGGACACCTTCGTTCGGCAGTAATCGGAGAGAGCGTTAAGCGTATCGCAAAGTTCATGGGACACAATGTGATTGGTGATGTGCATCTCGGTGACTGGGGACTTCAGATGGGACTTATCATCACAGAGCTTCGCGAGAGAAAGCCTGACCTCGTTTATTTTGATGAGAGCTATACAGGAGAGTACCCGAAGGAGGCACCGTTTACCATATCAGAGCTTGAGGACATCTATCCTACAGCCAGCGGCAAGTCGAAATCAGATGAGAGCTTCAAGGAGGCAGCACTTCTTGCCACAAAGGAGCTTCAGGGGGGCAGGAGAGGCTATCAGGCACTGCTTTCACACATCATGAATGTTTCTGTAACAGACCTTAAGAGAAATTATGAGAATCTGAATGTTCATTTTGAGCTGTGGAAGGGCGAGTCGGATGCACAGCCATATGTACCTGGGATGGTTGAAATGATGAAGGAAAAGGGCTTTGCACATATGAGTGAGGGCGCTTTGGTTGTGGATGTGAAGGAGGATACAGATACAAAGGAGATTCCTCCATGTATCATCCTAAAGTCTGACGGAGCCTCACTTTACAGCACTACAGATCTCGCAACACTTGTTATGCGTATGAAGGAGAACAATCCTGACCGTGTGATTTATCTGGCAGACGCACGTCAGTCAATGCACTTTATCCAGGTGTTCCGCTGCGCAAGAAAGACAGGCATAGTGCCTGATACTACAGAGCTTGTACATATCGGTTTTGGAACCATGAACGGCAAGGACGGCAAGCCTTTCAAGACAAGAGACGGTGGAGTAATGCGTCTTGAGTACCTCCTCAAGGAAATTGACGATGAGATGCTCAATAAGATTAAGGAAAACCAGAAGGAAAAAGAGAATTTAAATATTGACGAGGCAGAGGCAAAGCAGACTGCCAAAACTGTAGCGCTTGCAGCAGTCAAGTATGGTGATTTGTCTAATCAGGCGAGCAAGGATTACATCTTTGATATCGACAGATTCACATCCTTTGAGGGGAACACAGGTCCATATATCCTTTATACAATCGTGCGTATCAAGTCAATCCTCTCAAAGTATGAGGCAAAGGGTGGCGACATCAGCGCACTGAAGGATGCAATCATGCCGGCAGTCAATGCAGGACAGAAGAATCTCATGCTCTCTCTGGCAAAGTTCAATGCTACAATTGAGAGTGCATATGAGGAGTCTGCACCACACAAGATATGTGCATACATCTACGAGCTTGCCAACGCATTCAACGGCTTCTACCATGACACAAAGATTCTTTCTGAGGAGAATGAAGAGCTTAAGAAGTCATATATTTCGCTGCTTGTGCTCACAAAGGAGATACTTGAGGCTTGTATCGATATGCTTGGATTCTCAGCTCCTGACAGGATGTAAAAAATAATAATTTTCACGTTCTAAAACAATTGGACATGTAATATAAATAGGACATAGATGATTTATCAGAATCGTCTGTGTCCTTTTTAATTTGAATAACTGTCGGTGGCAGGTCGGGATGGGGCTTATGCATGTGGCTGCAGTGTCGCAGAAGCGTATAGCGGAGCTATTTAGAGTCTGTTAAATTATGCTTTGAAGCACAGAAATGCCGAGGCATGGACGCCGAGGCAAGGAGATATCGAGCCAGGACGGCGAGTATCGACGGTTTCGTCAGGCATGGAAGTACTTACTGCATAATTTATACAGAGTCTTAATAGTGCAGCGTAGCTTCTGCGACACTGCAGCCACATGCATAAGCCCCATCCCGACCTGTCACTTAAGTGGCGATAAGGAGTGAAAAATATGGATATAATTGATTATCTGCCACAAAAGATGAAAGCTGAGGCAGAAGCGTACATGCCGTGTGGTCTGGAGGAAATCAGGGTGCGCGCGGGAAAGCCGGTGCAGTATAGGTTTGCGGGAGGCAATACAACAGGAGTTAATATCTTACAAAGCGATATAGAGGAGATGATAAATTATCTGAGTGGATATTCAATCCACGCGATAGCACCGCAGCTTGCCGCTGGCTATTTTACAGTGGAGGGAGGTCATCGTGTGGGAATTGCGGGGCAGATGGGCTGCGATGGAGAAAGGGTTACAGCAGTCAGCGAGATAGCATCCTTAAATATCAGAATTGCGCATCAGATAAAGGGTATTGCAATGCCACTGATGCCTTATATAAGAGATGAAAACAGTATTTATAATACATTGGTGGTATCACGGCCGGGAGAAGGGAAAACAACATTTTTAAGAGACTGTATCAGGATACTTTCAGATGGCTGTGACGGAAAAAATGCTCTTAAGGTGTCGGTGGTGGATGAGCGCTCGGAAATAGCAGCGTGCTACAACGGAGTGGCTCAAAACGATGTTGGAAAATCCAGTGATGTGCTGGATAACTGTCCGAAGTCACTTGGCATGAGGATGCTTTTGCGCTCTATGTCCCCGGATGTGATTGCTGTGGATGAGCTGGGTGGCGAAAGTGATATCGAGGCACTAAATCAGCTCGTGAGCTGTGGAATAAGAATACTTGGCAGCGTACATGGCACCAATGCAGATGATCTGCGGAGAAAAATGCTGCCACATGCAATAGAGAGGTTTGTGTTTATAGACCATGATAAAAAAGGGGTGAGATGCTATAGCATTTATGATGAAGCTCACAGGCTTTTGTATAGTACTGTTTGCGGTATTGGGGCTGATAAATGATTACAGCAAAAGAAAAAGGGAGGATATAGCGATGCTGTATGATTTCATGCTCTTACTTGAAAAAGGGGCATTTTATCTGGCAGGAGAAAGAATGAAGGCGCCGCAGTTTTTTAGCAGCATAAGAGGAAAGAGCGAGGTGTTTAATGAGGGCTGCAGGAGAATGGGAGAGGCACTTTCAAACAGGAGCTGTAAAAGCGGAGAGGAGGGCTGGAGGTCTGTGTGGGAGGATGTGCTTTGTGGCAGGATATCTGATGAAAAAATAAAGAAAATGATAGTTGAAATGGGAGGTGCATTCTTTGAAAAAAATGCAGCCGCGATGGAGCAGCGGCTTAAGGAATGTGCCTTGGACATACATAAACAGATAGATTTTTACAGGAAAGAGTATGTTGAAAAAATGAAGGTTATTTGTCCGGTGGGTATTTTGGGAGGGATTATGATAACGATCATGCTTATATAAAAACGCCTGTATAAAAACGTGGTGATTAAACATATCGTTGTATGAGATGAAAGGACTTGATGATGGAGATTTCGATTATTTTTAAGATAGCAGCACTTGGAATAGTGATTACGGTGCTCGGACAGGTCTTAAAACACAGTGGAAGGGAGGAAATGACTTTTCTGCTTAGTCTGGCCGGGCTTGTGATCGTATTGTTCTGGATTGTGCCATATATAAGTGAGCTGTTTAAGACAATGCAGGATATGTTTTCTTTGTAATATGTTGAAAATTGGGATAATAGGAATAGCGGCGGTGTTTTTTGCGGTGCTTTTAAAGCGTGACAGACCTGAGCTGTCAATGCTTCTTTCAGTGGCCTGTGGTACTATAATTTTTGCTTTTGCATTGGAGCGGCTTGGCACAACAATTGAGTTTTTTAAAGGGCTTCTCTCAAAACTGCCTGTGGAACCGGCTTTTTTTGTCACTATGGTAAAGATGCTCGGAATTGCATATATTGCGGAGTTTTCATCCTCAATCTGTAAGGACTGCGGTCATAGCGCGATTGCATCGCAGATAGAGCTTTTTGCGAAGGTGGCAATTGTTGTGATGTCAATTCCCGTGATGTCGTGTCTGATAGAGCTGATTGGAGAACTGTTTTGATTTGTAGGAAAAATATTTTTATAATAATCATGTTGATTGTGATGTTTTTGCCGCAGGACTGTGTGTATGCATCGGACACTGAAATTACAGATACAATTGAGCAGCAGATGCTTGAAAAAATAGATATGTCAGATGTGGAAAAATATTCAAAGGATTATCTGCCGGACAGACTATCGTTTTCGGATATTGTGGATGCTCTTTTAGACGCAGATCAAAAGGCAGGCGAAAAAATCTGTGAGTATATTTACGAGCTGTTCTTTTACGAGATAGCGGCAGTGAAGCCGGTTATTATAAATGTGCTGTGCTACACGATACTTTTTATGGTGTTTTCAAGGCTTATTTTCTGGCGGCAGGATTATGTATACAATGTAAGCTTTCTGTTTATGTATGCATCGGTTATATCAATGCTTATGGCATCTTTTTTTGTGTTGTCTGATGTGGCAAAGGGCTGTATTGATGTGCTTTTGACCTATCTTACAGCGCTTGTGCCGGCATATGCGACAGTACTTCTTGCGTCAGGAAAAGGATTTTCTGCATCAGGCTTTTACGTGCTTGCATTTGTACTCATTTATGTAGTGGAGTGGCTTATAAAGCTGGTGCTCATACCGGGAATTCATTTGTTTCTGGTGCTTGAGGTGCTCAATCACGTATCTAGTGAAAAGAAGCTTGAAAAGCTTGCAGAGTTTATTGAATCAGCAGTTACAAAAATAATGAAGGCATCCATAAAGATAGTAGCGGGCATAGGCATAGTCCAGGCCATGATTGCTCCCGCAAAGGACAAAATATCGGAAAGTCTTATCTTAAAAAGCTTTCAGGCAATACCCGGTGTGGGGAGGCTTGGGCAGGGTGCAGGTGAAATCATGCTTGGCTGTGCGATGCTCATTAAAAACAGTGTTGGGATGGCGGCAATTATCGTGCTCTTTTTCATAGTGCTGACGCCGCTTGTAAAAACGCTTGTTTTTTCTTTGATGTACAGACTGCTTTCAGCAGCCCTTCAGCCGGTTTCGGACAACAGAATCGTAGAGGGCATAGATGCCGTTGCGAGGGCAGGAAATCTGTATTACATTGTGATAAGAGATGCATCTATATTATTTTTTATCGTGATAGCGATAGTGTGTGCATCCACAAGCTTTATGGGAGGTTGACAAGGTATGAAGAGCTATCTGTATCTGGCACTTTTTTTCATGGTAATGACATATCTTTTGCCGAGAGAGCAGTACAGGAGGTATTTTAGGTTTATGCTTGGGGTGTTTTTGGCGGTCATTATTCTAAAACCTCTTGCGGCAGGGTATGAATATGACTTGAGATTTGCTGAGCTTACAAAGAAAATAGAGGGGATTTCGTATGAATATGACGCGGATGCGACAGATTTGTTTAAGGCTTTTGAAGCTGAAGAAAACTGACTACATAGTGATTTTACTTGTTGGAGTGCTGCTTCTTATTGTAGTGCTTCCGGTAAAAGAGGAAAAAAAGACCTGTAGTGATTCGCAAAAGAAGGCTAAAGCTAAGTCGGTAAGTGAAAGCACCTACGATGATGAAGAATATGAGAAGCTGCTTGAAAAAAAGCTTGAGGGTATTCTTGAGAGGATGGACGGTGTGGGCGAGGTGTCTGTGATGATTACGCTGTCAGACGACGGCACAAGGATAGTGGATAAGGATACAAAGGAGACCTCGGAGAGCATTGAAAAGACTACTGTCATATACGATGATGAGGATGCAAGCGTGCCTTATGTCACGAGCACGGACAAACCGACTGTTTCAGGAGTGCTTGTGGTAGCGCAGGGCGGAGGAAACCCACAGATAAACAATGATATTTCTAATGCGGTTTCTGCATTATTTGATGTGCCCATGCATAAAATAAAAATAGCAAAAATGATATCCAGGGAGGAATAAAAGTGAAGAAAGGCAGCCATAAAAATCAGATAATTATTACGACGCTTGCACTTCTTTTGGCAGTGGTCGGATACATAAGCTACGATAACAGGGATACCTTTATGAATGCAAAGGATGTGCTTTCCACCGAAATCGAAGCTGTAAATGGCGAAGCGGATACACAGGTATCGGATGAGGTGGCACTTGAGACAGACTCGACAGAGGAGATATTAAATGCCGGTGAAACGGTACTGACAAGTGCATCCACGGAGAGTGAGGAGTGTGTGGCACAGGTGAAGCTGGGACGTGAGCAGGTTCGTTCAAAGAACAAGGAGGCTCTGCAGAAGATTATCGATGATGCAGGAGTGTCAGAGGAAGAGAAGAAGAGCGCAGTCGATGCCATGGTGAAGCTGACAGAAAATGCACAGATGGAGGAGGATGCCCAGATGATGCTTGAGGCAAAGGGATTTAAGAATGCTGTGGTAAGTCTCAGTGATGACTGCTGTGATGTGATTGTTGGAAAGGAAGATGTGACTGATGAAAAGAGGGCTCAGATTGAGGACATTATCAAGCGAAAAACCAATATAGGGGCATCAAATATTGTCATATCTACGATGGACTGATACATAAATTTTTAGTATCTTGAAATGGAAACCGTTTTAAGCTATACTATACTCTGATTTTGTTTGGAGGAAATATCAGTGGATAACTTAAGACAGGAAATAGAAAAAAGAAGAACATTTGCAATAATTTCCCATCCGGATGCAGGAAAGACTACTCTGACAGAGAAGTTTCTTTTGTACGGAGGGGCAATAAACCAGGCCGGTTCGGTAAAGGGAAAGGCTACGGCAAAGCATGCTGTTTCAGACTGGATGGAGATAGAAAAGCAGAGAGGTATTTCGGTTACTTCATCTGTGTTACAGTTTAATTATGACGGATATTGCATCAATATCCTTGATACACCGGGACACCAGGATTTCTCAGAGGACACATACCGTACACTCATGGCAGCCGATTCGGCCGTCATGGTAATTGACGCGAGCAAGGGTGTTGAGGCACAGACCAGAAAGCTCTTTAAGGTCTGTGTCATGAGACATATCCCGATTTTTACATTCATAAACAAGATGGACCGTGATGCCAACGATACGTTTGAGCTTCTCGATGACATTGAAAAAGAGCTGGGCATCGCGACATGTCCTATCAACTGGCCGATAGGCTCAGGAAAGCAGTTTAAGGGTGTGTATGACAGAAACAGCAAAGAGGTCATGACATTTGCTGACACCTTGAAGGGTACAAAGGAGGGCTCGGAGAAGATTATTCATATAGATGATCCGGCTCTTTCCGATGAGATAGGAGAGGAATTTAAAAGCCAGCTCATGGATGAGATTGAGCTGCTGGATGGCGCCAGTGCCGATTTTGATATGGAGCTTGTCACAAAGGGAGAGCTTTCACCTGTATTTTTCGGCTCTGCTCTTACAAACTTTGGTGTTGAGACATTTTTACAGCATTTCCTTAAGATGACATATGCACCGACAGCAAGACAATCTGACATCGGAATGATTGATCCGTTTTCAGAGGATTTTTCTGCATTTGTATTCAAGATTCAGGCCAACATGAACAAAAACCACAGGGACAGAATAGCATTTATGCGAATCTGCTCCGGACAGTTTACAGCCGGCATGGAGGTATACCATGTGCAGGGAGGCAAGAGCTTAAAGCTTTCACAGCCGCAGCAGATGATGGCAGATGAGAGAAAAATAGTGGACAAGGCATATGCGGGCGACATCATAGGTGTGTTTGACCCGGGTGTATACTCTATAGGAGATACACTCACGACAGCAAAGGATAAATTTGAGTTTGAGGGCATCCCGACATTTGCACCTGAGCATTTTGCGAGGGTATCACTTGTTGATTCCATGAAGAGAAAGCAGTTTGTAAAGGGTGTCACACAGATAGCGCAGGAGGGTGCTATCCAGATGTTCCAGGAGTACAAGGGCGGCATGGAAGAGATCATAGTCGGCGTGGTCGGTGTGCTTCAGTTTGATGTGCTTAAATTCAGACTTGAAAATGAGTACAATGTGCAGATCAGACTTGAGAATCTGCCATATGAGCATATCAGATGGATTGAGAACAAGGATGAGGTCAATGTAGATACAATTAACGGAACAAGCGACATGAAGAAGGTTGTCGATATGAAGGGCAATCCGCTTCTTCTGTTCATCAATGAGTGGAGCATCGGCATGACACTCGATAGAAATGACGGACTTGTGCTTACTGAGTTTGGAAGAAATTAGGTAAGGATTTCAAGGTTGAATTTGGACTTGACGTTAGTGAGAGATTATGTGTATAATGAAGACAGTTGTGAAAGCAACTGTCTTTTTAATTATGTTTTATTTGAATTTTTTAAGTATTTTACTTATAGCTGCTTTTAGAGCATAGCGTGAGACACGGGCAGCTATTTGATTCTGTAATTATTCCAATTTATTTGTTGACAATTGAATAGAAGTGTATTATTATAATAACAGAACGAACGTTTGTTCGCGAGAGGATAGGAGATTATTATGGCAAAGGAAGATAAATTAAAAGCATTAGACGCTGCCATCGCGCAGATTGAGAAACAATACGGAAAGGGCTCTGTCATGAAGCTTGGCGACAACTCAGCCAATATGAATGTAGAGACAGTACCTACAGGCTCATTAAGCCTTGATATTGCATTAGGACTCGGAGGCCTTCCAAAGGGCAGGATTATTGAGGTGTACGGACCTGAGTCATCAGGTAAGACAACGGTTGCACTCCACTGTGTGGCAGAGGTGCAGAAGCGTGGCGGCATCGCCGGATTTATAGATGCAGAGCATGCTCTTGATCCTGTATATGCCAGAAATATAGGTGTTGATATTGACAATCTTTACATTTCACAGCCGGACTGCGGTGAGCAGGCGCTTGAGATAACGGAGACTATGGTGCGTTCCGGCGCTGTGGATATCGTGGTTGTCGATTCAGTTGCGGCACTCGTACCAAAGGCCGAGATTGACGGAGATATGGGGGATTCCCATGTGGGTCTTCAGGCCAGACTTATGAGCCAGGCACTCCGTAAGCTCACGGCAGTTATCAGCAAGTCAAATTGTATCGTTATATTCATCAATCAGCTTCGTGAGAAGGTAGGTGTGATGTTTGGAAATCCTGAGACTACCACAGGTGGAAGGGCATTAAAGTTCTATTCATCAGTGCGTCTTGATGTCAGAAGAACTGAGTCACTCAAGCAGGGCGGTGAGATAGTCGGCAACCATGTCCGCGTAAAGGTTGTTAAGAATAAAATAGCTCCTCCTTTCAGGGAGGCAGAGTTTGATATCATGTTTGGACAGGGTATCTCAAGAGAAGGAGATGTGCTTGATCTTGCAGTAAATGCAGGCATTGTCAACAAATCCGGTGCATGGTACGCATACGAGGGAGACAAGATAGGACAGGGTCGTGAGAATGCAAAGACTTATATCCATGAGAATCCGGCATTTTTTGATATGCTTGAGTCAAAGGTAAGGGATTTTTACTTTACACAGCCTGAGGATGAGGAGGCTGAAGTACAGGAAGACTCAAAAAAGCCTGAAGCAGAAGAATAATAAGTGAGCAGGGTTATATATGATAGAGATTACCGGATATGAGAATATTGGTAAAGGCAAATACCGCACGACCTTTGATAATGGCACGACATGTGTGCTGTACCGTACAGAGGCCGTGCGGTACTCTATTATGGAGGGAGCCTTTATCAGTGAAGCGGATTACGAAAAGCTGATAACTGAGGTGGTAGGAAAGAGAGCCAAAAAGAGAGCACTGCATCTGCTTGAACAGATGGACAGGAGTGAAAGAAAGCTTAGGGAAAAGCTCACACAGGGCGGATATCCGGATTGCTGTGTGGATGCAGCGATAGATTATGTCAAGAGCTTTCATTATCTTGATGATTACAGATTTGCTTCCACATATGTCAGGTATCATCAGGACAGCTTAAGCCGCAGGCAGCTGGAGCAGAAGCTTATGACAAAGGGCATAGGCAGAGATGATATAAATTGTGCCATAGACAGCGAATACACTGCTGATGAAAAGAAACATATAGCAAAGCTGCTTGAAAAGAAACACTATGATCCTGATAACTGTGATGAAAAGGAGTTTCGCAGGATATACCAGTTTCTTATGCGCAGGGGCTTTAAGAGCAGCCAGATTCTTTCAGCAATGAGGTCACAATTACCTTGACAATTTGCACCAAAAAGTATAGAATTTAATTGTTGTAATTTGTGAAATACAATGAAAATTTAATAAAGGAGGTGCTCCTGTAATGCTACCGTATATCATTACTGCTGTAGTTTCTATTATTGTTACTGCATTGATTGTATGGTTTGCAGCCGCTTCATACGAGAAGAAATCTGCTAACTCCAAGATAGGAAATGCTGAGGAGAAGGCAAGAGGAATCATTGATGAGGCTGTAAAGACTGCGGAGGAAAAGAAGCGCGAGTCTATGCTTGAGATCAAGGAAGAGTCTATTAAGGCTAAGAATGATCTGGATAAGGAAATCAAAGAGCGTAGAAACGAGATTTCCCGTAATGAGCGTCGTATCGTTCAGAAGGAAGAAAATGTCGACAAGAAGCTCGAAGCTATCGAGAAGCGTGAAGCCGGATTTGCAGTTAAGGAAGAGGAACTCAAGAAGCAGAAGATTGAAATATCAAAGCTTAACGAGCAGCGTTTACAGGAACTTGAAAGAATCTCTGGATTAACCTCCGAGCAAGCTAAAGAATATCTCTTAAAGACCATTGAAGAAGATGTAAAACTTGATACTGCAAAAATGATTAAGGAAATGGAAAACAAAGCAAAGGAAGAGGCAAACCGTAAGGCTAAGGATTACGTGGTTACAGCTATTCAGAAATGTGCAGCAGACCATGTATCCGAGACTACTATTTCAGTAGTATCGCTTCCGAATGATGAGATGAAGGGACGTATCATAGGAAGAGAGGGACGTAATATCCGTACTCTTGAGACTATGACAGGTGTAGATCTGATTATAGATGACACACCTGAGGCAGTTATCTTGTCAAGCTTTGATCCAATTAGAAGAGAGGTTGCAAGAATAGCTCTTGAGAAGCTTATTGTTGACGGAAGAATCCATCCGGCCCGTATAGAGGAGATGGTTGAGAAGGCTCAAAAAGAAGTCGATAATATGATTCGTGAAGAGGGTGAGGCTGCCACACTTGAGGTGGGCATACATGGTATTCACCCGGAGCTTGTGCGTCTTCTTGGAAAGATGAAGTTTAGAACAAGCTACGGTCAGAATGCGTTAAAGCATTCTATCGAGGTTGCACAGCTGACTGGCTTACTGGCTGCTGAAATTGGTGAGGATGTCAGAATGGCAAAGCGTGCTGGCTTATTACATGATATAGGTAAGGCAGTAGATCACGAGATGGAGGGTTCACATATCCAGCTCGGTGCCGAATTATGTAAGAAATACAAAGAGTCACCACTTGTGATTAATGCAGTAGAATCACATCACGGTGATGTTGAACCGGAGTCACTTATTGCATGTCTCGTGCAGGCAGCTGATACAATCAGTGCGGCACGTCCGGGTGCAAGAAGAGAGACTTTGGAGACATATTCAAATCGTCTTCAGCAGTTAGAGGACATTACAAATGGTTATAAAGGGGTAGAGAAATCTTTTGCTATTCAGGCAGGTAGAGAGATTCGTATTATGGTAGTTCCTGAGCAGGTCAGCGACGCTGACATGGTTATCATGGCCAGAGACATATCTAAGCAGATTGAGTCTGAGTTAGAGTATCCGGGTCAGATAAAGGTTAATGTAATACGTGAGTCACGTATAGTGGATTACGCAAAGTAGAGCATTAGTGTATTGTCGGTTTGACATAATAACATGTACATTTGAAAAGGCTTCGTATGAAGCCTTTTCTTTTTTGCAAAAATAAAAACGTAAATGCAGCCGATTTTTACAATGAAGTGCTTATGGTATGAAATAAATTATCGGTAACTGTTCATTATTACTAAAGAAATTTGTATATATTGCATAAAAATATATGTATAAGATATCCTGTATTCACAAAAACAGATAATGGTACGTGACAAAATTAGTAAAATGTTATAAAATGGTAAGTGTAATATTTAGCAACTATTCAGTATTTGATGGCTGCAATATTTATAAATATTACAAGGGAGAAACTATATAATAAAATATCATATGGAGGGTTTTGCAATGCAGAGATTTACATTACCAAGAGATTTATATCACGGAAAGGGAGCACTTGAGGCGTTAAAGAGCTTTGAGGGAAAGAAGGCTATTATCTGTGTGGGCGGAGGCTCAATGAAGCGATTCGGCTTTTTAGACAAGGCTGAGGCTTATTTGAAGGAAGCAGGCATGGAGGTTAGGCTTTTTGAGGGAATCGAGCCTGATCCGTCAGTGGAGACAGTCATGAAAGGTGCGGCTGCCATGGAAGAGTTTGAACCGGACTGGATTGTGGCTATCGGTGGAGGCTCACCTATAGATGCAGCTAAGGCTATGTGGATTAAGTACGAGTATCCGGATATCACATTTGAGGATATGTGCAAGGTATTTGGTATTCCAAAGCTTAGAAAGAAAGCACATTTCTGTGCTATTTCATCCACATCGGGCACAGCAACAGAGGTTACTGCGTTCTCAATCATCACAGATTATGAGAAGGGCATCAAATATCCAATTGCAGACTTTGAGATTACACCTGATGTTGCAATCGTAGACCCTGAGCTTGCAGAGACAATGCCGCAGAAGCTTGTTGCACACACAGGAATGGATGCCATGACGCATGCCATCGAGGCATATGTATCAACAGCCAACAGTGACTTTACAGATCCGCTTGCACTCCATGCAATAGAGATGATACAGCATGACCTGATTGATTCATACAATGGTGATATGGCAAAGAGAGATGCGATGCACAATGCACAGTGTCTGGCAGGAATGGCGTTCTCCAACGCACTACTTGGAATAGTTCATTCAATGGCACACAAGACAGGCGCAGCTTTTGCTGATTATGGTGCACATATCATCCACGGAGCAGCCAATGCTATGTATCTGCCAAAGGTTATTGCTTTCAATGCAAAGGATGAGACTGCAAAGAAGCGCTACGGAGCAATAGCTGATTTCATGAAGCTGGGTGGAGAGACACTTGATGAGAAGGTTGAGCTTCTTATCAAATACTTACGCGGCATGAATGATGATCTGAATATACCACACTGCATCAAGAATTACGGAGCAGACAGTTATCCGACAGAGCAGGGCTTTGTACCGGAGGAGGTATTTCTTGAGAGACTTCCTGAGATTGCGGCAAATGCTATCCTTGATGCCTGCACCGGCTCAAATCCGCGCCAGCCAAGCCAGGAGGAGATGGAAAAGCTTCTCAAGTGCTGCTATTATGACACAGAGGTTGATTTCTAATCAAAATGGAGACTCTGAACTTTAATTATTTAGAAGGTAAACAGTAAAATGATTGATGAAATGAAACGGCAAAAAAGAGAACTTGTATATAAGGGCTCAATACTCGATATATACAAGGATACAATGCAGTTTGCAAACGGCAAGACAGAGGAGTGGGATTTTGTCTCACACAGAAAGGGCGCTGCGGCAGTGCTTCCGGTGCTTGATGACGGCAGGATAATCATGGTACGCCAATACAGAAATGCCCTCGAGAGAGAGACAATAGAGATTCCGGCCGGCTGCAGGGACTTTGTGGGAGAAGACACAAGGCTGTGTGCAGAAAGGGAGCTTAAGGAGGAGACAGGCTACAGCTCTGACGATATCTCATTTTTACTTTCGCTTCGCACAACAGTAGCCTTTTGCGACGAAGAAGTAGATGTTTATCTTGCCAAAAACCTGAAAAAGGGCGAGCAGCATCTCGATGATGCCGAGTCAATCGATGTAGAGATATACACCCTAAAGGAGCTGTGCGACATGATTTATGCGGGAAAAATACAGGATTCCAAAACAGTCAGTGCAGTTCTTGCTTATAGTAATATGATTAAATAAACAGACAAAATAATACGAGCCACAGGATATAAAATTCTGTGGCTCATATTTTGTGAAAAATATGTATATAGTTTGTGGCTTAAGAATTCATTTCTGCAATATCGTAGATAAGCTTCTTTGAATCCTCCCATCCAAGACAAGGATCGGTGATGGATTTTCCGTAGACATGCTCGCCAATCTTCTGGCTGCCCTCCTCAATATAGCTCTCAATCATGAGACCCTTGACAAGTGATTTGATATCAGAGGAAAGCTGTCTATTGTGCATAACTTCTTTGGCGATACGAATCTGCTCCTTGAACTGCTTTCCGGAGTTTGAATGGTTTGTATCTATGATAGCAGCAGGATTGACAACATCCATCTTGTCGTACATCTCGTGCAGTCGGATTAAATCCTCGTAATGGTAGTTTGTTGTAGTGTTGCCATGCTTGCTGACTGCGCCTCTTAAAACAACGTGTGTCAGAGGATTTCCTGATGTCTCAACCTCATAGCCTCTGTAAACAAAATGATGTGGGTGCTGTGCTGCATAAACAGAATTGAGCATGACAGAAAAATCACCACTTGTAGGGTTTTTCATACCGCTTGCCACATCGAAGCCGCTGACGGTGAGACGATGCTGCTGATCCTCAACAGAACGAGCACCAATTGCGACATATGAGAGGAGATCCTCAACATAGCCCCAGTTCTCAGGATAAAGCATCTCATCTGCACAGGTGAGCCCGCTTTCTGCGATGGCGCGGATGTGCATTTTTCTCATGGCAATAAGACCCTCAACCATATCAGGAGCCTTCTCAGGGTCAGGCTGTGAGGCGATACCCTTGTAGCCCTCGCCGGTTGTTCTTGGTTTATTTGTATATACACGTGGGATGATAATTACGCGGTCCTTTACATCCTCCTGAATCTTTGTCAGGCGGCTGACATAGTCACAGACTGAATCCTCGTTATCGGCTGAACATGGTCCGATAATGACAAGAAATCTGTCATCATTTCCGCAAATGACATCTGAAATCATTGCATCACGCTTGGCTTTGAGCTCGGTAAGCTCCTTTGACAGAGGATACTCCTCCTTAATCTGTGCAGGAGTTGGAAGCTGGTTTAAAAATGTGAAACTCATAATACTGCTCCTTATATAAATAGTAATTGTATTAATTAAAATGGTATATTTTTATGGCATATCGGAAAAAATTTCCAATATATAATGCCCAAACAGTTAAATAATAAGATAAATGAAATATGTTGTCAAATTTTTATCAATTATAATAGTATGCATAAAAAGTTATAATAAAACACTAAAAGATTATAATAAGAAAAAAGTAACATTGAAAAAAAGTAAAAGATGTGATATAAATAGTTGGTAACTTTTTTTGTGACCGTAGTTTAATGGATAAAATTCCGGACTCCGACTCCGGCGAGTGCGCGTTCGATTCGCGTCGGTCACATACTTTGATTTTGATATGTTGGGTTAATGGAGGAATCACATGAAGGACTTTTTTAACAAGGAAACATTGGATAATATAAAGCAGTTCTGCACAGAAAATAAAAAATACGTTGGAGTAGCAGGTGTACTTGTAGGACTCATACTCATACTTATAGTAGTTGTCGCAGGAGGCAATAATGGCAGACAATCCAATACCGAAGCTGGATCACAGACAGAGATTTCGGTGAAGGATTTTGAGTTTGAAAAGGATTATACAAATGACGCCAAGGACGATATCAGCACCCTGCTTGCTGATTATTACAAGGCATACGTGGGTGATGACCTTGATACACTTGGCAAGCTTGCGACACCTATGAGCGACAACGAGAAGAGCTATATTGGTGTTGTCAGCCAGTACTATGAGTCAGTCAATGACATTACACCTTACACCAAGAATGGTTTGAAAAAGGGAACATACTTTGTGTCTGTTAAAAACAGCATAAAGTTTACGGGAGTTGATACACAGGCACCTACACTTGACTTCTTTTATATAGAGACAGGTAAGGACGGAAAGCTCTTTATAAACAATGTATACAGTAATTTCAACAGAACATACTGCGAGAATGAACTCGATGACGATATTATGGAGCTTATTTCTAAGTATACTGCTTCATCTGAGTTTGCAGACCTTCATGAGGAGGTACAAAAGGCATATGAGCAGGCGGTCGGTTCTGATGCCAATTTAAAGACTATGCTTGAGACAACACTCACAGGTGCTATAAAGCAGTGGTACACATCGTCTGGCATTGCCAATTTAAAGAAGTCTGATGCAGACACACAGACTACAGAGGCAGATACACAGCAGGCAGATGATGCAGCACAAAACAGCGACCAGCAGGCCACAGATGCAAATGCCGGACAGACCACAGATCAGCAGACTACGGATGCAAATGCAGGACAGACCACTGACCAGAATGCAGGACAGACCACAGATCCGAATGCAGGACAGACTACAGATGCCAATACTGCAAATCAGCAGCCGGCAGAGCAGCCACAGGCACCGGCTGAGTATCAGGTAGTGACAAAGGATGTTGTAAAGGTACGTGACGGTGCAAGCACAGATGCCAAGGAGCTTGGTCTCTTAAAGGAGCAGGTAACACTTACAGCATATGGCACAGAGGGCGACTGGACTATAGTATCCTACAGCGCCGGAACAAATGGCAGAGCTTATATCAAGACAGAGAATCTCCAGACAGTAGGACAGTAAAAGCAATACAAAGTAACAGATGTGCATACAATCATAAGAAGCAACACGGAGGCTTAAAGGTCTCCGTGTTTTAATCTACATGGCAAATGACTGCTGTAAAGAGTAGAAAAGGCTGCAGCCTGGTTTATGTATATCGGATAAAGCAATCTAAAAAGAGGATATGGTATGGAAGAAAATGGTGTAAGAATAAATAAATTCCTCAGTGAAGCGGGCGTGTGCTCAAGGCGTGAGGCAGACAGGCAGATAGAAGCCGGCAGAGTAGAAATAGACGGTGTGACAGCAAAAACAGGTGACAGGGTTCTAAAGGGACAGACTGTCACATATAATGGACAGGTAGTATCAAAGGAAGAAGAGATGATACTGATTGCCCTCAATAAGCCGGCCGGCATAGTCTGTACAGCTGAAAAAAGGGAAAAAAACAACGTGATAGATTATCTTAATTATCCAAAGCGCATTTATCCAATTGGCAGGCTGGATAAGGATTCAGAGGGACTTTTACTTCTGACCAACAATGGCGAGATAGTAAATAAGATGATGCGCTCCGGCAACAGACACGAAAAAGAGTATATTGTCACAGTAAACAAAACAATATCTGACAGCTTCATAAGAGGGCTCGCAGGAGGCGTACCGCTTGTAGAGCTTGGTGTGACAACCAGAAAGTGCCATGTGAAAAAGCTGTCCTCAAAGCAGTTTAAGATTATTCTGACACAGGGCTACAACAGACAGATAAGACGGATGTGTGAATACTTTGGCTACCGTGTGGTTAAGCTTGAGAGAGTAAGAATCATGAATATTGAGCTTGGTGACCTGCCAAGAGGAAAGTACAGGGCAGTGACACCACTTGAATACAAGGGGCTCAAAAGACTGATTGCGGATTCCTCGAATCAGCCGGTTATGCCTGATACGAATAAGAATCATTCTGATAAGAAATATACGGATAAGAAATATCCGGATAGAAGAGCAAAGTAAAGCAGACAGGGGATTATTACAGCATGGAGAATAACAAAATAAAAGATAAGATAGATGAGCTTGTTGAAAGTCTTAACCGCGCATCAAAAGCTTACTACAACGGCGCAGATGAAATAATGCCAAACTACGAGTGGGATGCACTGTTTGATGAGCTTACACAGCTTGAAAAAGAAACAGGATATATCCGTCAGGACAGTCCGACACAGAATGCAGGCTATGAGGCAGAGGCTGGAAATCGTGAGCCGCATGAGTATCCGGCACTTTCACTTGCAAAGACAAAGAGTATTGAGGAGCTTAAGAAATGGGCAGGTGATATGCCAATCTGGCTTTCATGGAAGCTCGATGGACTGACACTCGTGCTCACATATGACGGTGGCAGGCTTGTGAAAATACTGACGAGAGGAAATGGAACTGTAGGAAGTAACATCACCTTTTTGCAGGATGCCATAAGCGGCTTCCCAAAGGAGATACCATACAAGGGACATATGGTTGTAAGAGGGGAAGCGACAATTTCCTACACGGATTTTAAGCTGTTAAATGATACAATCGAGGACGATGATGAGAAATATGCCAATCCAAGGAACCTTGCCTCCGGTACATTAAATCTCGATGATGTGGAAGAAGTGAAGCGCAGACATGTAGTGTTTTATGCGTTTACACTCGTGCATATAGATGATGATATCATATCATGGGGAGATAGAATGAGCTATCTTAGTGATATGAAATTTAATGTTATCAAAAGGGAGGCGACAGATGCGGCAGGCCTTGATGAGGCTGTAAAACGCTGGACAAGGGATGTCGAGAGTGGCAGGATGGATGTGCCTGTGGACGGACTTGTCATATGCTATGATGACACTGCCTACGCTGCAGGCGGAAGCGTCACGGGACATCATGCAACGAGAGCAGGTTTTGCCTTCAAGTGGCAGGATGAGGCTGTAGATACGAGGCTTCGTTATATTGAATGGTCGTGTGCGGTTTCGACAATATCGCCGGTGGCTGTTTTTGAGCCGGTGCAGATAGAGGGTACGACGGTTTCGAGAGCTTCGCTTTGCAATCTGACTGAAATAGAAAGGCTTGGGGTGGGAAAAGAGTGTACACTTTCCGTGATAAAAGCCAACAAGATTATTCCGAAATGCATAGCTGTAAAGGATGCGGTGGGAGCAGTTGAGATTCCGAAGGAATGTCCGGTGTGTCATCATCCGACACGCATATTTGTAAGTAAAAACAGCGGTGTGAAGACTCTGCATTGCACAAACCCTGACTGTACAGCCAAGAATGTCAAAAAGTTTTCAAGATTTGTCAGCAAAAGCGGAATGGATATAGATGGACTTTCGGTACAGACAATGCTAAAATTTATAAATGAGGGATTCATAAAACAGTTCCCTGACATATACCATCTGCCCGAGCATTTTGATAAGATAAGCAGCATGGAAGGCTTTGGAGAAAAATCATGCATGAATATGCAGACTGCCATCGAAAAAAGCAGACATGTCCATCCTGTTAATCTGATATTTGCACTCTGTATACCTCTTATAGGTACCGATGCAGGTAAGAAAATTGTCAATGCGATAGGCTTTGAGGGTTTTGCGGACAGGATGAGAAATGCCACTGATTTTGTGGATATAGACGGCATAGGCCAGGAAAAGTCAGGCTCCATACTTGAATGGTATGCAAATCCCAAAAACAGCGCGATGTTTGAAGCACTGATTAAGGAGCTTGACATAGAAAAGGTCGATATAAAGGATATGTCGGAGGGAAGCTTAAACGGCAAGACCTTCGTTATCACAGGCGATGTGCATGATTTTGCCAACAGAAGCGAGTTTAAGACCTATGTGGAGTCACAGGGCGGTAAGGTGACAGGAAGCGTGTCAAAAAAGACAGACTATCTGGTAAACAACGACACTGAATCTACTTCATCAAAAAATAAAAAAGCAAAAGAATTAGGAATACCTATCATCTCGGAGGATACATTTATAGAGATGTTTGGGCGTTAGAAAAGAGGTTATAAAATGCCTATAAAGACACAAAATGATTTACCTGTAAAGGAAATACTTGAGAGAGAAAATATATTTGTGATGGACGAAAACAGGGCATCACATCAGAACATCAGACAGCTGGAGATTGCGATTGTAAATCTCATGCCATTAAAGGAGGACACAGAGCTTCAGATACTGCGCTCGCTGTCAAATACCCCTATACAGGTCAATGTAACGTTTGTGACCACATCTACTCACGAGGCCACTCACACATCACTCAGTCATCTGAACAAGTTTTACGAGACCTTTGATGATATAAAGGACAGATATTTTGACGGCATGATAATCACGGGAGCACCGGTTGAGCTGATGGAATACGAGGAGGTAGACTATTGGGACGAAATATGCAGGATAATGGAGTGGAGCAAAACACATGCTTTCTCCACACTTCATCTGTGCTGGGGTGCACAGGCCGGATTGTATTATCATTACGGCATACAAAAGCATGTGCTTCCAAAGAAGAAGTTTGGTGTATATGCACACCGTGTAAAGAACAGAAAAATCCCGCTTGTCAGAGGCTTCGATGACGTGTTTTACGCACCACACTCAAGGCATACCGAGGTGTTAAAGGAGGATATATTAAAGCATCCGGAGCTTACCATACTTGCGGAGTCGGATGATGCCGGAGTATTCCTTCTGATGGATCAGGACGGTAAAAAGATTTTTGTGATGGGACATCCTGAGTATGACAGATATACTCTTCACAATGAGTACGAGAGGGATAAGAAAAAGGGGCTTGATATAGATATGCCGGTGAATTATTATCCGGATAATGATGATACACAAAAGCCGCTTTTACAGTGGCGGTCGCACGGCAATATACTTTATTCCAACTGGCTTAACTACTATGTGTACCAAGGAGTGCCATACGATTTCGTAAATAATGGCGCAATCCTAGGAAAATAAAGGGACTGCGAGGTTTTCGTAAAATCGTAAAAAATATAAAATTCTATGTATTTTAATGTATTTTAATACAAAAAGTGTGTAGTAACTGTGTAGTAACCACCCTAAAAAGTGTGTAGTAAAAATTGTATATAGAAAAGCCATTATATGACACAAATATGAGAAGAACATGGAAATGCTCTTCTCTTTTTTTATGCCACAATTTAGGCATAAGGAGATGATGTTATGTTTGACGATAATGTAAGAGAACAAATATTTGCTAAAAGTGAGTTACAAAAAATCGACCTGATGACATTATCTCTTGTCATTAAAGCAATCGAGGAAGTTTTAGAGGAGGCAGACAATGAACAATCCTTATCAGGCACCTATGATGAATAATCCTTATATACAATCTCAAAATCCATATATGGATAGAATGAACTTCTTACAAAATTATCAACAGAGCTTACAACAGCAGCCTATGCAGATGAATCAACAGCCTATACCACAGCAGATAGCAGGCATTAACGGAAGAATAGTACAGGCAGTTGAAAATATCAACGCTAACGAGGTTCCTATGGATGGCTCAATGGCATTTTTCCCGAAGCAGGATATGTCGGAGATATATGTTAAGGGTTGGAATGCTGACGGAACTATCAACACGATTGTGTATAAGCCTTATACAGCCCCTAAAGATAATCAGACAGTAAATTCTATGGTTAATACAGAAAATGCTAAATTTACCCTATCAGACGAAAGCACAGAGCTATTTCTGAATAAGTTTGAAGAGTTATCAGAGAAAATAGGGCAGTTAGAAGATAGATTTGATAAATCTTTAGGAACACAAAGAAAAACTTCACGAACACAAAAGGAGAGTGAGTCTTAATGAATCCTATGCAGATGTTACAAGGCATAAGAAACCCACAGCAGTTTTTACAACAAATAGTGGGGAATAACGGTGTAATGAGCAATCCAATGGCCAGAAATGCTATGCAGATGGCTCAAAAGGGGGATTCCAAGGGCATTGAACAGATGGCTAGGAATTTGTGCAAAGAAAAGGGAATTGACGCAGATAAGGCTTTTGAGTCGTTTAAAAGCCAATTAGGAATGTGATACTAATTCTTGCAAGATTATGTATATAAAAATGAATTATGGAGGTAAATTCTATGTTTAACACAGGTAATTGTGCATCCGTTCCGCTTGTTGCGAACATTGACGGAAACGGAAATAACAACGGATGGGGCGCAGAAGGCTCATGGTTATGGTTTATTATCGTTATCTTTGCTATCTTCGGATGGGGTGGATTCGGTAACGGATTCGGAGGAAACGGAATGAATGGTGGTGTCGGCAGTGAAATTCAGAGAGGTTTTGACAACCAGGCGGTTATCTCAAAACTTGATGGTATCTCAAACGGCTTATGCGATGGCTTTTATGCTATGAATAACAGTATGCTCACAGGCTTTAATGGTATTAACACAAATATCATGCAGACAGGATATGGCATACAACAGGCGGTAAACGCTGATACAGTCGCTAATATGCAGAATACAAACGCTTTACAGTCACAGCTTGCTAACTGTTGCTGTGAGACAAGAGAAGCCATTCAGGGCGTAAACTACAATATGGCAACCAACACCTGCGCTTTGCAGAACACAATGAACAACAACACGAGAGACATTATTGACAGTCAGCAGGCAGGAACGAGAGCTATTCTTGATTTCCTGACTAATGACAAGATAGCAACATTACAGGCAGAGAACAATGATTTACGCAGAGCTGCTTCACAGGATAGACAGAATGCACTTTTGACTACCACAATGGCAGCGCAGACAAATCAGATTATTGATGCAGTAAGACCTACACCGGTTCCATCGTTCCCGGCAAGCAACCTTTACGGATATGCTTACGGCTGTGGTTGCAATACCGGATGTGGCTGCTAAAAGTAGCAGCTACGCAAAAATAAATAATTGAGTATCTTAATTGAGTTTAACTCAATCTAAGCCGATTAAAAACCATTTTTAGTCGAGGATTAGTCCAAGTTTAGTCGAGAGTTAGTCGAGATTATGTCTGCTAATCAGTATTACTTGATGTTACCGACACAAATGTCGGGAAGATAAAGGGCAGACTATAATGTTTGCCCTTATTTTTAGAAAGAGAGGTAAAAATAATGGAAATAACAGGAATCGCATTACAGACTGTTTCAGCCGGAGAAGATGTGGCATTTACAGAGACGGCCGTAAACGGAACAAAATGTATCGTACACAGGATCGGAAGCGGAATTATCAAGCTAAGAGGTATTACAAATCAATGTAAGGCACGATTTTTAGTATCGTATAGCGGCAATATTCAGATACCTACAGGCGGTACAGTTGAAGCTATATCACTTGCTATTGCAGTAGACGGAGAGCCTTTACAGTCAACAAAGATGATAGTCACACCAGCAGCAGTTTTGAATATGTTTAACGTCTCTGCACAAGCATACGTTGATGTACCTTGTAACTGTTGCAGTACTGTAGCGGTGCAGAATACATCAGCACAGGCTATTGAAGTACAGAATAGTAACTTAATTGCTGTTCGTGAAGCGTAGGGGGTGAGAAGATGCATATTGAAAGAATCCACAAAATGCAAGAGTGTCTTACAGAGAAAGCTGTCAACGAGTTTGAAAAGGGCATTGAAAATGTTGACACTTCTGAAATGGGTGAGGTCGTGGATATGATTAAAGACCTTGCAGAAGCCGAGTATCGCTCAATAATTTCCAAGGCTATGAAAAAGGCTGATGAAGAGGAAGAAGAGTACGGTAAAGAACTCCTAAGAAGTCTTAAGGCAGAATATGGCGAAGAAAGTGGCAGAAGATATTACGACCAATATCGCTATGCAAATGGCAGATTCGCCCCTAAAGGTCGTGGAACACGCAGAGGATATGAAGAACCGCCATATTATCACATGCCGGTAAACTACAACGACATGGAGTATATGCGTGACATGGATAAGAGCCAAGGTAAAATGTACTACTCTGAACCAATTGCACCACATGTGAGTGAAAGCAATTATGACAGAGCAAAGAGACATTATACCGAGACAAAAGAAATGCACAAAGGAGCTTCAACAGAGGATAAAGAGCATAAAATGAAAGCCCTTGACATGTATATCCGTGAATTAAGCGGAGATATATCAGAGCTTTTAAATGACATGACACCCGATGAACGCAACCTTTTGCGCACGAAGATGAGCAATCTTGCGTCAAAACTGTAATTATTAAGGCTATGGGTAGTAATGCTCATAGCCATTTTCAGAGGGTATAAGCATGGATATAAGAGTTAATGATATATTGTGGCACATACAATTCAAAAAACCCACATCAAGCGAATTAAGGCGGTCTGACGGCACAATAAGCCTAGGAGTGACCGACAATACAACTAAGACAGTAACAATAGCTGATAATGTGTCTGATTGCATGGCCGACAAGATACTATGCCACGAGCTAGTGCATGTGTACTCATTCTCATACGGCTGTGACATTGACATAGAGACAGAAGAAATAATCGCAGACTTTATGAGCTTGTACGGACGGAATATTGTATACACGGCTGACAAAATATTTGATTTATTGGAGCAAAAATATGGATAGAGTAGACAAACTATTAGAATACATACACCGGACTAATCCGGAAATGACACGGCAGAAATTGATTGAGAAACTAGGGGAGAGTGACTACAGTGCCAAGAGCATTTATTTTTTGGCGATTCAAAATTCAAATTCCTAAAAATTTTAGGATGAAAAAAGCACCCCCGTACCTTTGGTTTTTTCGATTTCAAAAATCCGTTTGCAAAATTTTACAAAAACTTGCCGAGAACTTGCAAAGAACTCTCACCACACTTTAATTGAGTGAAGTTTTCTGAAAATTCAAACATTTTACATGAGTTGGTGCGCCTGACTTGTAACAACTCACACCCGGCACGGCTTGACGGCTCGCAATGCTATAATTATATTTTTAGGCATTGTAAACGGCTTGTTTTTGTGGCTTATTTTAGCGCGCTTGATAAAATCCACGCTAACACGTTTAAAAGCCCTTAAAACGTCAAATACACGGCTTAAATGTATATATCATAAAATCATAGAATGTTTTTGTTTATTTGTCAATGTACTACAGCACCCGGACTTATAGCCGGACAACTCGCGACAGCTCCAACGGCTGCACGCTTGATTTTAAGCACAACAAAAAGGGATATAAAATATCCCTAGCAATAACGCATTATATATTTCCCGGCTTGATAGTCACAAAATAGCGTGACCGGGTGAACGTGCGCGCGCTTCTCTACGACTTGCAACCATTCACCGGACCTTTGAACTGTTATTTTTAACTCGTGCGATTCCATCCATTCTATGCAATCATATTTGATATAATCAAAGTCACTTATTTTTGACACCTCATAGCCCAGCGCCTGAACACGCTTAAATATTTCCTTTTTCCCCAGGTATTCATATTTTGACATAATACACCCCCCTAACTATAACAAGCCTTAATTATTGGGCTTATATAGTTTTTGTGGTTTAGGTAGTTATCAAAAGCCGTCCGGCGGTATTCCTTGCCACTAATAAGCGTGGTAACATCGTCGCATGCGCCCTGATCCGCGACAGCTCTAAAAATATTGGTTATTGCTTTTCGCGTTTCTCGCTCGCTTGCCTGATATTCCAGCGCGCTTTGATATTTTCCACTGTAGCGCGCTCTTATTTCACGTTCTACAGCGTCAAGCGTAGTTAGTTCGTTATCCATTCATTAACCCTCTTTTCTGTTTGTACATGGTTTATAGGTTACTTTTTGACCTTTTTGCGGCCTGTCATGCGTTAATCTGTTTTTTATTAGGTGTATAACGCTAGTAGCTGGGCTTGGACCGGCCAGAACCCACAGCAAGCAAAAAGAGCGGATTTACTCCGCCTTAAATGCTTTTATTTTTCCAGTAAATCTTCGCGCAAAAATACAAAACCTTTAAGAGTTCCCGAACCAATCGCCACATCATCAATACTGCAATCAAATTCGCATTCGTGCCGCTCTCGCAAGTCGTGTATCCTTTCAAAATTGTCATTTGTAAATGCATTCTCAAAGTTATACATAACAATATCATCTGGATTGCATTTTTTTAACTCCTCAATTAATTCTTTAACTTTCATGTTTTACGCCTCCATAAAGTAATTTTTTGGAGCGATTTTTTCAATAAACCGCTCCGCAGACATTCCATTTTTTAATTGTTCCATATTTTCAAAAATCCGTAAGGCCATTTCTTGTGCTTCTTTTTGTTCATAGCCTTTTTTCATAATCATTTTGCTCGCCTTTACAACATTATTATATGTCTTTCTTTTCGTTCTGTACACCTCCATATTTTTAAAATTTCCCAGTTATCTGGGTAAAAGCAAGCCGGGGAATCGAACCCCGGAAAAGCCTACCTTGCTAATTTGCATAATAAAAATCAAAAACCTCTTTTCTTTCGGCTTGTCGCATTGCGAGAACACGCTCGAAAGCTCTTTTTACTAAAGGGAGAATATTTGCGCCCGATTTAATTGATTTCGCAATAGCGAGCATCTCTTCTGGTGTCTTGTCGTAGATATAGCTAATAGCATTGTCAAAAGTCTCCTCCGAAATTTTTAATTCTTTCAAATCCTGTTGATATGTTCTAAATTCCATAAAATCAACCATCCTTTCATTGTGTGCCCTGTCTCGTCAGTGTAGGTGGGGCAGTTCCTGCAGACGGTGGAGCTTTCCACCGTTTCGACTATTTCACTTGTTCCGCAATCTGTGCATATATAGACGGTTTCGATTCGTCAACCTTTTTATAGATGCATCCGCTATATATTTTATTTGTTGAACCATTGCAAGACTTGCCGAAACTCTTGCAGTTGTAACGCATTGGGTTATGCTCCAATGATTCGACAACTTTTCTGCGTGCCTTGCTTCTCTTTGTCTGTTCATCCGTTACAACCATAATATATTTTTCCATGTTCAAAACCTCTCTTTCATTTTGCCGACCTGTTTTCTATGTAAAAACGTCCTCTTGTCTCTTCCGGCAAAACTAAATTAATAAAATCTTCTGCGCTTACATATGTATTGAACGCGGCTATAACTCTTTTGCGCTCAGGCTCAAACTTTGAAGCCTTAAATTTGTAGCCGACTAACCAGTTTAACTTTTCCATAATAATCACCTTATCTTTCTAACTCTGCTGCGAGTTCAATGTACTCACGGCATTTAGTACACTTGTAAGGGCACTTGTCGCAATCGTCCTCATGTGCTTTGCATACTGGGGTAAGCTCTTTTTCGAGCTCACTCAATCTTTCTTTTAATGTTTTCATATTTACATCTCCTTTAGTTTGTTTGCTTTGCAAACATATTTTTGCCTCTATATTGTAAGCATTTCTTGCCTTTCGACTTGACATTATAATAACACTAATATTAGTGTATGTCAACACCAAAATTAGTGAAAATAAAATATTTTTATTAGTTGACTTTAAAGCCGTTTTAAAGTATCATAAAAGAATAAAAATATAATATAGAAAAGAGGACCGAAAAACATTGATTAAATACAAAATTGATGTACTCAAAGAGTTATCTAACAGAGGCTACACAAGTACTAGAATAAGAAAAGAGAAAATATTGAGTCAAGCTACTATGTCCAATATACGGAATGGCAAAAGTATAACACTAGATACACTAAATATTATATGCATTATATTAAGGCTACAGCCTAGCGACATAATAGAGATAGCGCCAACGGATGACGAAAAAATAAAATATTTTTGATTGCTTTATATAGTAGATAAAAATTACTTTATCAAAACACTAAAATTAGTGTTGACATACAAGGCACAAAATGTTATAGTTATGTCGTAACAAAGAAACGTTATTTTTTATCGGAGGGAACGAAAATGACAGTAACAGGAAAATACGAAAAAGGCGAAAACTACACAAGGGTATATAGCAATAACGCTATATGCGAAATAGCAAGAAATAGCGGTGAGTGGGGAGTGCTCAAGGTTGGAGAGCATGACCGCCAAGGAAATGCGCTTACACTCGAACAGTTCAAAGAGTGGGAGAGTGCTTGTAAAAGAGTTGGCACTTTTGATTTAAAGGAGGTATAAAGAGTATGAAATACAGAATAGTTGACGACATGAGAGATTATCTCATATGGGAAGCCCAGGGAATGAGACCTAATTGGAAAATTGAGGATTGCGAAGAGGATTAAGGGGGCGCAGGACATGAGAGAATTTAAAATATATGGAGAAATTGGAAGCAATCCCGATACTCCAAAATTTAGGGCTTTTGTGAAAAATATTGAAACAGAAATAAACGAGAATGAAGAAATAGTTAACCGCTCGAAAAAATGTAATATTGAGTTTGCGGATAAGCTCAAAGAGATTTTGAATAATCCGGAAAATGCCTTATATGTCGGTAGCATGGTATCAGGGCTGCAATTCAGGACTCCACGTTATAGCTATATTAAGCATTTAGAGTTTGACGGCAAGGAATACGAGGCGGAAATTGACGAACTAGAACGCAAGTTCCGTTTATTCGAGGTTGATTAAAAATTAAATATCGTTTTTCAAAAAGTCGGTTTTTATGACCGGCTTTTTTATTGCAAATTTTGGGAAATATGAACCATGTAACAACTATGCCGGGTATTTCTTTTTTGAGTCATTCAAGGCTTGTTTTTGCAACTTTAAAATTTATAAAGCGGAAAAATAAACAAGGAAATTGATAGTTGTATCCAAAATGTATACATGATGTATCCAAGATGTATACAAAGTGTATCCGTAGTATAGGTTAGGTAAGGTAAGTATAGTATATATATTAATAAAGCCTAACGGCTTTACAGAAGAGTATATTATTAAACCCCTTTATTTTTTATTTATTTAATATTAAACAAGATAATATATATAATATATAAATATATATAATACTTGATTAAATATATTTAGTTTAATGTATACAGTCAATAGCTATTTTAAAATCTATTTGACAAAATATATTTAGTGGTGTATATTTACATCAACAATTTAAGCACAGAACGTGTTATTATCAAGCACGAGTGCATATGCGGATGCCGGTTAGCCTGTATGACTTTAGTAATTAAAAGTTGCTAGAGTGTACAGGCTTTTATTTTTTTAAAGATTTAAGGAGGTGCAGAAAATGGCAGCGAATCAACAAAGCATTGAAATCTACGACAATGAGATCATGGCACAACTTAGTATTTTTTGCGAAGAAAACGGCATTGAAGACATGAAAAAAGAGAGCCAAGCAGTTTGGAATAGTGCTCTTTATTTTATTTATAAAAATGTGTTTAAAGGTGGAGTATTAAAAAGTACAGTAAATTATAATTTAAACAGCAATAAAATACCTAGTAATTGCAATAGCTATGATTATGATAAATGCATGGATGTATTAAATATATATATATATGATCTATGCATGAGATACGATAAAGAAGTATCTGTTATTGGTTATACTACGTTAACAGGTATTCCGGATAGTATTATATATACCTGGCGTGATGGCAATAAATTGAGCTCGGTGGCTTCGGATATATACAAAAAACTTGCAAAATACAGGGAAGAAAGTCTTTCTGATAAGCTCGTCACTGGTAGCAAGAATCCTGTCGGAGTGATAGCAGTACTCAATCGTCAGTTTGGATGGGCGAGCCCATACACGGCAGATAGTAATAGACAAAAGCAAGCACTCACAGTGGACCAATTACCACAGTTGGGCGGGGCAAATAGTCAGAATATTAAAGCATTATCGAGTGATAGCGTGGTTGATAATGCTAAGTAATTGTATATGCAATAGATACAATTCTAAACCCTTTATTTACAAGGCTTTGAGGGTTATTGAATTATTATAACTATTCACAAAACAGTTGTTTAGCGAAGAGTTGAAAGCGTAGAGATGAATTGTATATGCAATAGATACAATTTAAAATGCTTGATGTTCGAGACTTGAGCAGCGCACGTATTGGAGGCCCTGGGGGTCTACAGGAAAAGCGACAAACCGCCCCACTTAGTCCCCAAAATATCCGCAAAAACAAAAAGGCCTTTACCCATACCTCAATCATACCAAGCGGTATTTATTATTATAACATAATCTATATATTAATTAAACAACATACACAATAATAATATATATACATACAATTACGATAAAATATCAGTTATATATAATATATAACAGTAAAGGAGCTAAGAGCGATGAAATTAACAGGATTTGAGTCAAGCAAAATTAATTCCGATATGGTAAACCACCCTAGCCACTATAATCTGCCTGATCGTAAAGAGTGCATTGATGAAATGATTGACATTTACGGACTTAAGGATGTGGCTAAATGGTGTGAGATTACTGCGTACAAGTATGAATATCGTGCCGGGCATAAAGGTTCTGTAGCAGAGGATATGAGCAAGGCTGCATGGTACATAATTAAGGCTCGCGAGTTTAAGTCTAAGCGCAGATGGAAGATTTTCAGTAAGATTGCTGACAGATACTTGCCAATGTTCATTAAAGGCATTTTTACATGGCTGATGTTGTTCTGCATGTTTCATGCGATACTCTTTTCCGACTCATGTTCAATGATTGTTTCGATAGTGTTTTTGGCTCTTGCGTGCATAACCGAGTCAATATTGAAAGAAAACGAGGTGTAAATATGTTTGTACTAAAAATTGCAACAACAGTATGGCTGACATTAATCGCTTTTGGAATGGTAAACACGGCATTAAACAAAAAAGTGACAGTTAGTACAAGACTCCTTGGCATTGCTGTAATGTTCGGTCAAATACTTGCCATAGCTTTCATGTGGCAGTAAATATAGGGCATTCGCCAAGCGGTAAGGCACAGGATTTTGATTCCTGTATTCGTTGGTTCAAATCCAACATGCCCTGCTCGGGGTTTACTTGGTTCCCCGACATTGGACTTAGTAGTTCCTTTCGCCCTCATAGTGGAAAGCTGTTAAGAGCCGCCACAAGGCTCGTGAGGGTTTAATCGTGTATAATCCCACAATACACGAGCGTGAAAACCAACCTGTCGTAAAGACATCTGTAATAGGCAGAGCAGACATATATACCCCCTTTTAATTGTTAAACTAGGGCAACTCAAATCATATGAGTCTTAGGTGAGGTGCAATCCCTCACATGTCCTTTGCTGTAGGTTTCGTTAGTTCTTTTCCTACAGCACATACAAATTATATCTCCGGAGGGTGTTGCCACTCCTTAGACTTCACCCTCATTATTGGCATGTAGCTCAGTGGTAGAGCAATCAGCTAATAGCTGATTTGTCGTGGGTTCGATTCCCACCTTGCCAGCTATAGGTTAAAACCTAGAACAAATAATTACGCAAAGCGAGGGAGTTTTGATGATTGTTGTATGGGATGCCCTTATGGGGATTAAAAGAATAATTGTTTTTCAACTTGCTGAGTGTATTATTGTATTCGCGAAATCCAGTGAAGCGGTGAAAAGAAAGTATTGCGGAAGTATGCTAAGGTTTCCATACTGTGCAATATCAGCTAGGCATGAAGTCTCGATTAAGCCATATCTATGAGAACAATATTTGATGATCCAGAAACCACAAAACTTAAAGAATCATGGGTATGGCGAATAAAATTGCAGATATGGTGTAATGGTATCACAGGAGATTGCTAATCTCTCTAACGAGTAAAATCGTTATCAAGGTTCGAGCCCTTGTATCTGCGCTAGTCGGTGCATACTGACTGTTGATGTGTGGCGGAATGGGTAAACGCTAATAGCAGATAGAATGAGCTAGTGGTTCGAATCCACCATAGCATAACCACAGGGGAATACCTGATTGCTAGGGGCTTGAAAGGACAGGAGTGCTTGTTCATGTGTGGTTCAAATCCACACCACATCAATCATATGTCGGTTTAGTGCGAGCTGTTATATCTTGAATAGCGGTTGCGTAATGCTGACATGCTTTACTTAAAAAGTTAGAGCAGGGCGGTCTGTACGTGTTGGCACGGTACAGTTTCGGAAAATAAAAGAAAACACACAAAAACAAGTTGCTAGTAGGTACGCGCGACTGAAAGCAATGGGGTGAGACACTTCAAAATTCTGTAATGTGTTTTGGCTGCCTTTTGATGGAGTGTATCTTGCCTTTTCGGATAGTAGTTCAGTTGGAAGAACAACCACTGCAATAGCAGTAATTGAGGGAGTCACAGGTTCGAGCCCTGTCTATCCGATTATCAAAAAATAAGGAGATGTCTCTATGGCAAAGGGAGTTAAGACACGAAATGCCAAACTATTCCAAGAAGCACTGACGGAATACGCATACGGCAGATGTTCACAATCGAAAGCTGCAAAAATGGCTGGCATGAGCAGACTGACATTTAGGAAGTACGCAAATATGCATTTTTTAGGCATTCCATTTCCTGACACACTGTTTAAGGCAAAGGAGAAATGAGGAGTATGTGTGAATTTTGTTGCAAAATAGGAAAATTGGAAAAAATCAAGCAAGGAGCTTTTAAAGGCGGATATTATCCAGAAAAAAATGAAACACAAATTGTCGAATTTGAAAATGCGTTTCATTTATTCGTAGGATGTAGCGACCCCTTTATGTCTGGAATTGGAATTGAAGATATAAAGTTTTGCCCTATCTGCGGTAGAAAGTTGGTGTAGTAATGGCGGAACCTTTAAGTAAATTAGCAGAAAAATGTAAAAGTTGCCCCAAATCTGAAAAATGCGACCATAAAAGAATGGAGTTATGCGCTTTGGCGGATTTGCCACCGCAAAATCTTTCAAGTGCTACACAAGGCATTTTGATAGATGCGGCAATGCCAGCTTTGAGGGAAGAAATAAAAAGCCCTTTAAGTCCATTTAGATACAAAGACGAATTGGAAAAAGCACTAAATGATTTCCATTTTGGAAATATGTTTATGTATGGCGCTTAGAAAGCTGGTGAAGCGGTGAATCTTGCAGAAGCAAAGGAAAAATATTATCCAACATACAAATATGCACTTGTTAATGTTAAAAGCAACAAACCGCATTCACTTTATGTTGATAGAAAAACAGCCGAAGAAGAAAGATATGATTTATGGAAATGTTATGGCACTACGCTAATTGTTATTGATTTGTCAGAGGTGGAGAAATGAAAGAAACTATTTTGTACATTTCAAAATCAGAACAGGATATACGAAGTTTTCTGAAATATCTTCAATCAAAGCTAAAAGCAGAGCATAAGGAATGTGCCCTAGATGGAGAACACAATATTTTAATAGTGCCAAAATATTACGATATTGTCGGAAAGAGTATTCATGGGAACATGCTTGGTGTAGGCTATGGATATTGCAAATATTATTGTTTTTCAGAAGCTTATGATAGAAATAAATACAGCAATGCAGAAAATGAAAAGCTTAAAGAAATTCTTATGCACACAAGAGAGGGTGCGGAGAGAATATCGGGGCTTGATATTTTATGTATGCTAGGGTTGACTTAAAAGGCGGTGGAAGAATGAAGCATCAAAAAGAATGGCACACTTGCGACAGGTGCGGAAAAGAGATAATACGATACGATGAAAAATATGCATATATCAAAACGAGAGAGATAAAACCTCTTTACGAAAAAAGCATATGTACAGCCGAAGATTTAGCAAAGGAAGTGTTTCCAATGACTATATGGAGAGATGATATGCAATACGATTTATGCCCTAAGTGTAGGAGAGATTTTAAGAGGTTTATGAGAAGTGGAGCATGAAAGAAAATGGTGCACTTGTGATAGATGCGGAAAAGAGATAAAAGTAGGGCTGTTGGCTACAAGCTCAATCACGAGAAACGGCATATTAAATATAACATACGACTTATGTAATGAGTGCATGGAAGAATTTGAGGAGTTTATGAGAAATGAAACTGACAGTCGGAAATAGCGTATATGAAATGAAGACAGAACAATTAAAAGCTGTTTTACATATTGCAAGTAAACAGGTTCCGTTTGGGATTTATGCGGTCAGCAAAAAAGGCATGGCTATTCTTTTGAAGGAGACCTATTCCACCCACGAGGAGCTGAAAAAGGCTGTTTCTGATTATGCAATGAAAGGATTTAAGGTGTATTACAATGAGCATGGCAGAAGTAATTAAATCAATAGAGCATGAAGCACTTAGAGAAGCACAATCACGCGAAATAGGTGATAGAAATGGTGAGCCTATAGATTGCTCCGCTTTAGAGGATGAACCTGTTATTGAGGCAGATAACGAGGCAGACAGACAAGCATTTAGAGTAGCGCTATCGCAGAAATTTTGCGGTGATATATCCGGTGGCTATTTAACAAAGAGACCATGTATAAGCAAAGATGATTCAATTCCAGAATGACTTAGAAAAAATGTCGAAAAGAAATTGAGAGATTGCTTTAAGGGGCGATAATTGATGGAATTTCAGTACAGAAAAATGGTACAGGAGATAGCTGATGAAGCATTAGACAATGTTACAATCAACAATATTCCGTTTCGTGAATGGATTGATAATGTGAATAATGCTTATACAAATAAAACATGCAATCTAGCTTCTTGCCGATACAATGCAGATGGTAAATGTACCAATCAAAAAAAAAGAGAAGAATGTGTCGAAGTGTCAAGAAAGGTGTTGTGCATAAATGAAGAAAACAAGAAGTAAAATAATCATTAAAACAAGAAAAGGCGGTTACACAAAGATTTATACCAATGGGAAATGGCAGAAGAAAGTATGTGTCATTGACTATCACGCAGAATGTAGTAACAAAGGTGGTATAAAGGTTACTTGCGAATTTGATAGACTGAAAACTGATAAAAATGGTTCAGTTATCTACAATGAAGCTAAAAAAGATTTTGCAAAAGAACACATAGTTGCAAGGATTTAAGGAGCGAGATTATGGAATATCAGAACACAATGCTTTGTAGTGGATATAGCCACGAACTTAAACCTTGTAAACATATAATGAAATGTGATTTATGTATCGGTCCGAGTGTTGATACATATGGAAATGAACAATATGTATGCGGTCCGGGAGTTATGAATTTTAAATGTAAAAGAGACAACCCACATTGGAAACCATTAACAAGGCAACAATTTATTGAATTGTATAATAAAATGCCTGTTGGTGGAGGAAGAGAAAATATCGAAGAATTTCTCGAAAGAGCAATAATTGATGGGATTGTGGAGGATGAAAATGTTAATAGTCGCATTACAAGATGATGTAGACAATCTGTATGCTATATGGAACACAGTTACAGACCAATTTTTAGGAGTTAATCTTGGAAAATATGAAGCTGTCGGAATTATTATGGATTACAAGAAAGACTACACCTTTGAAAAGGCATTAGAGAGAGTAGAACATCCGCAGCCATTTAAAGATATTGCCAAGTGCTTGTGCGGAGAACTTAATCGTGACGATAACAAAGTTGAAGACGCAATCCAATACTTAAAGAACATATCGTGGGAAGTAGGAACTGCTGGTGTCGAGTATCTTTCAGAAAAGGACGGACAAAAGATGAGAGAGTACATAAATGTACTTGAAGCAGAATTGATGAATTAGAACAATGATTGCTGATTATCAGCGGAAAGGAATATATCATGGCTGATTTGAAAATATTTACAGAAAATATAGAACAGGAAGCATTAAATCAGATATATACGCTTGTAAAACAGCCAGCATTTTTGGATTGTAAGATAAGAATTATGCCAGATGTTCATGCAGGAGCAGGGTGTGTTATCGGGTTTACTGCTGATTTAGGAGAAAAAGTAATACCGAACATTGTTGGAGTTGACATAGGCTGTGGGATGCTTACTACAAACTTGGGGAATATTGATATTGATTTTGAGAGATTAGATAACGTCATTAGAAAATATGTTCCAAGTGGTAGAAAAGTTCATGAAGAAGAAAACTTATCTGTTGCAAGTGATATTATTGAAAAATTGCATTGCAAGGAACAATTGAAAAATATAAATTGGCTGAAAAGAAGTTGTGGCACGCTGGGAGGCGGCAATCATTTTATCGAAGTTGATAACGATAGCAAGAATAATAAATATCTTGTTATTCATTCGGGAAGTAGAAATGTCGGAAAGCAAGTTGCAGAAATATATCAGCAAATGGCGATTGATGATATATCGGGAAAATCGAATTTTAAACAAGATAGTGAGAAATTGATTGCTGAATACAAAAAATGTAAAAGAGAAAGAGAAATCAGCAAGGCTATCAAAGAATTAAAGCAGTCCTACGAAGCAAATACAACTAAAATCCCTAGAGAGTTATCATATCTTGTTGGAAAACATAGAGAAATGTATTTGCACGATATGAAATTATGTCAAGAGTTTGCGGAAATTAACAGAAGAGCCATTCAGAGCATTATTTGTTACTATATGGGTTGGAAAGTTACAAAAGAAACAGAACGATTTCAAACAATTCACAACTACATTGAACACGATACAAATATTGTTCGTAAAGGTGCTATTTCTGCAAAAACAGGCGAAAAGGTACTAATACCGATAAACATGCGTGACGGTTGCATTTTGGGAATTGGCAAAGGAAATGAAGATTGGAATTATTCAGCACCGCATGGAGCAGGGCGAACAATGAGCAGGTCAAAAGCAAAAGAAAGCATTTTGCTAGAAGAGTATCAAAAAGCAATGGATGGAATATTTACAACATCCGTAAATACATCTACGATTGATGAAAGCCCTATGGCATATAAAACAATGGATGAAATAATTGAAAATATAAAAGATACTGTTGAAATAGTTGACATTATAAAACCGATTTACAATTTCAAAGCAAACGAATAAAAACAATTACCGGCTACAGATTGATTGTAGTCGCTACCCTAGAAAAATTATAGGCAGAGGTCTATAAGCACCTTTGCTGAAAAGTGGAGGTGCTTTTCTTTATGGCTAGTCAGAGCCTTATTTCCACAGTTGATAGTTACGAAAATTACATAGAAAGAAATGGAATAGATGAACAGGCAATAGATGCATACATACAAGCCGTAGCGGTTGCCTTAAGGACAGAACATGATGTTGATTATGGATTAAAAATATCAGCTAGGGCAAAGCAACTTATAGCAATTTATGTCAAACAACATACAGGCGGTAGAGTTGCAGACCTAGAGGTGTATGCCGGGGAGCACGATACGACATACAAAGTGCTTCAACAATTCTACGATGTTTTAATGTACGAGTCAGCCTATCTTGTGGACAGCTTTTTTTATTACATTGAAATTGATGAAAAAGACCCATATAAGAGGTTTTATTTCCCAAGATATAAAGTTTTACAGCCTGTAGTTAAAGCCTACCAAGAAATTTATGACGGAAAATTAGATTTTCTGTCCGTATCACAACCGAAAAGAACAGGAAAAACCACAGGCGGCTTAAAATTGGCGCAGATGATGGGCGGAAGAGACCCAGACGGAAGTATATTTGGTGTCGGAAAAGGCGAAGGACTTGTTAAGCGATTTTATGGTGGTTTATTACAAGGATTTGAGACAGAAAGCACATATAAGAGGTTTTTGAGCGTTTTTCCAGAAGCTACAAAAATAGGCGAAAAAGATTACAAGAGTGCAGAGAACTTGTCTATTGACTTAAAAAGCAAAAATATCTTCCCAACGTTTACCTGTAGACCTATTGATGGTGCAATCGTAGGATGTACCGAAGCAAATGTGCTTGTATACATTGATGACTGCGTAAAAAACCATGAAGAGGCTAGAAACAGAGATAGATTAGAGTTCCTATGTGAAAAGGTAACGGATGACGTATTAGGACGTAGATTAGAGGGAACACCCATTATTATACAAGGAACTAAATACAGCCTATATGACCCTATTACAGCATTACAAAACAAGGCAGACGAGTTAGGGTGGCGGTGGCGAGAAGTTGCTATTCCGGCGCTAGACCCGATAACCGATGAAAGCAACTGGGAGATATACCGCAAGGATAAAAAGGGCTTGCGAAAGATATTTACAACAGACTACTACCGCAAAGAGCGCAAACTTGTATCGGAAGAAACCTGGGCGGCAGAGTTCCAACAAGAACCATTTGAAGCAAAAGGGCGTATGTTTGCTGAAAAAGAACTTAATTACTTTGAAGAACTACCAGTTGACAGAGAGCCAGACGCTATTATGGCAGCTTGCGATAGCGCAGATAAAGGAGAGGATAGCTGCTCAATGCCGATTGGCTATGTTTACGGCAATGAGGTGTACATAGTTGATGTAGTATTTGATAATGCAGGAACACAGTTCACCAAACCAGAATGTGCAAATATGCTTATTAAACATAATGTCAAGACAGTTACATTTGAGAGCAACAGCGCAGGAGAATATTTCGGGCGTGATGTAATGGACATTGTAAAGTCACAGGGCGGTAGGTGCAGCGCAAGGTTTAAATTTAATTGTTCAAACAAAATAACCCGAATGGAAAACGCAAGAGACAATATCATTCGAGATTATTATTTCCGTGATTTTAAGAAAATGGACAGGCAGAGCCAATATTACAAGTTTATGAAAGAACTTACAACCATGACAAGAAGCGGAAAAGTAAAGCATGACGATGCACCAGACAGCATTGCATTGTTTGAAAATGAAATGAGAACTGGAACTGTAGCAAGAGTAGAAGCAACACACAATCCGTTCAGAGGAGGACTTTATTAATGACAAAGGAAGTTTTATCACAGTATTCAGACTTACAAGAGGAAATCAAAGAGGTTAGAAAGAAAATTGCTAAATTGCAAGATGACCTTGAAAAGATAGAAAACGGAGAAAGTGTGATTGACACTGTATCGGGCGGTATGGGTGGCACACAGCACTTCAAAATCGAGGGCGTGCCATACCCTGAATACGGACGCAAGCGCACGTTATTGTACTCAAGAATGACTACATTACAGCTTTTACAAGATGATTTACTTGAAAAGACAAACGATGTAGAGGAATTTATAGCAAGCCTTAATGACAGCAGAATGAGGAGAATAATTAATTTTAGATTTTTGGAAAATAAATCATGGTTGCAGACAGCATATGCGCTTGGCGGTAAAGCCACGGCAGATAGCGTAAGAATGGAATTTGAAAGATTTTTTAAGAAAATGTAAGTTTGTTCGTTCGGTTCGCTTAGAATGTGATAATGTGTAAGATGAAAAAAATGTAATTCGTTCATTGCGTAAAATCTCTTTTAGAAATGGCACTCACAGATTGTGGGCGCCATTTTTAGTGAAACGAGGACAACATGAATAATCAGAATATTGTACCAACAGGAAAACGAAGTGTAATGTGCCCTCGTTGCGGAAAGCTATTAACGTGGGTAAATAAAAGCGATAAGAAGCACCACAAAGTAATGTGTACGCACTGCCGTAAGTGGATATGGTTTTGGGCTGGCACACAAGAATTTCAGATAAAAGAGGTTCCACAGAGAACTTCTGCAAGTGGCATGAGGTTTTATTGATGTATAGGTACGCACATAAAAACGTAAGACCTTTTTCAGCTGTCTGCCACAATAATTACGGCAGACAAGTTATTTTCACACGTAAAAGGCAAATCACAAAAAACAACATAATCGAAGAACTGAATAAAGCACTTGTGATTCACGAGCAAAACGCTATTGAGATTGAGTATCTTGACAGATACTATCGTGGTGACCAACCAATTCTGTATCGGCAGAAAGTGAACCGCCCGGAAATCAATAACAAGATTGCTGTAAATCTTGCATATGAACTTGTCGAGCGCAAAACCGCAGAGATGTGTGCCGAGCCAATCCAATATGTGCTACGTGGCACCGATAATCATAAGTCGGAAGAAATCACACAGCTTAATATCACAATGGATTCAGAAAGCAAACAGGAGTGCGATATAGACATACATCGTTGGAGAAGCATATGTGGTACCGGCTACAGATTCATCGGTAATGATGATGGACAAGGACAATTGCTTGATGAAAGCGATTTTTATTTATCTTCTGAAAATCCAATGTACACCTTTGTAGCATACTACTCAAACGGACGTCCGGCATTCTCTTGCCAAATCGGAGAGGATGAGAACGGAGCAAATATTTATTATGTGTTCACTGACAATGAGTGGTTTGATATTCGCAACGATAAGATTTATGCAAGCGGAATAAACGGCAACAGAGCAATCCCAGTGATTGAATATCCAAATAATGCAAGGCGATTATCTGACATTGAAATGACTATTGCAATCACAGACGCTATTAACGTGCTTACATCAGACAGAATTAATGGAGTCGAGCAGTTTGTGTCTGCATGGGTGAAATTCGTTAATTGTGAGATTGACATAGATACATTCAGAAAAATGCGACAAGAGGGAGCGTTGGTAGTTAAATCTAACAATGGCTCGGACAACAAGGCTGATGTTGATGTAATGACGAGCGAGCTTAATCAGACAGAGGGACAAGTGGTATTCACTGACCTCTTTGAAAGATTTTTAAGTATTCAAGGTCTTGCAAATCGTCAGGGCAACACAGGCGGTGACACCGGTTCTGCCGTAGAACTACGAAACGGACATTACGATGCCGGACTTAGGACGGCTATTAATGAGCCTATCCTCAAGAAATCAGAGAGAATGGCGCTTAGGCTTATTCTTAACAGGCTGAGAATTAATAAAGGCTTTACGCTTATGCCTAGTGATGTTGAGATACACATTAATCATAATAAGCTAGACAACATGCTTGTTAAGGCAGAAGTGCTTGAAATATTACTTAGGTGCGGTATCAATTACAAAAGAGCCGTCAAGACGATTGACATGTTTAGTGACCCTGAACAAGTCACTCTCGAAAGCGCTAAGCGTATGGAAATGTTATTCCCGGAAGAGCAGCCGACAACAGCTACACCTAACAATAAGAACAATGGAAAGACAGCCGATGAATAATTGGCTGTCAATTTATTTTGGAGCTTGATATGGCAGATGAAATCCACGCACTTAACAAAAATGAAATACAAGACATAGATTATGACACATATTTTGGTGAGATGGATTTATCTGACGAGGAAAAGGAAGATAGAAAAAAACTCGCTGAAAAGTTTGAAAAAATCTTTGTTATGCTATTTACCTTGTTATCCGGCAAGGAAGAAACAGAGATAACAACTATCACCAAAGAATTTATCATCAGATATGAGAGCATTGCCACACAGTATTGCAAGACGAAGAAAACACCCTCATACATTATAGACTATGCCCGGTACATTGTGAATGAGGTGGTTGACGCTACCGAGCAAAATATTGAAGTGGAGTATTTTACTTCGCAGAAACGAGCAAAAAATGTAGCTGCGAATGAAGCTAATACAGTTGGCAATTACAGACTACAAACTGAAATGGTAAAACAGGGCTACAAAACAAAAGAGTGGCGCTCAAAAGAAGATTCACATGTCAGACCTACACATGCAGAAGTTGATAGAAAGAGAATTGATATTTTTGAGCCGTTTGAAGTCGGAAATTCGCTTATGATGTTTCCGAAAGACCATTCTTTAGGGGCACAGGTAAAAGAAATAGCAGGGTGTAGATGCAGTGTTAAATATTACAAATAATGAGCAACTTGTAAGGAAAACTTATAGGTTGCTTTTTATTATACAAAAAATTTGCAGTTGTGCGTTAAACAACAGAAAAACTCGGCTGGTGCGACCAGCGATAACAAAAGCGTGAGTTACGGAGGTAATTGAAATGACAAGAAATGATGTTTTGAAGCTTTTTCCCGATGCAACGGATGAGCAGATAACAAATCTGCTTAACAAGAGCGGTGAGGAAATGGCAAGAGAGAAAGAGAAAGCCAATCAGTACAAGGCTAAAGCCGACAAAGCTGACGAACTACAGACACAGCTTGATGAGCTACAGAATGGCAACATGACGGAGCTTGAAAAGGCAAATAAAGCCTTAGAGACAGCTAATCAGCAGATTGCCAAACTACAGAAAGACAATGCAGTGAGAGATTTGCGTGAGAAAGCTATGACTGATTTCAAAATCACAGCAGAACAGGCAAAAACAGTAGTAAAAGAGGATGGCTCTTTTGACACGACATCACTTGGCAAGATTATTTCCGACATGAAAGCCAATGCGATAGCGGAGTATGAGAAAAACGCACTCAAAGGTACTCCTAATCCAAACAATGGCGGTAAAAACGATGGACCCGACTCAAAGCCAGCAGATGTAGCCAATGCAGAACAAATCTCATTCGGTACAGTTGCAAATGCTGAAAGTCAAAACAGCTATGTAATTTAAAACAGGAGGTAGAACGATGGGAAAACCAATCGTAAGAGACTTTACACAGGGTAAAGGAATTTTAAAATTTTTCCCTTATGAGGGTGCAGCGTGCCTTGTGCCACAGACTATGGTAACAAGCGCAGATGGAAACGGAATGAAGATTGTGCCAGCCGGTACACCATTCCCAAGCAATGACGCAGAGTGCAAGGGTTATCTGTTGCACGATGTAGATGTAACAATGGGTGACGCACCTGGAACATATGTATATCAGGGAACTATTGATTGGGAGAAAGTTAAGTCACTTTCAATCGCAGATGAAGCTAGAACTGCAACACCTAGAGTTACTTTCTATGGTGCACCAAAGATTGTAGCAAGTCAGGTTTAAAAGGAGGTAGAAGAACATGGCATTACCATTAGTAGAAGCATTTACAGCGAGAAGCCTCGGTGTAATGTGGAACAATTATCAAAAGACATTAGGGACTGCCCCTTATCTTGGCAGACAAAAATTCGGAACACGTAAACAGGACTCACTCGACCTTAGATTTATCAAGGGCAAGAATGGACTGCCGGTATCGCTCAAAGCTTCAAACTTTGACGCGCAGGCAGAGTTAAGAGACGTTGGAGGTTTCTCTGACATTCAGAACTCAATGCCATTTTATCGTGAGGGATACGTGGTAACAGAGAAAGAGGAACAGGAGTATGACAATTACAGAACTTCTGAAAACTCTAACCTTGCCAATAACGTATTACGTGAAATCTCTAAGAAACCAATGATGTTAATTGAGGGTGCATTAGTTGTACCGGAGAGACAGATTTGGCAGTTGCTTGCACCTACAGATGGTGTACCAAAGGTAAAGGTTGTACTTGGCGATAAGAACTATGTCGTTGATTACACAGCCGACAATGGCGCAGAGCATAAGGAAAAGCACTTTAAGTCAATTACCGGCACAAGCGCATGGGATAAGCCTACCACATGTGCACCACTTGACGACCTTATCACAGCTCGTAGAGACTTTGCAAAGGCAACAGGATATTCTCTCACTCGTTTCACCATGAATACAGAGACTTGGGAAATGGTGCTTAAGGCAGAGGACACAAAGAAGCAGGTGCTCGGTATTACTGCTTACAATGGAGGTATCAGATTACAGCAGTCACAGGTTACTGAATACCTTAGAGGATATGGTATCGAGATTGAAGTATACGATAAGCTCTATGTTGATGAGACAGGACAGACACAGTACTTTGTACCAACAGGCATTGTATCTGCGCAGTCTGCCGGAGTATTCCTTGGCGATTACACATTCGGTAAGACTCCGGAGGAAAGAAGCGGAAGTATCACAGACGGAAACCTCTCCCTTGTTGAGACCGGTGTATCTGTATACACATACGCTACAAATCATCCTATCAATACTCACTGTATCGTATCTATGATTGGATTACCTACATTCGAGGGTATGGATAGCGTTATGGTTCTTAAAGTTAAGGAGGATTAAGGCTTATGATAGCAACGCACTCTATAAAGCATGATGGAGTGTGGTATAAAGTCGGAGACGAGGTGCCGGAAAGCAATAGCAATTCGGTGCCTTCTGATTTTACGAACCCACCTGAAACACCATACACAAAGACAGAAATTAACAGAATGTCAACAGCCGACCTAAAAAAGCTTGCGAGCGAAAATGGTATTGAAAATGCCACAGAAATAAACGGCGGTGACTTGAAGAAAATGTTAATTGAAAAGTTTGGATTATAAGGAGCCTGGCATGGAATACACCACATTAGAACAAGTCAAAATCAGACTTAAACAATTTCATATTGATACAGTCACAAATGATGATGAAACAACATCTGATGTGGTAGTGTTCGACAACAAAGAAGATAATCCACTTATCGAGCAACTTATTAAGCAAGCTACAGAAGATGTAAAGGCAAAAAGGTGTTATCCGGACACTTTCACCGATGATGATATAACTGCCGACTTAAAGCAGTTTGAAAACGTTGTTATCAATCTTGCCGTCTACGACCATTCACAGGCCGGTGAGAACTACATGAGCGCATTAAGTGAGGGCGGAGTGAGCCGTACATGGAAAGACAGAGACAAGCTGTTTGTCGGAGTTTTTCCTTTTGTCAAAGTGCTATAAGCAAAAGAAGATTGTGCGTTACCATTTTACTGATGTCGGTAAAGTGGTAGCAGGCGGTACACATTAAGCGGTGGTGGGCGGTGTGCCAATTGCCAAAGACGAAAGGCTGTAAGATGAATAATTTAATCTATCAGACATATATTATTGCCTTGCCAATTGTTCTGACAGCACTTTTGGGCTATATTGTTTGGCTTTTACAAGAGCAGAAAAAGCAAAAAGCGATAGACACAAAAGAAAGAAACGAGCGCATTGAAGAGGAAAAGAAGCTACGACAAGCAAACGGAAAAGGTACAATGTTACTTTTACGAGTACAGCTTATCGAATACCATGATAAGTACATGAAGCTTGGCGAAATACCCTCATATGCGTATCAGAATTTTTGCGAGATGTATGACGCATACCACGCACTTGGTGGTAATGGCATGGTAACAAAAATGAAAAATGAGATTGAGGAAATCCATTTAGGCAAAGGAGGTAAAAACTGATGGACTTTACACAAGTACCTACAGTAGTTGCTATTATGGTAATTACTTATTTAATCGGATATGCTTCAAAGCAGATACCACAGGTTAAGGATAATATTATTCCTATTATCGTAGGTGTAGCCGGTGGAGTACTCGGTATTGTTGGAATGTTTGTAATTCCCGGTTATCCGGCAGACAACATTCTTGATGCAATAGCAGTTGGCATTGTGTCGGGCATGGCAAGTACCGGTGTTAATCAGATTTACAAGCAGATAAAGAAAAATGCTTGACATTAATAAACAAGCCATGAAATATGCGCTTCAAGGTCAAACAGTCACAGTCTATGAAAAAGACGAGGACGGAAATCTAAAGTTTTATGAGACGGAGGACGGAGAGAAGATATATTACACACACGAGGAAACAGGCTTTTCGGAGCCGGTTGATTTTCGGGCGAATATATCATTTGACGGAGGAGAAGCACAGAACAAGGAATATGGCTTTAATACAGCTGATTTTGACGCTGTTTTACTGACAGACAGAGGAGAATACCCTTTTAAAAAAGGTGACGTTATTTGGCTTGATAGCGAGCCTACAAAGAACGAAAACGGATTAGTTGATTCAACTTCCGCAGACTTTACGATAGTGGGAGTAAAACCCTCTCTCTATTCAGTTAAATACATGCTCAAAGCAGTCGTGAAAGAAGTGTAATTATGAAGATTGATATTTCTCTGACAGAAAAATCTATACAAGATGCGATAGATAAGCTTGAAAAATACAAAGACCGCTTACAGGACAAGTGCATAGCATTTGTTGGAGAGCTTGCCAGTAATGGCATTGCTGTAGCACGAGCAAATACAGGTAATTTCGGACACTACATTACATTTAGTTACGAAATTAAAGATACAACAGACGGCTGTACAGCTATTGTGCTTGCCACTGAAACAGGACAGATACAAAGCACATGGCAGACGGCTGACGGACTTAAGACAGTTGATGTATCGCCTTTGCTCATGGCTGAATACGGCTCAGGTTGGAAAGCTAAACCACACTTCAATGATGCAAGAGGCGGTCAAGGTACTTTCCCAGGGCAGACACACGCATTCGATAGTGAAGGCTGGTATTGGAGAGATGAAAGCGGAGAGCTACACCATTCATACGGCATTACACCTACAATGCCGATGTATCGAGCATTTTTAAAAATGGAAAATGACATTATGAAAACGGCACGGAAAAATTTTAGTTGAGGTGATAAAGTGGCGAGTCAAAATCAATGGGTGTACGATCTTGAAAATCTCACATATGCGATTGTAAAAACCCGATGCGAGAAAAAATTGAAAACTAAATATCCCAAGCTAAAATTCACACAGGAAGAACAGTCGGACAGTGCAACGGCTAGTTTCCCGACAGTGCTAGTTCAAGCACTCGAACCTATTGAACAGAATGAGGATTTAGAGTGTGAAAGAATAAATACAGTGTTATTTACGGCACAAGTAATTGTTACAACGAATAAAAGCCGTTCAGAAGCCTTGAATGTGGCGCAGACAGTGGCTAATGAGTACAAAGCTATGTCATTCAAGTTGACAACAGCCCCATTTGCTAGAAAGAACGGCAAATTATGGACAGCAACATTACGCGCTAGGCGGTCATTTGACTGGAATGATAGATTATAAGAGCTTTTTGGCTCTTATTTTTTTATGAAAAATTAGGAGGTAATAAAAATGGCAACAGGATTAAAAAGTAGAATTGCTTACAAGACACCAACCGCATCCGCCACAAGTGGCGATTATTGGGCTGGAACTTACAAGCTCTTACTTAGAGCAAAATCAATTCCCTCACCATTCGGTTCACAGAACATGGTAGATACTTCAACTCTTGAAGATTTAGTAGAGACACAGGAAATGGGCAGACGTTCAGCCGGTTCTATGGAAGTTGAGGGAGCTTTTGAGAAGAAGTACAAAGATGAAATGGTAACTAACGAGGGCAAGAAGCTTGACTTCATCATTCTTTATGGCACAGACGGAAAAGGTTCAGAGGGTATCTGCGCTTTTATCGGTCAGGAATCATTCGCCCCAGGTGAAGCTTCCGATGACCACTTAACAGGAACTGCGACTGTATCAGTTCAGACAGTGCCTAAGTGGATTGAGGATAACTACGAGGTTGCGGTAACAGAGGATGACCAAGGCTATCCAGCAGCAATCACACTCACAAAAAAAGGGTGAGCCAATCGGAAAAAGCCGTAGCGGTTGGCTATGATGATAGCACGGCTGACAGCGAACTTGAAGATACAATATAGTAAGGTAATTGAGGCAGTTTTAATACTGCCTCTTTCCCTATATAAATTAGGGAGAAAGGGAAAGAAATAAAATGAAAATTAAATTAGATGGAAAAGAGTATACAGTTAAATTCGGATATGCACCGGTATATCAAAATAGAATTATCCCAAGAGTTGTAGGAATGGGACAACAGGGAGATGAGCTTGAAGCGATTGACAACATGCTCGGCTTTTTACCGGAATTTTTACTTGTAGGCTTGCAGAAATTTCATGCCGACGAATTTGGCTTTGATTTTGACGATAAAGAAGCAAAAGAGAAACAGCTTGTAAAGATGTATGATTTACTTGACGATTACCTTGACCCTGAGAATGAAGAGGGCAAAGATATAATGTCACTCTACGATGATTTGACGGCAGAGCTGGAGAAGAACAGTTTTTTATCAAAGCTGTTGGCGAAAGAGGAACAGACAGCCAAGAAGAAACCGACCAAGAAGTAAAAGAGCTTACATGGGAAGTATATTGTAGCGAAATTCGCCCATACTGGCTATTGGTAACTAAAGGCTATGGATTTAGCGTTGAGGACATAGATATGTCTTGTCCGGCTGATTTGGAGCCTTATTCAAAGGCTTATATGCTCGAGCAAAAAGAAGCCGATTCTAACATGTGGGCTTGGTGGGGCACATACGGATTAAGTGCAACTCTTACGGCTATCGACAGAGCCTTAAATGGCAACAAAGCAAGAGCAAAATACATTGAAAAATCATTAAATGAGCAATACTCAAAAGATAACGAGCCTAAATACAAGGAGTCTAATGAGGAAATTGCAGTTTACGAAATGAAGCAACGAATTAACGCATTAAGACAATCGGGATTACCTGAGAGTCCTGATTAATGAGGTGAAAATATGGCATATAAAGGAATTGACGTATCGTCATATCAAGGGAATATTGATTGGAGTAAGGTTAAGTGGGCCGGAGTACAATTTGCAATCCTAAAAATAATCCGCAAAGACCTTAATCCAGATAAAACCTTTGAGCAAAATTGGAAGGGCTGTACTGATGTAGGAATGCCGATACAAGGCGTTTATAACTATTCATACGCTACAACAATAGATAAGGCAAAGACAGATGCACAGAAAGTGATAGAGGTCCTTAACAAAAGAAAAACCTTTGTTTGGCTAGATGTTGAAGATAAATGTCAGCAAGGACTCGGACAGACACTTATTGATATTATCAACACATATCAGAGTGTTATCAAGAGCGCCGGGCTTAACTTTGGTGTATACACAGGGCTTAGCTTTTACAATCAGTATATTGCACCATACGCAAATCAGATTAATTGTCCGTTTTGGATTGCACGCTATCCGTCAACTAAGGGAATGTCTATTGGTGATGAGCCTAATAGCGCAAAGAAGCCTGTTATTCAACATTCTCTGTATGGCTGGCAGTATTCAAGTGCATTTACTTGTAGCGGTCTGAATAACAGTACTGACGCTAACTTACTCTATATCGAGCTTGATAAGGGCGATGGAATAGAGAATAATCCGGCACCAATAGCAACTCCGACACCAACGGCAACTCCGGTAAAAAATAACGCTTGGAAAGGCAACGAGGAATATTACCTCAATAATGAAGATGTAAGGAAATGGCAACATGCAATGAACATCGGATTTGACACAGACGAGCTTAAGGAAGATGGCAAGTTCGGAGCTAATTCACAGAGATTTGCTAAAAGTCACAATCTGTGGAGTGGTCAGAAACACAACTGTCCAACTGCAATTAAGTGGCTGAGAAAAACTCTGCATGACAAGTTTCATTTTTACAAACTTGATACCGATTATAAGGAGTGGAGCGATTACCTCACTAAATGTGTCAAAGTATTTCAAAAAAATAGGGGTCTTAAGCAAGATGGATATGTTGGATTGATTACAACATATTATCTGCTCAAGGATTAAATACATGAGAGCTACTTTAGGGTAGCTCTCTTTTTTATTACATACAGGGAGGTGAGAAAATGGCAGAGAGCATTGAGCTTCAGATCAAGTCGGACGCGCAACAAGCGATTAAAGCCATAGGTAATTTACAAAGCAAGTTGCAAGGACTTGGAGATACTCTCAATTCCCTCAATGGTGCAAGCATAAGCAATTTTGCGAGCGGAATGTCGCATCTTGCGACATCACTTAGAAGCGTGAGCAGTATTGACACTCGTACTTTTAGCAAGATTGCAACCAACATGGAAAAGCTTGGCAACCTTGATACTGCAAGACTTGTCAGCTCGGCAAGTGCTTTGAAGAGCATGGCAACAGAATTGTCAGGCTTTGCTAACATCTCAAAGCAATCAGCAGAGATTACACAGCTAACAGCTTCAATCTCAAAGCTCGGTTCAAAATCAGCCGGTTATGCTGCGGAGAACATCAGAAACCTTGGTAGTGCCTTGAAAGAGGTAATGACAACATTATCTAACGCACCGAGAGTCAACAGTAACATTATTCAAATGACTAATGCACTTGCTAATCTGTCACAACAAGGCTCAAAAGTCGGTTCGGCTAGCAGGTCACTTGTAACAGGCTTTTCAAACACAACTAAGTCAATTAAGAGTATAAGAAGCGGATTTAAGGGCTTAGCTTCGACTATCGGTAAGTTTTACGCAACTTATTGGTTAGTTATGCGAGCTGTCGGAAAAATAGGCGGTGCAGTTGATTTAGCGAGCCAATTGACAGAGGTTCAAAACGTAGTAGATACCACGTTTGGCGATATGGCAAGCAAGGTTGATGATTTTACAAAAACATCAATTCAAGACTTCGGAATGTCAGAGCTGACAGTTAAGCAAATATCAAGCCGTTTCCAAGCGTTAGGTACCTCTATAGGTATTTCATCGGAGCAAGTGGCAAATGGTACGGCAGTGGCAAATAAAGCCCTTATGAGCCAAAATAACACGCTATACAAGACTACAGACAGTATGGCTGATATGTCACTTAATCTTACAAGATTAGCTGGTGATATGGCTTCGTTCTACGATGTAGACCAAGCTGATGTTGCAAAGAGCTTACAATCCATTTTCACAGGAACAATCGCACCATTAAGGAGATACGGACTTGATTTAACACAGGCCACGCTTTCTGAGTGGGCTATGAAAAACGGACTTGACGCAAATATCAAGTCAATGACGCAAGCTGAAAAGGTATTGCTAAGATACAATTATGTCATGGCAAATACGCAAGCCGCACAGCAGGACTTCTCTCGGACCGCTAACACTTGGGCCAACAGTGTAAGAGTCCTTAAGCAAGAGTTCCAAGCATGGGGCAGTATCATAGGTAGCGTAATAATCAATGCTTTAAAGCCGTTTGTTCAAGCCCTAAGTAAAGTAATGCTCAAGGTTATCAGCTTTACAAGGACTGTAGCTGACGCACTCGGAGCAATCTTCGGATGGACTATCGAGATAAGCGGTGGTGGTGCTACTGTTGACGGCATGGAGGACATAGCTGACGGAGTTGGCGATATTGGCGATAATGCTGATAGTTCCAATAAGAAAGCACAAAAACTGAAAAAAACACTGCTTAGCATAGATGAGATACACGCACTTGACGATAACAGCGATAGTGGCAGTGGCGGAGGCTCAGGCAGTGGCGGTTCAGGTGGTGGTGGAGCTGGCGGTGGTGTTGATAGCTCGCTGAAAAAGACCGATGGATTGCTCGAAAAATACAAATCATCAATCAAAGACCTTTACTCACTCGGAAAGTACATCGGTGACGCTCTTGCGAGTGCTATGGAGAGTATTGATTGGAAGAAGATTTATCAGAAAGCTGATAATTTCGGAAAAGGACTTGCAGACTTCCTCAATGGTTTAATCAGCCCAAGGCTCTTTTATGACCTAGGCGCAACAATAGCCGGTTCACTGAACACAGCTTTGCATTTTCTCAATTCATTCGGTACAACATTCGACTGGACTAATTTTGGCTTGTCGATTGCTAATGGCATTAATGGATTTTTTAAGAATTTTGATTTTGCGTTACTAGCAAAAACTATTAATGCATGGGTACAAGGAATATACACCATGCTAACCACGGCAATTAAAAATGTGTCGTGGAAAGACGTACTCAAAGGAATTACGGACTTTTTAAGCAATTTGGACATTAAAACTGTTGAGATAATAGTTGGCACATTGCTGATAAAAAAGATAATTTCGCTAAAATTAGGTTCAGTGGCACTCGCTTTTATTGGAAAATCATTATCAAAAGCGATAGCACAGGCAATAGCTTCAAAAATTGGATTTGAGCTTGTAAAAGGAGCTGGCATTGGAACGGCAATAATGCAAGCATTTAAAACGATTTTCGCCTCATTGTCAACTAATCTTGGATTGCTCATAGAGGGATTATTTAGTGGCTTAAGCTTGGGTGATGCAATAACAGCCGCATTCGGAACAGGGGCAGTAGACCTATTAGCAACAATTGGTTCTGCTTTTTCGGCAATAGCCGGAACAATTTTATCTATTGTAAATTTTGTCAAAATGCTAAAAGACGGATTTAGCTGGGTGAATGAGCTTTTAATGGTAATAGGTGTTGCATTAGCCACGATCGGAGCAATATTAGCTGGTGTGGCAGCATTGCCGGCGGTAATTGTTGGAGCAATAGTGGCAGCAGTATCAACAATCGTTGTTTTAGTAAAAGATAATTGGAACACAATTTGTGAACTATTTTCAACGGCTGGCGAATGGTTCAATGGAAATGTCATTGAGCCTGTAGTTTCGTTTTTTAAAGATATGTGGAAAACCATAAGTGGCTTTTTCGGCTCTCTATGGAAAGACATAGTAACTGTGTGGCAAGGAGCTTCGAAATGGTTTAGTTCCACAGTAATTGAGCCGATAGTTGGCTTTTTTAAAGGCTTTGCTACACGAGCACAACAGATTTTTCAAGGTGTTTGGATAATAATTCAAGCAATTTGGATAGTAGCTTCAAGCTGGTTTAATAATAACGTGATTACTCCAATTTCAAATCTGTTTAACTTTTTAAAAACGTTTATACAGACAACGATACAGACAGCAAAAGATTTTGTCTTTTCAACGTGGCAAGGGGTGGCAAGTTGGTTTAGCGGTACAGTAATACAACCGATTTCAAACTTTTTTAATATGTTGAAAGCTGGCATAACATCGGCACTTAACGTAGCAAAGAACTTTGTTATATCTACGTGGCAAGGAGTAGCGAGTTGGTTTAATGGCAATGTTATTTCACCTATCACAAACTGCTTTAATATTATGAAAAACGGAATTACAAACGCGTTTAATTATGTGTGGAGTTCAATAAGAGGCGGTGTCACAGGGGCTATGAACTACGTTATTTCTAAAATAGAAAACGGCGTTAATTTTGTTGTCAGTGGAATTAACTCTTTATTAAGAGGATTTAACAAAGTTGTTTCTATGGCTGCTAAGGTGGCTGGTGCAAATTGGAACGGAGTATCGTTAGTCCCGAAAGTACATATTCCAAGGCTTGCTAGTGGCGGAATTTTCCCAAGGGGAGAGGACGGCATGGCTTTTATTAATCACAACGAGCTGGTCGGTAAATTCTCAAACGGCAAAAACGTAGTTGCAAATAACCAACAAATCACAGAGGGAATTAAACAGGCTGTCATGGAAGGCATGGCACAAGTAATGATGAACTCTAATGCCGGTGGAAGCTCTGCGCCCATCATTGAAAACGTGTTTAAATGCGACAGCGAAACCCTCTATCGCATGACACAGGTAGGCAAAGCAAAGCACGGACAACGATATATTGTAGCAAATGAATTTGGCTAAGACACTCACCCTTGCGTGGGTGTCTTTTTATGTGAGGTGATGTACATATGGCGATGATGTTAGTAGACGGAGTGGAATTACCTACTCCGTCAAGCTTTGAATGGGGCTTGATTGATGTGTCTGCAAGCGATAGTGGACGTACACAGGACGGCAAAATGCACAAGAATAGAATAGCGCAGAAACGGCAACTTAAATTGTCGTGGAATGGTACAGACAAGGCCAGGACAGCAAAGATACTTCAAATGGTGAACCCCGAATATATCAGAGTGACATATCCTGACGCTATGAGCGGAACTGATGAAACACGTACATTCTATGTGGGTGACAGAACCGCACCTATCAAGATATGGACTGTTGGCAATAAGAGGTATGAGGTATTAAGCTTTCCTCTCATAGAAGAATAAGGCGGTGATTAAATGCTAAACGTATCAGCTAAATGGCAAAGGGCAGTAATGCTCGATAATGACATAAACGTAAATTGTTTTGCTGACATAGTTACGGCAAGTGGCGAGAAAATCCCTATTAGTGATAGTGAGCTGTGGGCGAATGGCTTCGAAGTTAATGACTCAACATCAAGCAATGGTACTTTCACAATCGGGGCTTTGATTGCCGGAAAACTGAAAATTAAGCTGAATAATATTTATGAAGATTACAGCAAGTATGATTTTGATAAGGCAAGCGTAACAGCATATGTTTCAAAAAGCTTTTCTGATGGCACAAGTGAAAAACTAAAAATCGGTGAGTATAGAGTCAGCGAAACAAGTTATGATGGCTCACTCATAACGCTTACTTGCCTTGACAATATTAACAATTTCAATCGCGAGTACGATAGCAATTTAAGCTACCCTACGACAGCATATGAGGTAGTCAGAGACGCTTGTATTAAGTGCAATGTACCTTTTACTATGGCGAGATTTGATAACTCTGATTACGTGATTAACGAAATACCGAGTGATAATCAAAAACTTACATATGGACAGGTGATAGCTTACATCTTGCAGTTAAGTGGATTATGGGGCAAGTGCGGTCACGATGGCGAATTGCTTATCGGTTGGTATGATATGAGCCAGTTTGGGAGCCAAAATTACAATGGCGGAACTTTTAGCACAAAAACTACACCATACTCTGACGGAGATACACTGAATGGTGGAAATTTCACCGACTATTCAAGTGGAGATATCGCTGATGGTGGAACATTCACGGAGGCGAGAAATTACCACAATATTTACACACAAAAAGACTTGAATGTTGCAACCGATGATGTTGTTATCACCGGGGTAAAGGTAACTGTAACCTCAAAAGAGGACAAGGCAAAAGATGTTAACGCTCTTGCCGGAAAAGAGGGGTATGTAATCTCAATCACTGATAATCCGTTTATTCCGGCAGACAAGGCACAGGCAGTTGCAAATTATATTTTCAAAAAAACCGGTGGCATGAGGTTCAGACCTCTTGATGCTACACTCTTGTCAAACCCACTGATTGAGAGCGGAGATGTAGCACTTGTGACAGACCGCAAGCAGAATACCTATAGCTGTTTTATTTCTAACCGAACATTTACAGTTGGAAGTGACACAAAAATTTCTTGTGACGCTGAAAATGCTTCAAGAAATAGTGCTGATAAATTCAGTAATGAGACAAAGGCTATCGTACAGGCTAGGAAAGTTGCGCAGGCACAACTAAGTGTATATGATAAGCAAATGCAATTGCTGACACAGCTAATGTCCCAATCACTCGGACTTTTTAAGACTGAACAGGTGCAAGAGGATGGCTCAATTATTTACATTATGCATAATAAAGCCAACCTTAATTCGAGCAACATACAGTGGAAAATGACGGCTAATGGCATGGCTGTATCAAGTGACTATGGTAAAACGTGGAATGCCGGAGTTGATAAAGATGGAAACGCTGTTTTCAATATTATGTCAGCTATTGGCATTAATTTTGACTGGGCGCATGGCGGAACACTTACTTTAGGCGGGGAAAACAATGTAAGTGGTGTGCAGTATGTTAAGGATGCAAAAGGTAAAACACTGGTCATCCTTGACAATAAAGGCTTGACACTTGATAGCAGTGTGAAAATTGCTTGGGATAATGTGGCTGAAGCTACTGCTAAAGTCACTCAAATAACCAAAGACACAGTGACTACAAGCTATGTAAATGCACTTAGTGTTAAGGCTGGTTCAGTTGACGCAGAGGACATCACAGGAACAACAATTACTGGCAAGAATATTGTGGGCGGAACAATTAATATTGGCAGTGGAGTGTTTGCAGTTGATAGCGATGGAAAAGTAACCGCTTCAAATCTTAATATGTCCGGTGGAAGTATTGCACTGAACGGAAATTTAAGTAATTCAACGATTGATTTAACAGCTACTGACAATTCAGGAAACAATTATGAGCTTTGGATGAATGGTGCGGTCTTGCGAATTGTTAAAAATGGTGAGAATTTGATTACACTTTATGGAGCCACAGGCTCTATAGGTGCACAGACAATGTATGCTCAAGAGATAGGCTCTGATAAATTTAGAGAAACCGATAGAGGATACGCGATGTGTGGTGATGCAACAGGGCATACATACCACTGCGGTTGGAATGGCAGTGCCTTGAGTTTCCAAGTTGACAATACTTGGGTATGGAATTCCTCAGATAAACGCTTAAAAAAGAATATTAAAGCAATTAATCAAGATTATATTGACGCAGTAGGTTCGGTTGATTTATTTCAGTATAACCTTAATAGACAAGGATATTCGGATAAGCCATTATATTTCGGTGCAATGGCACAGGATATAATCGAGGACCTTAAAGATAAAGGACATGCCGATGAAAACCTTAATATGATTTTCAAGAATAAAGTCACATCGGATGATGATACACTGTACTATGGCATGAACTATGAGCAATTCATAATTCTAAGACTTGCTGGAGACGAGCAGAAGATTGATAAAATGCAAAAACGCATAGATGAATTGGAAGATAAGTTTTCAAGATTGTGTCAGAAATTAGGCATTGACGAAAGTGAGGTATAGCTTATGGCAATTCAAATGAGACGAGGGGCATACGCGGAGTTTGACCCCTTAAAAATGAAAGCTGGAGAATGGGCGGTATCGACCGACTCCGACACGAAAAAACAGCAGATATGGATGTGTTTCGCACCCGGAATAGTTAAGCGGATGGGAACTGTTGAGGATTTTGACACTGAAATTCAAAGACTTATTCAGAGCTATCTTGACGGCATGGCTCAATCTGTATCACAAGCTCAAAAATCAGCAGAACTTGCCACAAGCAAAGCTCAAGAATCATCCACCTCTGCAAGTAATGCTAAAACTAGCGAGACCAACGCAAAGACCAGTGAAACCAACGCGTCAAACTCAGCCACAAAAGCAAGGAATAGTGAAACCAATGCTAAAGCGAGTGAAACAAAAGCTAAAGCAAGTGAGACCAGTGCGTCCACCTCTGCAAGTAATGCTAAAGCGAGTGAAACAAATTCTAAGACCAGTGAAACTAATGCTAAGAAATCAGAGACTAATGCATCTACAAGCGCAGCTAACGCAAAAAACAGTGAAACTAATGCCAAGGCTTCTGCTACTAGCGCGTCAACTTTTGCAAGTAACGCTAAGACAAGTGAAACAAAAGCCAAGGCTTCTGAAACCAATGCTAAGACAAGTGAGACTAACTCTGCAAAGAGCGAGTCGGAAGCGCAAAAGTACGCAGAACAAGTTAAAGAAATATCTGAGAGCTTCAGCGGAGCATTAAGACCTCTTGGAACAATCAACTTTGCCGACTTACCGAACACAGCGGATGCTAATTCTGGTGATATGTACAATATAACTGACCAATTTACTACGACCACTGATTTTAAAGAGGGGGCTGGTAATATAATCCCTGCTGGCAGTAATGTATATCTGACAATCGACAGATATTGGGATGTGCTTGCCGGCACACCGGTAACAGGAGTAAAAGGCGCAAAAGAAGTATATTATCGCAGAGGAAATGTAAACATAACTCCTGCCAATATCGGAGCGGTTGCAGAAGGTGGAAATATAAGCGATACAACAGTTACTTTTGCCGATACAACAACTAGAGCAAACCTTGTTTCTGGCGAAAAAGTGTCAGTCGGCTTCGGAAAAATTAAGAAGTGGTTCGCTGATTTGAAAAGCTTTGCCTTTAAAAATTTGGTGAATAACCTCACGACTTCTACCACTGGAAGCGCATTAGACGCGAGTCAAGGCAAGATTTTGAATGACAAATATGATGAATTAAACCAGAGTTTAGGTAATTTAAAGACAGATTTTAATAAATTAAATAGCATAAAAATCAATGCTGGCAGCATAGTAAAAGAAGCAAAATCAGGTCAAAATTCATTTGTGTTATTCACCTTGGAAGAAATCAAAAAAATATTTAATTCACAAAATGTCACTACTGATCATATTGCTATATCAATATGTAATGGTGACGGAAATGCTTTTCCTTTTCACTTAGAATCTGTAACTGTAGTAAATAATAATTGGTATGTAGTTTTTAAAGATATACTAAAAATTAATATGAATTGTAGAGTTCAATATGTAATATTTTATTGGGGGAAATAATTATGTAGTAACGTATTCACCACTCATAACAATTGTATATTTACCTGTTCCACCTTGATTTACAATATAACCATTTGAATCGCTATAGCACGGGACATAACTACCAGTGCCTTTAAATGCCGAAAAAGCATGACAAGTTGTTTGTTTCATAGGATATTTATCAATTTTAACTTTCCATGCTCCATCATTAGAATTTGTTATTGTAACTCGCATTACAAAATAAACAAGTTTTCCTATCTTATAAACTTCCATGTAAAACCCATTATTTTGTAAAGCAATTGAACCAGAAAAACTTACATAATTACCTGGTGTAGTCGCAATATAATAATCAATACCTAAATTATCAACATTAGTTTTTAAACCACTTAAACTTTTAAAAGAAGATAAAGACTCTAAAGAAGAATAAGATCCAGCAATTACTTTAAAATTCCCTCCGATTGTTTCAAGACTCTCTAAACCTTCATTTTATCTACCATAAACCCTGTAAACACACTGGCAAAGATACAACTTGTCAGTGCGTTTATAGAGTTTATGGTAGATAGAATTATATTTTTGTAAAATAGCATTTTACACATAAAAAGAGAGGGCATAAGCCCTCTCGATTATTTTATAGGAATAGGGTTACAAAACAATCCCTATTGTCAATATTCGACATAATAAAACACTTTAAAGTGCTACAGTAATGATGTTCTCAAATACGAGAACTCTTCAAGTTTCGGTAGGACGGTGGGTTTTTCTGCCGTCCTAATATTGATGTTTAAGAACAAATGTTCTATAATTGATGTATCGGAGGTGGCATTGTATGGAATATAAGGACGAAATAATTAAAATGATTGAGAACGTGGAAGATAAAGACCTGTTATTGTACTTGTACATATTTATTAAAGGAAAAATAGAGGCAGAGTAAAAGCTCTGCCTTGTGGTTATATTTTCTTTTCCCAAACGTTACCGCACTTTGAACACACAAACTTTGTTTTGCCGTTCTTGCCTTTAATTCCGGTAGCAGTACCGACAACGGCACCGACAGGCCCGAAGAGACCACCTACTGTGTTGCCAACAAGTGCTTTGCCGAATGAAAATTTTTTCTTGGTATCAACAGGTATGCCAACACCATCACAACCCCATTTAGGACATTTAACAGTTTTACTCATAATAAAATACCACCTTTCTTATTAATTTAATTTATTTTGAGTATTTTTCATACATCATATCTATTAAATTCATAATATTTTCTTGCTCTTTATCCGACAATTTAGATAACTTAAATACATAATCTTTGAGCTTGCTGTCTATATTTGAAAGTTCATAATCTATATTTGCTTGTTCAAATATAGGATTACTTTCTTCACCTGTAACTAGATATGACAAGGTAGTTCCTAAAAAATCGGCAATTTTCTGCATATTCTTAGTTTTTGGCTCGCTTTTTCCTCTTTTCCAGTCGGATAGAGTCATGTTTGAAATGCCTGTAGCTCTTGAAACATCGGCATTTTTTAAGCCTTTTTCGTCTAGTAATTTCTGATAATATTCATACATAAAAACCCTCATAAATTATTATGGAAAACTTTAAAATAATGCTTGACAATTAAAGAAAACCATAATATACTAGACCTAGATTAAGGGAATCCTTAAAACCTAGGTTTTAATTTTGTTATTTTGTTATCTTGGTAAGTTTCATTATAACGGATTTCCTTAATAAAATCAATATAATTTTAAGGAAAGGAGCGCAAAAAATGAATAATTCTAAGAAATATGCTCAATCATATTCGAGATTTGAGCAAATTTTGAAGAAAAAGGGTATCACATCATACCGAGTAGCAACAGACTTGAACTTTTCACCTATGTTACTTTCAGATTGGAAGAGAGATAAAAGCAAGCCTAAGTTAGACACAATGATTAAAATTGCAAGCTATCTTGATGAGCCGGTTGAAAGTTTCGCGGATTAGAAAGAAAGGAGAAAGCATGAACGATTTACAAATTTTCAATAATGAAGAGTTCGGGGAAGTCAGAACAGTACTCGTAGATAATGAACCAATGTTTTGCTTGGTGGATATTTGCAGAGCATTAGACATTAGCAATCCATCAAAAGTGGCACAGAGGTTAGATGAAGATGAACGCACTAAGTTAGAGTTAGGGCGTCAAGGAGAGACAAATTTCATAACAGAAAGTGGTTTGTATGCGGTTATCTTAAGAAGCGATAAGCCCAATGCTAAGAAGTTTCGTAAATGGGTGACAAGCGAAGTGCTACCAACAATCAGAAAAACAGGCAGTTACAACAAGCCAATGTCGACCGCAGAGAAAATTAAGTTGCTTGCACAGGGCAATGAAGAACTTAATGAGCGTGTTGAAAAAGTTGAGGACAAGTTAGATAGCCTTGAAAATGATATGCCGTTATATGGTTGTGAAATCGAGGAATTGAAAAATCACATAAGTCGCAGAGCAATCAGCATTCTTGATGGTAAGAATAGTGAAGCATATAAAGACGCAAGTATCAGAGGCACTGTATACAAAGATATTTACAAACAGTTGAAGCGTGAATACGGCTATGCTTCATCGTACAAGAGTCTTAAGCGTAAGTATCTTGCTGACGCTCACGAATTTGTTGATTGTTATGCAGCGCCAACTTATTTACAGGAACAAATAACAGACGCAAACGCTCAACAGAGTTTTGCATAGTGAGGTGATTGTGTGAGAAAAAGAACTTTAAAAGAGAAATTCTATACAGGCTGTGGCTATTCGATTTTCGGAGCATTAGCATTTGCATTTTTCTTTGGATTATCGGTGGCATACGGAATTAAGACAGCGAGTATTATCGTTGGAGCAATCGTAACAGTATTTTGGCTGATACTGATTGCAATATGTCTCATAGAGGAGGGCGAACCGCATGAGAAAAAGAAAGCTGATGTTGATGTTATTAATTTCAACGATTGGAATTATGACCTTAAAGCCAATAGCAACGAAAGCAGATAGCAAAATTGAGCTGACAGCCGGTGTTGCTTCCTATTTAAATAGCGTAATGCTAGGAAAGATTGAGCCGACAGTAGTTCAGAATGAGCCGGTTATAGTTGAGCAGACCTATGTAGAGCCAACAGTTCCGACTTGCCGTAAGAAATACAGTTGTAGCCGATTTAAGAAGCTAGGGCGAGTCCGATACGGCGATTACACTTATACGTGGTACTCGCAGAGAGTGTTACCTGGAGGCGGTTTAAATATTCCAGGCAGACATCTAAACGAATATGGACTTGTTGTAGATGAAAACGAGTACATAGTAATTGCGAGTGATGATTTACCACGCGGAACTGTAGTTGATACTCCTGTTGGCATACAAGGGATTGTATATGACGAAGGGAGCGGAAATGGAAATCTTGACATCTACTGCGATTGGTAGCCAATTGAAACGTCAGAGTGCTAACGATTACCTACAAGAACTATATCGAGCTAAACGGCACGAGGACAAATCATTTGACTTTCAAGCGTTACTAGATAAAGAAATGGAGAAGCTGAATGAGCGGTGTAAGACGAATTAGGCTAGGCGATACGAGATACAGATTGAAGCCATTAACAAGAGAGCAGAAGTTATTGCTCAACAAGGCTCATTACGTGGCGAGCGAGTGGCTTTTCGTATCGGAATCAGACTCATACTTAAGAGTAGTGAAGAAATCAAGCCTACACGGAAATTTGATTTTAAAAACCATAAACAAATAGAAAGAGAGGAAACACAATGAAAATTACACATATTTTTGCACAGAATTTTTGTAAATTCTACGGCAAAAACACATTAGACACAGATTTTTCAATGAAAACTGTGTTGTCTGGTCAGAACGAAGTCGGCAAATCGACAGTTAAGGGAATTATCCTTGATGTGCTGAATTGCCATGACGAGAACGACAGAGAGATTACAGGCATAAGACCACATGATGAAAGCGGAGCCGAGATTGACGATGTTGATATCGTAAGAGCTGTTACCTTTGAGATTGACGGAAAATCAAAGACTCTGAAAAAGGTTACAAGGCAGAAACGCAACAAAAAGGGCGAGATTACAGGCAGTGTTACTGATTACTCAATCAACGATGTACCTTACAAAATGGCTGACTACAATCAGTACATCAATGACAACATGGCAGAGCTTGGAGTATTACCATTTTGCTTAAATGCCATGACATTGCTCAACAAGTCGCAGGCAGAGCAGAGATTAGCACTTGCAAGCTATTTTGGAACACGTACTGATGAAGAAATCTGCGATATGTTTCCACAGTTTGCTGAACTTAAGCCGATGTTTGACGATGGGGATGTAGACCAGCTTAAGAAAGTATGCCGTGGCAAGCTGAACGGCACAGGCGGTAGGAATGGCTCAAAAGGACTTGTTAAGGAAAGAGACGAAATCTCAACAAGGATTGATACAATCCATTCCACCAATGAGTATACAGACCTTGCGGAGCTTGAATTGCAGAAGAAAACATACGAGCCACAGCTTAAGGAAATTGAAGATAAGCTGTCCGACTACAATAAGATTTTAGAGGATAAGCAGAAAGCCACAGAGGACATTATGAACCTTAAATTTGAGCTTTCAGACATGGAAAGAGAAGCCAATGCTGACAATCAGAAAAAGCGCATGGAGCTACAGGCACAGCTTGATGATTTCGATGCTTCAATCCACAAAACAGAGTCAATGATAAGAGCTGGAAAGACTAGCATTGAAAGTACTGAAAGAAAAATCGGATTTTGCGCAGAAAACTTAGAAAAGGTGCGCGCCGATTGGAAAAAGACAAAGGAGCTTGTCTTTGATGAAAGTAGTGTTAATTGTCCGATGTGCGGTCAGAAGTTGCCGGAAGATAAGATAGAGAGCATGAGAGCTGATTTTGACGAGCGAAAAGCAAAGAACCTTAAAGAACTTGAAGATAGGGGCAATGCACTGTCAAACGATAGCAAAGAGATAGCCGACCTTGAAAAGGAACTTAAACAGGCTGTCGAGGATAAGAGGGCAGAGCTTAAGGAGCTGACGGAAAAGCGTGATACTGTTACTAAAGAGCTCGAAAAAGTACCTACTGATATTGATATGACAGGCAACAGTGAGTATCAGGCACTTAAAGCTAAAATCGAGGAAAAAGAGAAAGCCCTTGCAGATGAAAACGATACATCGGAGCTTATCAGAAAGCTCAAAAACGAGCGAAATGAACTGTTAAGACAAGTTTCATCGGTTGACACAAAGATTGAGCTTGGTGTGGCAAATAACAAACGTATAGACGATAGCATAGCCGACCTTGAGGATAAGAGAAAAGACCTCAACCAGGAGATTGCTGATTGGGAGAGAAAACTTGACTTGCTGAAAGAGTTTACTCGTAAAAAGAACGAGCTTTTACAGCCTGATGTAAATAAGTATCTGAATTTTGCCACAGCAAAGCTGTTTAGACCACTCTTAAATGGTGATACCGAGGAGTGCTGCGACTTTGTTTACAACGGCGAAGCATACGCAAGAAATCTTAACCATGGTGCAAGGATGCTGACGGAGGTTGACATATGCCGAGCTTTTCAGAAAGTGGCGAACGTTAATTTTCCAATTATTATTGATGATACAGAGAGCGTTGACGATTGGAGAATACCACAGATTGATAACCAGTTAATCTTGTTAAAGCATACACAGGACAAAGAGCTTGTGATTGAGGCGGTGTGATATGGCGAATGATAGATATATTGTAGAACAAGAATTTGAACACGCAGGATATAAATGTGTCGTTACATTCAATGTGATGGGGCATAGGTGCGGATATGTAGGCATTCCTAAAAACCACCCTTTATATGGCAAAGAGTATTCAGACTATCTTGAAATTAAGAAAGCAGATGTCGGAGACCGAAAAATAAGCGGTATTTTTCCTTTGCTTGGTGCTTGGCTGGATGAAGATGAAAGAATCCGCATTGAAGCATATTTTCAGTGTCACGGTGGCATTACATATGCAGGCGGTGGAGAGCATTCAAGTTATCCAATCGAGAGTGATTTGTGGTGGTTTGGTTTCGATTGCGGACACGCAGGAGATAAGTCGGATTTAGATTATGCGATACAGAAGTTTCCAAGCCATAGAAAAGAGTATGAACTGCAAAAAATGGTTGAAAGTAAATATCCGATTGATGATGTTATCCGCACCGAAGAATATGTTGCGGAAGAGTGTAAGAAGTTGGCAGAGCAGTTAAAAGAGTTTGAAGAAAGCGAGGAATAATTATGGCATATAAAGCATTTAACCCAGATTTTACTTGCAAAGGTAAACACTACAAAGAAAACACAACATACAAAGAAAACGGAAATGAGATATGTGAAGCTGGTGTGATGCATTATTGTGAAAATCCATTTGATGTACTGGACTATTACCCTCTTGTAAACGAGAATGGCGAGATTTCAGAATTTGCAGAAGTTGAGCCGCTGGGAAAAGTTTTTAAAAGAGAAAACAAATGTGCAACTAATAAGCTTCACATTAAAGCCAAGTTGGGCTTAAAAGGTTTTATTAAGGCTTGCGTAGATTTTACTCTGGAGAAAACGAAGATTGAGGAAATTGAAGATGACATAGAAAATGACAATGGCAATAATTCCGCACAGATAGGTTCAAGTGGATATTACGCAAAGATAGGTTCAAGTGGAGATTACGCAAAGATAACATCCAAGGGTAAAAATTCAGTTGTTATGGCAGCAGGCTATCGGTCGCAGGCAAAAGCTAAAAAAGGTAGCTGGATAACACTTGCTGAATGGGTAAGAACGGATGATGAAGATGAAAAAGGCTTCTGCATTTGGATTCCTAAATGCGTTAAGACCGAATACGTTGACGGAGAGCGTATCAAGGAAGATACATTCTATAAACTGGCAGATGGCGAATTTAAAGAAGTGGAGGAAAACTAATTATGGCAGAAACAACAGCAGTAGCAGAAAAGAAAGCATTTACAACATCATTGAGTGAATGGAGTAATGCTATGACAGGTCTTATTATTGACGATTATAAGGCTTGCGGAATGAATATGGATGATTATGCAAAAGAGTGTGCTATGGAAGCAATGACAAGCATATTTAATCTTGTCAAGAGCGACCCTAAGATTAACATGGGAAAGCTTGATACAAGCAATTTAAGAGGTATTGTTAAGCGTTGTGCAAGTCTTAAGTTAAATGCTAGTGCATATCCAAGAGAGTGCTATTTTCAGTTAAGAAATGTTAATGTCGGAAAAGATGAAAACGGAAAAGATATATGGCAGCAACAAGTCGAAATGGGCATTGAGGGAAGCGGTTATGACTCTTTGCTTACCAACTATGGAAAAGATGTTAAACAGGTATATCCATATTGGGTAATTAAAGAGGGCGACAAGTACATACCGCCTAAGCATAAAGGACTTACAGTTACGGAGCCAGAGTGGGAAGAAAACGGATTATCTGACAAGGCGGTAAGGGTTGTATATCCTGTTAAGTTGTTAGACGGAACAGTAACATATCTTTCTGCTGATAGAGACAGCGTTAAGGTAAACCTCTTATCTCACGTAAAGCAGAATATGTTGAATGCTACATTTGGAATTATTACAGGTACTAAAAAACAGTATGGGAAAGAAGTTGCAAGAACTAGATATGATGCAACGCCGGAAGAAAAGGCAAAAATTAAAGAGAAAAAGGAAGAAGTTCTCAATGCCTTAAGAGCGTGCAAGACAGTGGATGAAATGCTTGAATGTGAGCTTGCTAGACCGTTCATCAGCGGTGCTTGGCTTGACACGCCAGAGAGCATGATTCAAAGAAAAATGTGCAACAACGCTACAAGAAAATACCCTAAGAACTATGACCCTATGGCTAGACAGGTACAGATTGAAATGGACGAGGTATATCAGGTTACACAGGCTGAAATTGCCGAGAACGCTAATGCTGTTGAGTTTATAGAAGATAAGGCAGATGCAGTTGACACCACGGCAACAGAAGCAACCGAAGAACAGGCAGACAGCACATTGCCACCATTCATGCAGGAGTAGTCTATGAAATCAGCGAGTTTAGAACAGATAATGTCTGATATGAATAGCGGCGTATATGATTTGACTTGTAATGGAGAATGTACTCAATGCGGTAATTGCTGCAGCAACATACTTCCTATGACAGAAGATGAAATTGCAACAATCCGCAAGTACATAAAGAAGCACCACATTAAGGAACATAGACATAATTATCCGACAGCTACACCAACAATGGGTATGACTTGTCCGTTCCTTAATGATGATAAGTCAAAAGAAAAATGCGAGATTTATTCAGTCAGACCTAGGATTTGCAGAGATTTCATCTGCTGTCCGAGTAAAAGACCACCGATTGATGATTGGGGTTACAAATTAAAGTGTAAGGTAGTTGACGTCAGAAAGGAGTTTTATGAGAATAATTAGCCAAGATGGAACAATAGATATTCCGTACAATTTATTTTCTTTGATTGTTGCAAGTGGTAAATGCAAAGATGTGGAATATGCTTGTATTTATTGCCACAACATATCTGCACCACACGGCACAAAGTTAGCAGAGTATTCAAGCAAGGAAAAGGCTTTAAAAGCTATGGAAATGTTGAGAGAGCATCACGAAAAGGTCACTTTTCTTAAAACGATAATAAATACTGAAAAAGTTGCTTTATTCGTAAGCTTTTTGTCGGAAACTGAATTTGATGAGATGACACAGAATTATTTTCAGTTCCCGAAAGATGATGAGGTGGAAGTATGATAATTAATAAAAATACTGATTCTGAACATGTTAAATTTATATCATACACAGGTAAGTATCCTAATCTTTGCAGTGGTATTTTAACACTTGAAATTGACGGAAGAACAATCAGATTTGGCAATAGGTATGTAGATAGTACAGTTGATTATCCTAAGTTTTGGGAAAGCGGCGGCAGTTGTTCATTTGACAATAATTGGAACAGCAATGTTACAGACGGAGAATGGCAGATAGATTTTAATGAGATACCTGACTGCTTTAAGAAATATGCAGAGGAAATAGACGAAATATTCAACGCTAATGTGCCTCATGGTTGCTGTGGAGGGTGCTTATGAAGCTTAAATGTATTGCGACAGGAAGTAGTGGCAACTGCTATCTGTTACAGGCAGACAACGGAGAAACACTTATCCTTGACTGCGGAATACCAATTAAGGAAATCAAGAAAGGCTTGAATTGGAACGTCAAAGATGTTGTGGGTGTGTTATGCACCCATAAACACCTTGACCATAGCAAGTCGGTAAACGATTTTAAGGCTATGGGAATACCGATTTATGCACCATATTTGAAGATTGATTATATGTCAATGAATATGGGCGGATTTACAGTAAAGCCTTTTGATTTAACAACGATAGACGGCAGATGGACACACACAAACGCAAATGGTGAGCCTTGCCCGATATTTGGCTTTCTGATTACTCACAAGGAAATGGGGAGAATGCTTTACATAACCGATTGTGAATTAATCAAATGGAAGTTTAAAGACATAAACCACATTCTCTTAGGTGTGAACTATGACAAAGATTTAGTTGATACCGACAATCCGAAAGCTAATCACGTTTTCAGAGGTCACTTAAGCATTGATACCGCTTGCGATTTTGTTAAGGCTAACGATTCAGACAGCCTGCAGAACGTCATAATGTGCCATTTATCAAGTGAAAATGCTGATAAGGATAGTTTTATTGCCAAGATGAAAAATGCCGTAAATGGGGCAAATGTAGATGTTGCAGAGCGAGGTAAGAGTTGGATTTTAAGGAAAGGAGATGAACCACCATTTTAAGTAATTGGAATGATATAAAAGAACTGATGGATTGCTTTCCAAGGAGCGTTATTAACCATAATGGAGAGTTTATAGCACATATCAAAAGTAACACATATTTTATTTTAAGAGATTGTAACGACAAGGAAGATGTTAAATGTAAGGTTTTAGAGTGGCTTTCAAGACCTGCTTACAAAACAGAACCATACGGAACAAAGCGAAAAAATGATGAATTTCACAGTTTTATCCTTGCAGGGGTAAATGATTACCTCGGTACAGATTTTTCGGAAAAAGACATGGAGAAGATTTATACATACTTAGGCAATGCTTGCAACCATAAAAAGACATTGAAATTCATTGAAAGTGGATATGATATGTCTGTTTTGAAAGATTAAAAAATCCTAGTGAGTGTCCGTTTTAGAAAGGAGAAGAATGTGGATAAAATTGTAATTTGCAAGCATTGTGGAAAGCCAGAGTATTACGGAGAAATGCGTTGGTTAAGTGGCAGGTGTAGTTGTAGAAATTGCTACAAAAGTCAATGGCAGGACGAAAATCACAAACTTTACGAATGGAATGATTTAGATGGAAAAAGGCCAACTATGGAAGAATATGAAAGGCAAAAAGGATGATTAAAGGAAGAAAAGCCTATGACCCACTAATTGATACTTGGAGCACAGGTTATTGGATTGCGGATGATAAAGGGAATTATTACCCAGTGTGGTAGAAGAAAAATGCCCTTTTAGAAAGAAGATTATATGGCTAAATACAAAGATATTTTAGGAAATGTACGAGAGTGCGAGGATAAAACAATAACAATCAGCCTTGAAAGATACAACACTTTGATTATTAAAGAAGCTATTGCTGATGGTCTTGTAAAAGTCAAGAAGAAAGAGAAAGAAAGTAATCAAGAGGGAGAGGAGCAGTAATGGAGAGATTAACAAGTAACAAAAAAGTATCTGATATGAATATGATTGAATTGGCATATAACAGCTGCTATGCAGATGAAAAATGTAAGGCAAGATACAGGAATTATGAACTTGATATTGATAGCCGAGAGCTTGTCAAAAATCTTGCAAAAGATATGTGCGATGAAGATTTATCGGATATGTCAGATGAAGAATTTGACGAATATATGGCTGAAATGCTGTTGGTTGAAGTGGATAGTCAGATAGGACTGTTAGCCTTGTTTTATCGCAATTTGTGGGCTATGGCAAATTTAAGAGAAACACTGAAAAAATATGAAGATTTAGAAGAACAGGGCAGACTTTTAAAACCGCTTTGTAAGGTTGGAGATGTTATTTGGGACAATGATTTTGGTAGCCCTTGTGCATATACAATAACAGCCTTTTCATTTGGAGAATGTGAAGAATACATTTGTGAACCTGTTACAACAAAAGAAGTCGTATTCTATTATACAAACTCGAGCGGAAGTATCACAGGAAGTTTTGCAGAAAGTGAAATCGGCAAGTCGGTATTTTTGAACAAATCCGAAGCAGAAGCAAAACTGAAAGAATTGAGAGGCAGAGAAGATGAAAGTAGTAACAGTTAGTGATTTGATAAAAATTCTTGATACAAAAGAAAATAGATATGGCGCTACAGGAAAACCAAGAATGTTGAATTTATCTCTAAATGGCAATTTTGCTGGCAGTATTGAATCCGTAAAGCTAGATGGTTATGGGGATGGACTTATTGCGGATGTGACGATGGAAATTACTTCATCTAAATTCACAACAACCAATGCCGACAGGATAAGGAATATGTCAGATGAAGAGTTAGCGGATGTATTGTTCAACAGCTGTCTTGAGGTTATGTATATAGATGAATGTCCTTATGCAGATAATGTTGGAATGTGTAAGAAATGTATATCTGATTGGCTTCAATCAGAAGCAGAATAGGAGAGAATATGAAGTATATAAGTAACGCAAAATATGGAGAGCCGGTTGAAACAGGAACTATCTACAGAGGCGACAATAAAAGATTAGATATATGTGTTCACACACTATGCGGTTGCGGAGAAACACTATATATGAATTGTCGAACACTAGGCATTGTAGACAGGAAATTAAATAGTACATCTGTAATGAGTGCGATAAGCGAAGCTCAATTATTGGTGAAACAGGAACTTGATTTACTTAGCAAGGAACTTAATTCTATATTGAACAGTGAGATAGAAATATCAAGGTATTAGAAAGTGAGGAAAAGTAATGAATCGTGTAATTTTATGTGGAAGAGTTGTTAGAGAGCCAGAGATTAGATATTCACAGACAGTAAACGGAAGTATGGCAGTAGCAAGGTATACGTTAGCTGTTGACAGAACTTTTAAGAAAGAGGGCGAACAGGCAGCAGACTTTATTAATTGTATTGCATTTGGCAAGAATGGAGAGTTTGCAGAGAAATATTTACATCAAGGTACTAAGATTATCGTTGAGGGTAGATGGCAGACAGGCAATTATACCAACAAGGACGGGCAGAAAGTCTACACTAATGATTGCGTTGTTGAAAGACACGAGTTCTGCGAAAGCAGAGCTAATCAGCAGAATAATAACAATGGAATTATGGGCGGTAATGTTGGTTCAGACAGCTTTATGTCAATTCCAGATGGCGTAGCTGATGAGGGGCTACCATTCAATTAAGAGGTGTAATTATGGCAGAAAATAAACATACAATGCAAGAATTGTACCAATGGCAGGCATTACCACTTAATATCAAGGTTTTAATGACAGCCGAGAGAGTACGAAACTGGGTTGGTGAATTTGGCGAAGATGGCGTGTATCTATCATTTAGCGGCGGCAAAGATAGCACAGTTTTAGGACACATAATCAGAGAAGTTTGTGGATATAAAAATATTCCTTTTGTGTTCGTAGATGTACCGACACAGTATCCAGAGTTAAAGGAATTTGCCAAGACTTTTGATAAGCTTGTGATTTTGAAACCTAAAATTTCATTTGCAGAAGTTTGTGAAAAGTACGGATTTCCGATGATAAGCAAGGAAGTGGCAAATTGTGTAAGTGGTGCAAGAAAATATGTTAAATACCTTGACAGTCAAAAATCTAATAACACAATCTTGACAAACAAACAGACAGACAGACAGACAGACAGTTCCGTATGCTTGCTATATGGCAGACCTGCTAGGAATAGACAGGAGAATAAACAAGCAGAACGAACAGTACAAGAGTTTGCAGATGGGAGTTATCCCTAGTGGTTCAGAATACAGGTTGCGCAGACTGAATGGAGAACTGACAGATAGTAAAGGCAATTATAGTCAGTTTAATCAAGAAAAATATAAATTCTTTCTTGACGCACCATTTGAGATAAGTGACTTATGTTGTGACATTATGAAGAAAAAGCCTGCGCACGATTACGAAAAGAAAACAGGTAGAAAGCCTATTATAGCGACTATGGCAAGCGAAAGCGTTATGCGTACACAAAAATGGTTACAGGATGGCTGCAATGCTTTTAATGTTACAAGACCACATAGTAACCCTATGAGCTTTTGGACGGAGCAGGATGTGTTGCTTTACATCAAAGAAAACAATCTGCCGATATGTTCCGTTTATGGCGAAGTAGTCACAGATTATGAAGCTATGGGGCAATGCGACAATCAAATGTCATTTGCTGATTATGGAATATTTGATAATGAAGGACCATTGCTTAAAACCACAGGTTGCAAAAGAACAGGTTGCGTGCTATGCGGATTTGGTTGTCATTTAGAGAAAGAACCGAATAGGTTTCAGATGTTAAAAGAAACGCATCCAAAATTTCATAATCTGCTTTATGTCTTGAAGAACAACGGTGTTACATACGCAGAAGCTATTGACTGGGTAAATGAACACGGAAATATGAATATTAAGTATTAAAGGAGTGATTAAAGACGGATTACAAGAAATTAAGACAGGCAAAAGCTATAGAATCAGAAAATCGAAAGCGACTTCTAAAGATAAATCCAAAGCTGAATGACAGGAGTGGAATATATTTTTTGACAAGAACTGACGAAAACAATATCTCATATTTTTATATAGGACAGGCGGTTAGGATTACACAGAGGATGTGCGGACACCTTGTAGGGTATCAGCATATAGACCTATCCCTTAAAAAAAGGGGCTTTTATAGTGATGATAACCCTTATGGGTGGAAATTGAATTTTATCAATTACCCCGAATCTGAACTTGATAAATGGGAACGGTACTGGATTTTGGAGTACACTAAGAAAGGTTATCAATGTCGCTATAATAAGACGGCTGGCGGTCAAGGAGAGGGTAAGGAAAAGATAAATGAATTTAAACCTTCTAAAGGTTATCGTGACGGCATACAGCAAGGCAAAAAGGTGTTAGCAAGGGAATTATCCAATATAGCAGAAAAACACCTTATAATCCGCTTAAAGCCCGAAAAAGAGCATAACAAGGTATCGCAGAAGCAGTATGAGAAATTTATGGATTTGTTGAAAGCGGGTGAAAGTGAATGAGCGGTGGAAGTTGGAATTATTTGTATTGCAAAGAGATTGACGAGCTTATGAATGGTTCGTCAACAGAATTACTGCAAGATATGGTTGATAGATTGAATAGTGCGGGTTTTAAAGATGTGGCTAAAGATACACAGAGACTAGTTGAGTATATCAAGTCGGCAAGCATACGAATAGAAACACTTTTTGAAACACTTAGTCCTGTATTTAAGGCTGTTGAATGGTTTGATAGCGGAGATTGGGGCGAGGAAACTTTGAATAATGAAGTGCTTAAATATCGAAAGTCTAATATTGATAATTATAGCAAGGCTGTTGATGACACTATAAAAGCTATCAAGGAAGAATATGCTTTTACAATCTTAGAGGAAGAAAAGATTGACGAAATAGCCGAACAGTTGAAAGAAAAGAAAGGGAGTGATTCAGAGTGAGTAAAGCGTACAAATGTGATACTTGTGGCAAATTTTGTAGTAATTGTTATGAAATAAGTGGCTTTGATATTTACCCTGGTGATTACGCAGAAAGAGGCTATTCAAATGTTAATGAAAAGACAGTGATAAGTGACGTATGCGAAGATTGTTACAACGATATCAAGAGCTACATTCACGATAAGGTATTTGAAACAGCTAAAAAGCGGATAAAAGGTTTAATTAACTAAAAACCAAAGAAAGGAAATAAAAATGGAGATTAACGTTGATAAATCAATAGTTTCCAAGAGCATAAAGCATTATGGTGAGGGAATGCAGTCGGTGGTATGCATGGAAGAACTTTCCGAGCTGTCACAGGCGATTAGCAAAGAAATTAGGGGTATAGGTGACAGGAGCAATCTTGTTGAGGAAATGGCAGATGTAATTATCTGTTTGGAGATTTTGAAGCAGATTTTTGCGGTCACTAATGTTGAGATTGAAGAATGGGTGAAATTCAAACAGGGACGCAACTTGAAGCGTATGAAGCACGAGAAAAAAGATTAAAATACATCAATCGAAACTTGAAGAAAATAGGAGATTAATTAAATGGCAGAACGTAGAATGTTTGCTAAGAAAATAACAGAAAGTGACGCTTTTCTCGATATGCCAAGCAGTACTCAAATGCTTTACTTTCACCTATCCATGAATGCTGACGATGATGGATTTGTTAATAATCCTAAGAAAATTCAGCGTATGTGTGGTGCTAGTGATGATGATTTTAAACTGTTGATTGCAAAATCGTTTGTAATCTTATTTGAAAGTGGAATTATCGTTATTAAGCACTGGAAAATGCACAATTACATACAGTCCGACAGATACAGACCTACTGATTATGTAGACGAAAAATCCATGCTTGGAGTTAAGAAAAATAAAGCATACACCCTTGATGAAAGCAAGATGTATACAAAGTGTATACAAGATGTATCCGTAGGTAAGGATAGTATAGGTAAGGATAGTATAGGTAAGGAAAGTATAGATAAGAATAGTATAGTTAAGGATAGTAAAGGGGAGAGTGTGAGAGGGGAAAAAGCAAGACGCTTTATTCCCCCAAGTGTTGAAGAAGTCGAGCAGTACTGCATTGAGAGAAGCAATAACATTGATGCTCAATCGTTTATTGATTTTTATGAATCCAAAGGCTGGATGATTGGCAAAAACAAAATGAAAGACTGGAAAGCAGCAGTCCGGACTTGGGAAAGAAGTCGAAAACAGGAAAATAAAGAAAATGTGTTTGATGAATGGAGAAATGCTTAATGACAAGAGATGAAACAATTAAACTCTTAATGGTTATCCAGTCGGCATATCCGAATTTTAAACCACCGGATAAAACAGTGGCAGTTGATACGTGGTATACGATGCTTAAGGATATGGATTACAACGTTGTGCAAATGGGTTTGAGAGCCTACATAACATCCGATACAAGTGGTTTTGCACCAAGCATAGGGCAGTTGATAAATACAATATACACCATTCAGAATCCACAGGAACTAAACGAAATGGAAGCGTGGTCCCTTGTTAGCAGGGCGCTGCGAAATGGCTATTATGGAACTATTGAAGAATTTAATAAGCTACCGCCACTGGTACAAAAGGCTGTTGGGAGTCCTGATAACTTGCGGAATTGGGCGCTGACAGACAGCAAGAGCATTGAAAATGTAGTGCAGTCGAACTTTATGAGGACCTATAGGACAGTTGTTAATCGTGAGAATGAAATCAAGAAAATGCCGGCAGACGTGCGGACATTGATTGAGAATGTTAATAAGACCTCGTATTCGGCTCAAATTGGCACTAAAAATCGTGAGGCGATAAAATTATCGTTAGAAGATAATAAAAGCCCAAATAAGCCAATTAAAGGTATTCCAATGTCAAAAGAAATTAAGGAACGTATCGAGCAGATGAAAAGATAGGAGGTAAAGGTTTTGGTCGACCAATTAAAACATGTTTTACTCCTAGCGAAAAATGATAAAAGACAAGTATTCAAGACAGAGATATGAAGAACGAAAAGCTAGCAACCTTTGCGTACTTTGTGGAAAGCCACTTGATAGAGAAGGCGTGGTTTGTACAGCTTGCAACAGCAAACGTACAGCATATGGTCGAGAGCTTTATAAAAAATTACAGGCAGTTGGTGTTTGCCCTAGATGTGGCAAGAACTTGCTATATGGTGACGAAAAAAGTTGTGTTGAGTGCAGGGCAAAATCAGCCGAAGCCGCGTCAAAGAAACGTGCTGCTGATGTTGAAAAATACAATGAACGACAAAAAGTGTGGCGAAAAGCACGATACGAAAAAGACAAGGAGAGCGGCATATGCACACGCTGTCGTAAAAGGAAAGCAGACCCAGGACATACCACTTGTACATTTTGCAGAGAAACAATGAGAAGAGCACGAGTTAAAATGCCCGAAAGAACCGGCAGATACGAACAAGGGCTATGTTTTTTCTGCGATAATCCGGTAAAACCCGGATATAAGGTCTGCGAAATGCACTATCAGAAGAATGTCAAGAATGCAACTTGTGAAAAGGCAAACATGGCACGACAGAAGATAAAAGAAAGGAGTCCGCAATGGACGCCTTGAAAGATTTTTACGATTTTTACCGACCACTGCAAAGGAGATATGACTTGCGAATGTTTTATAAAACAAATAGCAAGGAAGCAAAAATAACTATCCGGTGGCGCGGTAAAGAGATTGTAAAAGTCACAGAAGAAACTACCGAAGCCTGTTTTATCAGGGCAAAACGAGAACTTGAAGAAAGAATGAAGGAATATGAGCAACAAACTGAAACCAAAGAAAAAGCACAAAGAGCCGGATTTTACATGGACAAAATCAGAAAAAATTACGTTGAAAAACAGCAATAGCCGTAGAAAGCTCGTAAGGCGGTCTTTCACAGACTTTATGGACTTGGGCTACTATGTACTGTATTTACATCATGGATTTGGCAATAAGCGCATTGTAAGGCTCGAAAGAACCATAAATGAGTACCTTGAAAGGGCACAGGATGAAAATGAAATGAAAACCGAAACGCTTGCCGAACTTTTGAAAGTGAGATACGGCATTGATGCGCAGAAAGAGATTAATTTAATCCCAATGCAGCAGTTGATTAGGATTTATCAGAGAAATAATCCACTTACGATAAACGACACGAGACAGCTTTTAAATGATACGGCATACAGCTACACGGTTTTAGCATGTACGGCACTTAAGCTGATGTTTAAATTGTCGGTTAAGGAAATTAAAGAGTTTATTGCAGAATTTAGGGATTTAATCGACACGTTGTACAAATTTAATCAATTCGGTCTGACATTGCCAAAGGTGGCACAATGCCTTGCTGATGAAGTTAATTACGTTGATGAAAGGTACATAAAGGTGATTGATTAATGACTTACGCATGGGATAACGGCAGCACACAAAATGCTCACATAAAGCAGATGAGAGACGATAGGCAAAAAGCCTACATGGAAAGACGCAGAGACAATAAGGCATATGAAAGATTTAAACATATGCCGGATTATGGGAAAGGAGTACAAAAACTATGACAAATAGAGAGAAATTTGCAGAAAAGATTTTGGATATTGCTTGTAGCAATGACACAATAGCAGTTGACAAAGTAACATTAGAGCCGATAGCGTGTGGCAGATCAGAGTGTAAAGATTGTTTATTCAATGTTTCTGATGTTATGTCTTGCGGAGGCAAAAGGATAAAATGGGCGAATAGTGAATATGTTGAACCACCTATTGACTGGACGAAAGTTGCAGTTGATACACCAATACTGGTAAGAGACAGTGCCAGCTTAGAGTGGACTAAAAGGTATTTTGCGAAATATGAGAATGGAAGCGTTTTTACTTGGAGTGATGGAGCAACATCGTGGAGTAGTAAGGGGTATACAACAGCGTGGAAACTAGCCAAACTTCCGGATAAGGAGCAGTAATGAAGAGATTAACATATAAAACAGAACTAGGAGTCAGTATAGACAAAAACGAAGATTGTCCTACTTGTAGCATATGTTGGGATTGTGATATTCCACCAAGAAAATGTAAGTATATTAGTGATGCACTTAAAAAACTTGCCGATTATGAGGACTTAGAGGAACAGCGCAGACTTGTTAAGTTGCCTTGCAAATATGTGTATTACATTGTTGATATAAACAATCCTAAGTATGCAATGGTTATGAAAAGACCTATAAAAGAACTTGCGATATACGAGATTGAGGATATTGACAAGGAAAATTGCAAGTATTTTTCTACAGAGAAAAAAGCAGAAGCAAAACTGAAAGAATTGAGAGGCAGAGAAGATGAAAGTAGTAACAGTTAGTGATTTGATAAAAATTCTTGATACAAAAGAAAATAGATATGGCGCTACAGGAAAACCAAGAATGTTGAATTTATCTCTAAATGGCAATTTTGCTGGCAGTATTGAATCCGTAAAGCTAGATGGTTATGGGGATGGACTTATTGCGGATGTGACGATGGAAATTACTTCATCTAAATTCACAACAACTAATGCCGACAGAATAAGAAATATGTCGGATAAAGAGTTAGTTGAGCTTATTACAGGACTTAGCAAACATTGTCTTGCTGGTATTGGGGAATGCGATTGTAGCGCACATAAAACTTGCACAAATTGTAATGTGAAAGTTAGGAAATGGCTTCAATCAGAAGCGGAATAGGAGAGAGCATGAGAATATTTAAAAACGTAGACGAAAAATTAAAAGAGATTGGATTCAACAAAATCTGTGAAGATAAGCATGGCGCTCAATATGAACGCTACAATACAAAGTACAATTATTGGCAGCGCGTTGACATTTGGCATAAAGCTTCAGGCCGTCATATTTTACAGTCGTATGACAGAGACTTGATGGACGAAAAGAAGATTGGGAATACTTGTGTTGGACTTACTGGATATGAAATGAAGCTTTTTCTTAAAAAAATGAAAAAGCTAGGACTTTACAGCAAAAATGCGGGAATCAAGGGATAACATGGCAGAGAGTGAAGCAATAAGAGAAAAAAGGAAATTCGCAATCGAACTAAAGCAATTAGTCCATCAAAAATGTGTTGAAATCAATCACTATGTCAGCGGTTGCGACAGTCCGTTTAGTTATTTGCAGATTGCAGATGTACAGGAAAGTTTGAGGGAGATTGAAAACACTTTGAATATTAAGGCTAAGGAGTGATGAAGAATGACCAACATAACAACAGTAGTATACACTGCTCTCATAGTATTCGGCATAATCGGTCTGACAGAGGTAGCGTTTGCGTGGTACGACATCCATGGACGAGATAAGACTGATGATGAGATACAAGAGTAGTGGTGTAGTGAAAATATTAAACATTAATTAATTTATCAGAAAGGAATAGGTTGTCGCGACATAAAACCGAGGTTTCCTTTTGGTAAGAGAAATGTTGGATTTTGGATATTACAACATGGATTGTATGCAGGGAATGAAAGAATTCCCCGACAAATATTTTGACCTTGCGATTGTAGACCCACCGTATGGAATTGGAGAAAATGGAGATAAAAACCATACAAGAAGCGGACTGACAAAAGCAAAGGATTACAAGGCTTTTAGTGGAATGGATTTAAAGCCACCAAGTGAAAAATACTTTGATGAACTCTTTAGAGTTTCAAAAAATCAAATTATATGGGGAGCAAATCATTTTATAAGCAAAATGCCGTTTGATAGTAGTTGTTGGATTGTTTGGGATAAAGATAATGGGGATAACGATTTTGCTGATTGTGAGCTTGCATGGACTTCGTTCGGTACTGCAGTAAGGAAGATTAAATATAGGTGGCACGGAATGCTTCAGCAAAACATGAAGCATAAAGAAAATCGTATACACCCAACACAAAAGCCTGTCGCACTATATGAATGGCTTCTTAACCGGTATGCAAAGCCTAATGACATTATACTTGATACTCATGTAGGAAGTGCTAGCAGTCTGATAGCTTGCTATAACACTAACCATAAATTTATAGGCTTTGAACTTGACGAATATTATTACAAGGTATCAAAGCAGAGGTTAGATAACGAAATGGCACAAATGAGATTAAGTGATTTTATCGGAGGTGTGGAATGACACAGATAAATAACAAAACTATAAGTGATACGAAATTAATTGAAAGACAATGTGCATACGAGGACAACAAGCCGTGTAACAGTTCATGCCGATACTCAAATACTTGTATACACAGTGTAAACAAAACCGAAGAATAGGAGATAGGCTTATGAAGTTTTCAAAACTTACTAAGCCGGAACTTGAAGAAATTTTGAAAAATGCCAATTTTACCGATGAGGAAGCGAAAGTTTTTAAATTACTAGTTGCTGATAAAAGCCTTGAAGAGGTATCGCAGAGACTATTAATTTCAAAAACAACCACTTCTCGGAGAGTGGCAGACATTAAAGAAAAGATAGAAAGGAGTCGGACGATGAATAATAAAGTGCCAATATGGGAAAAAGTAACGCTGACGATTGATGAAGCTGCGGAATACAGTAACATCGGAATTAACAGAATTAATGATATGCTTAATAATCCCTCATGCCCTTTTGTACTTTTTGTTGGAAGAGGCAAGCGATTAGTCAAGCGCAAGGAGTTTGAGAAATATCTCGAAAAGACAGATAGTATATAGATATATTGAATTATGAGCCATTATGTAGTAATATAGAAATTATCATATAATGGCTTTTAATTTTGAAAGGAGCCATAAATCAGTATGGGAAAGGATTTGAGAGGAAAAGAGCTGGGAGTCGGAATAACCCAGCGCAAGGACGGACTTTATCAGGGCAGATACAAAGATAGGTTCGGCAAGAACAAGACAATCTACAATAGCAAGTTGTCGGAACTGCGAAAGGAGCTTAGCAAAGCAGTGACCGACAATCAACAATTTACAAGTGTTAGGGACAATGTTACTCTTGATGTGTGGTTTGACAGGTGGATGAGTGTATACAAGAAAAAGAGCGTGCGCCCCAATACCATTAGGGAGTACACACACATATATAAGAAGAACATTTCACCATACCTGGGAAACCACGAAATAAAATCTATTTGCAAGTCGGATGTACAGTTACTTATCGACAAGGCTTCTGACGATAACTATAAATATGAGAGGCAGAGCAAAATCAAGGCTATCTTAAGCGATATGTTTAGCAGAGCTATGGAAGATGACCTGATGATTAAGAATCCGGCAAAAGGTGTAAAGCTGAGAGCAGACAAGGAAGTTAATGCTTTTGCATTGACGGCAGAGCAACAGAGTGAGTTTTTTGAAGCGTGCAAAGGAACGTTTTACGATAATTTGTACAATGTAGCACTTAATACAGGCTTGCGCCCAGGAGAACTGTTTGCGCTCACGATTGCAGATATACATATGGACGAGGGATATATTGATGTTAATAAGACACTTGTGTATCAGAAATACCTTGAAGATAAAGGCAAGACATTTCATGTTGAGCCACCAAAAACCAAGCAGAGTTACAGACACGTACCAATTAACAGTGTATGCAAGGAATGCCTGACGAAACAATTTGAGCTTAAAAAGATAGTTTCAGCACGTAGGCCTAAGGAACAAAACGAATATTTGTTTGTTACGAGGTTTAACACACCGATTAATTCGGTTATATATAGCGACTCTATACGTTCGATTGTAAGACGGATAAATGACACAAGAAGCAGTGACAATGAATTTCCATTTTTTAGCGGTCACACATTTAGACATACGTTTGCGACAAGATGTTTTGAGTCGGGAATAGAGCCGAAAGTCGTTCAATCATATTTGGGTCATGCAACGCTGAAAATGACAATGGACTTGTATACACATGTTACACCCGAAAAGTCGTTTGCCGACATTGAAAAAATCGTTAGCGCCGACAACAAAATCATAGAATATAGAAGAAAATGTGTGTAGTAAGTGTGTAGTAGTACACACTCTCAATTTAAAGGATGTTGAAAAATCAACGCTCGCAGGGCACTTTTGTACTAAAACTGGTAAAACTACTATGTGTACCAGGAGGTGCCGTACGAGTTCATAAACAACCGCGAGATAATTGGAAAATAATGACAAAAATTATAGTTTTTTTTAGTTAATTTTGAATTGCATAAATGCCAAAGTGTGGTAAAATATAACTATAAACCATTATAAAAAACCAAAATAATTGCAAAAGCTAACAAAAATTAAACAAGGGGGATTTTAATATGGCAAAAGAGCTAGTTGCGATGCTTCTTGCCGGTGGTCAGGGCTCCAGACTTTATGCACTGACACAGAAACTTGCAAAGCCGGCAGTTCCGTTTGGAGGCAAATACAGAATTATTGATTTTCCACTTTCTAACTGTGTTAATTCAGGCATAGATACAGTTGGTATACTGACACAGTACCAGCCGTTTGTATTGAACGAGTACATAGGAAATGGACAGCCATGGGATCTTGACAGATTATATGGAGGGGTACATGTGCTGCCACCGTATCAGAAGGCTTCGGGCTCTGACTGGTACAAGGGCACAGCCAATGCGATTTATCAGAATATAGCATTTATCGAGAGATATGATCCTGAGTATGTTATCATACTTTCGGGAGATCAGATTTGTAAGCAGGATTACAGCGATTTTCTTAAGTTCCATAAGGAAAAAAATGCGGAGTTTTCTGTAGCGGTTATGGAGGTTCCGTGGGAGGATGCGTCACGTTTTGGCCTCATGGTAGCAGATGATAATGACAAGATTACAGAGTTCCAGGAAAAGCCAAAGAATCCTAAGTCTAATCTTGCATCTATGGGTATTTATATTTTCAATTGGGATATACTTAAGAAGTATCTTATTGAGGATGAAAATGATCCGGATTCAGAGAATGATTTCGGTAACAATATCATTCCAAACCTTTTGAGGGATGGCCGCAGGATGTATGCATATCATTTCAATGGCTACTGGAAGGATGTAGGAACAATTCCGGCTTTATGGGAAGCCAATATGGAGGTGCTTGATCCGGAACACAGCGGTATCAATCTGTTCGATGAAAACTGGAAGATATACAGCCGTAACAGCGGTCATACAGGACATTTCATCGGCAACAACGCAGAGGTTACAGACTCTATGATTACCGATGGCTGTGTAGTGAAGGGCACAGTAAAGCATTCAATTCTTTTTGGTGGTGTCGTCGTAGAAGAGGGCGCAGTGGTAGAGGATGCAGTTGTCATGGGCGATACTGTGATAAAAAGAGGAGCTAAGGTTACACACTGTATAGTTGCAGAGGGTGTTACGGTAGGCTGTGATGCAGTTATTGGAGAAAAGCCTGAGGAGGATGTGACAGGTGATGTTGCTACAATTGCACCGGGAGTTACAATTGGCGACAGAGCGGTTATAGGACCAAAGGCTATGGTATATAATGATGTTGAGGAGGGCCAGGAACAATGCTAAACATGAACAACGAAGAGGCTTTGGCCGTTATTTTTGCAAACAGCTACGATGCCCTCATTCCTGAGATGGTATCCGAGAGACTTATGGCTTCCATTCCGTTTGCAGGTCGTTACAGACTCTGCGATTTCCTGATTTCAAGCATGGTACATAGTGGAATCGACAATATATCTCTCATAGTTAAGAAGAATTATCACTCTCTGATGGATCACCTTGGCTCAGGTCAGGAGTTTGATCTTGCAAGAAAAAATGGTGGTATTAATATAGTTCCGCCTTATGCACAGAAGCAGATTAAGGTGTATGAGGGCCGTGTTGAGGCAATCGAAAGTCTTAAGGGCTATTTGAGAAAGTGCACTCAGAAGTATGTTATCATGGCTGATGCCAACTATGTATTCAATTTTGATTTCAGGGAGCTGATTGAAGCACATAAGACTACAGGGGCTGATATCACTGCAATGTACCGCAAGCAGGAGGTACCGAAGGTATTCTTAAGACCAAACGGCAACAATGATGAGATGTACTATACATTTGATATAGATGATGGACGTATCAAAAAGATATATATCAATGACAGGGATATGGGCAAGGTAAACTTTGGCATGAATATCTATATCATGGAGAAGGAGCAGCTCATTAGAATAGTGGATGACGCTTTTGTACATGGTTATTCTTATTTTACAAGGGATCTGATGGCTACAAACACTGATTCACTCAATATCCAGGCATATGAGTACACAGGTTATGCTTCACAGATTACAGATATGAAGAGCTATTTCGAGGAGAATATGAAGCTCCTTGATGAGGATAACAGGGAAGCATTGTTTAAGAGTGGCAATTCTATCTATACAAAGATCAGGGATGATAACCCTACAAGATACATAAATGGCTCAAAAGCCAAGAATGTCATGGTTGCTGATGGCTGTGTCATCGAGGGAACCGTGGAAAACAGCATCCTATCAAGAGGCGTCAAGATAGGAAAGAATGCAAAGGTCAAGAACTGCATCCTGCTACAGGATACGGTAATTGAGGATGGCGCCAATCTGGAGTACGTGATTACAGACAAGAATGTTCGCGTATCAAGAAATAGATCACTTACGGGAAATGACTCATTCCAGGTTTACGTGGCAAAGGGACAGACCGTATAGCCGGTTAAGGAGGAACATGGACATGGCAGAGAATAGAAACACAATAAATATCAAATCAGATGAGTCTGGCGAGATCAAGGTAGCAGATGAGGTTGTAGCTATCATAGCAGGTCTTGCTGCCACTGAGGTTGAGGGAGTAAGCTCCATGGCAGGCAATATCACAAACGAGATTGTCAGTAGGCTCGGTATGAAGAATCTCTCAAAGGGAATTCAGATTGAGATAGCAGACAATGAGGTAGTGGTTGATGTAGCACTCAATATTGCTTATGGATACAGCATCCCTGAGGTTTCTACAAAGGTACAGGAGAAGGTTAAGTCTGCAATTGAGACAATGACAGGGCTTTCTGTGGCTACTATCAATGTTCGTATAGCAAGTGTTGATATGGGAGAGAATTAAATAATTCTTTTTAAATGATCACAAATGTAGTATAATTAAGGATGTCGTACAGACATCCTTAATTTATATAAAATACTATTCACGAGAGGAATTTAAATGACAAGAAGCAAGATAAGAGAAAACGTTTTTAAGATGCTTTTCAGGGTTGAGTTTCATGACAAGTCTGAGCTTGCAGAGCAGATGGAGCTTTTAAATGATGAGCTTACAAATCCTACAGACGAGGAAAGACAGTATATTGATGAAAAATGCAGTGCGATTATTGAGCATATGGCAGAGCTTGATGCACTCATCGATGAGAAGTCTACAGGCTGGAAGACCAATCGTATGGCAAAGGTTGATTTGGCAATTATCAGATTGGCAGTTTATGAGATAAAGTTTGAGGATGATATTCCTACAAAGGTTTCAATAAATGAGGCTGTTGAGCTTGCAAAGAAGTATGGTGCAGATGAGTCAGGTGCATTTGTAAACGGAGTGCTTGCAAAGTTTGCATAGCTTAAGAGGAACAGCGATATAGAGCATTGAACATGGCAAATAGAAATATATATTCGGTAGCGCAAGTAAATAGCTATATTAAAAATATGTTCGCTCAGGATTTTATGCTCAGACAGGTGAGCATAAAGGGAGAGGTGAGCAACTGCAAGTATCACACGAGCGGTCATATTTATTTCACAATAAAGGACGCGGGAGCAGCCATGAACGCTATCATGTTTGCGGGCAGCAGGGCGGCAGGACTTTCTTTCCACATGAAGGAGGGAGACCAGGTTATTGTGACAGGTTCCGTTGAGGTGTATGAGAAGACCGGCGCATATCAGCTTTATGCCAAAAAGATAGAACTTGACGGAGAGGGCAATCTGTATCTCAAATTCGAGCAGCTAAAGCATGAGCTTGAGGAAATGGGCATGTTTGCCGCAGAGTACAAGCAGCCTATTCCACGGTATGCCGGCCGTATTGGTGTGGTTACAGCACCGACAGGCGCAGCCGTGCAGGATATAAGGAATGTATCATCGCGCAGGAATCCATATGTACAGGTCATACTTTATCCGGCACTTGTGCAGGGAGAGGGTGCGGCTAATAGCATAGCAAAGGGCATACAGACATTGGATGCGATGAATCTTGATGTGATAATAGTCGGCAGAGGCGGAGGCTCCATAGAGGATTTATGGGCATTTAATGAGGAGATTGTGGCGAGAGCCATATTTGACTGCCACACGCCAATTATCTCGGCAGTAGGTCATGAGACCGACTGGACGATAGCGGATTTTGTGTCAGACAGGAGAGCACCCACACCTTCAGCGGCTGCAGAGCTTGCAGTCAGTGACTACAGGCAGACGTTGGAGCGCCTTGACAATCTGCGCCGCAGGATGGACAGAAATCTGACAGGCCGGATTGATTTTTTCAGGGAAAAGCTGTCACATATTAAAACAAGACTTAATTTCCTTAGTCCACAGAATAAACTAAATGAGAATAAAAGGCGTCTGGCAGATATCGAGGATGCACTTGAAAGGATTATGAAGCAGAGGCTTTCGGATTGCAGACAGCGCCTGGCACTGCTTTCAGGTACACTGGATGCATATTCACCGGCCAAAAAGCTGGCACAGGGCTATGCGTATGCCGAGGTGGAAAAGAAGGGGGCACTGCACAGTGTATCCGATATCAATGCAGGCGATGACATAAATATATATCTGATAGACGGTCATGCAAGGGCCGTAGTTTCGGAGGTTATTAACGATGAGCAAAGAAAATGAAAAAACACTGACACTCGAGGAGCGCTTTGCACACTTAGAGCAGATAGTGGCAAGGATGGAGGATGCGGATGTATCCCTGGATGAGGCCTTTGAGCTATATAAGAAGGGGCTTGATGAGGTAAAGAGTGCCAATGATATGGTGCAGGGCATGGAAAAGGCCATGCTTGTGCTAAACAGCGATGGACAACTGGAGGAATTCTGATGAGCTTAAATGGGAATTTAAATAAGTCACAATTCATGGAGGAGCTGCAGCAAAAGGTAGAGCATATAAATAACGTGCTTGAGAAGTTTCTTCCCGCTGAGGAGGGACAGCAGAGGATTATTTTTGAGGCCATGAACTATAGTGTGAGAGCCGGTGGAAAAAGGCTTCGCCCTATCCTCATGGAAGAGACTTACCATATGTTTGGCGGAAGCAGTGCAGTGATTGAGCCATTTATGGCAGCAATCGAGATGATACACACCTACTCGCTGGTGCATGATGACCTGCCTGCCATGGACAATGATGAGTACAGGCGTGGAAAGAAGACCACACATGCTGTGTACGGTGAGGCTATGGGCATTCTTGCAGGTGATGCACTTTTAAACCTGGCATATGAGACCGCAGCAAAGGCTTTTGGCATGGAAGTGGCTGATGCGCGTGTGGCAAGGGCATTTGCGGTGCTTGCAAAAAAGGCAGGCGTGCATGGCATGGTCGGAGGACAGGTGGTTGATGTAGAAAGCGAGAAATCCGATGACTGTCCTATCACAAGGGAAAAGCTTGACTTTATCTACAGGCTTAAGACAGGCGCACTTATAGAGAGCTCGATGATGATAGGAGCAATCCTTGCAGGGGCGTCGTCTGAAGAGGTATCACGCGTGGAGCAGATAGCGGCAAAGTTGGGACTTGCGTTTCAGATACAGGATGATGTGCTTGATGTCACAAGTACACTTGAGGTGCTTGGAAAGCCGGTAGGCAGTGACGAGAAAAATAATAAAGCGACATATGTCACATTTGAGGGATTGGGTAAAGCGGTTTCTGATGTGGAGCGCATCTCCAAGGAGGCAGAGGAGCAGCTTGATGATTTGGGATACGACGATGCATTTCTTAAGGAGTTATTTGAATATCTGATCCACCGGGAGAAATAGGATGGTTTTAGAAAAGATACAAAAGGAAAATGATATAAAAAAACTGACACCTGAGGAGCTTGAGCTGTTAAAGGATGAAATCAGGCAGTTTCTTATAGAGAGCATATCGGTGACAGGAGGGCATCTGGCATCAAACCTCGGAGTTGTGGAGCTTACCATGGCGCTGCATCTGTGCTTTGATCTGCCGAAGGATAAGATAGTGTGGGATGTAGGGCATCAGTCGTACACACACAAGATACTCACCGGCAGAAAGGATGGATTTTCATCGCTCAGACAGTATGGCGGCATGAGTGGCTTCCCAAAGGCGGATGAGAGCGACTGTGACTGCTTTAATACAGGACACAGCTCCACATCTATCTCAGCGGGACTTGGGCTTGCGACAGCCAGACAGGTGACAGGAGATGACTACCATGTGGTTTCAGTCATCGGAGACGGCGCGCTGACCGGAGGCATGGCATATGAGGCGCTCAACAACGCTTCAAACGTGAAGGGCAATTTTATTATAGTGTTAAACGACAACAATATGTCGATTTCAGAGAACGTCGGGGGCATCAGCCAGTATCTTTCAGGCTTTCGCACAGCGGATGCATACAGGGATTTAAAGAATAATGTCATGAATTCCCTAAACCATATACCAATCTACGGAGAGCGTATGGTAAAGCATATCAGGAATACAAAGAGCAGCATAAAGCAGCTTTTTATTCCGGGTATGTTCTTTGAGGAGATGGGCATTATCTATTTGGGACCTGTGGATGGCAGTGATATAAAGGAAATGTGCCGTGTGTTTGATGAGGCAAAGCGTGTGGATGGTCCGGTGCTTGTGCATGTGCTCACAAAAAAGGGAGCAGGCTATGGACCGGCAGAGCGTTATCCTTCCAGATTTCACGGGGCAGAGCCATTTGTTATAGAGACAGGGCTTCCAAAGAATAAGCGCACGAAGGCCAATTACACAGATGTCTTCTCAACAGTTATGAAGAAGCTGGGCGAGAGAAATCCAAAGGTAGTTGCGATAACGGCTGCCATGGCAGATGGAACAGGGCTTCGCAGATTCCACCGCAATTTCCCGGATAGATTTTTTGATGTGGGAATAGCCGAGGCACATGCCACGACCTTTGCGGCAGGGCTTGCAAAGGCAGGACTTATCCCGGTATTTGCGGTGTACTCGTCATTTTTACAAAGGGCGTTTGACCAGATACTTCACGATGTGTGCATACAGAATCTGCATGTCATCTTTGCAATCGACAGGGCAGGGCTTGTAGGCAGTGACGGAGAGACACATCAGGGAATATTTGACATATCATATCTGTCGGTCATCCCGAATATGACAATCATGGCTCCGAAGAATAAGTGGGAGCTGTCCGATATGATGAAATTTGCAGTGGCATATGACGGTCCGATTGCACTCAGATATCCAAGAGGTGCAGCCTATGACGGTCTTAAGGAAATCAGACAGCCGATAGAGCTTGCAAAGAGTGAGCTAATCCAAAAAGGAAGCAAGGTGGCTGTCATGGCACTCGGCAGTATGGTAAAGACTGCTGTTGATGTGGTAAAGCTGCTTGAGGCAGAGGGGATTTCTGCTACACTTATCAATGCACGTTTTGCAATGCCTTTTGACAAGGAAGCGATAAATGAGCTGCCGGGTGAGCACAGCCTGCTTGTGACTATGGAGGAAAACGTGCAAAGTGGCGGTTTTGGTGAGCATGTGACTGAGTATGTCAAGACTAACGGCATAGCTCTTGAGGTGTTGACTGTTGCGCTCCCAGACTGCTATGTGGAGCATGGCAATGTAGAGGTGCTCAAAAAGGAGCTGCATGTGGATGCCGAATCGGTGGCTAAGCGTATAATAGCAGCATTATAGATAGAGGTAACATACAGTATGAAAGAAAGATTAGACGTATTACTTGTAAACAGAGGCTTTGCACCATCACGGGAAAAAGCAAAGACTATGATTATGGAGGGCAATGTTTTTGTAAATAACAACCGTGAGGATAAGGCGGGAAGTACGTTCCCTGATGACTGCAATATTGAGATTCATGGAAAGACACTGCAGTATGTGAGCCGTGGAGGGCTTAAGCTTGAAAAGGCTATGAAGCACTTTGATATCACGATGGATGGCAAGGTATGCATGGATATAGGTGCCTCAACAGGCGGTTTTACAGACTGTATGCTCCAAAACGGTGCTAAAAAGGTGTATGCCGTGGATGTCGGATATGGCCAGTTTGCATGGAAGCTGCGTCAGGACGAGCGCGTGGTGTGCATGGAAAAGACCAATATCAGGTATGTGACGCCCAATGATATAGATGATGAGCTGGATTTTGCATCGGTTGATGTGTCATTCATATCACTTACCAAGGTGTTAGGTCCTGCAAGAGCACTGTTAAAGGACGGTGGCGAGATGGTTTGTCTTATCAAGCCACAGTTTGAGGCAGGCAGGGAAAAGGTAGGTAAAAAGGGCGTGGTCCGTGACAAGAGCGTGCATGAGGAGGTAGTGAACAATATCATATCCTTTGCACTTTCAAATGGATTTAGCGTGTTAGACCTTGAGTATTCGCCAATCAAGGGGCCGGAGGGCAATATAGAGTACCTCGTACATATCAAAAAGACAGATGATCCTATAAAGGAGGAATCAGTGGATATTCATAGTGTGGTTGAGGCTGCACATGGAGAGCTGGACAAAAAATAGACTATGAAACATTTTGTTGTGATAGCAAATGCCTATAAGGACAGGAATTTTGCACTTACAAATAAAATAGTGACATACATAGAGCAAAAAGGCGGCACGGCAAAGGGCCTTATGAGCAATGTCGAGGCAATATCCGACAATGAGTTTGAGCTTGAGGATATACCACAGGATACGCAGTGTATTCTTGTGCTCGGCGGTGATGGTACCCTGATTCGTGCGGCTACAAGGGTGGAGACACTTGAGATTCCGCTTATGGGAGTAAATCTCGGTACACTCGGATATCTGTGTGAGGTGGAGGAAGCTACGGTATTTGATGCCATTGATTCGCTCATGGCTGATAAATACATGACAGAGGACCGCATCATGCTCACAGGGCACAAAAGAGGCAGTGAGACCTCGAGAGTGGCATTAAATGATATTGTTATCCACAGAAAGGGTAATTTGCAGATTTTAAGCCTCAATGTGTATGTAAACGGTGAGTTTTTAAACAATTACCATGCCGACGGCATCATTGTTGCGACTCCAACGGGCTCTACAGGCTACAGTATGTCGGCGGGAGGTCCGATTGTGGATCCGAAGGGCGATATGATACTGCTCACACCGAACAATGCTCACAATCTCACTTCAAAGAGCATTGTGCTGTCAGGCGATGATGAGATAGAGATAGAAATTCTAAGCCGTAGGGAGCAAAACGATGAGCTGGCATGTGTCAGCTATGATGGCGACACCACGGCAGAGCTTGCTGTAGGAGACCGTTTTGTTATTTCCAAGGCAGCCAATCATACAAAGATTTGCAAGCTTCACCAGAGAAGCTTTTTGGAAATACTACGCAAAAAGATGGGAAATTATTCATAACACATATAAGGATTGTTATAATGAATAGTTACGAATAATATTTATGAGGTGACAGGACATGAAAACAAACAGACAATCCAAGATAATAGAGATAATCCAAAAGAATGAGGTAGAGACGCAGGATGAGCTGTCTGCGCTTCTTGAAAAAGATGGTTTTCGCGTGACTCAGGCCACAGTATCAAGAGATATCAGGGAGCTTAAGCTTACAAAGATTCCTACCGCAGGCGGCAGACAGAAGTACGCCGTGATAACGGATGCACCTGAGAACCTTTCCAAAAAATACGAAAGAGTACTCAGAGAGGGCTTTTTGTCAATGGATATGGCACAGAATATCCTCGTTATAAAGACTGTATCGGGAATGGCAAGCGCTGTCTGTGCTGCAATAGATGCCATGAAGATGAGAGAAATCGTCGGTTCGATTGCAGGAGATGATACAATCATGTGTGCAATCCGGACTGTTGATGATACATATGCGGTGATGAAAAAAATCCGCAGAATTGTGGAATAATGTTACATGAATATCAGATTATAGCTGAACTGTAACAGAAAATAACATATATCGTCATGCCTGGGAGAGGAAGGAGAAAATATGTTACAAAATCTACATGTAAAGAATCTGGCACTAATAGACGAGTGCGAGGTTGAGTTTTCCGACGGACTAAATATACTGTCGGGAGAGACCGGAGCAGGAAAATCAATCATCATAGGCTCTATCAATCTGGCACTTGGTGAAAAAGTGCAAAAGGAGATGCTAAGAGACAATGAAAAGCCTGCTTTTGTAGAGCTGATTTTTTCAGTTGAAGATCCAAAGATTATAGAGGCTTTAAGGGAGCTTGATGTGGAGGTCGAGGACGGATGCGTGATTTTAAGCCGTAAAATCACACAGTCGCGCGCAGTCGGCAGGGTAAACGGTGAAGCCGTGTCTGTTTCGCGAATGAAGGAAATAGCCTCATATCTCATAGATATCCACGGTCAGCATGAGCACCAGTCACTTTTATCAAAGAAAAAACACCTTGATATACTTGATGAGTACGCAAAGCAGCCGCTTGGAGATAAAAAGCAGCAGCTTTCAGCCACATACAAAGCATATAGGGCGCTTAAGGATGAGTATGAAAAGTCAAATATCGACAATGAAGAAAGAAGCCGTGAGCTGTCATTCCTTGAGTACGAGGTGAAGGAGATAGAAGAAGCTTCCCTTGTGCCGGGTGAGGATGAGGAGCTTGAGGCGCAGTTTAGGAAGTTTTCAAACGGAAAGAAAATCATGGAGGGCGTAAATGCTGCATATTCTGCCACAGGAGGCGAGATGGAGAGTGCCTCAGAGCTTATTGGCAGGGCGGTAAGAGAGCTGTCACAGGTATCAGGCTATGATGAGGATGTGGAAGCTTTAGAGAGTCAGCTGTCAGAGATAGACAGTCTGCTTTCTGATTTTAATCACGAGATATCAGGATATATATCACAGGCTGAGTTTGACGAGGAGACCTTCTATGAGACACAAAAGCGTCTGGATGAGATAAATCATCTAAAGAGCAAATACGGCAACTCAATTGACGATATACTGATAGCACTCAATGAAAAGAGGGAGCGTATCAGTGTCCTGAATGATTATGATTCTTATTTACAGAAATTAGAGCAGCAGCTTGCGAAAAAGGAAAAGGAGCTGGCACAGATATCGGATGAGGTATCAGAAATCAGACAAGGGAGTGCTGTAAAGCTTGTGTCAGAAATTAAATCAGCACTTAATGATTTAAATTTTCTCGATGTACAGTTTGATATGCACTTTGACAGATTGCCGGACTATACGGCAAACGGTATCGATGCGCCGGAGTTTCTCATATCAACTAACCCCGGAGAGCCGCTTAAGCCGCTCGGCAAGGTAGCATCGGGAGGAGAGCTGTCGCGTATCATGCTCGGCATCAAGACAATCATGGCAGAAAATGACCACATTGAGTCGCTTATTTTCGATGAGATTGATTCTGGAATCAGTGGACGTACAGCTCAGATGGTCTCTGAGAAGATGAACGAGCTTGGCCGTAACCATCAGATTATATGTATCACACATCTGCCACAGATAGCAGCTATGGCAGATGCACATTTCCTTATTGAAAAAGCAGTCGAGAACAAATCCACGGTTTCAAGGATTCGAAGGCTAACTGACAATGACAGCGTGGCTGAGCTTGCCAGAATGCTCGGCGGTGCAAAAATCACAGATACCGTGATGGAGAGCGCACGCGAGATGAAAGCACTTGCCATGGAGAAAAAAATCTGACATTATCAGTTTACGGCGCGGTTGATTACCAGTATATCACCGGTGGTCAGCCGTACGTTTCCGTTTGGGATGATTACCTGCCCGTTTCTTTGGATCATTATTATAATCTCATTGTGTTTTTTTGATATTTCAGACAGCAGTTTATTGTTATATCTGCTGTCTTTTTCTATTATTTTTTCCACCAGCTTTATACCATGCACCTCATCAGGTGTGATGGCACTAAGCACGAGCACATCGTTTTGAAGTATTATTGTTTCGCCGTCAGGTATTATATTCTGCTCACCTCTTCGTATAAGCACAATCAGTGTCTCCGGCGGCAGCGTCAGATCCTTTAGCTTGTGGCCACACCACAGATGATTTTCCGGTATGGTAAGCTGTATGAACTGGATATCTGCTTCCTCGGAGTAATCATTGAAGGTCTTCATTACATCGGCTGTTTTATCAAGCATGTCAAGCTTTCGTGATATCCATGGAAGCATTGAGCCTTGAAGCAGTATTGAAAAAAGTACTATCATAAATATTATGTGGAAGGTGTCGAGGTCATCATTGGTGGCGGTATATGCCATGATGGAAAACACTATGGATGCAGCTCCTCTTAAGCCGGACCATGAGACAAGCAGCTGCTGTTTTATTTTGCTGCGAAATGGTGTGAGCACAAGTGCTACAGAAAGAGGCCTTGCCACAAAGGTAAGCCATATAAATATTAAAAGCGCAGGTACTATGACCTGTGGAAGCCTTGACGGGAAAGAAAGCAGACCAAGCAGAAAGAAAATAAGCATCTGCATGAGTCCGGTTATTCCATCAAAGAAATTTACCAGATTCTTTTTATTTTCTATTTCAGTGTTTCCGAGTATGATGCCGACAATATAGGCGCTTAAGAAGCCGTTTCCGTCAAAGTAAGCAGGCAGGGCAAATGATATCAGTGCTATTCCCACCATGAAAATCGCATCAAACCCCGCGCTTTTGAAGCGTATATATCGAAGGAGTATGATGGAAAGCTTTGCAATCAAGGCACCGAAGATTATGCCGAAGGCAAGCTGCTTTACTATGAGTATGGCAATATTTCCAGGGCTTGCGCTGCCATGGGATATGGCTATAAAAGCAACGGTGAGCATATAGGCACATGGGTCATTACTACCGCTTTCTACCTCGAGAAGAGAGGCTGTATTATATTTCAGGTTCAGCTTTTTTGAACGGAGAATGGAGAAAACGCTCGCCGCATCGGTTGATGAAATAAGCGCACCAAGGAGAAAGCTTATTTCCCAGCTCATATTAAGGGCAAAGTGACAGAACAGCCCTGTGAGAAAGCATGTAATAATAACACCGATGGTGGACAAAAGCACAGCCTTAACGGCAACAGCCTTTGCACGCTGCCAGTTGGTGCCAAAGCCGCCATAGAACATGATAAAAATCAGCGCGGTAGAGCATATCTGTTCGGCGAACGCGTAATTGTCGAAATCTATCTTCATTATTCCGTCAGAGCCAAAAAGCATGCCGAGCACGATAAAGGCTAAAAGTGCCGGAATGCCTATGCGGTTGGAGACACGATTTAGCAGGATACATAAGAAGATTACTATGGATGTGATGAGCAGGTATGTATTCATGGAATCCCTCCTTTATTAAATGGTGATTTAAGAATTATAAAGCTATTACAATATTTATTTGTAACTGACAACGTGGGAATTATATGTGAAATCTATAATAATCATATAAATATATCGAAATTATATAGGAAAACACCTAAACTGTCAAATTATACCGGCTTTTGCTCAAAATAATTTGGAATAGTTAGAATGAGATAATAAGATATTAAAAGAATAAAAGAAAAATGACAGGAGCATACTAATCCAAATGGAGGTAATAGTATGCGGAAGTTTTTTGGAAAATTTGTGAGTGTCACGCTGGCTGCAGCAGTGATAGCTATGTTTGCACTAAGCAGTGATGATAAGTGGTGCAGCAGGGTAGATAAGGCATTTGATGAAAGTGCATTAGGAAGTTTTTTAAATGAATCAAAGGCCGGATATGGAAGATATGCGACAGGGCTTCCAGGACAGGCGGCCAGTGTATTGGCTGATTCGGGCGAGAATGGTGAAAATGGTGAAAACGGCGGAAACGGTGAAAACAGCGGAAACGAACAAGACATAGGACAGACAGCAGATACAGCATCAACTCACAGAGCTACTGACAGAGATTATGAAGAGACAGATAAAATAAGTGATGGAATAAGAGTTGAGGGCGTATATGCCTGTGGCAGGCTGACCGGTATATATGAGCAGACAGAGGGCGTGCTTGTAGTGAATACGACGGAGGTGACAGACGAGGATGGCAAAAAAGTCAATCCGGCAGATAAAAAGGTGCAGTGCGGTGATTATATCCTATCTGTCAATGGGCGCACTGTGGCAGACAAGGAGGAGCTTTCTGAAGCTGTGAATGATATCATGAAGAAATATGATGAAAGGCATGAAGATAAAAGTACCGTAAACATTAAATTTCTTCGAGGCGGTGAGAAAATGTCAGCGGATATCACGCCTGTGAGGATGGATGATGGCAGATACTATATGGGAATATGGGTGAAGGACGATCTGGCAGGAATCGGTACTATCACTTATTATACAAAGGACGGCCGTTTTGGAGCGTTGGGGCATGGAATAGGAGACGGAACGCAAAGCGGCAATCTCTTGTATGCAAACAGTGGTGATTTGTACAGCATGAAGCTTACCAAAATCAAAAAGGGAAAAGCCGGCGCGCCGGGCGAGATAGGCGGAGTGGTATATTTTGGCAAAAAAAGCCATATAGGCACACTTGACTGCAATAGTAATCTAGGAATTTACGGACAGCTTGACAGCGATGAATTGTCGGAATATGCTGCAGAGGATATGTATTATCCGGTTGCCGGCAAGGATGAGATACACACAGGCAGTGCACAGATGATATCGGAAATATCAGGAAAACTGGAAAAATATAATCTGGAAATAACAAATATAGACAGAAAAGCGACAGATACAAACAAGGGAATGGAGCTTAAGGTGACAGACGACAGGCTGATAGAGCTCTCCGGTGGAATAGTGCAGGGTACATCCGGAAGCCCTATCATACAGGATGGTAAAATAATAGGAGCAGTCACCCATGTGTTTGTCGATGATCCGACCGGAGGCTACGGCATCTGCATTGATGAGATGCTGTAATTACTGCTCCATTCTGTGAAGCTCCGGCAGTACTGTACTAAGCATGGTTACAAAGCAGATGCTTCCGCCAATCACGTTTGATACAGGTTCTGCCATAAACACACCGTCGGTTCCCATACCAAAGGAGTATGGCAGAATATATGTCAGCGGTACAACGATGAACACCTTGCGAAGCAGAGAGAAAAATATAGCCCGCTTTTTTTTGTTAAGTGATTTAAAGGTAGTCTGTCCGATGTACTGCAGATCCATAAATATGAATGCCGCAAAGTAGATATTTAAAGCCTTCACCGCATCATCCATGAGGGTGGCATCGGAACTGAAAATAGTAATCAGGGCATGAGGAACAAGTATGATTACACTCCACATGACAGCTGTATATAGAAGCACGAGCAGTCCCATAGTGAAAATAGATTTTCTCACCCGGGCAGGTCTTCTGGCGCCATAGTTGTAGCTTAAAACAGGAGATGAACCCTCCACAATTGCATAAATTGGAGTCTCGACCATCTGCCTGATGCTTGATACGATGGTCATTACCGATATGTACAAATCACCTCCGGTCACTGAAAGCACGTTGTTGCAGCATATAGACACCAGACTGTTGGTGAGCTGCATGACACAGCCGGAGGTTCCAAGGCTTATGATGTCCTTTGCATAGCGCGTGTTTTCACCAAATTCAGAGAGTGTCATAAGGCTCACCTTAAGTTCAGCCTTTTTCCTAAGAAAGTGAAGCACATAGAGAGCAGACAGTATTTGTGAGATGACCGTAGCAATAGCTGCTCCTTTGATGCCAAAATTAAATCCAAATATAAAAAGCGGGTCTAAAACCAGATTGGCAACGGCTCCGATTGCCACAGACAGCATGCCGGTAGTGGAGTAGCCCTGAGCGTTGATAAAGGGATTCATGCCGGTTGAAATCATGGATGGGAGTGTTCCTATCAAATAAATGAGCAGGTATGGCAGAGCGTATTTGAGAGCATTTTCAGATGCGCCAAACACGATTAAAAGAGGCTTTGCAAAAATCATGCACAAAGCTGTAAAAACGACTGCGAATGTGCAGACCATTGTAAAGCTCATATTCATTATAGTATTGGCGGCTCTGTCATCACTCATGCCTCTTTTTATTGAAAAAAGCGGAGCACCACCGCTTCCAAAGAGATTGGAGAAAGCGATTGTCAGCATTATAATAGGAAAGCAAAGCCCCACAGCACCGAGTGCAGTGGTTCCCATATCCGGTATGCGGGCAATGTATATGCGGTCTACTATATTGTACAACAGGCTTAGAATCTGGGCTGCCAGCATTGGCAGAGCAGCCTGCAATATGTTTTTCTTTATTGAATCATTATCAAAATCTATTTTTTTCATAAGTTACCCCTTTTGGATTTGCTTTGTTCATTATATCACCACATTAAAAAAAATCAAAGACTCAGCAAGTTTTGATATAGATTTTATTTATGACAAACTAAAAGAAAAATATATTTTACAATGACAAAAAACTACAGTAATATATGGAATATAAAAATTACAAATTATTGAATAACCATATATACTGGAGGATAACATGAAGATTACACAGATACATACAAACAAACCACAGTCGCTCTCCTTTGAGATATTTCCACCTAAGAAGGAGGAAGACTTCAAAAATATAGATGAGATGCTTGAGATACTCTGTGATTGTCATCCTGAGTACATCAGCGTGACATTTGGCGCAGGCGGTAGCTCAAACAATAACAAGACTATCGAGATTGCGAAGAAAATCAAGAACCAGTACAATGTGGAGCCGGTCGTACACCTTACATGTCTGTGCTATAACAAGGCAGAGATAGATGAGTTCACCAGACAGCTTTCATATGAGGGCATCGAGAATATCCTCGCTTTAAGAGGAGACAGAAATCCAAATGTGCCTGCAAAGGAGGATTTTCTCCATGCAAGCGATTTGATTAAATACATAAAGGACACCACAGGTGATCAGTTCTGTATCGCAGGTGCGTGCTACCCGGACATCCATCCGGAGGCAGCTGATAAGGTAGATGATATTAAGAATCTTAAGAAAAAGGTTGATGCAGGAGCAGAGCTTCTTTTATCTCAGCTCTTCTTTGACAATGATACCTTCTTCAATTTTGCTGAGGACTGCAGGCTTGCAGGTATCAATGTGCCTGTTATCCCGGGCATCATGCCTTGTATCAATGCGGCTCAGATTCAGAGAATGGTTACAATGTGCGGAGCAAAGTTCCCGGAGAAGTTCCAGAAGATTGTGCACAGATACGGAGACAACAAGGCGGCACTTTTTGATGCCGGAATGTCTTACTGCGAGAGCCAGATAATTGAGCTTTTAGCTAATGATGTGGAGGGAATTCATCTTTACACCATGAACAATGTGAGAGTTGCAAAGCGTTTAACAGAGGGAATTAAGAACCTTATTTAGGATAAAAAATATCAACCGTTGCAAAAAGTGCTCTAGATGATTATAATAGGTATATTAGATTTGTGAATGGAAACAATGTCCATATTAAATCAAAATTAAACTATATATTAAGGAGACAATAGAAAATGAAAGAAAAATCAAGAAGCACTTTTTCCGGCAACATTGGGTTCGTTCTTGCGGCAGCCGGCAGTGCGGTAGGACTTGGAAATATATGGAGGTTTCCGTATCTGGCAGCAAAGGACGGAGGAGGACTTTTTCTGCTGGTGTATCTGATACTTGTTCTGACTTTTGGCTTTGCATTGCTTACCACTGAGATTGCAATAGGACGTAAGACCGGACAGGGACCACTCACAGCGTATGGTCTTATCAATCCAAAGGGTAAGTTTATTGGTGTGCTTGCGTGCATAGTACCGGCTATTATTCTGCCTTACTACTGTACTATAGGTGGATGGGTTTTAAAGTACTTTACACTTTTCATTACAGGAAGCGGCAAGAATGCGGTTGCGGATGGATATTTCACAGGCTTTATCACAGGTCAGTGGGCACCAATCATATTTGGAGTGGTTTATCTGCTTTTAACAGCAGCAATTGTCATTGGTGGAGTCAATAAAGGCATCGAGCGGTTCAGCAAGGTGCTTATGCCTATCCTTGTTGTGCTTATTTTTGCAATCGGAATTTTCTCACTGACGCTTCATTATAAGGATGCGTCGGGCACAGTAAGAAGTGGTCTTGAGGGACTTAAGATTTATGTGATTCCGGATTTCAAGGGGCTTACAATGCAAAAGCTTTTCACCGTATTTGTTGATGCGCTCGGTCAGCTTTTTTATTCAATCAGTGTAGCTATGGGAATCATGGTTGCATACGGCTCATATGTCAAGAAAGAATCAAAGCTCATGGGTTCAATCAACCAGATAGAGATTTTTGATACACTTGTTGCATTTCTTGCAGGCCTTATGATCATTCCGGCAGTATATGTATTTATGGGCCGTGACGGTATGTCAGCAGGACCGGGGCTTATGTTTATATCATTGCCAAAGGTATTTGATGCAATGGGAATAGCAGGAGATATCGTGGGACTGATATTCTTCATGATAGTTGCATTTGCAGCAGTTACATCGTCTGTATCAATTATGGAGGCTATTGTATCGAGTCTTATAGACAGATTTCACTGGAGCCGCAGAAAAAGCGCAATTTTAGTCACGGTATATGCCCTGATTGCAGAGATAATAGTCTGCCTTGGCTACAATAAGCTATATATGGAGGTTAAGCTTCCAAACGGCACAGTTGGACAGATACTTGATATCATGGACTATGTCAGCAACAGTGTCATGATGCCTTTCATTGCCCTGCTGT
>ERZ791574.10-NODE-10-length-204474-cov-5.254428_pt1 | contig 204474 bp, 197 predicted proteins | sample MGYA00433098_ERZ791574 | MGnify/ENA primary metagenome ERZ791574 (study PRJEB30046, sample SAMN00791933) | human gut metagenome | study: EMG produced TPA metagenomics assembly of the A metagenome-wide association study of gut microbiota in type 2... | reverse complement strand
ACCAACAAAAGAAGAAATGGCGCTTCTGGATTTTACAATGCAGGAGTATATTTCACTTGTAAATGACATTCTTGACTATGCCATAGCAAGCGATATCATGCCAAAATTGACGTCCAAGACGATGATTGCGCCGCTGCCATCAGCATTAAAGGCACAATGCTATGTGGACGCAAAAAGCATCTATAATAAAACACTAAAATATAAAAGCAGACTACCTGCCCTCAAAAAACCAGTGGCAATATGGAATAACCAAAACTATACAATCAGCGATGGATATGTAGCATTTCCGCTTTTCGTAAATAACAAGGTTACGAAAACAAAGATAGCAGCTATCGTTCCACGGCGAGTATTGGATATTGCCGCTACTCATAAGTTGGGTACACTGCGTATCACAAAAAAGAGTGATAAATATATTGCACAAATTGCCTATGAAATAGCGGAGTCTGCTGTCAAAACCGATGGTAATGTTATGGGCATTGACCTCGGCATCAAGTGCCCTGCTGTAGCAGTTACCAGCAGTGGTAAAACAAAGTTTTACGGAAACGGTCGTCAAAACAAGCAAAAACGCCGTAAATTTGCTGCGAAGCGCAAAAAACTCGGCAAAGCGAAAAAACTGAAAGCCATTAAAAAATCTCGCAATAAAGAACAGCGTTGGATGACGGACCAAGACCATAAGATAAGCCGCGCTATTGTGAATAACGCGGTTGCGAACGGTGTAAAAATCATCAAATTGGAGAAGCTTTCCGGCATCCGTCAATCGGCAAGAACAAGCCGCAAAAACAATCACAGCCTCCATAATTGGAGTTTCTATCGTTTAGCAAAATTCATTGAATACAAGGCTGCCCTTGCAGGAATTGAAGTTGTATATGTCAACCCAGCTTATACAAGTCAGACCTGTCCATGCTGCGGGAAACGTAATCACGCAAACGATAGAAATTACGTCTGTTCTTGTGGGTATCACACCCATAGAGATAGACTCGGTGCAGTAAATATTCTTACTGCCTGAAGTATTTGGTAACAGAATACCTGCCCATGGAGCTATATGCTCTGCCATGGGACGGGGTGATGGCTCACCCCTATGGCGAGGACTGCCAACTCTGCAACAGAAATGTACGCAGTTTAATCACTCGCTAAGAATCCCACGATTTTAATCGTGGGAGAAGTCAATTGCCGTAGGTATGGTATAATATAAGTATTGAATCAAGTTCGTATGTAAACGCAAGAACCTGCGTTTACTTGATATGGATTTTATATGAAAGGATGTGACCAATGCGAAATTTTTGCAGTCTTAATGCGAAAAATTCGCGAAAGTTATGAAAAGAATCACGAAAAAACTATCGTCGCTCGCTGTTGCATGCGCAATGGTTGTTAGCCTTGCGGGATGTGGCGTAAGTGTTACCGGAGTATCTTTTGATATTCCAGATACACTTGAAAAAGGAAGCGGCATTATGGCAACACCTGAATATGCCTATGATGGTGAAACGCCAGAGGCTGCAAAGGCAGATGACCTTGTGGATAAGCTGGGAATGAGTTATACCTCCAGTGACCCAAATGTTCTGACCGTCGATGAAAATGGCAACATTACTGCGGTTGGCATTGGTACAGCAGAGGTTGCAATGTCCAGCAAAGATGGTAAGATTACCACGAGCAAGGTAGTAGAAGTTGTTGTAACACCTGTCAGTCTTGATATGGTAGACAGCATCACTCTCACAAAGGAAAACAACAGCAAAGCTAAGTTGGAAGCTGTTGTTCAGCCGGAAGATGCAACCCATGTTGAAATTGAATTCACTTCTTCCAATGAAGATGTTGCAACTGTCAACAGCGATGGTGAAATCAATGCGGTTGATGTTGGTGAAACCACGATTACTGCCAGCATTAAGGAAACAGACCTTACCGCAGAGTGCATTGTAACCGTTGCGCCAGACATTGAAAGCATTGAACTCAGTAACACTTCTCTGAAGATGAAGAAAGATGGTACTGCTCAGTTGACAGCTACCGCAAATCCGGATGGTGCATCTATTGATGGCATCGCTTTTGCATCTGATGCGCCCGATGTGGCAACCGTTGATAAAGAAGGAAATGTTACCGCTATTGCCGATGGCAAGGCAACGATTACGGCTTCTGTTGGTGATGTTTCTGCTGAGTGTGTTGTAACTGTTGATTCTACGAGTAATTTGCCTACTGGTTCCGCATCTACCGGAACTAATGGCAATTCTAATGGTGGTTCGAGCGACACCAGCTCTTCTGCATCTGCTCTCGCTGCGTCTTCCAGTTTTGAGTATGGTGCATTGCCAATGGACCCAGCAACTGATGGTGAAACATGGTGGAGTATTGACTCTTCCGATTCTGCATACTGGGCTGTGGCAAATAACATCAATGCAATGCGTGCAGAGGGCGGTCTACCAGCTCTTACTGTGAGTTCTTCGCTATCAAGTATTGCAGATTCAAGATGTGAATACCTTATTGCAAACGATGTTTTTTTTCATGACGGTGCAACGACCGCAGAAATTTTGTGCTCTGGTGCAACAAGTGCGTCTGCAGCGTGTACGGGTTGGAAAAACAGCCCCAGCCATTATTCAAATATTATGACTCCGGGATATACACAAATGGGAATTGGTTGTATATTTAACACCGCGTATGGTGTTGAAGTTTGGTGCGTTACATTTTCCTAACGCATCTTCACGTCCCGCAAACAACTCCTGATTGATAATAAAACTAACTAAAGTAGAGAGCCTCTTTTGTGGAGAGGCTCTCTACTTCTTTTTGTAAAAGACAAATCATAAACTAATCGGAATATTTTTGTTTACCACCCACGTCTGAAGGAGGGGTGATTTATTTGGTCGGAACTGTTTCAAATTGCCATGTATCAGTATCGACAATACAAAACTCCCTCGAACCGTAAGGCGTGCCGTCACGGTATGTAGAAAAGGTATCGCAAGACAGTACCCCGCCTTCCAGAATCACATCCTTAACAGGTGTATGACCTACAACTTGCAGGTACTTCCCTCCCCTGAACAATCTGGAAGCATCGTTGTCTGGCGCGAATTGAGGTCTGTACCAAATAGGTGATGCGCTATCCCACATGAGGCCGCTGCCCATTTTATTGATTTCCTTGATGGTTTTACCAATCGCCTTTTGTCCACTTTGCGTTACCCAGCGATGCACAAAGAAATCAGATAATCCTCCGTGCATAAATAACGTCTTGTCAATTTTGTGGATATAGGCAAGCTGAGAAGGAGATGAAAGTGTGCGTTCCAATTCTTCTAACTTTTCACGAACCAGCATGCGTACTGCCGGATTGAATCCGGTTTCCGGCTTGTTCCATACATAGCTCAAATCATGGTTCCCGTAGCACCACAAAGATTGCGGAAACCTTTCGGCAAAACGAATTGCTGCATCATATGCCTTTTCGTATAAATCCGGGTCATCTTTTCCAAAATCATCGGGAATATCCATCAAGCAAACGGTATTATCGGCCTTTTCACTGTTCATAATAGCTGTTGCCTTTTCAAACATCCACGGTTTCAAATGGCAGTCCGGGATTACTAAAACTCGCATGGTTGCTCCCCCTCTTTTCTTTGCGGAGTCATTGTCTCTATATTTATATTATACCATAAATTCAGACTTATTTCAATTTTCGTCAACCGATATACAGCTTATTTTTTCGATATATCGTTTAATAGAAAGAAGCCCCGATGCTTAGCGTATCGGGGCTTCTCTTTTTTGTTGGCGCATGTGGTAGGATTCGAACCTACGGGCCATTTCTGACCGCTGGTTTTCTGGACCAGTTCCATCAGCCGCTCGGACACACATGCATATGGCGCAGAGGGTGAGGGTCGAACTCACATGCCGCTTTCGCGACGGCAGCTTAGCAAGCTGCTGCAATACCTTTATGCGACCTCTGCAGATTTGCACCCATTTTTCTGAATTAACAAACTTTACTAGCGAACTCTAAACTTTACCAACTCATTTATGGGTGCGTTGGTGACCCCTGGCAGACTTGAACTGCCGACTCCAGCTTGAGAGGCTGGCGACTTAGACCAACTTGTCGAAGGGGCCTTATGGTGTGCCGGGTAGGATTCGAACCTACGAACCGTAACGGAGCGGTTTTACAGACCGCGTACTTTAACCGCTTGCATACCGGCACATATAAGGAGGCATTAAGCCTCGTGGTGCTCCCGGCTGGAATCGAACCAGCGACACATAGGGCTTCAACCTACTGCTCTACCAACTGAGCTACAGAAGCAGATGGGGACCCGTGGGGAATTCGAATCCCCAACCTTCTCCGTGAAAGGGAGATGACTTAACCAATTCGTCGAACGGGCCATATATAGCCGCAATCCTGCGGCGAGGGTTTATGCGATGACAAGGATGTCATCAATTTTCGTATCGAGCATCGCGGCAAGAATCACAAGGTTGTCGATGGTAGGAAGTGCAGTGCCTGCCTGCCATTTGGCGACCGCCTGTGTGGATACACCGAGCGTATCTGCCACATCCTTGACCTTGATGCCTGCTGCTTTTCGCAGTGCCTTGATATTGGCACCTGTTTGCTGGATATCGATGGTTGGAACGTTCATTTTCTTGCTGCCTTTCTATATTGCAGGCAACAAAAAAGCGCTGCCTGCCGAAATGACTCGACAAGCAGCGTGTGAAAATGCAGTTATCGTTTAGAGACGTACCGCATCTGTACATGGTCTGTTTTTGCTTGCCGAGGAGTATGAGAAACAAAGCTGGATTCGTAGGACTCGAATTCAGATTCATAACTATACTCGGCAAACGACGTAGCATTAACAGTGTTGCACAGCATCTTTGGTTGTCTCCTTTCGTTTCGTTCTGATTACATTATACCACTTTTGTTGTTCTGGTCAATCAACCTGTGGTTTATTTTTTCATCCATTTGGCGGTATCTGGTATATACACCGCATCTGTCCCCTCTTGCTTCGGGTCGGACGGATTTTCCCTGCTGCCGACTGGCGGCTTCTGGCTCTTGAACTTGTACTTGTCGCGGTAGCCAGCTCCTTCGTGGAGAACGCGGTCTGCGCCGAGTTCGTGCTTGCTCATTACACATACTCTCCTTCCGGAAGTCTGTCTGCATCTGACAGTTCATCGACAGTCAGTTCCCTCAATGTTCCTCGGTCTGTATCCAAGCCGATGGTATACATATGCACTACACGGCTATCCTGAAATACTTCGGCCGGGGTTTTGCTTTTGCTGACGATTTGCTCTATTTGTTGCTTCGTTGCCGAATACAGAACCCAGCGCTCTTCGCTTCGTACCTCTGTGCAGTTACAGAAATACAATTTTTTGTTTTCGTCCTTGCATACACAGAGCAACGGAATGCCGTCATAGCTCAAAAACACTTTATCGACAACAAGTTCTCTTCCGAACAATTCCTTGAAATTCAGTCCCTCGAATAAGGGCTCTCCGCGTAAACTCATATCTGTTTCTTTTTGCCTCTTCGTTCCGCAACCTGTAGTTTGGATTTTTTATTTTTATCTGCGCCCGAGACGCGAAGATTCAAGAAAATCGAGGAGATTCTGCGTAAAACTCACCCGCAGTATCCTTCGAGAATTTTGTTGTCATAGATGTTACGGAACCGTTCTGGAACATCCTGCATGTAGCGAATGATAGTTTTTTGTAAAACTGGATTAGTCATAATCGTCTTCTTGGTCTGCGATATAATCTGCCTTGGCTTTTTCGAGTTCTGCCCGCATTCTTTCGATATTTACGAGTTCAAACGGACAACGCCGTCTGTGTTGCTATGCGAACGGTATTGGCAGTTAGCAATCTTCGCTCACATACTCGTTCGTGCCGGGAATTTTGAATCCGAACGAGAATACATATTTACGCATGTTGTCGCCCCAGTTGCGGTATGCTTTGTGTACTTCCCGAAAATCGCAGCCGAATACTCTGAACACATCAGAAAATTCTTTTTCTCTTTGTAGATATACCTTGATGGATTCTGGATTTTTGAAATCACGGAAGTATTCGACAATAAGGTTTTGACCATGCCTAGTCCTTCCCAAGAAAATGTTCCCACTGTGTTCGCTTGATTGGTTTGCTGCCAAAAGCGCAATGCTTGTCATAATAATCCGACATCGCTGCGGCATACCTTGCGGCATCGACGGGATTATAAAACACTGTTTTTCCGATGCTTTTTACCGGAACCCAATGAATAACGGAGTAACCATCCGTGTTAATGCCAACGCAATGCGCATCAACATATCTTCCTCTAAAAAATCGGGTAATTTTAACGGGGTATACAACATATTCAAGTTCAACAAGACGCCTCTCATTGTAGTACCGGTGTTCCCAAACACCCCAAAGGGTGTCACCAATTTTTGGTTTTGTGCTCTTCATGAACTTTTCGCCTACTTCCGCTTTACAGTTCTGGTTTTAGAGAGCATCCGGATTGTCTGTGTCGTTTCGCATGATAGAGCGACCGGTGGCCTGCTGTAACTGTTGTAGGAACAGGTCGTTGTCCTGATAAACCAGCGGGATATCCACACGAGTCAGCTCATTGGCAAAAGGTCCCGCGAATTCTGTGCGTTCCTGCACGCGATTGTTTTCATAAGTAGTGAAAATCCCGCCCGCCTTAATCGCTACAAGATTCATTTTTGTGAACAGTACAATGCGGCTGATACGGTCATAGGGGATAACAACTTCGTGGCGATAATTGCGGGTTTCGCGTCGATTCATATATGTATAAACCAATTTGTTTGCATCGAGGAGAAGCTTATCCTCGTAACGGCCTACAACAGGACGCATGGCGGCGTTGCGGTCATTTTTGAACATGATAATGAGAATGGGGGCAAAAAATAGTAAAGGGAAAAGAACTGCGGTAAGATACAAGAGAAGTGCAACGAATGAATCTGCGGGCTGATGGAAAAAGGCATACGTGACGAATAAAACAGGAACTAAGACAGAAAAAAGCACCCACATTGTTCGCTTCCTGCGGGTAGATACCCAAAATGGCATCTTTTTGTAAAATGTATTGTCAAACTCCTTTTGCTTGCTGCGGACAGAAGAAAATGTCATGCAAAAGCTCCTTTGTAGCGTTTATTTTTGCGGGCTGTGATACTTAGGTACCTCGTCCTTCACATTGGCTGAATATGCCAAGTCATGCCTGTTCCTGTTTTACTTCCTCCGTGATTCTTTCAATGATTCGTTCTGTGCATGCAGAAATCACAGCATTGGCAGTAGCTTCTATTCCGAACTGAGAGCAGAACACATCCATTTGGATGTCATCCATGGGGTACCCAACAGAGTCATTAAACTTCCTCACCAATTCCCGAATGTCATCCTGATTGAGTGGTTTGACCTCATGTCTCTGAACGAATCTGCGAATCAAGGCTTCATCCAACTGGTCAGGACGATTTGTCGTTCCGATTACGATGACATCGTTTTTGATATTATCGAGCTCCTGCATAAGAGCGATTACAACACGGCTCATTTCTGCCACGTCGTCTTTCTTCCCTCGCATCGTACCCAACGCATCGATTTCATCAATGCACAAAACACAAGGCGTTCTCTTCGCATAGTCGAACATGTTTCCGATGTTCGTTTGAGTCTGTCCCAAAGAAGAGCTGATGATGCCGGAGAACTTCACGACGACAAAAGGCAAATCTGCCACATGCGCAATATACCGTGCAAGTTCTGTCTTTCCTGTTCCCGGCTTCCCTGTCAAAAGCAAAGAAGATGTGTAGTGGATTCCCAGTTCCTGCAACCGCAACGCTGCAACTCTTGTGTTGAGAAGTTTATTGACAACAGATTGTTCCTCCGGCCGAATGAGAAACCTACCCTCAGGGAAATTCGTGACATCCTGTGCGGCGATAATCTTCTGCAGATTATAGGGCAGTTCAATGAGTTCCGGGCCTTTATTATCGAGTTTCTTTAGCTGATACTCTTTGAATTTTCTATCTTTCTCGGTCGCTATTTTGTTTAAGATGATTTTTGCTTGTTTTTGAGCGTTCCGAATGTCGCCATCAACAACATAGCGAATCAGTGCTCGTTCATAGTCATTCATTCTTGTCCCCTCAATTTGCAATGCCGTTAATCGGTGCCTTCAAAAGCTCTGCGGCCTGCGCGGTAATGGGTTTTACGTCATCGATGCTAAGATGATATGCTGTTGCGAGCTTTTGTCTTTCCTTTTCGATTTCATCGATTTTGAGTTTCTCTGCCCTGTCCACCATACTAATGGTCCGGTAGATGTATCCCGGCCCTCCTCCGAGTTCCGGCATCTTGCTTATATGGAAAAACAGCGTAACACTCACATTGGCGTACTCGCTGTGAATTAACAAGTCATCATTTTCCTGTTGCACATTTTCACCCACCTATCTCAATCTGATTTTTTGCTGCTGCGATATTTTTTTGCTTTGTTGTACACTCCATTTCATTGAGCTTTTTGAGCCATTTCGTTTTGACAATGTGTTCCAAGTAATCCGCATTGTATTTGGGATTCGATGAAATCACAGAGAACGGTCTACCAAGCTCTTTCTCTCTCAATTCTTCCGTTTCCCGCATTTTTTCAAGCATATACCGGAAATTTTCGGGGTAGTATTTATACAGATATGCGAAATTCAAATACGAGGACATGGGGCAATACATACAACCGCAGCGCTTGTTGGTTTTGTAGTAGTTGTTGAAAATCGGCTGCGTCTTTGCCCATTCCAAAATCACATCCTCGTTAATGCCGTTTTCTGCGAGAGGATATATCTCTAACTTTTTGGCACTCAACCGCTTGTTAAAACGGCGTTCTTCATCGGCGCAATAGCCTATGTAATGCACTACATAAAAACCGACTTCGTTCAGCCATTTGGATAGTTGCCGCTTTGCATCAAGTTTATAGTGACCGTTACACCATCTTATTTTTCTTGTTGGGAAACCGCATTTATCATACAATTCTTCCCACGTTTTCCTCGGCTTGATTCGCACAAATTGGATGCCAGCTCGCTTGCACTCCGTTTCCATATAGTCGATAACGTTATGTATAAACGGGTAGTCGATTTCGAGTTCAAAGTGAACCACGCCGTCAAGCGGGTATCTGTCCAGATTGTGCAGTATGTAATTGAGCATATACAGGCTATCTTTTCCGCCAGATACGCTTGCCCAGTATGATGGGCGCAATGCAATTGCTTTGTCTGAGTCAGTCATTGTCGGTTACCTCCGTGAGCCAGTAGTCTTTACGGCACTCTCGATAAAAAAACCAACCCTGAACTGGGTAAAACTTCATATTTTGATTTTCTTAGATGTGTGGGAACACCTCATATACACTGACATACAGCATACCGGGTTTATAATCAGCATATTCTACTGGTCGCTTTTGCTCGTACACCTTCACATCGGAATTATCGTTCGCTGTGAGCCAGAGATATTTGACATGCTCAGCATAGCGCGGGTCTTCTATACGATAAACCTGACCTTCTTTGATTTTGAGACGGCGCATATAGGCTTGTACGCGAGAAAACTCAACAAATGCACCGTAGTCACCAATCACGATACGGTTGTATCCGTTCGCAATGATAGTGCCATCGGTGGTTTCGAGCGGAGTTGTATCTCCGGATATATTACACCATTCTGGCAATGCTTTCTGAAACTCGGCTCGCACATCGCAGAAGAATGTACGAGGAATAGGCTTGTATTTGTGTTCACGGGCAAGCTGCTCTTGGTATTCGAGCATCTGAACGCCGATTTCTGAGATTCTATGCTTCATGATTTCACACCTGACTCAGCATCTGTGCGGATGCGATTTCCCGAATGTTGCGATTCTCTTTTTCGGGAGCCGATACAATACGGCAATGAGAGCGCATCAGCGTCAATACACGGTTGCGGAGCTTTTCGTCCTTGATAAGCTGAGCAACCTGCTTGATTTCCGATTCGCGCAGATACATCGTACTGTTGATGAGAACGCCATGTACCTCGCCATCTTCGGAACTTTCCTCAACTTTATCGACATTGTCGTAGGCGTAAATCACATCAACATCAATGGTGACGGACGCTCTCTCAAGAAGTTCAGTCCCTCCTTGAGTTACCAGCCACTTGTGTGTGTAGCTTTCGTCAGAAATGTATGTTTCGCCAATGAGTTCCAGCGGCGGCGACACAAGGTTGTTCGTGGAATAGCGGATATGGTCCTCACTTTCATTGAGGTTGTCCTGCCAAAGTTGCATCGGTTTGAGGCTCTTGTCCTTAAAGTAAACATAGGTGTCCTGAATGAATGTGCAGACGGTCCGCTTAATATAGTCGATTTCCGGCATCTCTTTTACATTGCGGAAAACAAGGCGTGTGGACTCGCCTTCACCGTATTCTTCGTCGTCTGTCACATAACGGACCTTTTCCAGCACAAACTTGGGTTCCAATGCTGTTTTAACGGTTTCAAGAGAAAATACATTCCATTTCATCAGACCGGCCTCCACTTCTTTTCCCACTGGTCGTATTCGGCAACTTCACGCTTTACGGTTTTTCCGTCTTTTTTATATAAGGTGATTCGCTGTGCATAGTTTGCGGCGTGTTTTTGCAGCCGCTGCAACGCTTCTTCTTCTGAGCTTGCTTTTGTAACTCCGCGATAGGAACCACCAGAGCCTAAGATTTCGGGTTCGTACCAACCTGTTTCGTAGTATACAGTCTGTTCTGTTGCTTCATCCAGAACAACTTTCCCCTGCTCACCGTAGTCACCCGTATAGCTGCTTCGGATGATATGAGCGGCACGGTCATTTCCCTGCTGTTCGTAGGCTTCTGCGATAAAATCGACGTATGCCTTGAACTTTTCCTCATCGCCTTCACGGTGCGCCGCGATGAGTTTTCCGATAGTTACAGCGTTAATTTGATTCATAGTCCCTCCTGTTTGCAGCGTACAAGCCATCATCCTTTATATTTATATTATACCACATTTGAGGTTATCAGTCAGTTTATGTGCATAAGAAAAAGACCATCTTTCTATCGTTGGATGGCCTTTTTTTGCGTGTTTTACTTTAACGCAACCCGCACGGGTTGCAACAAGCAGATTTCAATCTAACGCAACCTGTGTAGGTTGCAACAGCAAACTCGCACAAACGAAGCAACAAGTTGTCATACATTTTGTACAATGTTTGTCTGTTTTTTGACCAAACAATATGGTCAGATACTACTTACTGCAATGGAATTATATCCTTTCTTTATAATATTTGGTGCGAAGCGACCAGCAAAACCATATTTATTTGCTGCTTGCATTCACTACCTGATACTCACAAACATCAGTATCATGGCAGCCATTACCATCACTTCACCCGTGATGAGAACGCCATCACACAGATGTCTCATATCTTCGATTTCGCTATAGGTTACAACGCGCTTCCCGTCAAAGTACGGGGAGTATGGGATACAAAACGAAACCAATATTCCCCCGAAACCGATAATGCCGCCTACTAAAACCAATATTATTGTCGCCACAAATAATGATGTATTCACGATTATACCTCAACTTTTCCGTACTGCCATGACTGAGGTGCTCGGCGCACACCCATTTCTCGAAGTTCCGCATCAAACAACTCTACATCAGACACATGCCATCCGTACAAACGGCCAGTGGTTCGCCCATAATCATACAGCTCTTTTTGACTCATACAGCCTTGCTCGCAAAACCTTTTGGTTACTGCCGGAATTTCATCCCCTGTTGCCGTGTATGCTAAATCCTCGAAGCAATGCAGCGTTTCGATTTTGTTACAGACAAAGGTGGCAACGATTTTCCCGCAACCACCTTCCTTTTTTGTTTCGTAACACATGACTGCGAAAGGATACTGCAAATCCCACGGCGCAGATTTCCGGATTTCAAGTGTCTTCTTCCCTGACTTGATTTTATCTAACCATTTTTTCTGTATACTGAGAACAACTATTTTCCCGTTATTGTTTTCTATCGCCGAATGTAAAATTTTGCTTATCATCTATTTTTTCTCCGTTTCATGCTTATATTATACCACCTTTCTGCCGTTTGGTCAATTAAAAAGAGCCCTGCATTTCTGCAAGGCTCAGGTTGAGGAAATCATATGTTAGTATGATTTTCTCTGATAGCATTTAGCTACCCGTCGCTACTCGCAGGTTATCCCTGCGTTTCAATCTAACGCAACCCATAAGGGTTGCAGGGAGGCACGCGGGTTACTGAGTTTCCTCAGTTTCCTTTCTCTCCCACGGTTCGCTGGCGGCCTTGATGCACGCCGCATAGATTGCGCGTGCTTCATCGATGGTCGCACAGGTGTAGGGGAACGGATAGCCGTCGCAGTCACGAACTGCGAGGATGTCCACGGGACCGGAGGGCGACTTTACGTAGTCGCCGACAGAGAAGCCGTCGAAGAACTTCTCGATGGAGATGCAGTGGCCGTTGACGACCGTCTGCTCGATGGTGGCCTGCGGGTCCTCAGGTTCATCCTGAGGTTCGGTCGGGAGGTCGTACTCCTCGTACTCCTCCTCGTAGGTTTCGTGCTTTCGCATTAGTACCTCCTCGTCTTGTATTAACAACGACAAAAATACCGCTACACAAAGATGTATAGCGGTATCCCGATTGTTAATATGGTGATGTCCATAGCTTACGCCATGAACCTTTTACTTATTGTGCTTTTTTATTATATTAACTTTGCAGCAGATGGCAAGAATTTTTTTAAAAAATCTTTTATTTTATTCCTGCTAAAAACTTTGTATCCGCATCGTTGTCCCATGCTGCCTTCTGCGAAATCAAGAAACGTATATCGTTTTCGCTGTACAGCCTGAAATGGTTCACATCCGTACAGATATTGAACCCATACGGACTCCAAATGCCGCCTTGCCGATGGACATGACCATACAGATTCAGCATTCCCGGTTTACAGTCGATTGGTCTGTGTACAAGGTACAGTTTTGCGCCATCTATGGAGATGGTATCATTTTGCTTTACATCGAGAAATCCGTGTCTTATGCAGAAATCTCTGAATTTTTCAAAATTGTTCTCAAAACAATATTGCATGACGCGTTCCTCGTTGTTGCCCATAATGAGGATGACTTTGGCATTGACTTCTTGCACAAGCATTAACCCCGGCAGGAAATCTTTTTCTGTGCCATTGTAGTTGCACATATCACCAAGATGATAAATGACATCGTCCTTTGACGCCTGCTCATTCCAAATCCTGATTTGGTCATCGCAATACTCTTTGATGGTCTTGTAGGGACGCATTTCACGGCGAAGGATTTTATCCCCAGTTTTTGCAAAATGCGTATCGGATGTGAACCAGCGCATCAGCGGCTTTCTCTACCTTTCCCCTTGATTTTCATGCGCTTAATTGCTTCTTTCGCAAGTTCCGAGCGTTCACATTCAGATTCCTCGAATGTGATTTGCGTACAGACCTTACTGCCCTTCATAGCATTTGCAGCATAGGTAAGACCGTTCGTCTTAGAGTCCAGAAGCGGGTTATCTACCTGATTCGGGTCTCCGGTCAGAATGATTTTCGTACCGACACCTGCGCGGCTGATAATGCCGAACGCCTGCAGCGGGGTCATGTTCTGAGCCTCGTCGATAATCATATACCGGTCACGGATACTTCGACCGCGCATATATTCCATCGCCTGCGCTTCAATCTTTCCAGAATCGAAAAGGTACTGCGCATACGAGTTCGGAGCTACAATTTTATCCTCGGCCTCTTCCGTTGCGAACTTGCTCTTCTTGCCGCCCTTGCCCTGCTTTGTGCCATAATCTTCACTGTTCACCGCTGTAAGCTGGTCAAGGTTATCCATGATAGGACGAATGAGCGGATTGATTTTTTGAGCCTCGCTGCCTTTGAGGAATCCAACGGTCTCATCGAACTTTACATTCGGGCGAACGACAAGCATACTCCGGTATTTGGGGTCTTCCCCTACCGTCTGTTCCAGACCGCAAGCAAGGGACAGGAATGTCTTTGCTGTGCCTGCATCGCCCATCAAAATTGTCAGTGCAGAAGATTCAAGCGAATCGAGCAGTGCATGCATTGCCATTTTTTGACCTGCATTTCGAGGCTTTACGCCGTATGGATGCATTGCGTCAAAGTTCAATCTGACCAGATTATTGCCTTTTACCTGATAGATGCCGAGTGTGGATTCATTGGCTCGCTTTACTGTCACAAACTCATTCTCGATGTATTCAGAATCTGCCTTTGCCTCTGATACCGGAATGGTATTCGGGATACCAAACCTGTCAATGTCGTCATTGTAGCAGTATGCTACCGTGCGACCCAGATAGCGGTTCTCGGTATCCACGCTGTCAGAACGGTAAACCTCGGCTCTGAATCCAGCTTCTTCTGCCATGATGCGCACCGCAGTGCTGTTAGAAACGATGATGACGATTCTATTTGAGGGCAGGGCTTGCGCTGCTTCAATCGGGGATTGGCTCCGGCTATTCCCGACGCAGACAACGCCGCCGGATTTAAGAGACACGCCTTCGCGCAGGTTTCCGCGTTCGCGCAGTTCCTCAATAATTCTGAGCGCCTCCTGTGCGTTCTTGCCTGCCTCGTTCGTGGTTTTGCGCATTGCGTCAAGGTCTGTGATTACATTGTATGGAATCCACACGACATGCTCATCGAATGCGAAGATAGCATACGGAGAAGACAAGAGAACGCTCGTGTCGAGCACATAGATTTTCTTCTGAGAATTATTCGTTTTAGCGTCAACCATATCTTGTACGCGAGTCTATGCTCGCAGCTCCTTTCATTTCAAGTATTTTCTTGGATGGTATCGAGGATATCCTTTTTTGTGCCGCGCACCGAGCAGCCGTTATCCTCAAAGACCGCCAACAGTGTCTTTAGAAATTTTTTGTTTTCCTTTTTGGAGATGTCCGGCATCCAGACCGAGTAGTCGTTATCACCGTGCTGGAAGATGATGCCTTTAATTTTGGGGTATTTTTTCATTTAATTCCTCGCCGATGCAATTTCATGCCGAACAATTTCAGCCTCTGTATAGAATTCGTCGCTGTAGTCGTCCTCACTCGTTTCCTGACAGACCTTGTGCTTGTGCGGCGCGGAGCCTTCCTGTTCGATGAAAATGCGCCAGACACCAGAGGAGTAGCAGACAAAAAGCACAGTGCCGTCATCCAGAAAAAGTCTGACACCGGCAACATCGAAGCACTCGATTTCATTCTCGAAGTATCGAGAATTTTCGATACAAACGATATCATCGCTGTGACCGTAAATCTTGACCATTCTGTCTGCTCCTCTACTTGACTACAAAATCCTTTGTGGCATCCTCTGCCTCACTGTACCGGCTCGCATTGCGCTGAGCAGTCTGTGAGAGAGCCTCCCGCTCTTCTTCCAGCGCTACCTGCATTGAGGTCTTTTGTACCTGCTTGGCGCGGGATGTATGAGTATTCTTATGCTCTGCATATTCCGCAATGATTCTATCCATCACCGCCCAGCGTTCCTTGTCTGGAAGTGCATTCAGGTTAATGTTATCTTTGCGCAGTTGTTGAATTGCGTAATCCAAATACTCGAACTCTTCCTCGGACGGGATGGCTTCGACATAATCCAGCATCGTGGCTGGAGGACCTTTGTAGGTTGCCAAAGCCTCTTTGTGCATTTTTTCAGCAACCTCTGACCCGTACCATGTGTCCGGCTCATAGCCGTGGTTCCGGTATACCTCTGCTACCCAGAGCGGAAATGCCTCATTATATGTCATGACAGTTTTGACACCATCAATACCGGAAATATTTCGGTACCGCCTTTCCATTCTCAAAATCCATAATCATAGCGGCAAACTCTTCGAAATCCAAAGGCACGAACTCTGCTGTTACATCCAGTGTGGCGTCGCATTCTACCGCAATCTCTCTGATTGTGGTCAAGAAATCGGTAAATACGGAGACCTGCTCCTTTTTGACTGTCATACTGGAGAAAATATGAAGAGTGGTTTCGTCTATGTCGGCAAAGTCTCCATCCTCAATGCCTGACATATCTCTTACGGAATCCAGTGCCTTCTCAATTCTCGTACGCTGGTCAGCCGAAAACTCGTCATCGACCTCCAAGTCCAACTCAAAGTTATAGCAGAACCATGCAGGGATATCGGCCACTTTTTTCTCCGATACATAATCGGGAGAATCGGTAAGAACGCCGTTTTCGAAATGAAGCATAGAAATACTGGACTCACAGTCGTAGTATTCCAAACCATGGTAAGTCACAGCATCACTTGCGTTGCCCTGTAACACATCGCTCCAGTAATTAACTCCATAGAATGTATCGTTACTGAAATAGTGAATCATTTCATACGACAGTACGACCGTCACATCTACATCGTTCAGAATCATGTTCACGGAATCAACTGTCTTATGGTCTTTCTGCCAGTCTTCATCCAGACCGCGAAGACCTTTTCCGCCTGTTTTATCAACGAGATACAGAATCATCTCCCCGTTGATGCTGATTGCCAAGTCGTGCAGTGCCATAGATTCGATGCTGGCAGAATCTAAAAATTGATGCAGATACTTTACGAGTTCCATTCTGATTTCATCAGCATTTTTGTCCCCGTGTCTGATTTCGATTTTTTCGATAGCAACAAGTTCTGTACTCATGAATAGGTCCTTACCTTTCTGTGGCTATTTTGTTTTCGTGCTTTTTATGCTATTTATATTATACCACATTTGCCGTTTTCAATCAATTACGATTACGCGCAGAATTGTTTCTCGTTTTTTCTCAATTCGCCCCTTTTTTGCTATCAGTTGGCAGCCATCTGATAAATAGCTACATGCACATTCTGCCAGCATCCGTTGCAGGTATACAGCAACGCTTTCCCTGCACCCAGCGTATTCATGACATCGTTGCCTGCGTTGTCTACGATACATGTTCCGGTATTGTGTCCCTTAAAGTATTCCGTACAAATGTATTTCGTGCCGTCGATATAGGCAATCGTGCTTCCCGGTACGGAGTATTGGATATTTGTATAATTCCCTTGGTTCCAGTGGTCTGCTACGGTAATGCCCTGACCTGTTTCCCATATTGCGGCTGAATCAGCTGCATCAGTAATCTCTTGTGTGCAGCCATATATGAGTCCTGTGTTGATATTCAGTTCAGGTATGACTATACGCCCCGGCATAGGACCTTCTGCTTTCATGTTTTGCTGAACAATTACCTTGCAAGCCGCACTGACATCGCCTGCCGTGACTGTGATTGTTGCGCTTCCCCTTGCAACAGCCGTGAGTGTTCCGTTCTCGTCAATCGTTGCTACTTCCGGATTCTCTGATTGGAACGAAATACCGTCAATGAATGCGTCTTCCGGAACGATAGAATACAGTATTTGTTCTGTATCTCCGTCTTTTGTTCTGATTGTTGCGTTTTTGATTTCTATCTTTTCGATTTGCGGCTGTACGATTACGGTTGTTTTTGCTGCTATGTCTGTTCCTTTTATTTTCGCTGTGACTACTGTTTCTCCTTTTTCAAGCCCCTTAATTTTTCCTGTCACATCAACCACAGCAACTGTTGTGTCATCAGATATGTATTGAATGTCTGTATATGTAGCGTTTGCTGGTTCAATGCTCGGATTGAGCTGTTCCGTCATCCCCGGCGTTAAGTGAACCGTGTCTGGTATAATCAGTTCTTTAGGAGAGATAACTACACTGATTGCTTTTGTGGCAACAAGCTTTTCGTTCTTGTCCGCATACGTGATACGTGCTGTTCCTACTCCCACCGCATGGATAATACCTTCTTCGTCCACTGTTAAGACCATATCGTCATCAGACGAATAGTGCATACCGAGGCGTTCCAGTTCTTTTTCCAACCGTTTTTCGCTTGGTGCCCTCTGCGCATAAGAGAATTCCGGTATAATCGTATAAGTGTCCGAACATTCGATGGTATCCGGCACGTCAAGCTGCACGCCTGTGATTTTTGTGGCAGCAATATCCATCAGCACCATGGCTGCTATCGCGATGATGATTACGGCAAGCACTAAACATGCTGTCATTCGTTTTCTTTGCTTTTCCATAAATATCTCCTGCATTGCATTATTTTTCCAGTTTTCGTAATACTACTGTACCTACTTTGCAGCAGAAGACAATATATCTGGTCGAGTTGAGTTTTAGTTTTTCTGCGGATTTTGCCGGTTTGCGCCCCTAAAAAGATATTCCAACGGTTTATGGTATGGGCACAAAAAACAGCAGCCGCTCCATTCTGGAGTAGCTGCTGAAAAGTCTTCAGGCTGAATTAGCTGATTTTTGCGGCTCGCTTTGCAACAGACATGATGAGCCATTTCTGCTTCTCTTCGGCCAATTCTTGTGCAACGCATTCTCTTCTTTTGCGGATACCGTAGTACCCCTTGCCTTTTTCGTTGCCGTCATAGAAAATCAATATCCCTATATTTTTCGGAATCAAATCCTTGACCTTTGGGTACATGGCAGCGGGAATTGCATAATAATTGCAATGTCCGACATGATTATGCCCATGGTTTGAGTGAAAGTCGGATACAGATACTTTGATTTCCACGCAGATAATCAGTGTATCTATCGTGTAGTTATGAATTGTCTTGTAGTATTTGCACATTCGTTCCGAACAGGTCTTACTTGCCTCTCCAAATGTCGTACAGAAGTCTGGACGCAGCTCATTGTATATCGCGCCTTTTTCTTTGAGCTTACAGATACCGTATTTTTCTTCTTGTACGAAACACTCCTGCACTCGAACAAAATCAACGATTCCAGCTTTAACACTTCCGCAGGCAACGGGAACCTCTATCGCCTCAATGCCATCACGGAATGAGTCCGCCCTGAATCCGCCGTAGTTCGTCGGATGCCAGTAATGCAACGCTTTTTCAATTTCTTTTGTCAGTGCTGTTTTGCTCAATGCTTTTCACCGTATTTTTCGTACATTTTCGTCATTACTTCGATTGTCGTCATTGCGCAGAATCTGTGCTTGATTGCCTGTGCAACTGTATCGTATTTATCATCCACGAACAGGACTTTATTCGATGGAACACCGTAAGCACTCGCAATGATTTGCATGGTTTTCATCTTGCGTTCCGGTGAGCTGGTTCCTACCAAATCGGTAATCTTTCCGGGATAGTATTTATCCAACCATTGCTTTTGGAACTTGGGTATAATACTGTCAGCAGTCAAGGTGATGCAGAACTTGGGAATTTTATCTGTCTCCTCTTCAACAAATTCCCGCATAAGCTGATTTGGTTTCCCGATGGTATCGAATACTTTGTATCCACTTCCCTGTTCTTTTGCTTCCGCTTGCAGCAGAGAGGCTGCGATAATATCATCATCGCCAAATCTCTGGTCGGCACAGCTTATAAACAGCGTATCCTCAAAGCCAAAGAAAATGAGACGAATATGGTTAGGAATCAATTTCTCTGGCTTTTCTTGATTTTGTTCTTGTATGTCTTGTATGGATTTTGCTTTTGGTGTGAAGACTTCGTACGAGATAATTTCAGAGTCAATTTTGAAGACATCGCTATATGCGTCGTCATCATCATCTTCGCAACGAGTGAGCTCGTACCATGCTTTTCCAATTGCCTCGTGCGTAATTTTCCACACACCGCCTTGTGCGTAGCAAATAGAGATGATGGTACCATCTACAAAAAAGAATCGGATTGCTTTGTCGTAGCAGTCGATTTCGTCCTCTTTGTATTGTGAATTTTCAATTTCAACAAGGTCGTCGCTATAGCCATAAATTGTCACGCACTTTTTCTGAGACACTCTTTATTCCTCCTATTGCTATTGCATTTATCGATTGCCTTCTGTACCTTCTCCAAGTCCTCTTGCAGTGGTTCCTGATTCGCAAAAGCGCACATCTGGATAATGCAGTATTTTCCGTGCTCGATACCGATTTCTATCGTATTGCGTGTTCCGTCCGACTTTCTTTGTGACCAAATAGAACACTCGTCTTTATTTACTTTGCTTATGTATGTAGCGACACAGTTGTGTTGGAAATTTCCTTCTATGACCATTTGCCTTGTCGTTGTTAATCTTACGCAGTCTTTCGGCAGTTTCAGATTTTTGAATTTAGAGTCTTTTTTGATTTTCATTTTCTCGGTTGTTGCATATGTGCCAACCGGGATTATATTATCATGCCATTCTCTGATTTTCTTAGCGGACGTGAATGAGATAGGAATGAGTTGTCGTTTATTATTGCTCATTGTGATAGCATCCTCAATGCTGTTTTGAATATATGGGTTTTTTATCTTCTCATTTTCCGGAAGAGCATCATAAATATATTGCGCAAGAGGTTTTACCAAATCGTTTTTAGCTCGTCCAATGAAAATATATTCTGGGTTAAATCCGAATAATTTTTGTAATTCTTCTGGTTTTACTATGCGGGATACTCGTGCCAAGAAAATGCCATATCCAATAGGCTCCTTATTGTTCCGCTTAAATGCTTTGTCTTCTCCGTAATATTTTGCAATGAGTTCTTTTCTGGAATGCGACTCATTGATTACAGAAAGAGGTATAGCACTGTATGCAGACTGCTCGGTGTAATCCTTTGCCAAGTCTTTCCAAAGTGGATTCGTCTCGCCAAAGAAAAGCATGATGAAGTATACGACACTTTCGAATAGCCCACTATACGTGTGAACGGAGAATAAGTCTTTCATTGTGCAAGGCCAGTGCTTCGTTCCTTTCGCAATGAAATTCATAGGAAGTGGCTTGAACTCTTTTGGCTTGATATGTGGTGTAGAATGACCATATAAAATGCCTTCTTTGCTGAAAGAAAAGCCCCTTATACGTTTTTCACTTTTTATAAATGTATCCAGTTTATACTCGATTCCATACTCGTATGCGATTTTATCTGCAATGAAAAAACCAATGTAGAGAGACTGTGCGTTTTGGCTGTAATTGATAATTACATGGTCTATTATGCAGCTTATCATTACACTTCTTGACTCTGTTTTGCTAAGCAGTTGTTTTACCTCTTCTTCGCAGTTCCAAACATCCTTATTCAAAGACCGGGTAATCTGAAGGGTAACGTCGCTCTCGAAAATCTTGTCGTTTTTATCTTTGGCTAATTGGATGAGATGCTCTTTTAAATACCTAAACATCTCTAACGCTGCATTCTGTTCCGTATTCACACCGATTTACTCCTTGATATAATCTTCGCACACACGCAGCGGAAACGACGCATACTTACTATCACCCGTAACTTCGACAAGGAACTCGCGGAGCTGTGTCTGCAACTTTTCTTCGGTCATGGCTGCCAATGCCTCATTGTGTTTCTTTGGCGGCCAAAGCACATCGCAGAAAATCATTGCATTGCCATCGTAATCATGTGTACTAAAAAAGCTGTTTAGAGGGTATCCATAGCATTTTTCGAAGATGTAATGCAACGCATCTGAGTAAATTTGCGATGATTCATCTGCGCAGCATCCTGCGTCATTAACTTCTCGATGAAATGACCATGCGTCCTGCGTTATTACCATCCACTTCTTATATAAAGGCCATGTCTCGTAGCCTTCCAGCTCGTCATCACGGATATCACGCTGCTTTAATTCTAACGCTTCATCTTTTGTTGGTGTGTGCTTTGCGATGAAGTTTTCATTGTAATGAACTTCATCCACATTGCCAAGGCAAATACCCTTGCCAATACGATTTACATGATACCAGCCCATAAGTAACTCCTTAAACTGTATATGCATCACAATGCTGCTTTTTCCAGTACAGGTCATCAATGATATCAGAAAGGTACTGGTCTTGTTTTAAAACGAAAAACGATGCCGGATTATGATTTACGATGAAACCAAGTCCCGTTCGTTCATCATAAATATCTTTCATGTGGTTCAGCCACTTTGAAAAATTTTTGATATGGGAATTATCTCGAAGTATAAACCTGCCGAACCATTGCTGCTTAATGATTTGTCTTTCCTTTGCTCGCTCTTTGGATTTTTGTTCATTCCATACGATATTGTCAGGTTCGACAATTACATAGGGAATTTTCTGCCTATCCATTTCGTCTATGACGGATTCCGTTTGGCAAACGAAGATGAAATCATATTTTCCTGATTTTGTCTCTTCCATGAAGCTATTTATGTATTCCTTTTCCCATCCGGCAGTTTTCTCATAAGTAGAGCTATCACTATCCCGCATCGAATAGCCATATTGGTTTTGGTGATTTGTGAGCCATGTTTTTCCACAGCCCGCAAATACGCTTACGACCATTGTTCGTCTCATTGCGTTACTTCCTTTACAAAAATGGCACCCACTAAATTTTATGTGTGCTGTTTTTTTGCGTTTTTGAAACGAGATGCAGTTTTGTGGTTGAAAAACTGTATCTCATTTATCTTTCTGTCTGTACTTTCTGGGTTTTTCGAAATGAGTCACACCTGAACTTCTCCGTTGAGGATTCGCTCGTATTCTTTGCAGCACTTGTAGCTTGCGATTGCAAGGTTGCGTCTATCTCTTTCGCGTTCCTCTTCCGGATACCAGTTTTTATCGTAGTTGTCGCCGAGAATTTCCTTTACAACATCATCGAAATTCTTATATGTTCTGGGAGCGCTATCGTTTTCCAGTTCTTTCTTTGCTTCGTCGAGACTGTTTTTGATTCTCTCGGCGGCTTTTTTCATTTTTTCGGGTTCAACACCGAAAAATACCATCTCCCACAGTACACGGGCCAGACAAAATTCAAGCCCGTACCACGCGATGCTAAGTTCTGCCAGTTTCCAGCTCAGGATATCCTTCCACTCGCAAAACTCGATGGCATATTTGGTCGGAACGTCAACCGCTTTCGCTGCGTCGAATATGGTATCAGTATCCATAAATGTGAGCATTTCGTCCCCAATTTCCTGAGGCTGCTCGCTCTTTGAGAGTCTTTCTTTCCATTCGGCAATATCGTCGGCCTCTACGCAGAATGTATCCTCTCCGTTTTCCTCGTAAGTCTTGCAGACAATAAGAAGATTTTGTTTTTCGGCCTTTTCAGGTTGTGTCTGCTTTATCCTCTCCATCGCAGCATGCACTTCCGCGCTTACACACTCGATGGTAAATTTACTGTATTCATCATCGGGAATTTTGTAGTATTCGAGGATGAGTTTATCCACATCGCAGTGAAGGAAGGCATCTTTTATGTTTGCGAACTGTCTCATTGATATCTCCCCTGTCAATTCGTACTCATTTCATATGACAAAAGTGCATCGTTGAAATACTTGTATCCAAGGTTTCCGATTTTGTCTCCGTCATCCGGCAGAGCGTCAATCATACGCCGAATTGACTTGCCGTCTTTCAGAGACTTCATCGCGTTGTAAACACTCCAATACATATTGGTATATACGAGTGATGCCTTCTTGCTGTCATCGATATATTTGTCCGGCATACAGTCTTTTGCAATCTGGGTGATTAGACCATCCCATCCGAATAGGCCGAACTGTCCGTGCTCATCTGTCATTTCATAATGCGCTTGCTTTAAAAACTTAGAGTAGTCCTCGCCTTCAAGTTCTGCAAATGTTGTATCGGCGAATTTGTTTCTGCCGTAATACACAGAAAGTGTTAGGTACGCAAGTGTTGCACACGCAACCGCCAGCTGCTCCGCCTTTTCGTCTTGAATCTCAACCACTTTCGGGTTTGGGTCATCCAGACCCTTTTCACCGTACAAATCGACCCACCTATAGTGGTCCTTCTCTGTGCGAACTGAATCGCGAATAAACTGTCTAAAGCCTTCTACCACCGAAAAATAAGGGGTTTGCATTAGCATGCTATTCTTGGTCATATTTTGCCTCCCGTTTTGTTTATTATACCTCATTTTATTGTTTTGGTCAATCATAAAAACACATAGGTGCTTTGCTTTTTCCTTTTTCGAATGTTGCATCGATGTGTATTCTTGGCTGCCGGATTTTTTCCAAAACGAAACTTTTAATTCGATTTTTCCAAAACGAAACCTTTAGCATTACCTGTTTACTATTGACAAGCTGGCAAAAAAATAGGGATACCGTCATCATGGCGGCATCCCTGCTTTTTATTTATCTAATAGTTCGCGGTCGATTGTTTGGAAAGTAGCTCTATGGATATACAGAGCGTGGTCATCAATCATGATTTTGGTCGTCTTAGGCAGGTCTTCGCATACTTCCCAGTATACTTCTTTCCCGCTGTACGCGCAGATGGGGTCGCCCAGTTGGCTTTGAATTACAACAACGACCGGTTTACCGTATGCGTTCCGGAACTTGTTTACAATGTTTGCGATGAGCGGATTTTCTCCCAAGCTGCCATCTGTTGTGCTATGGATGTCTTGCATTTGAAAATCAACATCCGGAGTGAGTCCTTCTTCCGCAAAGATTACCGTTGAACCGCAGTTATTTACCTGTTTTCCGTCAACCGTAATCGTGACGACGGACGAAAGTGTCTTGACATAGCCCCAGCCATCATCGCTGTTATACGTATATTCTCGTACAATGTTCGGTGTCATGTCAATTTTATCACCTGTCAGCGTCATGAATTTCTCACCATCATTGGAGTAAAACTCACAAGTGTAGGTGTGTCCCGTGATGCTGCTATCCATATCATGGATGCCGCTTTCCACTTCTGCGCACGAGCAAAGACTCAGAGCGAGGGCCAACGCGACTGCCAGCGCGAGAAAACGATTGTACAATTTCTTCATTTTTTATTCCTTTTCGATTTCGATGATTTTATTTGTGCTTTTATTTTTAGGATAACCTAAGTATATTTACTTTGCAGCAAATTGCAAACGCTGGGGCTGCTAAAGTTGATTGTTTCGTGAATTTATGGTATAATATAAGTAAGGTGGGAATCGTGCGAATTGGCAACATCTATTATTTTATCGGCTGCTTCGTACTAAACAATATGATGAAAGGTCGTGCTTCCGTTGCAGTAAGTAGTATCTGACTATTGTGTATGGTCAAAGAATGAGCAGATATTGTACAAGATGAACGATAAAACATTGTGTCTATCGTACAATTCTGTTGTTGCAATCATTGTGATTGCGTAGATTGAAACGGTGTAATAGACGTGCAGATTGCGTCCCAACAGAGATTGCAACCATTATGGTTGCGTTAGATTGAAATCTGTCCCAATGTGTTTGCACAAAAAAATACCGTCATCCTATAAAGAGGTGGCGGTATAGTGTATAACTACATGTTGGATAGGTGCATAAAAGATTGCAACCCATTGCGGTTACGTTATATTGAAAAAAGCCCCAAGAAGCTGCTACCCGATAATGGGTAACGACCTCTTGGGGCTTGTTTTTTTGTTGTTGCGGTTTAGTCCAGTTATACCACGATTCGCACACTTAGTCAATCACGAATTTTAAGTTCATAGCGAAAACTATTAGTTGTTTTCTCTGCTTATAGACATTTTTTGCATTTTGGTTTTGTAAAATGAAATTGGAACAAAAAAATCAATTTTTTTGATAAAATCCGTTGTATTTCTGAAATTTTAAGTGTATACTACTAAATAGAAGAGGTGAGAATATGCTGATTGAATTTAGTGTGAAAAACTACCGCTCCTTCCGTGATGAAGCAGTCCTTTCTATGGAGGCAAACGGCTCCGGTACACTGAAAAGTGTGCTTATTCCATTTGGTGGGATTCAAATTTTGCCCGGCGTTGCCATTTACGGAAAGAATGGCGGCGGCAAGAGCAATGTTATTCGTGCTTTTTGGCTTGCCGTTCAGTTCATTAAGAATGCGCAAAAGACCCAGCACGAGAATGCAGCAATTCCCGTTGTTCCGTTTGCACTGAATGATTATTCCGCATCGGAGCCGACCGAGTTTTCTTTCGTATACACCTTAGACGACATCAAATATTGGTATAGCTTTGCTGCCACGAAAGAAAAGGTGTATTCTGAGTCCTTGTATTATGCGCCCAAAAAGCAGAAGGCACTTGTCTTTGCCAGAGAAGGACAGACTTTTACCTTTACAACTGAAAAGTCACGCAGAAATCTGATTAGTAAGGTTGTAGCAGACAATCAGTTGTTTTTCTCTGTTGCCTGCACTATGAACGATGAGGTTTGTGCCAAGGCTATGTCGTGGTTCCGTCAAATGGTCTATTTTTCAAGAGACTATTCGGATATTCCCCGTCAGTTACTCGAATACTCCAATGACTCCAATATGCTGAAAGCAATTTCCGATTACGCAAAGGCTGCTGACGTTGGTATCGAAGATATGAAATTCGAAATCAACAGTAAGGAAATCAACGAAGAGGCGGATTTGCCGGAGAATATCCCGGATGAAGTCAAAGCAGCACTCGTGCAGTTCATGCATTTGCTTTCTGAGACTTCTAACAACTCAGAAACCCACTTGAAGATGGGGCAGGTTACAGCAACCTCTATCCATCAAGGTGAGGAACGCAGCGGAAGACCTTGCACTTATTCGATGGAACTCTCCGATGAATCCGACGGCACCAGAAAACTGATGGCACTCGCCCCTGCGATTGAGTCTGTTTTGTCCAAGGGCGGGTTGCTGTTGGTGGATGAAATTGAAAAAGAACTCCACCCTGCCCTTGTTGATTTCATTGTGTCCAAGTTCCAGAGCAAAAGAACAAACCTCAATGGTGCGCAGATTATATTTACGACGCACAGCACTGAATTGTTGAGCATGGAACTGCTTCGTAAAGACCAACTCTACTTTGTTGATAAGAACAAAGATGATGGGGTTTCGGAATTGTACAGCATCAGTGACTTCTCAACACGAACGACAGAGAACATTCGCAAAGGATACCTTCTCGGTAAATATGGAGCAACTCCCAATGTAGAAATTGAGGAGGTAGAATAATGCCTCGCAAATTCAAAAAGTCGAAGGTCAGCATTTGTGTATTTTGTGAAGGAGAAAGCGAGCAGGCGTATACAGACTTTCTCAAAAGCAAGTTTTGTGATGTTGCCGTGTTCAAACGGCCATCTTCCCCCGGTTTGTTTGATGATGCGGACAATCGTTTCAAAAAAGACCCCGGATACCGTAATTACGTTGATGCCATCGACGAAATTTGGTTCTTCTTTGATGTCGAAGAAAAGGATATCGGCAATTGGACTAACCGCTTGGATATCATCAAGCGTCTGCGGAAGCTGAGGAAAGACCCGAAGATTCGAGTCCGTTTGCTAATGACAACAGGCTGCATCGAGTATTGGTTGATGCTACACTACAGACAGCTCGCGCCTCCTTTGCTGACGGTCCCGGATAAAGAGAGAATGTTGGCTCAGGTCGTTCGCGTAGAACCGACCTACAGGAAGGGCAACTACGATGCTACCGCGCGTATTGCCCAGAACTATCCGACAGCGGTGAAGAATGCTACAATTGTGCTGCAGAATCTCTTACAAGAAGGAATGCCCGGTTTAGAGGACACGGACGAGCGAAATCGCTGGTTGTGTACGAAATGCAAGACATTTTCGACTGTGCAAGAGGCCATTATTTTTCTTGAGAGCCTACAAAGCTAAAATTGTATTAAACTCTCCATAAAGTGAGGTGTGATTTCGCGTGCTGTTCCAATTCGATATGGGGACCCGCGAAGCACGCCCGGAGTGGTGCATATCGAAATGTGAGCCTAGTATTAGTGGAGACTTCATCAAGACCGCACAGGCGGTTCTTACAGATGAGTTGAGTTGAATCGTGAACATGCAACTGAAGAAAATTCTGCAATGATTAAAGGGAGTCGTGAAATGCGACTCCCTTTTCTTTTTATGGGTATTTATTATTTTTGGTTGGATTCCTTACCTTTTCGGCCAAGGTAGTCTCACATAGTTCGACTTAAATAAGATTTGTTGATGGCAACTAACAGCTCTTCGATTTTCTGCATATTGGGTTTTGCAGGAAGAACGGACTCTTTTACAGCCTTTTGGAATCGTGCTTCAAAGGAATCAACCATATCAAAAAATGCAGGTTCGTATGTTCCGTCTTCACGCATGTACTTACCATTACGAATGGCTAATAGTTCTTCGTGTTCTTTGCCTCTACGAGTGATGATTTTTCCCTGCTCCAAAATGTCAAATGCAGTATAGTACAATCTTACAATGTGCATTGCATGTTTGTTGATATGGACTGCATCTTTCAATGCTTTTGGATTCTGTGGCTTTTCATACTGTTCAATAGTCGTGCAAAGTCCCTTAAGCATGGATTTGAGCGAGGTCACAGGATAATTGCTCATGTTTCCGGAAATCAAAAGAGGATGCTTGCCATCTTCATCTTCATCCTCGCTGATGCTGAGACTGAAATCATCAAATTTATTTTGTGCGGCAAGAACACGCTCTAAACTTCGTTTTTCAAATTTGTTCTTGAGCCATTCCGGAGAGTTGCCGTTGCGAAGCAATCCCATTTGAAGGCGGCGAAGCTGGTCGTTTGCAAATCCGCCATAACTACAGGCAACACGCTTGGAAAGGAACAGCTCTTTGTTATCAAGAAGCATTTTACCTTCCGGTGTCATGTTCACGTATAGCTCTGGGTCATTCCCAAGTAGTTCAATGATATTTGGATTACACTGGACAAGCATACTTACGAACTTACCAATCGCAAAGATGACGGTATCCGTTTTATTGTCGATGACTTGTTCAAAATGATTGAATCCTAAGATGTCAGGAGAACCAGCAGCGCCACGAATATCGATATCGGAACCTTCTACGTTTGTTCCATACGCATGGCTTCCGCTTAGAGTGAGAAAAAGAATGTTCTTACCAAGATGCTTATTTGTACGCAAGAAATCATATTCTTGTCTCTGAATGATTGCGTTTAATTCAGTGTTTTTCAAAATATCACTTCCAATCTGCGTTTTATGATAACGAAATGCATTCGGACTCAATGCGGTGCCACTTATCTGTGCTTGCATCGTACTCCAGCACATCTTTGGCAACCATTTCCCCATTCTCGATGTACTCTAAAATGTGTCGAACTCGCATTGGCGGATTGTCGTTTTTCGCATGCCACAACGCGATATCTTTGTTGTCGATGACGAATGCAGGTTTATAGCTGACAAAGGGGCTGCCGAGAGGCTGTGTTTGCCGACTTGCCTCGTAATATGATTTCACATAGCCGTCACGGGAAGTATTGCGAATAGCGCGAGCACCTTCTTTGTCGCCATGCTCGTCAAAGGTTTGTGCAATTTCGTCCACACACCGACAAAAGTGTGTAGTGTCTTGACTATATTTTGCGAATATCAGTTTTCTGATTAACCGCACTTCGTCTTGTTGAGTCACAGTTCTCTCCTCTTACTTCTCAGTTGAAACCAAAAAGATTTTTTTGGAGAATGTCCCCTTCTCCGATGCCTTCTGACTTCTAACCTGTTCAATTTCCCGCTTGGAAACAGCGCAAGTCTTGCCCATAGCGTACATGACCTCCATCACATCCGCCATCTCCTCAGCGCAGTCCAGAACGCTCCGCTCCTTGGCTGTATAGGCTTCCAGCAACTCCTTGACCTCTTCTTGCAACTTTTCGGCCAAAGCAGTCTCGTATTCTTTGTCGGTCAGCTTGCGAGTCACGCAAGTTTCTCCGTTTTTCTCAATAATAGCCGGGATATTATCCCGAACCAATTTCTGGTACATCATAGATTTACGCTCCTTCCAGTTTACAACGCCGCAGCGGTATGCGCAGTTCACGACAGGTGTTTTCGATTTCTCGTTCGTTTTCGGCTCCATCAAACATTACACATCCTTTTTGCTGCTGTTTGGCGAGGTATGTGAACAAATCATCATTTGCAACAGGTATGAAAGAGTATCCGCGTTCGCTGGCGTACATAGCCGCCAAAGCTGCTATTTTCCGGCCGGATTCTGCTGCAATGACGACCTTTTCACGTTTTGCCAGCATTCTGTCGAGGTACTCTGACATTTGCATGCGGGACTTCATCATCGATAATGGAGTTCCCGCAACTCCGCAAAAGAACCAGTCTTTTTCGCAGAGCTTCTCTTCGCATTCTTTACACTGAAGGTATACGACATTTCCGTTCGTGTAGGGACAATAATTTCCCATGCTCAAACCTTCTTGAAGTATTTCTCAACATACTCATCTGGCAATGTAATGCGCATCTTATCCGGTCCGGTGAATTCCTTGAAGCTCTGCTCGCCACCGCACCAGACCAGACGCCAGATGGTCCCATGTTCGACGCGATATGGAATTTTCTTGCCATCTGGGCCAATAGCATCAAGCCATACATCGAACGGCTTGACGCATTTGTAGTTGGTATTGTACATGACAACTCCTTATTTTTTTGGCAGCACCCAAATCTCAACATTCACATTCCAAGCGTTGGCGGCTTCCTCGATAAGGTCCAGCACCGTTACCCAGTTACCGCCTGCCAAACCACAGCCGAGACCGTAAGGAATGCGGAAGGTGGCGTTAGGATGTACTTTCATTTCCCCAAAAATAGCCGCTGCCAGCGCCGCGTAGTTCGTCTGGCGCTTATCTCTGCCATAGTTCAGTTGCCCGAACAGGTTGGCGACATACAGCTGTGGAGCAACCTGAACTGTCTGGGAATCACCGAGTCTGTCGGTTCCGCAGATTTTCTTATATTCATCGAATACGACAGGCCACTTGTCGCGAATCTGCTTAGCAAGACCTGCGCCCATCACGCCGCAGCAATTTACTTGATGGCATATGACTGTGTCCTCATTCCGTGTCGGGGTTGTCAGAATATCACCTTTAACATGCTTGATGCTCATACAAACTCCTTGATGTTCAAAATATCAAATTTTTCTGACGCGAATCCAAGCAACTCGTTATAAATGCGAGCCGAAACTTCCAAAAACTCAGTGTCGCGGATTTCTTTGTTGCGCAGGAAACGGTTATCTTTTTGCATCTGTGCCGCAGTGCATTCCACGATAGCCCAGATGGAACTGTTAATGACAATCGGCGGAACAGGCCCATCTTCCCAACATTCAATCACATGCTCACTGACCGCGTACTGTGCATCATACACCTCATCGCTCAGCCTTGTGCTATAAAACTTCGCGTTTCTCTCAATCATGATGGGGTTCATGATGTTTCTTGCAGTCAGAATATCTTTACCTTCCACACTTACTATCTCAGGCCCAAAGAAACCTTTTGTCTTGTTGCTGAGAAGGATGAGCTGCATAGCCAGTGCTGTGGCACACTTGGAAAACTTTTTTGCGGTTTCATCCGGTATATTGACAGGAATATACTCAGCTGCTGGACCTTGCAGGTAGTATTTCTGCACATCCTTGTCATTGTGCAAGCCCTCAAATAAAATCGATGGTAATGCGTCCAAAACAGCTTTATTTGCATTTTCTTTGACGGTTCTGAGAACCATAATATTGGTCAGCATACTCTGTTCTCCTTGCTTTTTATCGCCGTGAGTTTTTCAAAAAATATTATCGTTGACTCGATTTATTTCTCAATCCCTATGCTTATATTATACCACAAAAATGCGTTTTTTGCAATCATTATTGGCGAATGGTACTAATTGCCACGGGTTTTCAGCAAAGAAAAAAGCCGCCCACCCGGAGGTGAACGGCAAAAGAATACGCCTTAGTCTTCGATGTCGAAAGTGTAGCTTTCAGGTTTCATGGCGATAATACCGCCGCGAGACTGGCACTTTGCACCGCCAAGATAAATATCAAGGGTCATGCTGATGTCCTCGTCATCGAGCCACTCAGGACGCATATATGTTGCAAGGTCATGCAGTGCGCCGACAGCATGCACAATCAGGTCCTCGTTGTTAATCGTGTTACCGATGACCTCATCGTCTTCCTCAACGGGAATGCTGATGGAAGCTGCCAGACAATCGGGTGCGTCATCGTCCTGAGGGCGGAATGCGGTGGCTTCGAATTTCAGAATAGTGGTACTCATAAGGATGCTCCTTTATGTATTGCTATTTCGTTTCTTGCGGTACAGAACGGTTCCGTTCCGATATTTATATTATACCACAATTATCGTTTATAATCAACGCATAAAAGGAATGTTTTTACTATGCTTTCGATTCTGCGTACTTTTTTGTTTTGAGGAGTAGACTTACTCTCTCCTGTTTCGATTTCGTTGAGCTGTTTCAGTTAAGCTTTCTGTCTGACTCTTGTTTCTAAGCCTTCCATGTCGAGCCGTTTATACCCAATAATATAATAGTTCCCGTCGTCATCGCTCTCAATACGGGAATGTACCCAGTAGGGTGTACTGCCATTATCTGTCAACAAAAACTCAATGCCAGAGCCAGAGGTATATTCGCAGAAATCATCCTCGTATCTGCCGCTGGTGTTCAGGTGCAGCCGACTTGTACCGGCAATCGGACGGTGCAGGTAGTTTAAGCTATCAACTGCCTTTAAGAGTAGCTTCGATGCGTTCATGAGCTCATTCCAGCGCTGGATATCATCCGGGTCATTTCTGTCGCAGTCGATATTTTCAAGGGTCTGATTATCACAGTAGCCGGATTGTACCAACAGTCGCTTGACCTCGCCAAGAGCATCATTCATCCGTTCCTGATATTCCCTGATATTCATAGAAAATCCTCCTGTATTTGGGCTAACGCAATGTATTTCCATGTTTGCTTTGCCCTTCGTTTCTAAAACAGTCATTTTCCGCTGTCCGCCACTACTACCTGTTCCGCACCTTTTGCTGCCGAGGCACTGGTGAAATATCGGAGCGGGATATTCTTACTGCGGACAATATCAATGATTTTATAGAATGCCTTGTGCGACATATAGTTCGTCTGCAGCCATACCATCTCAGCACCTTTGATTTGTTCACTACTCGGAACGCCTTCGATGAACTTGACATCCGGCAACATCGGCTTGATAGCTTTCAGCCATGTCGGATGCCCGCCGAATACGATATGCTTCTTCTGGGTATGGTACGGGAACACAGTATTCGGCTTCTGGCTGGACTTCTCCTCCCCTGCATCGTTGGTCAGAGCAAAAATCAGTTCGCGCAGGTCGTTGAGTTCCTGCTTTTCTACGCTTCTCTTATTTGCCTGTTTCTCTAAGAGGGTATTTTTATCTGCCAAAGCCTTCTCTGTCTTGTACAGTTCCTCTTTTTGCTGCTCGTTTTCCTTCCGGAGCCTTTCGAGTTCCTTCTCATACTTCTTGCATTGTGCTGCGAGAGACTCGGAATCATCCTTGAAATCCACCCGTACTTCGAGGTTAGAGAGCACAGAAATATACGCTCCATAGATAGCTTTGTCCTCATCTGTCGTTACGCCGCAGTCATAGAGGGATTCCGCGAACGCATCAATATTTCTCGTATTGCGGGGTACTATCGCGCCGTTTGTGAAGGTATAGATAGCTTTCGATGGGGTGTATCTGAGGTTATCTTCTCGCTTCGTATCGGGAGGCAGACGCAGGGTCATATCGTTCCATGCAATCGGCACCATCTGGCTATCCTTCGTATGAAGCTCGTTGTAGATATCAATGCGCGGGAGAATGTCAATGATATCCGCTGTGATGGCTCCGTTCTTGTCGCTCAACGCCTTCACGCTCCCACCGCTCCACGGCAGCTGGGCGGAAGAGAAGGACAGAATGACGCTGGTCGGATAATACAGCCACGCGAGGTCATCACCTTGGTCGAGAAGATAATAGAAGGCAAAGCACATCTCATACGGGTCCGGCACTGAATACCGCGCCGCATACCTCGCTATGAGTTTCGGATATCGTTTTGCCCAGCTTTCTTCCGTCCAATAGGATTTTATAATACTGTCATTCTGGAAATCAGATATCTCGTCAAAGAGTGCATCGCGTTCATCCTGAATCGCCTCCATCTCATCGATGATTTCGTTGCTGCGGTTTTTGAGGTCGAATACCTCCGCCGCGACCTGCATCTTATCGTCAATAAGCGGGACACCTTCTATTCTTTGCTGAATACTCTTTCCGGTAAAGGCAGCTTTTGCTTTTTCTGATAGTTTGACGCTTTCCTCAGAAATGGCCTTGAGTTCTTCTGTTTTCTTTCTGAGTTCTTCGGTGTACTTTATCTCTTTCTTTATCCACTTGTTTCGGCATGTGAAATACCGGCTCACCGCAGCTTTTGACATAAACGCGAACGTGTTTACGGCATTATCGACCATGTCTTCCGGTAGCAAAGCCAGAATTCCCTCAAACACCCTTCTGGATGGCACATCCTGATGCTGTTTACCAGCAATCGTATATCCGTCCGTGACAAATACCCTTGCCGGGTCTTTCGGGGATTTTACGAGTCCCGTGCAGTCCTCGTTCCGGTGCAGGATGGTGTATACCATGCTCCGCAGCACTGCTTCGCTGTAGCACGGCGAAACGCATTTCGGCAGGCGCACGGAATCCAGTTTATCTTTGTCTTTCGGAAGGAGTGCCAGCGCCTCATCCATCTTCTGGTTCGCCCGAATCGCATCGAGAATCCAGATAGCCGCCGCCAAAGAATAGCAGAACATCTCTTCTCCGACATTGTACGGTGGGTCCATCAGAATATTTATTGCAATCCAGTCGTCATCGAAGTTGAAGCTTGGGTTGCCCTTGATGCAGTCCTCTGCGATACGCTTCGCTACGGCTCGGTTCTTTTCCATAGCATCGATGCGCCGCTCCACGCTGCGTTTATCGAGGTCGAAGGACGCTGCTACATTCTCTTTCTCCGCCGCGTTGATGTCCGCAAGACCTTTTAGTGCTCCACCAAATGCATTCCTGCATTTTTCGCGGAATGACGCCGGGCGATTATGATTCCTCTTCGCTTTCGATTTCATGGCAGCTCCTTCGCGTTGCTTTCTTCTGTCTCTTATTATACCATATCCTACCTTGGATGGACAGATTTCGGCAATAAAAAAGAGACCACCTGTTTTGGTGACCTCTGAGGAAATATGCTTTTTTACTAAGCTAAGCCTGTATCTCACAATCTCCGCACTTGGAAAGCGCAGAAGTTTTAAAAGATTGGCTAAAAAACAAAAAACCGCCTCACATAAACGAAGCGGTTTTTCAGTCATAATCCCCGATAGCATCTTATACCATACCAAGAACTATTATGGGAACTATGATTCGTTAAGTGTATGTCCTTAACGTATTCATATTATATGTCATGCACTACTAAATGTCAATATGATTATTCTGTAGTCCTTTTCTTTTTCCCATGATACCGCGAATTTTGCATACTGACAAGATGCGTTCTTTTGCTTTATGGCTTACACCTGCCGCAGGGCTTGTATCCATCCGCAATCAACTCATCCCGCGTTCCAGTATACTCTTGCTTATTCTTGTCCTTCATCTCGTCCACGCTGCTGCAGGAGGGATAATGAAAGCGCTTGGTGTTGGTATTCAGGATATATGTCGATACTTCTGTCGCCGGTTCACTGCTTTGCTCAGGGAGGGGGCTGCCGCCGCTGGGTTTTCCCGTTCTGACTGTGCATTATCCACCTGACTGCCATCCGCTCTTGTAACTTTATGTATCTTATTGTATTTTTTTGTTGCTTCTCCTATTGAAATTCTATCTGCAACGATATATAATAGTAACACAGGATTACAAAATGTATCAAAATGTTACATTCGAAAGGAGCCGTCATATGTTTTCTATCAAATTGAACTCCCCTGTTCTGCTTCGCAAGCAGTTGCCGGTGATTGCCAAGGCATTGCGCGTCGATGAGAAGGTTCTCGAAGACTTTATGACTGTCTCGGCCTTTTACGGCGTTAAGGATGGCAAAGGTACGATTGTCCCGATAAAGAAAACGGATACCATTGTCTATATTGATTACAAGGCATATGATAGTTGCTACTTTGTCGTCGATGCTATCCTGCAATACGCCAAAGACATCGATACATCTGTTACTCTCCCTGTCATCACTGAAATCGAACTCGGTACAGATGTTTTTAAAAAATTCTCTCCTGTCCAACTCAGCGACATTATGTTTTTGACCAGAAGACTCAAAGACGGCAATGAACGCGTTACAAAGCTTGCTGAATTGAACGCTCCCGATATACTTCTTGCTAATGAGCGTGCGCTATTATGCAAGAATGTGGAATCCCTCGAGGATAATGGACACACACCAAAACCCGACAGGAACATTGACGGACATGTGTGCGCCTCCTTACATGATATCGGGTATTCGATTCTTGACGGCTGGCTGAACAAGAATGATTCAGCTTTCGAGAGTGACGGCAAAAACAATTCCGGGTATGACCCTGATAAATTGGCGGCGCTCGTCAAGAAAGCCATCGGTACGCGGACACAGGAGCAGTTCTCCCAGACATCGCATCTCGGCCGCGTATATGTGAACCGTCTTGCGAACGGCAAAACACAGTCTCAACCTACTGAGGTTACCTTGAAGAAAATCGCCAAGGCAACGGATGCCGTGACGGAAAACGAGCTTCGTCAGGCATGCGGTTATGAGCCGCTTCCGGGTGAAGATGTCGTGGAGTCAAAGAAACGCATCGAAACCGTGGACGACTGCACATGGATTCGCGAGAACGTCAATTATTTTCTTGAATTCCTGAAAGCGCAGATTCCGATGGCATTGCCGTTGTATAATCTCGTCATCCTCGAGAATCAGTACATGAGCATCCACAAGGACGGCTATGACCTCTTCGGTATTCATCGCTGCTCAGCTCCTGTCGAATATTCAGAGGACGGCGCTGTTGCGAATGTTTTCTACCCTGTCACCTTTGAGTGGACCAATTACCGGCGCAGCATTCACCTAACTGCGGCTGTCGGGCTTTTGGGTCACTACAGCAAAAATGATGACTTGTATATCACAGACTACGTTACCGATGTCGATACTTTGTACAAGTATGCACCTGCTTTGCGCAAGCCCATCGATAAGTTGAGTGAGAACTTCAAATCGAGTGGTGTGGACATTAAAGACTTCCCTGTCTTTTACTATACCATTAACCTGAAGACGGCATTTACGGCAAAGCATGTCCTTGAAAAGATGGAGAAATTCCTCAACAGCCTCGTAAAAGTTCGCGTGGACGCTCTCGGGTTCTATGCGGACAACCTGAGCGATGAGACCTTCATCAAGTTCCTTAAAAATCATAAAAAGGTCATGACGAACGAGTACGCCGACAGCGAAATCAAGGATTTCTACGAGAATGTCGTTGTCCGCCATGGCGACATTGAGGATTTCTTTGCGGAGAACTCGGACTATAACAGTAAAGCTGCCATTGTCGCCTATGTCATCCAAAATGAGGCTTCGGACGATACCCCCCGCCGTCTGGTAGATGGGTTTACTTTTGATGATGACGATAAGAAAGAAAGACCCTGTGTTGCCGCCTCGAAGCGGGAAATCGAAACATGGCAGAAAGAGCATCCCGGTAATGGATTTGACCTGAAAGTATTCTCCGATACCCTGAAAAAGTATGCTGATGAGTTAGGCTTAGCGTTCGGTGACATATACTACTATCTGGATGTTGAGAATGACAAGGCTGACGAGATGGGCGTTCGTGTCTGATGTCTAACTGATACCTATACCCTCTGGCTATTACAAAAAACAATGCTGCTCCCCATTATCTGGGCGGCAGCATTTTTGTTTTCTGTTCTAAATTTTGCTCGCTCATAATCTTTCCTTTCTCGCAATAGTTGTTTTCAGCGGCAATACCGCTTGTCTGTATACTTCATGGTACGCAATTCGCACGAATGGGCAACCATTTTTGCGAAATCAAAAGGCAGGCTCAGAAAAGGGCCTGCCTTTCGTATTAGAGGTTGAAGATTCCCAGCCAGCGCCGGAACTTGATGCCGAACAATTCCTGTGCCTGTTCGTAGTTCATGACAAGCTGGTTACCACCAGAAATCTCTGCTTCGAGGGAGTTCGGCAGCTCGTCTGCAATGTATTTCAGTTCATACCAAGGCCCATCCTGCGGATAGGAATAAATGAGCCGGTTCTTCTTTTTGTCCACACGGAACTTGTTTGGGTCTGCCTGCCATGCCAGTTCGATTTTCTCAATCGCAGCACGACCGATACTTTTATCTCCCATATAATCATCATAGCTAAGGATATGCGCATATACCGGCAAATCGATTTTGCAAGCTCTGAAAATATCCGCAATCACGCTGGATGAAGCATAAAAGATATCCGGGAAGTATTCCTTGCCATTCGCATTCTCACGCATTTCAATCGTCATTTCATCGATGCAAACAAGCATTCGTCGGACATACTCCCCGTAGAACGCTGTAGTCAGCTCCGACATACTCTCATTCACCCGTTTCGAATTCTTAGCACCGCGCTCATTGTCGATTTTAGCACCGATTCGACAGATGATAGCGCGTTTCGAGAGGTCTTTCGTCAGAGAGGTGATTTTATTCGATGTGATAGATACAGCAGGATAGTTCACGAGCCTGTCTGAGATACCCCATTCATCGTTCTTGATTACCCGTTCTGAATGGTTCTGGAACTGGGTCTTGGCGAGGTCGTCGATGTTCAGCGGCAGTCCCTCACATACTCGTTTGAGGCCGTCGATTCTTGTGGCTGTAAAATCCTCCGTTGTGTTCATCTTGACGGTCTCGCCGCACATGAGTTTGACAAGGAATTTGATAAAGGTCGTCTTGCCGCCGTTTGAGTCGCCGTATATAACGCCATACATCGGGAACAGTTTGGTGTCGTAATTGTTCCTCGAGGCAAAATACCGCAGATACGCCATGAACGGGGTAGCCAGATACCAGGTCATATACTTGAAGTAGTCCTTCTTGGCCTGTTCGACATCGCCGTAAAAGTAGTCCATGCCTGAAAAGAATTTCTGGATGCTCTTGATGTTCTTTGCCACCTCGCTGAGATTCGGATTGAGGTCAATGTTTTCTCCGTTAAAGGCCATAGTCCCGGCATCATAGTCGATATGCAGCTTCGGGAACTCTTTAACGGTTTCGGCTGCCACGCGCCGAGTCTCGGAATATCGTTTTGCGAAGACACGCATTGGTTCAGGTGCTACCACGACGCGGTTTGCCTTAACCGGCATCTTCGGCATGATTGGCTTAACGAGTTCCTGCATTTTCTTCACATCGGCAACAATCTCGTACTCTATCTCGTCCTCAGGCTGTGCCTGTTCAAGGAAAATGTATTTCTGCTTTTCGATTGACTGAAAAACAGGGACTTCCTCGATGTTTTCTTTGAGATAATCCTCTTTGTCCATTGTGTTCACGACTGCCTTATACGAGACATTATCGGAACAGGTTTCTTTGAAAGTGTCGAATAGGATTTTGTAATGTGCAAATGCCGCCTCGTCATCGAAGCAGACAATATTTTCTCGCTGGATGCCATAAAACGCTGATGCTGACATATTTGCGCTGCCGGTAATGACTCTGACATGCTTATTGTCGGCACTCTCTAAAATAAAGATTTTTTCGTGTGATTTTGTATCCCGCGACACATACAGCTGCAAGGACCCGTCATTGAGCCGGTTCGCGAAGTTCCCTGCCGACTTGGATTTTGCAAGCCTTTGTACGCTGTCAATTTGTACCGACATAATGGCAGCAATGTCGTTAGCGATGATTTTCTCGCAACCGAACACGACTTCTGCGTACGAGAACTTGTTAATGACCTTATTTACGAACTCAATGCCGGAAGAAAAAGTGATAGCATAGAGTCTGTCAAAGCCATCAAACAAATCCTCCCAATTTGTTTCGACAGTATCTGTATACAACGCCTTTACGACCTTCAAGGTCTGTGTGGAGATACTTGCCCTTGCTTTTGCTGGTTTACTTGTTTTGGGATGAGAAGGCTCACCTGTCTGTTCTGCGTCGTTTTTTGCATTCTCACTGATTTCTTGGTTTTCTTTTGGCTTTTCTTCACTGTACTCAGGACTTTCTAAAACCATCATGTCCATAAGAGATATCTGATTATCTAAGTTGCTTGCGTTTTTTCTTGCCATTGTTTTATTTATCCTTCCCTGTTGTTTTTTTGTGCGGTTTAGTGGCTCTTCTTATAATATCAAAGTGCTGGAACGCATATCACAGAATATCAAAGTGCTGGCAAAATTGAGCTTATATGCCTTAGAACCTTCGTCCACCGTATAGTCCAACGACCGTGCCAAGCGCTTCTTCTTTTGACCGACAATTATAGCTGATGACTCTGCTGCCGCATAGCAGCATTTGTCCGCTGAGGGTATATGTTTTGCCGTCAGACGCAATCAGTATGTTGCTGCAGTTGGTCATCGTCACGCCGGAATTTGTACAAATTACCATTGGCTCACCTTCTTTGCCTGCTTTACTTGCTTTGTACTGTTACCCTTGAGTCCGCCGTACTTTGCCAAGACCAGACACAGAGCATCTTGGATAGTCTGTGCATGCCCGTATACATGTCCATTTCCGCCGATAATTTTGGACTCCTGCAGCCAGTACGAGGTATCATCAGAAGCAAATATCGTGTTGCCATTGAGAACCAGCGTTACGCCGGAGGCTGTTTCGATTTTTGTGATGCTCATGTTTTTATGCCTCGCTGTTGATTTTCAAAAACATTATCTTCTTTTCGTTTTTATTGTATCTACATTGCAGCAAATGTCTACAAAAAAACCGGTCTCTATGTAAAAAATATTTCGCAAAGCTGTTGATTTTCTTGATTCGTTTTCATAATTTGCTATGTCGTCCGGCGTATAAGCCATTGCCGTAGGCTTTTTTCGCAGCTTCTTCGAGCTTCTCAGGAAATTTCTGCTTTTCCCTCTCGTTTTCTCGGAAGGCTTCCGCAAACGCTTTATATAGGTCGTAGGTTTCTTTTACAAGATTGAACGGTGCGGTTCTGTAATATTCTGTTATGAACCACTTCTTACCGTCGATGCTGGTCAGATAAAATCTGGTATTTGGAATTGGAATGCTTCCTATCATGTCAATCACCATCCTCCACGGTCAAGGCGAACCCACTCTGTTCTTGTGCTTTTGAAAGACACAGTATGACTAAGCGCTTCGTAGTATAGTTTGCTCTCCTGCTCTTCCCTTAACGCTTGCTTTTCCTCCAGTTCCCTGACTGTGGCGATGAGCTTGTCTTCTTTGCCTTCCGCTTCGCCTCTGGCAAAAGCTGTTTTTTCAGCTTCGTCAATACGCTGGTATCTGCTCTTCCGTTCCTTTTCAATGTAGAGCAAGCCATTGGCTACTGCGTCAAGAAACTCCTGCATCTCGGATTCCGGGATGGATTCTTGGCTTTCTTTGCTTTTGGATATACAGCAATAACTGTTATCGTCGTAATGGATGAAATAGGGAGAGTTCGGAACCTGTTGTACTCGCATAGCGATATCCTACCTTCCGTTCTGAAAGACGATTCGCCGGGAGTGTTTCCCGTTGCCCGCTGCTCGCCGCGTGGAGGCTGTCTTTTTTGAGCAGCTGCGCGGATAAAACCGCGCTTTGAAATCACATCTCTGCATTGAACAGGTTGCGGAGCTTATAGGTAATATCCTCGCTGTTTCCAACAATGGATGCGGCTTCGTTGATGGAAGCGAGCTCCGAAAGACTATCCGCTGCATAGTTGTAGCTGATGGTATAGATGGGAATGTTCATGCCTGCAATGATATCCTTTGTTTCAGAGAACTTGTAACCGGTATTGCTGTCACCATCCGTCAAGACAAAGATGATGGGTGTGCAATTCCCGCCGAGTTCCTGAGATTTTTTATAGATACGGTCCATTGCAACGCAAAGACCGCTATACATAGCTGTATTGCCGTTCGCGTCGAGGGAATTTACAGCACCCTTGTACAGAGTTTTTTGAGTCAGAGAGAACTGGTCAATAGGCAGGTATTCTCTGACATCAGAATCGAAGCCAATGATGCCGATATAGTTGTCGTCATTGATATACTGGATGGTGTTAATCATGGCCGTTTTCAGTGCATTGATAGGTTCTCCGCGCATTGACCCGGAAGTATCGACAACGAACTCCGCCACGATAGGAATACCGGAATCCTTTTCTTCCTTCCAGACACTCTGAGCCTGTGCGATGGTATTGCCGCCATATACCTTGCCGGTATATGCATAGTCGTCAAGACCATTGAACCCGTCCTTCGTCGCTTCTGCCTGATTCTGGGCACAGAGGGAAACGAACGCAGCAATAACTTCCTTCTTTTCGGCCGAGATATTCCCAATGGAATACAGTGGGTTATCATGTCGTACACCGAACGGGATAAATTCATAATTGCGCTGTAAGGTAGGGTCATTCTGATAAGACTGATATTCCATTACAAGACCATCTACAACGCCCTTGTCAGCAGATTGGACCATCTGTTGTGTAGTAAAGGATACAAGCGGAACATTTGTTTGAAATTTCTGGAAATTCTCCACTGCTGCCGTATCGACGATATTATCGTTTCCGCCGCTTGCCAATGCGGAAAGCAGGAAATTAAGACCGGTGGCACTGGTATAAGGGTTTGAATATCCCATCATCATTTTCCCATCGATGGTTGCATTCAGAACAGTGTTCACAGACGCTTTGCCATAGTCTGCTCGCAGCATATCCCCTGTTTTCTTGGATACGAGAATGCCTGCCACATTACCAACCAAACGGTCTGTTTCTACGGTAAGCTCTACACCTTCGTTCTTTACAAGCTCCCCGAAAAGCGTATTAGAAGGCGTATAGCATTCAGGCTGATATTTTCCTGTTGAAATATACTCAGCGGCTGTACCGGAAGGAACGGAACGTAGTGAAACACTCATAGTCTTACCGTCCGATGTCGTATTGCGCTGTGCATTGAATTTTTTTGCCATGCTGGTCAGGAACGAATCAGAACCTGTTTCTGCCGCTTTCTCACCGGAAGAGAAAATCTCAATATTCACATCACCGTTTCCTGTAATTACGAACGGATAGGAGGAATCAATATCAGGAAGTTCATCTTTAGCATCCAGAAACTCAGATACATCGAGCTGCTGCGGATTCACGGATACTTCCTGCACGCCAATGCGTTTTGTCTTGCTGTTCAAATCCGCATATGCCTGTTCCGAAGTCATTGTATTTGTACTGACGCTTGCATCACGCAGTACCGTCTGCGAAAAAACGCCAACCACGACGCCAACGATAGCGATGGTGGCAATTACCGGAAATACACCTTTCTTTGCCATTGTTATTTACCTCCGTTCAGTGTATCGAACTGATGCATTACTTCCTTGCTGACTTTTTCATTGACCGCTTTTGATACCGCTCAAACACAGCGGTGCCGAACCGGAACCGACATAGCCGTCAACGATGCTGCTTGCATCGATATAAGAGATGTACGATTCGTCAGCATCCGGGAAAACATAGATAGAAGTTACAGAAGTTTCCTGCGACGTTTCTTTACCATCGAACTGGTCATAGCATTCTGCTGCAAGCGTATAGCCATCACAATCCCAGACCAGCCAATAACTCTTAGCTTCTCCTACATCCTCATAAGTGGCAGCTTTCAGTTCGTCAAAAGAATTGAATACCATACCATCAAAGGAGGTCGTCTTCCAGTACAAGCCTGACGGGTTGCCGAAATGTTCATAGAGAGCCTCGAACTTTTCCTGCGCGGTGCTATCGTATGCCGGAAACCAGTCGAAATCGTAGATGTTGATACGGCTGTAGTACAACCCCTTATCGAACGCATCGCCAAATGTCATGTTCTCTTCTTTGGCAATATCTTCGTTCAGCATCATTGCATACGAGCCATCCATAGCGTATGAGCCGATTTGATAGTAATTGCCTTCTTCTCCCGTAACACAATAGTCTTGAATATTGCGGTCTATCTCCTCGGCCGTGTCGTACTCATCGCTTGTTCCTTTGATACTGTACCCTTCATCTTCTCGATTAAGAGCCATGTACCCGTTGATGGGAAGAGCTTTCAACTCCTCCAACGATACATTTACACCGTTGAAGTTAGGTGCTCCGTCCAAAGAAAGGCTCTTTGTCCAGTCGACATCATTGAGGGGGTTCTCCCCGAAAGGAGTACCACTGTTCGGGTCTGTTGTAACTGCAGGAGTCACTGTTCCTTCTGCCCACTCTGGGAGATGGTCGAGCAGCGACCAGTTTTCCCCTGCTTGTGTCGTCTCTGTACTAACAGATGAAGCGGTGCTGCTCTGAGTCTGTGTCGTAGGTGTCTGTTCTGAAGCGTTGTTCTGCTGGTGTGCAGCGCATCCAGTCAGAAGCATGGTTGCTGCAGCGACAGCAGCAATAGCACGAATTTGTTTTTTCATAGCTTTCTCCTTTACTTCAATGCATCAAATCGACGCATTACTTCTTTACTGATTTCTTCGTCTTGTTTAATGTCATTAGCCGTTTTGCTGATAACAGAATCCAACTTTGACATTGCGAGCACAACATCCGTATCCCACGGGTTTTGCGCTGAACGCTGATTCAGTGCATAGGCGAGCGAGTCGAGTCTTAAAATCAACCGTTCGTTATCATGTATTACTTTATTGATGGTATCTATAATCCCGCTATAGATTTCCTTCTTTTTTTGGGCTGTTTCCTTATCTCCGAACGAAATTGTGCCTTTGCAAAATGCTTTGTACTCATTTTCGTCGAACATGGACGCAGAACGAATCGCATCATCCAAACGGTCATAAAAAATTTTCTCCGCTGACGCGAGTAATATCAGACATTTTGCCTGCTCACCGGAAGTCTTGCTGTCCTGTGTCATGCTGTATGCTGTAGCCATTTTCTGTCCGAACCGTCTGATTTGATACCGCATCTGGTCTGCCTGTTCCGAGAATATGGCTTTCGTTCCGACTACAGCATTGATTTGTGTCAGGTATTTCTCTTCTTTAGATTCTGCCTGCGTGTCTGTTTTACTTTGCTCTTTTTCTCTTTTCTTCTCGGTTTGTTTATAGATGATATGCGCACACAAAAGGAGGAAAAGGACAGGAACACCGTATTGCGCGAGCAGCACAAAAAACAAAGATGTTCCGTGCATATACTCTACGGCGTAATAGGTATGGATGTATGCCTCGACCATGTATACGATGGCTGCCGCAATAATAAGTAAGCTGATACTGAACATTTTGTGTTACCTCTCGAATTATAGGTAAACCTCACCGCTTGGAAGAAGGACTCCGCAGATATTCTCAAGCGGGATGAAATCGAGCGCATCCTGTATAGAGAAGAACGGTTCGGCGCTCGGATTGAGCCAGAGTTCTCCGTCACGCAGATACAAGCCATTCTGTTTGAATGTATTGATGTATGTCAGAGAGAACACATCACAATGGGCAACGACCGGCTTTTCATCCTTTGCTTGACGCTTGATAAGCAATTTGACATCCTTGTAATCCTTGATGAGTTCAAACAGCTTTTTGAGGCGGAGATACTTTTCGTCAGATTCGATGCTATCTGCGAGAATCCGTTCTATGACTTTTTCGTAAACAACAGTTTCCTTCATGCTCCTGTCATCGACGACATCGTAATAGTCGTTTTTGTATTTACGCATCTGCAGCAGCGATTCGAGCCAATTATCTTTGTCCGCAAGCCAAAAAGCGTACGCGGCTTCATCGCAAAGATTGGCGTTTATGATAAAACGCTCAACCATATTCATTTTCTCTCCCGTCACGAAACTATGCGCAGCGGAAATTGTTGCATCTTTTATCTCCTGCTCTGGCCGTTGCACAAAAAACAAAGCGATGCTTGCTTCTGTGGGAATATACTTGTTGCGAATATACTCCTCTATCTTGTCCTTCATCATCTCTTTTAGATTCTCAGGCATATCACCTGCCTCGAATCCAAACAATCTGAGCTGTTCAACATCTTCCTTCTTGGCATCAAACAAATAAAATGTCTTATTGTCTACAATGTAACCCATAAAATTGAGCTCATCGTGGAAAAGGCTGATGTTTTCTTCTTCCTGCCCATCCTGAACATCGCTCACTGCGCTGTAAAGAAGTTCTACCTTATGTTTTTTCTGAATCATGGGTTTGCGGATGAACTCTGCATAAAACGATACGCCTTCTATCTTGTCGCTCAACATTCCGGCAATATAGCTTTGATTGGAGTCTGCAATGAATGCTGTCAGGACTTCTTTTGTCAAAATTTTCATGCTATTTTCCCCTCTTAGGCTTGCACCAATCCGGTAACTGTAAAAACGAGTAATGATGCAACGAATAAGACCGAACAAGCAAAAACCGCTCGGTAGGTGACGCTGTGGATTTCCTCCAACTGCCGTATCTTATCAGTCAGCTCATCTATCTCGTTTTCTGCTTCGTCAAACTGTCTATGTTCTTCTTCCGTCAAAACGAGTGTTTCATAAGCACCCTTGTTGTTGAACTCATCTTCTGATTCTGGGTTATTTTTTGGTTTTGCCTTGAACCGCTTTACGGCTTTTTTGTGCCAGCGTTTGCTCTTTCTTGCAAGAACGGCTTTCTTGGTATCTCTTTCTTTGATTTTTTCCTGCAACACCTTCTCGGATACTACATAGCAGACAAGTGCTGCGATGCAGACCGCTGTTATTATCAGGACGACACAAAAAATCATCTTCATGACTCACCTCCGCAAATATCCGATTTTTCATCCTCCTCTTTGACGAGGTTGAGCTTCTCAAATGGAATTGTAAGATAGTCATATAGCGTTTCAGCTGTTGGCATATCGTAACGCATCCGACTACCATCCTGAAAGTCATACCAGATACACTTGCGTACATCTTCGTAGAGCCACCACTGAATGATGTCGGCTCTATCGTTCAATTCTTCTTTGAGAATTCGCAGCAGGGCAGTCAGATACAGATTGTTGACATCAAAAACTACGGATGTATCGCAGATTTTATTGAGTGCATCGCCAAACTCATTCATTCTCGTATCCTGTGTCTGAATATCTGCGATAGTCTTACAAAACAGTTCTTTGGAAATCACTCGTATTGTCCTCCATGAAATTTGATTTTTGTTTATGCCAATATTGATTTTCTTGTTAATTCGTGCTAAAATAAATATGATTGAAATAAGAACGGAGAAAGTTACGTCTAGGAGCACAACTCCGCATTGCAGTTTATACAATTTTGATAAACTGCGTTACAGTAAACAGAAAGCCCTGTCCTTTATGGATGGGGCTTTCTTACTTCTTAGTCTACGCGGGTATATCCGTGGTCAGCTAACCACTTATGTACTTCGTTTGTAATGTCAACAGTATCAATGGAATAGCCGTTAACTCCCAGTTTTCCATTGGAAAGATTCATACTGATATTATAAATGAGCTTATGGCCTTTCATTCTGCCGATGGTCGTTGTGCTTCCTGCGGCGAATGTTTTGACTCCGATGCCGAGTTCCGAGTTATTCTCGTAGTCCAGCTCTTTGTAAGTAAAATTGTCTTGTACGAGAATCAGTTTTTTGAAAATCTGATGACTCTGCAAGATGCCATTATGAATGGAAAGACAGTTTTGCCAATCGGCTTCAAAATCAATCCAGTTCCCGAATATGGAAGCTGTCAATGGAGCATTAGGACTCTGATTGATGGCTGCCGCTTCTTGAAGTAGTAACTTCTTGGGCGTCTTGCATTCCGCTACCGGATAGTTAATTTCACCCTTACTTAGCATCTTAGCAAATGCTTTGACGGCAAGCTTGCCAAAGATGATGCAGAAACATCCGCAGAAACCAAAAAATGCGCCAAGCAGATAAAATACAAGTGTTGCCGTATGGATGCTTTCGGGGTCGTATCTCTGCGCTGATGCCTCCGAGATGACAAGGCCAATCGGAATCAGCAGCAAAATAATGCCGAAAATTATAAAGGCGATTCCCATCATTACCCACATCCGGCCCGTACCTGCCGGGGTCGCATATTTCAGTGCTCTTTTCCGTTCTTTCTCAGACGGAATCATCTTATCCTTTTTGGCTGCCATGATTTCCTCCTCCTTTTAATCGTGAAATGCCGAGGTACCCAAGCTCCTGCACCTGCCGCAGCAATATACTCTGCAAAGTTCTTGTCCGGTATCGGCAGCGTGCCATCAATCTTTCGGCCACTATCCAAATATTTCTGAGATGTTTTTTTATTGCGTATCGCTTCCATTTGTTATATTTTCCGCAGATGGTACTCTCAAATACCACACGGCAATTACTTTATCATCGTCATTATCAAAGAACGACCAGTATGTTTGCGCATCTGCATATAGATAATGGCCGAGAACACATATACAGCAGCGTATCTCGTTTGTCTGCAAAAATTCTTTTAGCCGTGGTCGTTCGTTCTTTTTGAAATCTATCCTTTTTGCAATAGGAAGATACTCGCGAGCAAATTGGTTCATATCTCTTAATCTCAAGTACCCGTCATATCTCATTCCTTCCGGTTTGATAATCGTAAAAGGCCATGTATGTATATGGTCATACGCTGTACCTACACATGTGACAGAACATGGCTGTCCGCGATACTTCTTATCTGGTTCTTTGCGAACAATTTCTTTTGCCATCGTTTTACAAAACGCGTTATTCAGCGTTTCTCCTTTTTTGTGTTTACTCGATTCAGGTGTAACGAGGGATAAACATAAACTCCCAATTTCCGCTTTTTGAGTTATATCTTCGCACAACTGTGCCATCACAAATAAAGATGACACCGTTTCTTTTGATAAGTGGTTGTTCTTCACCAACGAACTGCATTGATTCCAGCTCCTCGATGGTGTAGTTCTACCTGAGCAAAGTTTCGGTTTCTTGATTTTCATTGACGCCAACGAAGCGTTTTGCGCCAAGAATAGAGCTTGCCGCGAATTCAAACATTGCATCTGCACCTCCTTTACTGTGTAATAAAACAATAATCTATGTGTTTTCTTCGAAATTCCGGGATTTTATTTTTTCTTGAGATAATTATCCATACTTAATCATTGGCGAGATGTTTTTTGCTTTTTTATTGAGTGCGCAGAACTGTGTAAACAATGCTTGGAGAGATATTGTACTTAGAAGCAATCTCTGTAATTGGAATATCCGGATGTGTCTTCACATCTGCTATGATTTTCTTGTTGCGTTCAATTATCTTCGCACGGCGCAAAGTTAACACTCCAGATACGCGATGACTTACATACTCATCAGAATTACTCAGAATCTTATAAACTCTCGCACGGGTCAGATTATACTTCTTTGTCAACTCGGTAGCCGAAACGCCGTTGCGATATTCATCAATGATTTGCCGGTTCCTATCTGGAAACGGGCTTCTGGACTTTACAGCAGTGCGCTCATATTTTCTGTAATCCAGTTGCCGTAGAATACTGTAACAATGATAACTGCTCAGCTGATACTTTTCAGAAATCGCCTCTACAGACATTCCTGCAACATAATCGTTAAGTATCTGCTCGTTCCGCGCCTTTATGTTTTCGTGGTTCACAAAACTGTCCTCTTTTCTTTATTCTCCATTCATACTCATGTAGTCATCATCATCTGTGGACAATGCGCTCAGATTTATCGTCTCACTTTCCGGAATCAAGGTTGCCCTTACAACATATCTCTGATTCGTTGCCCCAAAATATCCGAACGGATAACAGGTATACATGTAGAGCCTGTCATCTGAGTCTTCGAGATTTACAAGTACAGTGCCGTCACCCGCTACAATCGTTCCCGCATCTGTAGTCACATTCCCGCTTCGGCAGGAATCGACTTCATAGGCGTATCGGCCATATTCTGTCGTTACGGTAAAAATATCTCCGTCACTTGCGTATTGTAACAGTGAAAACACGCTGCTATTGTGTGCTGCAAGAAGATGACATCCAGGGTACCCGATTTGCGAGGTACCCGTATACTCATAAACACCTTGCGCGGTGTTTATCATGGACTGGTCGTCTCCCCAATATAACCTGCTACTGAGTCCAATTTCGTCACAAGTTATAGATGCGTAGCTTTGCCCATAGGTTGGTGTAGATACCTCATTCCACACATATGTTGTTGAATTCAGGATTCTCTGTCTTTCTTCCTGTTGAACTGCCAGTTTTACAGTTTCTTCTTTTTGAACAATCTGATACTTGGCGTTTTCGAGCATTACCTCAACGGGATACCTTGCAATGTCTCTTCTTAGAATCTCCCTTTGGAATTCAAGAACTGTATCTACCGTTTGCGTTTGCGTATCTTTCTGTAATAGCCCTTTTACGCTGACATTATAGCTGCCGATAACTCCGACAACCAGCACAGCCAGCGCAATGACTTTTGTTTTGATAGTTACATGTCCCATTTTATCCCTGTCTCCCCTACCCTGTTTCTATGGGATAAGGTACCCGTTTTATGAGGTACCCGTTCATCGCTCTTGTTTTTTGAATGACTGCTTGATAAAGGATGAATGCATTTTACCGATAAGCTATCTTATTGCTGTTAAAAAACTTACATATCTCGTCCATTAAATGAATGCTTTCGCTTAGACTTGGATAGAACACACTGAATGCGTGCGTCAACTGTTTATTCTTTGGATAATCAATCAATGTACAATATCTTCCGTACTTTTCAGCAGCTTCATAAACATCAACCGTATACGAGTGCAGTATATCGCTTCTACTGGTAACAAACAGCGTCGCCGGAAGTGACTTGATGATTTCTGGATTGGTTGGGTTGATATACGGATAGAATCCGGCTTTTTTATATCCGCGCCCATACAGGTACTTCGGCATAAACAAGCCAATCTTATCTTTTCTGGTTGTGTAGAACATTCCACTAATAAATGCGGCAGCTGTGATTCTTGTCGTCATTGGTCTTACCTTGAATTCTCTCGCCACCTCAGGACTGCCTTGAACAGCGAGAATATACAACGCAAGGTACGCGCCTGCACTATCTGCCGTCAGGTATACGGGAACGCCCCAATCATAATCTCTCTTTGATTTTCTTTTGTCGCTTTGGTTTACTTCATCTTCCGTTACGCCCCATATAGCTCGCAGAACTTCTCTTTCTTCTTCTTGGTGTTTTCTTGCTGTCTCAATTCCGTTAATTACATCCTGCATCTGCTCAAATACAGTCACCTCCGGAACCAGTCTATAATTTACGCTGATTACAAGGTACCCGTTCTGCGCCATCCTGATATTGAATCTTGTATTGAAGTCTTTATCACCCATTACAAGACCTCCGCCATGAATATTGATGATGACGGGAATATCCGGTTTTGCATCTGTTGGATATATCATGTCGAAGGTTTGAAGTTTATCTTCGCCATACTGAATATTTCTTTCAATATTGATTTTCTGAGGCTTTCTGTATCCTCTGTTCTGTTCTTCCACTTGCTTCTCAAAGGCTTCTCTTTGCTTTTTAAACACTGCTTCCATCATACTCATGGCTTCTCTCCATTTTTTTCAATTTGAAAATTCAAAACGGGCGTTCCATCATCGGAGGCATCTCGTCATGGTTATGATGTGAACTCAGCATCTCTGTCGTTTTGATTCCATTTTCCTTCCGGCTTTTCTCCACTGCCTGCGAAATTGCCTCTTTGACTTTTCGATGGTTCTTGACATGCTGAATCAAAAGTTCCGGTGTCCCTACATCAGAAGAACAGATTCGAATCGTGCCCGTTTTATTTAACTTCTCAAAGATGTTTTGCGTCGCAGAAATGTCTCTGATTCTGTAAAGCATGATTTCATCTTCTCTTGTAGTAAATAATCCGGATTCGATGAGAATCTTTGTTGGAGTCAAATAATAGGTGGTGAAGGAAATCGGCAATGCAAAAATTGTATACCGCTTTTTATCCATCCAGACGGACTCTTCTTCTTTGAGGTCAATGTTGAACTCTCCTGCTACGAGATTATTATTCATGGGATTTTCTCCTTTCTCTCTTTACGACACAGAATTAAACAGAGTATTTTCTTTTATCTCTGTTTTCTCTCTGTGTATAGGGCTACGCGATAACAAAAGGGTACCCGGCATTCAGGTACCCGTATTCTATCTATTCCAGATGTCCTTTTTTGGTGAGAGGGTTGATACCATCACAACGAATGCCATTATTGTTGTATTTATGAGGAGTGAGCTTGTTGAGATTAAAGTCGTATGCAGAAACAAGAGATGTGCCAAGCACACGGCTTACTGCCTCGGCCATGACCTTATCGATGATGATTGAGGTACCCTCCGGTAAATTTCTGATATGGATTAGCATATCGAAGTTAAGCGTCAGTAAAATGGCTACGCGTGTAGAGGTACCCGTATGGATAAGTTGAAACATGCCGTTGGCGGCTACGCAATCATAATCAAACTTGGTCGCCCATGTTTTACACATATCAAGCATTTCAGCTTGTGTCATGTAAACAGTTCTGTGCAGATAGTTTCGCCCGCAATCATTATTCGGCACGAATTCGATGGACGAGTAAATGAATTTCAAGTTTTCATAGGAACCCATTTGAGCAGCTATTTTTTGCTTTTGTTTGTTATCGGATTCCGTTTCGCCCCATTTTCTACCGGTAAAGATTTTTGGAAGCATGGACGGCGTGTTTCCAATGATGATGGCTTTTGGCTTTGCGGATAAGAATCCAAAGAAGTTTGGATATTGCTGAACCAACCAACTTGATTCCATAAACCGGATAACAGCTTCTGTGAATGTAAGTTCAATTTGTTTTGTGAACTTCATCAACTTATCGAGAGAATGATAAACAAACCATAAGCCATTTTTATTGATTATCAACCCTGTAACTCTGCTTTGCGTTTGTGTAATTTCTTCACCGAAAGTATTCTCTGCCTTGATTGTTTTTGTGATTTCGTCAGCTCTAAAGAATACAGCCTCATCAACAAACAAGTTGGAGAACTCAATAACAGTGTCTTCGTCTTGTTCCTTTTGTGAGAAAATAGAAAAACTGATATTAGATGTCTGTGACGTTTTGATTCCAGAAGCCACACACATATCAATCGTTTTTTGAACTCGTTCGATACGCTCTTTCTTGCTTGAAGATGTTACTGTGCTTCTGATATTCGCTTGCATAACTGCATCTTTTTGTTTTGAAAGATAATCCATGCCAGCTTTTGTAATCTTGATTCTGGTTGGTCCTTTTGATACCGAGAGCAATTCGATATAACCAGAATCCAGAAGTTCTTTCGTTGCTCTGAATACTGTGTTATAAGCTACATCTTGAAATGCCAGCTTTAATTGCTTTCTTGGAATACTACTCACTGTGTATAGATATTCGAGGATTCTTACCTTGGTCGGCTTTGGCATATTTCAGGCGTTCCCTCCTTTCCATACCTCAACGCAAAGAAAATGCGCTAAGTGCAATAACACCGCATTATTTTGGCGTGTGAAATGTTGATATTTTTGGGTACCCGAATACATATCCATAAAAATCTACATTTTTAGTGTTGATTTTCCTTGGGTTCAGGTACCCATATATCTGTGCCATTCAGGAAGGTCAGACGCCTGTATAAGCGTCACTTCTGTGTGCGGATATTCGCCAACAGATGCTGTATAAACGAACCCCATAGAATAGGCATTATCTGACCTGCCGATAGCCTGCGAAACTGCGTTTGTGATAGCCCCTGCTTCCATATTATTGCTATCACAGACAAGCAATTTGTTCCCGTTTTGAGGGATAACTCTCTTAAAAATCAGGTACAGGAAACCATCCGGAAAGGCCAAATTCGGATGTTCATAGAGAAATAAATCGAGCTTATTGCGTGTCATTACGCCAATACTTTTCTCAATAAATGTGGCTGCTGAATCATTCGAATCTGAATTACTGTATGTTCCAAGCAGAAACGGATATGAAATTTGCAATATACCGTTATTTATTTGCGCTACGGAACATAAAGAATCAGGTACGCTTTGGGATTCCAACCGCATTCTTTCTGTGCGTGGCATATCACTTGAATTGATGATATCTCGAAGTGCATATTGCGCCAAAAGAAGCTCATGGATTGCTTTTTGCGCCTTTATCGTGTTTTTCTGCGGTTCTTCGATATATTTTTGTGCTTCATTGATATGCTTTGCTGCGCTATCGAATTTATCCTGCATACAAAAAGAAGGCGATTCCGCTCCCTTAAACAGGATGCCAGAATCGCCTGGGTTCGACAGGAATTTATTAGTTCCGCTGGACATCTGCCCATGCCTTTTCGATGGTGTTGCGGTCTTCTGGTGCGTACACCTTAATGTCATAGTTATCGTCAACTGTGCAGAACTGCATAATACCACAGTAAGGAACCAGAGACATATCGGCTCCATTTTCAAGAATGCCGATTCTACGTGAATTTTTGAGCAAATCTTCATCAGCGCCGAAGCTGTTCAGGATAGTACCCATCTGATACTCGCTGCCACGCGAAATATTAACGATATAATAAGTAACATCGCCAGCAACGAACGCCAACTGCCACGGAGAAGACGGGCGGCAATAAGTGAATCCGGGGACATGTTCCATGAATTCGAGGAAAACACAGAAAGCGCGTGCGCCGGATTCGATTTTGCTGTCGATTTTGACGAAGCTGTTGGCAAGCAGGTATCCGTCCTTCTGATAACACACAAATTCACGTACAGCCGCATAAATTGTCTGATTTGCCAGCGGCAAAGTCATGGACTCACCAAACATAATAGTGAGATATTTTGCCACCAGTTCAGCCGGAAGAGCCCCGAAATCATGAAGCAATTTCTTAATTACAGTGTTATGAGCAGCAGCCATGATAAAAACCTCCAAATTCTTGTTTTTGAGTGATTTTCTATTTTTGAGTGAACGTTCTTTTTCAGTCTGCGTCAAAAATAGAAATGTTATATTTTATGCGCGTGTTAACGCATAAATCTGTTCGGATTTCGACGTAGACTAAGCTGATTTAAAAATGTCTTCAGTCGACGTCAAAATAAGGTGGTTTTATGAGCTCTGTTAACGAGATTTCCCGTTATCCGCCGCACACCAACGTGGAGGTGCTCATACTGTGCAGCAAACGCAGAATTTTTCGATTCTGCGTCATTGTTTTTAGTGTTTTGACTTTTTGATATCGCCAGAGATAACCTCGGCCTCAAAATCAGAAGCTGTGAAGTCGGCGAACAGTTTACTGCTTCCTGCAATCACGAGTCCAGAACCACGATGGAGTTGCTGGATTTTATTGCATTCATCGTCAGTAAGCTGAACAGCAGTGCGCAGGATTTCGATTTCCGTTTCCGGCAACTGCATGATAATTTTTGTATCTGCATTCGTAATGATTGCTCGGCCATATTCGCCGCCGTTCATCGTGAAGAAGTCGGAAGCGTTCTGTGTCATTACGAAAGCGGCACCATTGTAAGCACGAATGGTTTTGAAGATTTCCTTGATGAAATCGGCACACATTTCGTTGGACGATTTACTGATAAGGTTCCAAGCCTCATCAATGAAGATGGCTTTCTGTTTACTGGAATCTTCTTTGATTTTGCTCCAACAGAAATCCAGAACGATAAAAAGAGCCATGACTTTGTTTTTGCCGTCGCACGCATCGAAGTCGAAAACAATGTAGAGATTGCTAAGGTCAACGTTTGTATGGTTGTTAAACGAAGAAAGCGAACCGCTAATAAGAGGTTTGAAAATATTGCAGACGCGGCGAAGTTCCGGCACATTCTTCATAGTGTTATACAAATCTTCAAGAATGGGCATTTCCTTGTACTCGCTTGTACCAAACTTATAGATGGACATGTTATCTTCGGTAATACCGAAACGCCCATAAGTTTCATATACGCAACCGTCAATAAGCTGTTCTTCTTCCAATGTGAGGTCAGGTGCTTGAAGCTTAATGAATGTAAGAATGGTACGAGATTTCTGTGCAAGCAAAGAAATCTGCGCCGCATTACTGGCGTCATCGTCGCCCAAGGAATCGATGTTGGAAAGGTCAGGTGCGTGAATATCCATGATATTGATGTGATTGGGAGAACCGGGAGACATCGATACGAACTGTCCACCAACTCGATAACAACCGTTACCGTAGTCGCGTTCGCCCTTAACAGGAGCCAGAATGAATGTCTGAATTCGACGCATACGGAAACGAAGTGCAAACAAGTGAGAGGTAAATGTCTTACCGGAACCGGATGTGCCAAGGATAGCACCATTGGAGTTACGATGGATATTTCTATCCATAACATCAATGATAACCAAGGAGTTGTTTGCCGTATTGGTACCAATCATAATACCGTTCGGGTCCTGCATTTCGAAGGATACGAAAGGATAAAAAGACGAAGCACCAGAGGTCAGAACATTTCTCTTAGAATGTTTATAAAGTTGTTTTTCGAGAGAGCATGTAGGCAAGGAAGACATAAAGGCTTCCTGCATTCTGAAATCGCATCTGACAACCTTGTATCCAGAACCCTTTGCGTTCTTTTCAAATTCATGGAAACGCCGTTCAAGTTCTGTCAAGTCATCGGCAGTGATAGTAAAAAGAACACTGGCGTAAAACAAATCTTCGCCAGCAGCCAATCCATCCAGCAGATAAGAACCAGCACCGATGGCGTTCTGGATTTCGTGGAAGTCGGAATCCGTATCATGGCTATCAAGAGATTTTGCTCTTTTCTGTTTGACGTTGAAACCAATTTTGCTGTAAACTTCATCGCGTGTGTGACGGTCTAAGAAAATCTCGACATCAACGCCTTCTCCGCTATTGATGAATTGATTCAACCATCCGGCAGTCACATTCTTTTCGTAACCGGTATCGGAAATATAGGCGAATGTGTAGAACTTATCATCAATGACAGCGTAGTTGTAGTGAGAGAAATCCATCCAGTTAGGAGCGATGGTTTCGGGTGCTGTGATGATAGGCATAGAGCCAAGCCCCTGTTCAACAACCGCTTTTTCGTATTTCAGGAAAACTTCGCGTGCATGAACATCATACGCTACCGTCTCGCTTTCCTTACGGCAAATCATTTGGTAGAGAATGTCGCACACACCTTCATCCGTCTCACAGGTAGGAATGAACTGGTTGCCTGCGTCTTCAAGGTATCCACGGCATCTACTTGCTGCTGCGTTCAAATCGCCAACAACCTTATTGATGTCTGTGCCATCATTCTGCAGGTCTGCTTTGAATTCAAGAACGACAAAGAAGCGGCGAGTAACGCCGTTCTGTGCGGCTCTATAACGAAGAAGGTTTTCGTATTCCTGTTGCATCTGGAAACATGCGGGATTCATTTCGTTCTTTTTAAGGTCTTCGACAGCACGAATCATAGAATCCACATCTGCCTTACGAGCGTAGGAAATGAGCTGCATATTATAAGGTGTTGCCGAAAGCATCTGGCTGAACAGGCTGATAATGTTGTTTTGCGCTTGCGGAGAGAGATACATGAAGTTGAGAGGTTTAACTTCCATAATCTTGCAGAAATGTCCATCGCGGGTTACGATAACACCTTGATAGGTATCGTAAACAGGGAGCATTTCCTGCGTACCCTTGATTTCGCGATACTTGACTTCTTCGAGAGCTTTCTGGCGGTCGATTCTATCCTTTTCCTCGCGAGCAATAGCTTTACGCTGCTTTTTGGAAAGGTACTTATCTACATCGTTCTGTTCCTTTTTATTTTTTCCAAACATTATAAACTGTTTCCTCCCTTCTCATCATCCAGCACGAATTCATTCCCTTGGCTTGCGCCAATGCCATAAAACACATTATGACTATCCAACAAATCAGGGACCTCGCGAACATCAGCTTTTTTGCTATCTGTAACGGTGACTTCTTCTTTCTGTGGAGCCTTTACAGGTTGATGTGTAGGCTTTTCAGTAGCCTGTTCCTGAACAGAACTCGCTTTTACAACAGGGACAATAGCAGGTTCTCTCTTTTCAGGTTTGGTAACTTCCGCCTTACTCTCTGCCTGTTTTTCTTCCTTGATAGGCTCTTCTTTCTTTTTGGCTTCCTTTTTCAAGATGCTATCAATCGCACTCTTTTGCGATTTTTGCTGCTTTTGCTCCTGCACAGCCGGTGCGGCCGTCTGCTGGGTTGCCTGCTGTTTTTCTTTCTTGGAAACCTTATCGAGATTGACAAGTAACGGCTTTTTAGGTTGTTCCTTTTGCTGTACAGAAGGAGCGGCAGCAACCCCAGCTTTATTTTGGGTTGCTTGTTTTTTCTTTGGAGATGTTTTTTTCTTAGCTTCTTTCTCCGCCTGCTTCTTAGCTAAGGCATCCTCTTTGGCTTTTTTCTTTGCGGCCTTTGCTTCTTCTTTTTCTCTTAGTGTGTTTTCTCTGCGAAGCTTCTTTATCTCAGCACGGCGTTGAGCAGCGGCTTGCCGAGCAGAAAGCTTCTTATTGTTCTCTTTGTCCTTCTCAAGCTGCGACAAAGTCTGTTCTTCTTTGGCTTTTTCGGCTTCTTCCTTTTCGCGCTTCGCAATAGCCTCATTATAGATGCGAAGTTCTTCTTCGCGGCGTTTGCGGTCACGCTCTGCTTTTTCAAGAGCCTGTGCTTTAAATCTGGCTTTTGCAATCTTGCGTTCTTTGGGTCCCAATGTGCTGAGATACTCTTTCTGCTTTTTCTTTTCCAGTTTAGCTGCTTTCTTGGCATCCTTTTCTTCCTGCTTGATTTCTGCGGCAGTTTTTAAAGATTCCGGCTTTTCGATAATACCTTCATCTTCAACATACCAGAGAATGGTTTTATCACTGGTCAAGTCATCAGCAATCTCACTCTGTCCTTTTGCACCAGCAAGTACATCATTAAGGTTTTTAATGAAATTGCGGATAGCCTCGGCTTTGGAGTTTGCATTCGGATTGGCAAGATAATCAGCAGTTAATTCAGTTTTGATACGCGGGTTATAGGTGGAAATGTTGAATTTGTTAGAACGGAATTTTTGTGCAAGGAGCAAGGTTTCGCCCCATGAATCACCGTTATATCCGATAATGAAAAGGAAGAATGTGGCGATTCCAAAAAGAAATGTAGGATAGAAAAGCGTTCCCCAGCCTATTCCCGTTGCCCAGTTAATGAGCCAAAAAAGCCCAAGCACAGGAAGCGTAAAAACAACAGCTTCTATAAAATTTCTTTTCCGGAACTTACCGCCGAATATCTTTTCATCGTCAACGAAGTTATCTGGAATGTAATATACCTTTCTTTGTGCCATAATCAGTTGATACCTCCGCATTTTGCAACGATTCGTCTTGCTTCTTTAAGGTATACATCGGCGCATCTGATACATTCGTTTTTTGTATTTACCTTGTCTTCCTGATACTCTACAATGCCACGGAATGTAACTCCAACCTGAGACTGGCTTAAAAATCTCACATTGATGTTTTTGCATTCGTCGTTTACCATGTTGTTTTTGGTAAGCATGGAGAATATTTTTTTTGGCTGTTTACAGTTCATTACAACTGTGCATACAACGCCCATGAAAAACAAATTCTTTTGAAATGAAATCAGATATGTCGCGTTCTCGCTAAATCCGTTATATACCACGCTTCCGTACTTAGTCGTAGGGCTAAATACTTCCTGTTCGTTATGGTTCCCCATATTTAATATATCTCCCTTCTTCCCCTCTGTCGCAGTTGACTATTACACGGATTTGTGGTATAATATAAGTATAGAAACAAAGAGGAGTTTATTGCGATGATGAATGATATGATGAATAATACTGTTAGTTTCGAGGATGTCATGATGGCCGACGAAAGCTGGCGCGAGGAGAGCTGCAGCCATCTGGATGAGGAGGACCGTGCTATTGCTGAGTCCGGTTGTGTTTGCCGTCGCTTTATTTCTAAGGATGAAAGCGTTGATGTTGAAGAAATCTGAGTTTTCAAAGTTCTTTGGATTTAGCCATTACGGTGTGGCGTAATGTTGTCCGTTGCTTGCCGCGTGGAGGCATCCAATTTATAAGCAACAGGTTCCGAAGGACCCCACCATCCTCCGGAACCAAACTAAGTGATTGTGTTAGTGGGCGTTTCGGTTAAATCTTATGGCAGCCGCCGATGACCAGCGCCTGCTCCTTGTTGATGTAGCGAACCAGCATAGAAACCTTATCGCCAATCATCAGCATCTCGTTGGAGATGTTCTGGGTCTTGGGGATAACGCCGCGAATCTTCAGGCCATCGAGAACCACATGGTAGTATTTGTCGGTGACGTTGACGATGGTAGCCAGATAACGGCCGCCAATCATGGATTCGCTGACACCCTCAACCTTGGCAGACATACGCTCCAGCAGAGAATGGCTGACGCGGATGTTGACAGTCTTTGCGCGAGCATCCACTTCCAGTGCTTCGACGGCGACAGGAATACCCATGCCGACCTTGAAACTCTTGGAGGCATCTTCGATATACTCGAATGCAGACAGTGCGCCGGTACCCATGCTCACTTCAACGCCAAAAGCCTCGACGATGACATAGCGGGGGCCGCAGGACAGAACGCTGGCGGTAGTGGTGCTGCCGACCTCGACACGAGTCTGAGGAGTAGCGCGGAAGAAGTAGCGATTCTGCAGCTGAGCCAGAGCATCGGCGCGAGAACCAACGGCAAAAGGAATGCGAGTGCCGAAATCATCGGTGAAGTAACCGACATCGCGGGGGATGAAGGAAATGACAGCGCCGAGCATGCGGTTGGCCTTGCGCTTGTAGCGAATGGTCTTCTCTTCGTTGCTCAGACCATCCATATCCTTCATCAGGCTGTACTTGAAGAAATCTTCGGGGACGAACACGACACGCATGGTATTGCGCTTTGCAACAATCTTGATGCCATCGCCCATGGGCTCGATAGCAACGACCTTTGCATACAGAACGCGATGCTGACGGATAGCACGACGCATTTCGTCCTCATCGGAAGCCTGAACCATATCGGGCATCTGTGCTTCAATCAGGTCGTTGCCGGAATCGACATAACGGCCCAGTTTGGGAAGACGGCGCTCAGGAGCAGCTTCTGCATCTTCCTCGGGAGCATCTTCGTCAACAGCCTCAGTCTTAGCATCACCGTCTTCTTCATTGGAAGCGGTGTCGGCGGCAACGAAATCGGGATTGGCAGCAACCTCTTCGGCGGTATTGGCGAAAGCGGCCTCTTCGTCAACGGGGGTCTCGACAGCAGCCTCAGCCACTTCGGGAGTATTCAGATTCATAGTATCTTCCATGATAAACTTTACCTTTCTGTAAATAGAAATTTATATACATTACCGTGTGGGGACGGTAATAACAAAAGAAAAAGACCTTATCCAAAAACGGATAAGGTCTTGCGCGTTATATAAGGGGATTAGATACCAAACTTGTTTTTCTTCTTGGACTGAGCAGCAGTCCCCTTCCCTGCTGTGTTCGTTTCGGTCTTTACGGTACTGCTCATCATATCGGCAGCAGACGGAATTTCGGTACGCTTCTGTTGTTGACGGAATCTCTCCGTGCTCTGTGTAGAAGCAATTTCCTGATTGCTTGCTGCCACACTCAAGAAATCGGCACCAGTCTTGACTTTGTTGGTACCGGCACTGAATGCGTCTCTGTCTTCTGTCGCTGCATATTTCTTGCGGCTTGGCAGAAGGCTGATGATAGGCATCTGTTCAAGTTCGAGTTCGCCTTTTTCGTTCTTGACGGCAAACTCCTTGAACATCGGGTGCAGGTTATAGCCAAACTTGTTGGCTTTCAGCACTTTTGCGTGCTGTCTGAAAAGCAAAACATTCTCAAAAGGCATTGCCATAACTTCATCGGGGTTGATGACATTACGCTTGCCTTCGCCAAGAGATAAAGAATAGCCCTGATTCATAGGACGATAGCCAAGAACCGTAGGACGATTATCCTTGACGCTCTTGGATACGACTGTCATGACACCGCTCTTATAAGAAATGAAATCAGCAGTCGTTTTATCGTTAACGCCAAGGCACAACAAAGTATCACAGCAACCGATAATGGTCTCGGCGTTCGTCTCACCGTAGGTCTCCTGCAGCTGTGAGTATGTCTGGCAAATCATAAAGATACCGATTTTACGAGAACGAACGGTAGAAATCAGAACTTCAAAGTTCGGAATCATACCAATGTTAACGAACTCGTCCAGAATCATATTTACTGTATTACGGGTTTTGGGACCATAGGTATCTGCTGCGTCGGAAATATCCTTGAACAGGAAGTTGAATAGCAAAGAAGTAATAGGCTTCATGGCTGCACTCTTATCAGACATAACGCAGAACAAGGCCGTCTTCTTTTTAGAAGGATGGTCGCCAATCGAAGCAAGGTCGATATCTTTGTTGCGAAGAATACGGCGCAAATCGCGCATCTGGAACAGCTGCATACGCTGACCAAGTCCTGTGATGAACTGAGGTCTTGCGTTATCAGAGTTCTGCTTGAAGATTGACCATGCAAGCTGTGCGGGATTATCCAGAGGAATGTCCTTGAAACACTCTTCCCATTTCGCAAGGTCGTTGTTCAAAAGCAGACGATAAATTTCATCGATATGAAGCGGTGCGCGGCGGTCTACCCAGTCATCGATGTCTGCGATGTACTTTTCGACCCATGCCGATACATATTCATCACCGGTCAACGAGGCATCGATAGCGCTGTTGCGCTGCCCGTTTTCGAGGTCTTGCTCGGCCTTTCTCTTTGCAAGTTCTCTTACGCAGTAATACTTATCATTCATAATAGTAGATTCATCCTGAATGATAGTAATGAACTGCTGGCAGTCATTGCTGTCGATAGAGAGGTCTTTACAGAGTTCAATAATAGACTTGGTAAACTTTTCTACTTTGGCGCTTTCATTTCGATATGCCTGATAGAAGATGATAGCTTTCAAAAGGTTGGCTTCGCCGCCGTCCCAGAACTCATCGCCTTCACCGGAGTTCTTCATGATAGCATCTGCAAATTCGGCAATACGCAGTTCGTTTGCATTGCCTGTTTTAGGGTCAATGATTTCGGATACGCAATCCCAAGAATCGGAATACAGCAGGTCAACAAGGTCGAACAGCTTTACTTCGTATCCGTTATCCAAAAGGAACTTGCGCATATCATTGTGGATTTCGCCCTTGGGGTCAGTAATTACCATTGAGGCTTGATTCTTAACTGACTGGAATACAGCAGACCGAACAAAGCCGTAGGACTTACCGGAACCGGGGGAACCAAAAATCATGATGTTTCTGTTGCCGGGAGAGTTGTTTGCCAAACAAATGGCTTCCTTGCCTTCTTTATCCAACTGGCCGAGAATAATTCCTTCCACATCTTTGACCGGGCCGATTTCGAAATGCTTGTGGATTTCTTCTGGTTGCATCCAGTCAGCGGAGCCATAAAGAGGATTCGCGGCGACCGCAACACCTCTGTCATCTTCATGCGCTTCCTTCGCAAGGTCTTGGTTTCTGAACTCCATTATAAATAGGAATCCGGAAATGGCTAACGTAATAATGAGGGTGTAAATCAGACCGTTCGCTCTGATAAGTGCGTAGATTGGGCAAAGCAGAAAATTGATGCTGGTATTATCAGCTCCCAGTAACCCGTTTGTAGATACTCTATAAGCACTTTCTGCAAAGTATCCGCCAAGGAACGAGCTCAGAAAAGCGATAACACCGTATTTGACCAGCTTTTGCTTTGTGGAATTCAGACTGTTATACCAGTCTTTGAGTTTTGTTATCTTTTCTTTCACGCGTCAACACCTCCTGTGTACGATGAAAGAGAAACAAATCATCACCATGTTTCTCCCACACTCCTTTCTAAACATAAAAAATAAGCCTTGTCCGATGTGTGAACTCGAACAAGACTTTGCGGAGATAAGCGTTTTTGAGTACACTTATCTTTATATTCATTATATACTGATTTTTGCACTATGCTATATGGTTTTCTTTACGAAAAATCGAATAGGTTTTTTCGTAAAACTACTTTTACTTGGTGGTTATTATTTATCTGCTGTTTTGCTTCTGTAATATTCCATCCCATATAGCGTCACGCAAAAACAGTGTATATTACCATCGAGCAAACCTCTTCTTTTCATATCATTGAAACGATTAGCGGCTCTCTCTATCGCCGTCGACTGTGTGCTATTAGGAGACCGTCCGCTTTTTTCCTTCCCGTCTCCTGTCATAAATAGCATTCTTAATTGCGCGTTGCTTAACTTAATCCATGTGCTGTCTTTTCCGCTACCAAGAGTAATTGCTTTCCCTAAAATTGTTATGGTTTCATTTCCATCCAGCTTTTGAAACCAATCCTGAGCTTCTTCTTGTGATACAGTTATTTTTTCGTTTGCTTTATGTTTGTTTTCCATATAAAACGAATAAATGTACTGTTCGGACGTTTTGGCATTTGTTTGGTTTTTCATTTCAATACCTCCAGATATGGTGAAAAATGTTGGGTAAAATAAAAAGTCCCCGCCATTGTTGTTTGAAAACAGTCAACAATGGCGGGGACTTTTTATTTCTTTATCTTATTATACATTAGTCAATCATAAAAGTCAATTGATTTTCTGTTGCAATCGATTTCTGTATTTTTGAAATATAAGTTCTATATAAAAATACAAGCCATTTACCTTTAGTTTGTAATTACTGTGTGTTACGGGAATACATGATTTATTACATTATTTTCGCACGTTACATCCATTCGCCATGTGTTGTTTATCAATTTCTTATCAAATAGATAACTACACCGAGGAATTACGACTATAAAGTCATAATGGCGTTGGTACTTTTGCGTGATGTCCTCAAGGGGAATCCTGAGCCAATCTTCTTCACGTAAATCGAGTTCTGGAATGGTCGAGAATATAACCAGTCCGTATTTCTGATATCCGTTATAATTCCCGGCATTCAATTTTTTGAGTTTCGACTCATATTGGTTCATGAAAGCGTCAATTATGTCACAGCTAAATTGTTTTGAGTCCAAAAAGGGATTTGGAGCTTTAGGACTTTCTTTTGATGTGTTTTTTTTCTTTGTGTGGAGGAACTTTTCTACTTCTGATGGCGTTCCATTCACCACCTCAATGCCTATACTTTTATCTAATGCTTGGATATCCGGTTTATCTTTAAGTTCAAACCTAATATTGGGAAACATTTCCTTTATAACAAAATAAGCCGTTTTTTCCTCCGCAGTTGGCTCTTTCCTCATGATATATTCTCCTTTTTAATATAAAAAAGCCTCCTACCGCAGTCAGCATGCTACTGATTACGATGGGAGGCTCAAACCTTTTGTAATAGTCTTATTATACCGCGTTTCGTAAATTACTTAAAGCCAATCTTAGTATATCCATTCTTCAGGTGGGGGTAGTTGACTTGTATGAGGTTCGCATAATCGGCCAACCGTCATACCTCATGAATCCGACCAGACTGGATTTTAAATTTCTTTTTGGAAAAAATAGCCCGCACAGAACTGAATCTGTACGGGCTGGTATTAGTCATGGGGATGTTCGTGGCAAGGTTCAGGCGGCATACCATGTGGGTTAGGCTCGGGGAAGCGACCATGGTCCCCGATGATTTCCGAAGTACGGATACCGTTCGCTTTCCGGCAAGCCTCGATGGTCTTAGAAAGCACTTCCTTGACATCACGCGGGTTCTTGATGCAGCGAATGTCGATTTCCGGCGTCATAGCATCCGTGGAGCAGAGATGGATGCTGCCGACACGGCACAGACGCTCATAGAAGTTCTGCTTGAATGCGATGTCACGGACACGGTACAGCTGAATTTCATCCTCGCGCAAATTGAAGCAGCCACGCTGGATGATGAGTTTGGTCTCGGTCAGGGTGTACTTCGTAAAGGACAGCGGCAGAGAAAAGATGGTGTGGCGTTTTCGGTCAGTCCAGAGAATTTTCTCCTTGTTCAGGTCGATACCGAACTCGCCGTTTTTGAGGGTGGACATGGTATGACTCCTTTCGTTGTGGGATTTGTTTTGGTCGTTGGTATTTGAATTTTGTGCGGGATGGCGGTTTGTATTATTTACATTATACCATTCATTTTCTTGATATGCAATTATCATTATCAATAACTCAGTCAATATCTAAGTTGCCGAAATCCTCTACGGGAGGCTCGTTTTTCCAGTCGTATTCCTCTGTATCCTCATCTTCGTTATCAAGCAAAAGAAGGTCGTCATCGATGACAAGAATGCCTTTATCTTGTTGGTAATCCTGCTTTCAAATCTGCCAACGCTTTTTCGGGCATTTCACACAAATAAATCAAATAATTATACGTACCTAAAGCTGAAAGAGGATAGTTGGTAGCCAAATGCTGAGCTGTAAATCCCTCAACCTTAATTGGATTAGGTGTAAACACCTCATCATCCATGATGTACTGATAAAATCCTTTGCAAATATCAGTGTATCGAGCTATTTTTTCATAAGACTTTTCTGCTCTTGTCTGAGAAAGCTTCATGCGATGCAGAATGTATTCAGTAATACCAATCTTATAAAAAGAATTAGCTGTCCACTCTATTTGAGTCTTTGCAATTAAGAGCAGCTCGTCAATCACACTCGCTTCGTTGATAACCCGTTCTGCGTCCGTTTTTGAAATGGGAAATTCACAAAGAATATCCTCCTCACGACCACCCCAAAAACGAATATAGGTTTTATCATAACGCTCAACAAGCTGATAACCTTTGTACTCTTTAAGAACATTCATATAATCACACCTTTAATGTTAGCTACTCGTACAACATACGGGTTATCCACAAGGTATCCCTCGTCCATACCGAGAGCTTTTTCAAGTTTTCTTGGGTCGCCGTCTGCTTCAACAAGGGCTTGTTCAAGTTCGCTACCTCCGCAAACGAAGGATGAAAACTACGATGGTCTTGGGGTTGACAGCAGTCACTGTTTCAGAGTAAGCAACTTCACTTCTGTGATTGCTTTGGCAGATGGTTTTCTTCGTATTGAGTATTATCTTCTACCTTGCTAATCTTGTATGCTTCCCCGTCCACATAATAGAGCTTCCCCTGTTCCATATTGGTGAACGCATCAGCAAACGATTTATCGGTGTTAACGAAATCCAACTTATCATCTTTTTCACTTATGTCTTGTTTTTGTGAAATCTCCTCTATCTTATACAATGAAGATGTCATCGCTTTACATTATGCCTTTTCTGGTGAGAAGTGTACAGACAGGTGCTGCTTTTATTTTCATAGCTGTTTTTCTGATTTAATTATGTATTTTGCAAAAGTGCTATGTTTGTACAAATCGTGGTCTTGATTTGTTCTTGTTCAATTGCATTTCTTTCATTTTCTTCGGATTTTATTATGTCTGAAATTGTAATTGCAATTGCTTTTTTGAGTTTTGTGTCAAAAATTTTTGACATTTGTCCCTTTAGGACTGTACAAATAAAGCTCAGAATGAAATAGAGTAACAATAAAAGCAAAATAGTTACAACAATTACAAGTGGGTTTACTTCATATTTCGTGAAAAATTCTATACTTAGCACGCTTGTGACAACTGAAATTATAATTGTTCTAAACTGGGATAATGTATCTCTTAAAGACGCTTCAAAATCATCTGCGAATTGACATTCTGAAAGATTTGCTTCTAAAAGCACCAACTCTTTTGTCAGTTCTAAATCATCGTCTTTATTATCAAAAATATATGTTGCTATTTTATCAATAGCTTTTGCAAAGTTGTCTTTTGATATTTTGGCTGGAAATCCATGTTTTGATGTTGTCGCTTCTGAAAACTTTTTGAATGTGCTTGGTCTATTACTGACTTTTTCTGCTTTGTTTACACTTTTGCCTATCTTTTCTACTTTATAATCACATTGGTGTTCATTGGTAATATCTCCTACCGTGCTCTTAGTTTTTTGCTTGTAAACTTTACCGTCTGTAAAACTTACAACAATAGAAACAGGAAGCCCTGTACTAAAATTTTGTAATTGGTCATGCAACTTTTCTTTGGAAAAATTAAAATCCAGCCGTTCACCTACTCGGAGCTCTTTTGGAAAAGCACAATAATATATTGGGTATTCTGGAACTGCAACTTGGCGTATATATTGACCATCAACAAGTAAACTTATATTCGTAACATAAATATTTGAATTGCCATCATTTGTTAGAAACACCGTACATATCTCTTGCTTAAAATCGTTTGGTGGCGGTAAAACCACAACCCTATCAGTTTCAAAGCTTACTATAACTTTTTTCTTTCGTTCAATATATCTTCCAACAATAGGCTGAAGCACTGCTATAATACACGCCAACATTGCCATAATCGAACTAAACGCAGACCAAAACAATTCCAAATTCATATTTTCACCTTCCATTTTCACAATCTTTTTTTTAACGATACAAATTGATTAAGCACGTTTTCGGTCTTTCTCTGCACCATCTTCATGTACTCTTCCATGTAATCCCAATCCGGGTCACCATTTTTGTCTACAGGAAGATAGATTTTATCTGCTTCCATTGCCTCTTTCTTCCACCGCAGCCTGCAGCAGGGTAAGAGACTTGGCGACTTTGGTTTCAAGGTTTGCCATGTAGGATTCCATATAAGCCCAATCGGGGTCTCCGTTAGGGGTGGCGGGGAGTTTGATGCACTCATCATAAATCCTGGCCGGAATCATACCATCAGAGAAAGAATAGTTGGCAGTAAATGTCGCTTCCAAAATGCTTTTAAGGAAACGGCAAGCACGCTCCGATAATGCAGTCGTGTCGATATAATACATTTTGTTTCCAGTGATATAAGGTTCTGTTTGGTAGAAAAAATCTGCGTTTTCTGCGCCGAAAGAAATGGTTCCTGCAGGATTTACCTTGAATTTATCCAAACACACAACCCTTGCCTTCAGCCCATTATTGAACTTGCTCCGAGTAATATAATTGATACCGTCATCCGAATTCGTCTCAGTAACATCTTTGCCATGATAAGCAACTGAATTGACAATTTCGAAAAGACCATGGCCTTGCTTCTTATTTCCTACCATAATATATCCGAGTTTGAATTCCTTCCACCCGGAAGTATCAATCTTCCCCATTATTGTCCTCTCCCTTCTCCACCAGAATGTTCGTACCTTCCTCAGTGCCGGTCACAGTCGAACCGTAGAGCACCTTCTGCAGCAGTTTGTCCCCGAACTCCTTGGCGTTGATGCCACGCTTGTACATCTCGTAGTCCATCACGGTCTTGATGAAGTCTTCCTCGTACAACTCAAAGGGCTTCTCCGGCATCTGATAGGACAGATGTTCAGCCGGATTGATAAGCTGGCGGGTGTTGTAGCGGTCATCGTTGTCATCCTGAATCGCCTTGACCCAGTAATCTTCCAGCGCAGGCCACTTGTCATGCACATCCTGCCGGCCCTTGTTCTTGACTGTCTCCAGACCGTCATCAGCTACATAGTAGCCCTTAATGTTGCGCCCATTCTGAGGCTTGCCAGTCTCGAAGATGAAGATAGAAGTAGTAACGCCCAGACCGAAGAAAAGGTTCTCAGGCAGCTTGATGATGGTGGTCAGAGTATGCCGTTCCAGCAGGGCTTTCAGCTTGGATTCCTTCTCCATTTTCTTGTCTGGAAGAATGAAAGCGCACTTCGTACCTGCAGGAACGCTATCCAACACATTGGCAACGATTGTTGCACAACCGTATCGTCTTTCGTAAGGCGGGTTCATCAGGGTCTTCGTGATTTTCTGTTTCCGAATCCACTCTGTCGCCTCAGCCGAGGTAGCATCCATCTGTACAAGGTTAGTCTTGCCGTCCTTGTGAATCATCATGTTTGCACAAGCCAGAGCGTAGACTTTCCGGTACATCTCAATACCAAACAACTGCTCAGACTTGATTTGCTTTGCCTTGCTGGTGTTGCTGCCGCCTGCCTCGCGAATCATATTGCACATACTCTTTACGAGGAAGGTGCCGGAACCACAGGTGGCATCCAGAACCCGGTCATTCATATTCACATCAATGAGTCGGTACATAAAGGATGCAATATGGTCAGGAGTAAACACCTGTCCTGCCTGAGCCTTGCCACGGTAGCGGTTGAATTCATTGAAGAAGATTGCCATGACATCCTCACCATTCCAGTTATCGGAATTGACGAGGTCGGCAATCTAGCAGACATTGTCAATGAAATCGTTGATGGCTTCCTGATTCTCCGTGATAGACATACGGACAGAGGCATACTCCTCCAAGAGCACATCCAGTTTGTTATTCTGCTTCTTATCCTCTTCCAGAGCCTTAGACAGGGCACTGTAAATCCAGTTATGGAAGGTGCTGTTCCATGTCCTTCAACTTTTGAAGACCGTTCTGAGGGTTGTAGCGCTGGGCGACAAGGGCGCAAGCCGTGAAAATCATCCGGTCCTGCAAGTCCGTCATGCCGAACTTGAAATGTAGGCTGTTGTTGATTTTCTGCGTGATTTCAAAGATGTAGTTGCTGTCGAGTTTCTGGCTCGTACACAGGCGAATATAGTAGTTCTTGTTTTCCAAGCGCTTGGACGCATCAGACAGCTCAATTTTGTTCTTGAACACGCGGATAGCACTGCCGCTGTAGAGAATACCGATGGTCTTGGAGTATTTCTTGGCAACAACATCAATGTTCTTGAACAGTTCCTTGACATGCTTTTCCTTGGAAACGCCTTCTGCTTCCGATTTCGTCTCCAGAATGATGGCGGGTTTGCTGGCGTCATCCGGCAGATACCAGCCATCCGGTTTATCATTACAGCCACGGAATCCCAGCTGGTTGAAGGTGGTGATTTGCCCTGTTCCCTGCTGTACTCCATCTTCGGTCTTATCAAAGCCAAGAATCAACTTGGCACTATCACGAACTTCATCTTCTGTCCAATAGGTCTTTCCCATAATAATTTCTCCCAAATAAAAAAACTTCGATGCTAAATAGAACATCGAAGTAAAACCAAAGATTTGTTTTTACGAAATCATATTGTTGCTTATTTACTTTCACTTATTTCTTTTACTTTTGCAAGTCTTAATTCACGCTTTATGTAATACAGAATATCATCTATCAATTGTTCAAGAAGTATCAAATCTTCTGCGCTGTTGCTGTTAGTATAATGCACTTCGTTATTTCCAAGATGCTTTGCTCCTAATAAGGCACTTTCTGTATCTGCATCTTCAAAATATTTTTCTATACATTTATGTAAACTAATTTTCTTTATTTGTTCTGAATCCTCTGGTCTCTTTTTAATTGCGTAATCCTTTACTAAATATTCTATCGCTTTACGGAAACCCATTCCATAAATTTCAGTGAGTCCTAGCTCTTTGGCAGTTAAACTTTGGTTATATATACTATAAAAAGATGGTGATATTTTTTTGATTTCATCATCAATATTAGCATTTGCCAATTTATATGGATAAATCGTTTGCGATACTTCTTCACAGCCCTCTTTACATTCCATATTATGGTCTACTAAAAAGCCATTGTTACAGTGTGGACAAAAATGAATCGTGAAAATATGAAAATTGTTGTTTTCAAGAGAATGAATATTGTGACAACTAAAAACTACATTTTGAGACATCTCTAAACCAAAATGACAAATAGGACATTGATTTTTATAATATATTGGGAATTCCATATTATTCAACTCTGTTCGTACTGAAATATCAGAACTTTGCTGTTCTATTTCGAAATTTCTATCCAATGAACAAACATGATTTAGCGGTAAAAAGTATTTATTCATTATATTTCTCCTTTTCACAATAAATTCCGCCATGAACCATTCCGTGACGGATTTAAACTAAAGTACCTTATTCTGTCTTACTTTCATCTTCCATTCTTTTCCTTAACTTATCCAAGTTATAATCCATGTGCAAGAACGCGCGACAGTCCTCGAAGGACAATGTCATATCGGATAAACGGTTTTTCTTCGGACTTATCGTTATCGCTGCTGTTGTTGCGGAATTTTATTAACGAGCATATAGCACATACAGAAATAATGCTTTTAGCACTTCTCTTTCAGTACCAAATGGATGCTCATAACAAATCTGAACAGCCTGAATCGGTTGAGTCACTGTCTCTCTTCCTCACAAAAGATGAGTGATAAATACGCGGAAATGCACAAAAACGCACGCGTACATTTATCAAACGCACGCGTGCGTTTAAGATGCTGTTTATTTGTCGTAGTGCGAAAACATATAGTGGTATTTCCGAATCGGGCAGTCTACCTTGCCCTGTACCTTGTCGCTGACGGATGCCTTCCACTTGCGCCCACACTTGGCGCAGACCCAGTGGACGACCTCTGTGCTGGAAGTTGACACTCGCATCGGGTCAATGTCTGTGTTGTTCGCATAGTCCCAGTCGTTGAGTAGGTTGGGGTGAAATCTACCCATACTTTTTGATTCTGACATGTATAACTCCTTTACCTCCACAGGCGGCACACATAGCTATATGCAAAAACGGTAAAAGATGAAAGCGCTAAGAGACAAACAAGGATTGCGCAGCCATTCAGCAGATGTTTGAAAGCATCTCCGATTCGATTCCACAAGCTGATTTGAGTTTCCAGCTCCTCTATTTCGTGCTTCTTCTCACGGAATTGCTCATCCTCTTCCAGAGACAATCGCAGGTCTTGCGTTACACCACAGGCGTCGAACATATCATCGCTATCGGCATTACTTCTGAGCTGCCTACGCCGGGCTTTACACCAATTTGCAATTTTCTTTTGCAGCGCTGCGTCTTTTGCGTTCTTTTCGTCAGTTCTCTTTCGCAAAATATAAGAAACCACAATGCAGCAGACCGCTGATACCACAGCAAGAACTGCTAAAAGGGTAAATGCAGGCTGCGTTCCGCAAAGGAGCAGCATCGCCATGGTAAGTATTGCCACAAAAGTCAGTGCAGTTTGCATTTTTCACCTCTTATGCGCACAGCCGGGGAAATTGCGTTTAGGATTTCGATATCCCGGATACTTGTAAAACCAGATGGTTTTATTCAAACCACCCATTTTTGCAATACCCTAAAAAATAAACCTTCAATGCTGTAACATCGGAGAAGTCGAATATTTCTTTTTCTTTACTGCTCGGCTTTAATTTTTAAATGTACAGAATGCTTTCGACTTATTTTTTCCGTTTCCATCTCTTTTTTTGAGCTCTTGCTTTATGTTTTTTATGTTTTTTCAAAAACTTTTGTATTGTAAAATAGTCACCACTAATTTGACCACAGAAAAGATAAAACGCTGCACCACCATAGCTAATTATTGCAGCGAAATTATGCCATAAGGTAGAATTGCTTCCATTTGCATCAAACACGTCTTCGACTACTAAAGGAAAAAAGATAAAAAATGTAAAAGAAAATGCAAGAACCTCGAAACCAAGAATAATTTTATTCTCTGTGCTTACTGTTCTTCTTTCCTTTTTTCCTTTGTGCAATACATAAAAATATGTAGCAACACCAAATATCACTGCCAATATGAATAATACAGCAATGTCTTTGCCCAGTATATCAAAGCTCATAATCGTTCCTCAAAGTTCTATCCGCTTTTTTGCAATATCAAAAAAATCGGCATCCTTTTCGATGCCGATAAAATTCCTTTTCGCATTATTCGCAGCTACGCCTGTCGAGCCGCTTCCCATACAGAAGTCGAGAACGGTATCATCTTCGTTTGTGTAGCTTTTGATAAGCCACTCACACAATGCCACCGGTTTCTGTGTGCCGTGCGCCGCATATTTCTGTTTATCAGTAGCGAATGTCAGCACGCTCGTGGGGAATCGTTCGGTACTGTCATAACCTTTTGCTGTGTATTTCCCGTAATCCTCTGTCATCTTAGAATTTCGTTTATGTTCGACCGTTGAGACCTTTCTCGGATGTCCTGTTGTCTTTTGAGGATTATAGGTCGGCAGTTTTTTGTAGAAAACGAGAATGTCTTCATGTGCTCGAAGCGGCATTCGGTTTGCATTAAGAAATCCAACCGGAGTCGTCTTCTGCCAGATAAGATTGTATCTCCAAGGAATCGTAGTGGATTCCATCAATGTTTTCGTGTAAATCCCGGCCGAGAAAAGAATCACCACTCCCCTATCGGCAAGGATTCTGTCCAGTTGTGACCAAATTCCCTGTTGTTTTCTTTTATTCCATTCCTCGTTGGCGTCCTTGTAGGGAATATTCTTTTTGAAGCAATGCAGTAAATATTTCTCATAATTGAGATTTTTTCCGTCGCATTCGATAAAATCATCAAACGGCAGCACAACATCCCATGTGTTTTGCGTTATTCCGTATGGCGGGTCAGCCAGAACGAGATTGACAGAATGGTCATGAATCAACCCGAATGAATCCATGCAATCTCCGTGAATCAACATATAACTACTCATTTGATAATCTTCCTTACTTGATGCTGTCAGTACACTCTTGCTGTAAAAAAACAACAAAAAATCCCCCTCGAATTACTCCGAGGGGGAATGTGCTTATATACTATTCGCTTATAATAAGTATATATCGAATGATTTTAAAATGCTATATGTTTTTCTTTACGAAATAACGAATAGATTTTTTCACAGAAAACCGATTAGCCAGCGTTGTTACCGTTCAAATCGATTGTGCCGGATGCTACAGTTTCGACTACAGCCGCCAAGTCAGAATCGTCCAACGGGTCACTCACAATGCTGATTACGCGACCCTTGATGGATGTTTTCCAGCCAAGGATGGAATACAGGTCATCGGGCGTTACCCAATAATACTGTTTCGTCTTTGGGAACTGTGCAACACCGCCGTAAGTAGCCGACGTACCGCCGAAACCATCATCAGAAACGAGGTACATAGTATGACCATTTTCATCGGTGTACTGGTCAATCCTGTTCTTCACGATGGGGTCAGCTTCATCGTTAGGGATGGTGTACAGACCCCAGTCGGTAGCAGCATAAACATAATCGCCGGTAACATGGCTGAACAGCGGGTTATATGCCATGGCAAGCTGAGCAATGGAGACGTTCAAATTCCCGTCTTCATCAATCATGGGGAATGCATCAGGAATATATTCGCCATTCAGAACGATTTTCCAATCGCTGTCAGTTGACCCGTTTTCGAGATAGTTTTTGCCGATTTTGCGAAGAGCAAGGAACTCATCACGCTTTTCTTTGCTGTCAAAGAGATACACACGTTCACTGGTTCCTTCTTTGCGAAGAATCGGATGCGTCTTGAAGGGGTCCAGTGTCCCATCGTATTCGAGTACATCAGCGCCGGAAATAATATATTGACGCTCAATACCGTTCTTGTCTGTACCAGTATAAAGCGGGTTCGTTCCAAAAGCCAGTTCAACATTGCCGCCGCTCGACAGAGAGGGAGTTAAATTGTAGCTCTCCTGTCTGTCCTTCTGCATTTCAAAATACGTCTTCTGAATGCCGTAAACATAACGGTCAGTGTAGCGGAACGTAGCAGAGTTGTCTTCTTCCAGCGTGGCAAAGTCAACGAAAGCAGTGTCACTACCAGCGGGGATGTTTGCGGCGCTGCTTACAGCATCTGCATCGGTGTTGCCGCGCTTAATGTCGGTCGGAACCTCTGCTTTTTCAGGAACATAGTCGATAACTTCTTCGTCCTTGTCGGTATTCTCAGGAATTGCTGTATCAGTTTTGCCGTTGGCAGTTTCAGCGCTTGCCAGATTATCTTCGCTGCTTGCTGCGGACTCGGAAACAGAACTCGAATCGGGCTGTGTACCCGCATCGTTCTTATGACGGTTCATACCAACAAACACAAGAATGATAACGATGGCAGCAATGATTGCTGCCGCAATGGCAATAGGATTGATGTTTTTCTTCATAACATTACGCGAAATCTCGCGTCCTCACTTCCTTTCTTCTTATATTATACCACATTTTATTGCTTTAGTCTACTTTTTTAGGAAGACACATCCCATCCATTAAAGCCCCAGCCAAGATAACCACCGCCGCTTTGGTAGTATTTTTGGTTTTTCCAAGTCTCGAAGGACATAGATTGGATTTTACCGTGGACGCTGTCGATAACATAACCACCGATATAAATACCTACATGGTTTTCACCGATATAAACAGAAGCTCCATCAGGGGGCGTGTCATAACCGGGTTGACCTTTCTTGCAAACCGCACTGGCTTTATAGGCGTTAATAGCGGAGCCGTAGCTGATTCGCGTTTGCCCGCATTTTGAATAGAAGTCAGCAACGAATGCCTGACACATATTCGTGACAACGGTGCATCCAATACTTCGCATGTATCCGGTCAAACCGAGCGGGCTGCTCAATGCCTCTTGTAACTTGCTTACAAGTGCCTGCTGTTTTGCGGTATAGCTTCCGCTATTCAGCGATGCCAATATATTTTGAATTTCCTCCTCGGAAAGATTGCTGATATTTGCGGAACCGCCAACGCCAATAGCACCGGCAGTTGAGCCAGTTATGCCATCAACGGGGATATTGTAAAGCTTCATGAGTCTATCTACTTGCGTTTCGATGATATCGGCAGCCGTCATCTTTACACTGCTGTTATCTTCATTGTTATCGTATCCGGTTCTGACAGATAGAGGGTCAGAGAACGAAGTTGAGTGGTCGCCAAGATTCTCCGTTTTGTCAATAGCGTATTTCTCATACAGTTTATCTCTGACTTCCTGACTTACATTAAGGGATACCTTTGTCGTGTAAGTTCGTATTGTCTTTACGATTGGCTTATCGGGGTCGTCCTCGTCTGTATCGGTACTATATCCGCTCTGGACCCATTTGCCATTTACATACCCGGATGTATCATGCCATTCCTTCTTCTTTTCATATCCAACGATTTCATCTTTGTCTGCCGAAGTCGTATTATAACTGGCAACCCACATAGAATCGTCTTTAATATTGAACAGCGTATTGATATCGTCTTCAATGATGTCCATAATGCCGTTTGGAGATATCTCTTTAGCGACATCCATCATACGCGTAAGGCGTTCTTCGTTTGATTTGTCGAGACTACTATCGTTGCTTAATGTGTATTTGTAGGCATCCATTGCCATGATATAAAATGCAACTTTTTGGAATCCCTTTTCTTCGTTTTCTTCCAACGGCACGTTTGTGAATTTCACGTACTCGGAACTCTCGATACCGTCGCTGAGTGCCTGCTTTGTTAACTCATCCTCATCAATTTCTTTTTCCCATGATTTGTTGGCACGCTTGACCGCGTTCTTGTACGACCGACGGAAATACTTGTCCAGCGCTGTGATTTGAAGATTCGATTCTCCCCACAAAACATCATATGTTTGCGTTTCTGTATAATCAGCTGTACTTGACGTAAATGACGATTGTCCTTCGTTGCCATTAGTGCTAAGATTGCTCCAAAAATCATTCATTTGCGACACGAGCGCTGGGTCTGCATCATTCATCATCCACTGACTTCCAACATCTTCACTTGAATGATTGGTAGCATCTTGGATTGCGGAGATAATACTGCCCGGAATAGAAAACAGCAAAACGATAGGAGTTATAAAGACAACAAAGATGAGAAAAAGAGCGGCAAGAATAACAGCAAGAATCATCTTAATGATATGTGGATTCTTGATGACTTCCTTTGCCGCGCCAACCACATTACCTGCTGCTAAGTTTCCAGCAGCAGCGGCTACAGTCTTTGCATCTTTGGTCGTCTGTATGGCAGCGTTTGCTACACTTGCAGCGTCCTGCGCCATATTATCACTGTACTTTTGCTGCGCCATATAAATACCACCTCGTATTATAAAGTAGTAGTTATTAGAGTCCCTCTCCAAGGACAAAATGCTACAATAGACAAGCTGCTGGCTTATGCTGGACTCTCTCCATCTACATATCAGTCAGGGCAACTGCAAAACTGTTATGCTCACATGGAAAAGCGTGGCTCCAGATATTTGCGATATGCTCTTTTCAATGCCGCCAAATATGTTTGTCTTTGGTGTCCTACATTCTCGGCCTATCTTGAAAAGAAGCGTTCTGAGGGAAAGCATTACAATGTTGCCATCTCTCATGCTGCTAAAAAGCTGGTAAGGCTTATTTTTGCTATGCAGCGTTCTGGAAAAGCCTTCTTAGCTGATTATTAAGCGTGCGATTTTATACGGAGCGAGTATCCGACAACGGATGCTCTTGTTTGCTATACCAATTTTCACCACCTTAAAATTTCTCTCGAAAATTTTGTTTTGGGGCTTGACTTTTAATAGTTAGTCTTTCTATATTAACTCAACATTAGCCGTACGGATTGTACGTTGTTCACTGCACGCCGCGTGAAGGCTGTTGATGTTGTGCAGTTCTTTGTACCAGCACTCTCGTACCAGTACAAAGGAATGCTTACGCATTCAAGGTTTCGGGCTTATTCTTTGCTTTTCTTTGTCTTTTTTAATGCTTTTTTTGTGGTGCTTTTCTCGGGAGGCGTAGGTTCATCTTCGTCCTCGCCAGTCAAGAGGGCCTTCATGTTTCTGTTCTCCGGGGACTTCCCAAGGTTTTCCATAAGCGTCTTGATGACATTTCCGCTTGTCGCTTTGCCTTTTCCAAGATTTACAGTAGTGATTTCGCCAAATCCGTCGTCATCGACATTCTTGGTTCTCAGCTTGATTTCGCCAGTCTTCTGATTCATATCGAAGATTTCAGCGGTGCTTCCGTCAGGCAGACCGATAGAAAGAGCCCCATTGACTTTGTGCAGGACAGACACTTTTCCAACTTCGGACATTTCTTTACCGTTACCGCCGCGCTGGAGCATAAACTCCTCACTGCGGATAACCTGACCCTTTTCCATAGCTGTCAAGTTGTCAGGAACAGAAGTATCCTTGCGTCCGACGATGACACCCTCGCCTCCGTCGACAATATCACAGCTGAACGGTTCATAATCTCCCATTTTGGCATTTGCTGCCTCAGCCATCATTCCCGCACCGACCTTGCCGGTGTAATCCAGACGGTTAGGACCATGGAAGCTGTCATCTGCAAACTGCTTCTGTTTGTAGAAATCGCCGTTTGCCTCTGCATCGGATGCAGAAACCCTCATAATCGAATCGGTCATTTCCTTCACGGCGTCACGGACCTGAGCTTCAGTCTGAACGGCTCTGGGGGCGGAAACTGTTGTGATACCAACATCTCCATCCTTAGGTTCCAGGCAGCACTCTGTTTCGGTTCTGATTCCTGTAGCACGGCTTGGATATACCAATCCAAGACAGGGCTTTCCATCCACCGCACTGTCGTTTGCAACGATTTGGAGAGTTCCTTCCTGCAATGCCGCCGTAATATCAGCATTATCGCACTTTCCATTCGCAATGGCCTCATAGGCAAGAGACCTTGCTGCAGCAGGGTCGATTTTTGTGCCGTCAGGAATCGGAGTGCTCGGAGAATTAACAATGGCATTTTTCAATGTAGCGGCGTTCTGCTTTGCTGCCTCGATTGCATTGGCACCTTCATCGCTGTTCATGTAGTTCTTGAAAGCTTCTTCATTATTGGTGATTTCTTTCGGAACCTTAATGTTATACTGCTGTCCGGACAATACATCATCTACTGTGACAGTATCATCTTTACCACTTGTATCCAACGGATTTCTCTGCGGAACAGCTCTATACTGTTCGTTTGTCATATTTCCGTCTGCATCTGTCGTCATCTTCGAAACGACGACACTTCCGTCTTTCTGGGTATTCGCGGTGCTTGTGGTTGCGCTAAGAATCTCTTTGCTGTCCATATCGAGCTTGGCGGTTGTGCGGGCTCCACTACCATCAGCAAATGTTTGTGTATAAGCGCCATCTTTTGCACCGTTACTGGATGCTTCTACAGCCTGCATGCCCGTAATGTGGCCGAATTCAGGATTAGATGTTGCAGCGGCATTGAATTCCTGACTTGCCGCATACATAATTTCGGGTTTGTTGAAGTTTGTATCTTCGGGAATGTTAGTTCCGTTTCCGTTAAAAATGTTCTTGGCGTTCTCATAATCCGCAGCAACCGCTTTTGCGCCAAGCGATTCGGATGCCTGACGTGCCATTTCAACTTTACTTGCGGCATCATCCGAGTTGGCAAGGCTTGCGCTTTGCGTAACATTGAAAGATTTTCCGTTTTCAAGCAACTTACCGTTTTCGCCGATTTGGTCGTACCGCATGATAGCGTTGCCATCATTAGAAGTGCCGACTTGCGTGCCTACAAACACTTCTCCCTTGTCGTTCCGGTAAGAAGGTTTATCCCCCATTGCTGTATAGTATTCAGATTCTCCTACAGCCTGCCAGTTACCATCCGTGTCTTTTTTGTAGTTTTGAACAGAGACAGTACCATCGTCATTGAGCATAGAATGTTTTGCTGTCATTTCGCCTGTATCTTTATTTACGGCGACATCAAGTTTATCATCCTCCCCAACGGCAGGCTGTTTTTCTCCGTTTGCTCCATCGCGTTCAAAGGCTTCATTGATTTCATGTCGTGCCATATTATTCATCTGGTCCTGATTGACATCGCTGGAATCCATGTTCAGACGTTCTGCGGCGGTGGCATTGAAATAGTTGTCTGTTGCTTCCTTTTCCTGAACAGCTTTATCGAATCCGTCTGTTTTGGTTGCCCAATCCGCGACTTCCTCAACATTGTTCTTGTTGATTTTATCAGGAACCTGTACAGACAACGGATTTTCGGGGACATTTCCATCCTTATCCTTTACCTGTTCAAAGGCTCCAGTTTCTTTGTTATAGGCAAATGTGCCAAGCTTATCATCCTTAATAAGCTTGTTGCCGTTTGCATCTGTTGTCACTTCACGGTTGGAAGCAGTTTTAACCATAACATCTTTTCCATTTCCGCTAAGTGCTACATCGCTCATTCCGTTAATTCTTCCGTTTTTATCTTTTGTCTGAAGAATTGCATGGAGAGCTCCGTCATTTCCAGTGTAGACTTTTGCAACATCGGCACCATTATTTACAGCTTTTTTCAATCTGTCGTCGCCGTTTTTCTTTATTGCATCAAGAACTTGGTTCTTCGCTTCACGGCTATTCATATTCGGAGATGCGGCTTTTGTTCGGTCAGAACTTCTCATCTTCAAATAATCGCCAACACTTTGCTTGTAATCTTTATCTGTCATTTTAGCAGCAGCATATTCTCTCGCCATTGTGCCAGACAACATTGCAAGCGCAAACGGGTTTCTGCTATTGTTTGCTGTTGTGTTAGCAATATGCCGTTTATAGTCGTCCATCGTTTTGGTTCCGTTGGCAAGACCTTCTCTAAGCTTTGCAGAGTCCTGCTTAAACTGGAATCCGGTAGCGGCAGCATTGACTGCGGTGCTTGCAAGACCCATCATGGACTTGCCCATCATAAAGAAGTCTTCGAGCATACCGGAAGTCTGGCGAGTGATGCTAAGACCTGCGTTTTGCAGAATATCATCCAGCTGTTGTGAAACCTTAATGAATCCATACACAACAAGACCCCAGATTACGATTTTGTCAGCAGAAGCCTGCGCAACATTCATCATTCCCTGTTTTACAACGGCAAGGCACCAGACGTTTAGAAATAGCAATACACATTGTGACCAGAACATTCTGAACCATTTCTTGCTGATATCTTCTGTTTCCGAGTTTGAACCGGTAGCAAACGCCATGGGAGACAATGCGCAAATGACAGCTATAATCAAATAACGCTGAATCATTTCAAGAGCAAGCTTGAAATAGTTGATGCCGATAAGAAGCAGCATAAGGATTGCTATAACAGCACCAACAAGACCTGCCGATATCGTGCAGAAGCTACTGCCGATAACGGAAAACACATTCGGCGTTGAATCCGCTCCCTTCACAGCGTCTTGGAAACTGCTTGTGAGCGGTTGGATGATGTTATCAAAGATATAGAACATCAATTCCTGCGATTTCCATGTTAAAACGCCGGTAACTACGATTTTAAGAAAAAGCTTGGAACCCGGAACAGCTCGCTTATCACCGCTTGCTACATAATAGAAATCTATCAAGATAGCAAATATTGATAACACGACCCAAATCATCAAACCGGTTCCCAAGAGAACTCTGTTTACTGTGGGTCCGAGGTCGTCCGCCCAAATTGCGCCCGCATCGGCATATGTTTTATTCGTTATAGGGATATACTTGTACAAATCCCCAAGTTTCATCGTAGTGATAGTATAAACGGGGCTTAAAAACGAATCAAGTAACGAGGCGATTAACTGTGCTATTACCTTGAAAACAAGCATAATCACCCCACCGATAATAATATCTGTCGGGTTGGTTAACGCTGTTCCAACAAACAACGCATCGCCAATAGATTCAAAGATACCTGCGTATGCAAACGACATACACATCGTCATGGCAGCAATAACAGTGATTGAAATTGCTGCTTTATTGATTGTTTTCATTCTTCTTTTGTCTTTCTCAATAGCAGTTATCTGCATGTCTTATCTTCCACCTTTCTTGTAAATTTTTAGGCACCAAAAAAGCGGTCTCCCATTCGTAGGAAGACCGCTACGGGCTGGGCCCTTGCCCAATTTTGTTTTTGACTTAGCTGAGCTTAATCTGAGTTGCCAGAGTTTGAACCCAACGGATGATGGAGGGAGTAAAGAACGCCACAAATGCGATAATAACAATCGCAATGAAGCGGCTCTTGTACTGTGCCGTTTCTTTAGGGTCACTTGCCATCAGACCACGAATCATCGTGTAAACGCCTGCAGCAATAGCGACGGTCAGAACCAAGCCCTGAAAGCCAGTCATGACTGCCTCTGCAATCTTACCAGCCTCACCGAACAGCGTTGAAATACCCTGAGCTGCAAAAGCCGGATTTGCGCTGACGAGAGCCGCAGCGCAAACAGCAAGACTTGCAATAGCGATAAACGCCACAACATTCGCGATAAACGCCACAACATTCTTGGTATCGTTCTTACGAACAGCCAAACTATTCATTGGTATATTCCTCCTTTCGTCAAAAATCATCACATTTTGCTGACCCTTTGCCACAACATACACGTTATATGCCGCGTTGCCTATTACACACCACATAGAGGTGTCAGCTTGTGTAACTAAGGAAATCACATAATATTTCCTTATATTTAGGATACTTTATTTTTGGATAATTTCAATACGGATTTCTTTAAGCAAAACGTATTTGTTCTTTACACAAAACGAATTTTTTATGCGCTCTCCCCTCCCCTACCGAAAACAAAAAAGAGTGGGCAGCCACAGCTATTGCTGCAGCCACCCACTCTTCAAACACATTCCTTACAGATTCGCGCCGGGAGCATTGACCGACGTTCTTCGGTCTTGGTCCGAACTGCTAAATCCAGTGCTTTCTTGTCACCTACAAAGATAAACTCTTTTTTTGCACGAGTAACGCCGGTATAAAACAACTGGCGCTGCAGCATTGCTTTCTGAGTCATACTTGCGGGCATGATACAGCAGGGAAATTCAGAACCCTGCGTTTTATGAACCGTAATGCAGTAACCAAGTTCCACATTCTGCATATCCTTGACATCGTACTCGACTTGTTTGTCATCGAATGTGATTTTGAACGTGTAAACACCATCATCATCAATGATTTCATCGATAGTGCCAAGGTCGCCGTTCATGATTTCGGGCGTATTCTTAATTTGGACTACGCGGTCGCCCTTTCTGAATACGCGGCTTACATCCACGCCGTTCTTGGACTTGGTGGATTTGGCTCGCCATTCCGGTTTTCCTTTCTCAGCTTCATTTACGATATCCTGAATTTTCTTATTCATAATATCCGTACACAGAGGAGAGCTATTGCTGCTCTTGTAGTAATGAGTAGGGCTAAGGACGATACATCCATCGCGGCCATACTTTTTTACTCCCTCCTGATACTTCTGAATAATGATATTCGAGATATCTTCCGTTTCCTTTTCGCTATCGGGATTATGGCAATCGATAAACTGAAATGTTTCATCAGTCGGAAGATTGGACATCCCATTATTGATAGCGTATGCTGCATCCGCAATAGTGGAATTGGAACCCTGACGGTAGTTTCTATCCAGAACCGTATACTTGATTTGATTGCATTTAATCAAATCGAAGAGTACATTGCCGGGTGTTACCGAAGGGAGCTGGTCTACATCGCCGAGCAGGATGATTTTCTTGTTGGGTTCATTTTCGATTGCGTTCATAACGAAATCAAAAAGGTGGATACCGACCATAGACATTTCATCGATAGCAATCAGATTTTCACTGATTTTGCAATCGTCCTGAGCGGTAAAACCGCCAGCAGCCTTAGAGGGAACAAGCGCACAGGCGCTATGGATAGTCTGTGCGGGTAAACCCGTACATTCGGCCATACGCTTAGATGCGCGTCCGGTCGGAGCCATACAAAGAATCGTTGCGTTTTTCTTGAATGCTTCTTTGTACACTTCCAAGCAAGCGCGAAGCGTTGTACTCTTACCAGTACCCGGACCACCCGTTACGATGGAGATGGGATAAGCAAGATTGCGTACTGCTTCTTCCTGTTTTTCGGAAAGTTGAATGGGAGAGTTTTTCTTCCATTTTGCAAGAGCCGCATCGATTTCCTTTTGCTTGCTGGGTCCCCTTTTGATGAACGCGGCAAGTTTGCGTGCGAGATTTCGTTCAACCGTATAATCGTCTTTGGAATAAATCCAATTTCCGCTTTTAGAAGAACCAAATCGAATGAACCGATAGTTATCGACCAACAACTTGACCGACATTTTCATCAGTTCGTCGTTGTGATGGTTCAGCAGCTTATAAGCTTCCGCAACCAGCAAATCTTCACGAACGCAAACAGTATTGTTTTGCCGACATAACTGCTTCTGAGCCTCTACGAGTGCTGCAACATATCGTCTACGAGCATTGGGACTGACTCCCATTGCAAGTCCGATTTTGTCACAGGTTTGAAAAGGCAGAAGCGTAATCAGCTTATACGGTTTCTCTTTAATGACATTAAGTGCCTCCGCGCCGTACTCGTCTGCAATCGCATCGATTTGGTAATCCGGAAGGACAACATTTTTGTCATCAAGAAAACACCGAATATCGTATTTATATGTCAATGCTTGGCACCCGTGCTTTAAAGCCTTAAGGTCCTTGTCTGTAAGACTTGGAACCTTCTTTTTCAGCTTCTCTGGCTCGTTTGCGCAAACAGATAAAGTGTTTTCGCCAAACGCATTGGCGATAGCTGTTGCTTTTACATTTCCAATGCCCTTACAGTTAGAGCGAAGGAAAGCAACAACGCTTTTCTTGCGAGTGGGAATTGAAATATTGGCTTTCTGAACATCAAGGTACGGCTGGTTTCGATTTTTATCGATACTCCAGCAGCCAGTCAGTTCATACGCAATATTATCAATTCCATCCGGGATAAAACCCTTTACGATAAACATATGCGTTGTGCCGTATTGTTTTGTCTTTGCGTCTTGCGGGAGATATAATCTCGCATCTCGTGCATTGACGGTAAAATAGGCAATCGTATAACGCTTATCGTCGCTCACAAATAGATTTTTATATTTACTCGCGGTAAAACTAACCGTATCTCCAATGTTTGCCACTTCTCTCTCCTCAGTTATCTATAATAAACCAGCACAACTCATCGAGTTTGCCGGGATAACATTTCACATTGCTGTCTCGAACAGCTGCTTTCACGCTTTCTGCACACCAGATAGGTTTATTCATCTCAACCGCTTTCTGAATCTGATTCAGCATAGCGGGAGTCACCTCATCACCGTCAACGGTGACGATATCGGCGGCACGGATAATCCCCTCGATAATCGAAGTTCGGATAATGTAATCCGCTCCAGCGAGTCTGGCATCGTCTTCTGTAAAACACTTGGCACGAATGCCTTTAAGTGCCAGACCGATGCCAAACTTTTCCCGCTGAGAAGCGTCACTGTTCGGAGCAATGCAGAAGATGTTGACGTGGCGTTTTGCCTTGGTCTTCGTCTTCTGTTTTGCCACTTTTATTCTCCTTTCATTAACGCGCTCGGTATAACTGCTGATAGCCGAGTGCTTCCAGAATTTTGCACGCGCCATCGACATCGCAATCGGAAACTACGATATCAGCAACGCGTCTTCCATCCTCGTAAGCTTTGATTTCTTTTTCTTTGATATACGCAGAAATAACTTCATAGGTTTTATACATTCATTTCCTCTTTTCGTAATATCTTTACGGATTCATCTGCGGAATACCTACCTTGCCAGCACAGCTGCTCTTCTTGATAGAGAGCGACGGTGCGCTGACTTTCGTCGTAAAGATTCTGTTGTAAACATCCTCAGGCAGATTTGCTTCCGCGTACTTCTTGTCGGAAGAAGTAGTTTTTCTGACTGTCTGTTTCAACACAAACATCGTCTGTCCGTCAGGACTTGTGGTATACGCATCAGGAGCCTGACCCATCGCCTGAATCAGCGGAATCGTCATCTCCTTGCGCAAGTTATCCAAACGGTCGGCTTCCGCCTTGACTTCGCGGTACCGTTCATCCACCGTATCATACTCAACGCATTTCGTATAAAACTCATCGCCGAGCTTGATATTGGGAATCTTTTTATCGATACCGTTGCCGAGCTTGTATTTGCGAAGCGCCTTAATGATGGATTCCGGCGTACCGCAAGGCTTCGGTTCGTGATGCTTCTCGACATTGTCTTTCCAGAAGGAATCAACAGCTTTCACGAGCGCGTATTCCGCATCGAGGTCACGAACCAAATGACGAACATAGAATGTATCGCGGTCAACCATACATACGATAACTGCCTCCCACAGACCCATGATAGCCATATAGTGGCGAAGCTGAATCTCGTAAGGAACAGGGATGGCGTTGTTTGCCCATGCCTCTCTATTAAAGAAACTTGTGGTCTTAATTTCGAGCAGAGCATAGTGACCGTCAGGCATCTTAATAATGCCGTCAACGTCGCCGCCGATGTAAGGGTGACCTGCCATCGTATACATGTTCGTATCGGTAATGACTTCCTCATCGGGATGCTGTACATGATACCACAGCCCGACATACTCTTCGGCCATATGCCCCCATGCGGTAATAAGGTTGATATCCTCACCATCCGTTTCCTCTTTCGGGATGGGGTTGGCTCCGATTTTGTCATAATACAAATCCAGATTGGATTTGTAATGGTTTTTACCAAGCACCGCACTGCAATCCGAACCGCCGACATAAAGACGGCGATGAGCCAGCCACTTTTCCTCTGCCGTAGACACTTCATCGTCCACAAACGATGCGGCATCCACAAGAACATTGGGGCCGGGATAGTTCAGCGGGTCAAGAAAATCAACTGCACGCTTGGATGCGGCATCGATGACCTTGGCTTTCAGCGCATCCAGATACGGAGAAGTAGCTTCCCAATACCGAATGCTCTGACCATGTGCGCGGCTGCTTTTACTGGTTCCATCAAAACCCATTGTTGTTTTCTCCTTTCAATAAAAAACCCCGTTCAACTGTTCCTTATTGAACGGGGTAAATTGACTATTTGTTTGCTTACAGATTAGCCGGGGTGTCCTTGTCGAGGAGCTGCCACGGGCTCTGCATTGCACTTACGGCTGCATCACAAGCACGCGTAATCTTCAACTTATCTTCGGGATAGTCGCGGACAACATAGTTGTATGCATCGCAGACTGCCATGTAGACATCCATTGCCGTGCAAGGACCGTTGCCCTTATCCGTAAAGAATACCTGAGCTGCCTCTCGCGCCTGTTCAACAGGCATGTTCACCTTAGACTGCTTCAGGCAGTGCGTCAGGGTATTGTAGCCATACGTGATAGGCGTAGCCGCAAGCTCGAACAGCATATTTTCCGAATCCTTGAAATTGGCAAAGACCATTCGCAGGTCGGATTCCAAACGCTCATGGATTGTCTCGGCACCGATATGCATGGTACGAGTCTTGTTCAGCAACGGGAACTCATAGCCATCATCACGAATGAACATCGGACGCATCTTGATGGAAGAAGCAGTCGTGTCGGAGTTCTCCACAGACAATGCCGGGAAAAAACCCGCCAGAAGCTCATTCATGCCGATGGTTTTCATGAAAGTGTCACGATACTCAGCCAAAGACCACATACCGCGAACGCGTTCATGCGTCCAATATCCAGACATAAACTGGGCCTTCTCCCAGTTCTCAGGCAGATAATCCATATTGATGTAGTTGAACAGGTCGCCAGACGGCATCGGTGCGTAACGAGCGGAAACGACAGAACGAATCATCTCATCACCGACCTTTACAAGGCATTTGGTGGAGCGGCGGTCGTCGTATCGAATCGTGTCAATGCCATTGTTGATTGCCTTTGCAAGGTTAACAGGATTGACGCGGCGCATCCAGCTGTATCCTTCACGGATAAGCTTGGAATATCCAATCAGACTTTCTGTGGCGGCAAGTCCAACAGGAATATGTTTGCCGCGAACGACACCGTACAGCTTACTGTTATTGGCGGCTTCCTGAACGATTTCTGCGGGAATACTGTACTTCTTTGCATCATCTGCAATGTACATCGGCTCCGCAAACATGGCCTCGAACTGAACGTCAGTAATCTGCGTTTCAATCCATGCCGAATGACGGTCGCGCTCCTGCAGGAAATCAATGAAGAGGTCGCTGTTACCCTTAAAGGTTTCGATTGCGTTGTCCTTCCAATATTCGCTGTTCGGGGTCAGAATGTTGTTGTTGGTCATTTTTATCTCCTTTTTTAACAAAAAAAGAGCGTTCTGCTAAGAACACTCCAGATTAACGATAAATAAAAAACGCCTATCCCGAATCGAGATAGACGCTTCCCATGACGTATTTAGATTTTATGGTATACACGGTTTGACCCGTGTACTTTTACTTATCATTTATCTAAATTATAGTAACTTTGCAGCAAACCGCAACATCATTTTCGAGATGGTTGAAAAAGGCCGCTCCAAAGCGAAGCGGCCATATATTAGATTTTCGTCATCTCATCTTTCAACCATTGCAGATATCGGTATCGCTCTTCCTCATTCTGGATTCCCTGTAAAGCAAAAGTCACAAACGGCACATCCGTATCATGGTTATAAAGCCACGAATTGAAGGCGAGGGTCTCGAAAATATCATCATAGCAGGTGCTGCGCCGAAAATATTCGATGTCATCATCTTCGATTTCGTAGTCAACCTTCGCACGGATTTCTTCTGCCGTATAGTTTTCGGCTTTTGCAGCGGCATTTATAAAGAACGGGATATTGCCTTCCTTCCATTCAGAAAGCGGGTAATCATGGTCGCAGGAATTCTGAAAATATACACTTAGCGGCCATTTTTCACTTACACTTTCAGGCGGAATCATGACGATACCAAGCAACTTATGTTCTTCCCAATACAGAAAGCGAAAAGTAAACAGTGCTTCGAGCCAATATCTGTCGGCAGTGTCTGCAAGTACATCAGCCCTGCGTGTTTTGCTTTCTGCATCAGCAATGTATCCGGTACGAACCGATGGAATATAATACAGATTATCTCTAATGCTCTTCTTGACATTCTTTTCGGTCATTTGAGACTGCGTATATTCCAGCGCAATCATCATAGCTTCTTGCAGGCTGTTTGCATGCGCGAAGCCCATATCAAAACCATAGCTCATAGAATAATTCTCCTCTTCTTGTTGTTCGGGGCCGGGATGTTGCCTACCGTTTTTAATGCCATCAGAACCAGATACCAAACTGAGGTTCAGCGTCATCCAGCAGCCAATTCTTCCAGTCACGGCAAGTCATCTTGCCAAAGACTTCATGATTTCGCAGAATGTAGCACAAAAGCTGCGATTTCTGCGTTGCGCTCATGCCGTCAATGACATGTTGACGGTCATTTTTCCTGCCCCAAAAATCCACAGAGTTGCCAAGAGAATTGAGGTTTTTGAGAATGTATTGTTGTGTATCGTTGTCGGAATCCTCTTTATCGCAGATATACTCTACCATAAAGGGATAAAACTTTTGAACAGCTTCCTGAATGGTAGCTGCCGTAGTTGCACCATGCGATACTGCCCAGCCACATTCCATGCCAGTCATTGGCAATGGAAACATGACATACATCTCATATCCATCAATATCAATTTGACGATAATAAATACGATAAGGAGCGTTTTCGTTACAAAAAACATTCCATCTACTCATTTGTTTCCTTTCTGACATTAAAGGTCAAACCACCAAGGAACGGAACGCTCTTCCCTTCCCTGTTCTACTTTTTGCCAAGGCGTTTCGTATTTGCCGTGAACCTGCTCGTTAAGGCGCTTGCTGCATTCATCGCACAATGAACCATAGGGCATATCCCATAAGGGTGTTGCGATAAGCTGACCACAGCAATCGCATCTCTTCCCTTCTTCTACCTCCGCAACTTCTTTCATAAAGTTGACGGTCTCTGCATCACCAGTAAAAACCAGCGGTGTCAATTCTGATTCTGTGCGAACGACACGAAGCAAAGTAAAAGGAGAAGAAAAGTCCCAAGGAATATCGGCAGAACGTAAAGCATCGTAAATGCCGTTTCCTTTTGAATTAGAAACAGAGCGAAGCCGCGAATAGACTTCATCCTCGGTCAAATCCACTTTTGCCATTTCATTCTCCTTTCAGAGAACGAAACGCTGTGCGTACTCGGTCGAAGAACCCTTTCTTGGGCGCAGGAGCCTTTTCGCGCTGGCGGTACAACCCATTCATGGACTCATCCAGATTGTTAAGCTGGTCGCTCAACTCGCGGATGCTTTCCGGCGTAGAGAACTTCTTTACGATGTCCCTGTCGGCCTTTTCTTTGACAACGGCAACCATTTTATCCAATGTTAAATCGCAATATTCATCCGTCCAATCGCCGATGAAATAAAAGCGTTCTACCACGGTTCTTGTTGCGGTATCTTGGAAAGTCCCAAAAAGAATTGGGTCTTTTTCTCTTTTGATAGCCTCGACTCTTCGCTCCTCGCGTTTTGTGTAATCCGTGAAGACTACATACATCTTATCGAAAATGCCCTTGCAGCGTTCGATTCTCTGAATGATTTCTTCTGGAATCCGCCGCTGATAATTCTCCAGCTCCACAATTTTGACGACCTTATTGTCTACCATGTGAATGAAATCGTCCACATCACTCTTGTAGACAAAGGTATCAATGCCGAGGTCAAGCAGCTTCTTTTCTCGTGTAATATTGTCGATGTGGAAAAGCAGCTTTTTCTGCGCAGCAATTTGTCCGGAACGTTGATACTCTTCGAGAAGGGCAAGGCAGTTCTCATATAACTGAGAAAGTCCGGCAACCGTCATCGTCTGCTTTCGACTTTTTACCTGTTCGAAGTATTCGGCAGGAGAAACGATTGTATTATCCATGTAAACCTCCCAATCAATAGCTGAACTGAATAGAAAACACAGCGTACTTTTCAGGATGATTGATGATATCTTTCATCTGTTTCTGATTCGGCCACGCTCTCAGCTTGTAACTGTTCGGAGCAAGGAACGCGCTGTAACAGTCGACAGTAACGCCGCCAGAAATAATGAACGCAGCTTCTGCAATGAGATAGCCATTATTATTCTCTTCCAGCGTTCTTGCTAAACTGGAAATCAGTTTCTGGTTCACAGTTTTTCCGAGAACTTGCATCTTTTCGAGCTTGTTTTCGACAGCAGTCAAGTTGTCAGTTTGCATATCCAATGCAATCTGCAGAATGCTGTCAGGCACATCCTCGCCCAAGATGTTGCAAAGGCTTTTGTCGAATGTTTCACTCACAGCATACAAACCGTCCGTACCAGTAATGCCGTCATTCGTATTCTCGAAAGTACAGTTGAACATATTCACGATGGTGTCGTAGATATATTCGAGTACCTTGTTTTTCAAGCACTCATTACCGCTGTGCAGGCAATCCCGTAAGGTATGCCCTTTCTCGGCTTCGTCTTCGAGGACATCTAACGTAGAGGCATTGTACATCGACTCGTTTGATGTTGCTTCATAGCACTTGTTCATTGGAACATTTTCATCAATAGGAAAAAGGACTTTAATTCTCGTACCACTCATATTTAATTCCTCTCATTTATTCTATTTATTATTTATTCGTGAAATTCGATTTTTATTTTCCAACGCACATTTTTTGCTTTCATTGCCTGCTTCGTCAGCTCTGCTTTAAGAGTATCGGAACTCTTATCTGCCTTTTCTTTAAGAGCAGCAATGCGGTTGAGCGTTGTTTCTGGGCGCAAATCGGCATTGCAAACAGGGCAAAAGTTTCTTCGCAGGTATTTCCGCGCAATCTTGGAGCCACAATTTTTGCAGCCAATATATTCCGCTTTTGCATTTGCAAAATGGAATGCAGACGCAAGTTCTTTGTACTTGCAATAGGCTTGTGTGTTGGCTGCTCGCAGCGCCTTAATTTTCTCCGTTTCGGGCACATTGTAAGCATCGTAGTATTTTACTGCGATGCAATCATACCATCCCTTGTCCAACCGTTCGATTTTCTCGTGTGCTTCATCGTCATTAGCGCATGGTTCGGAGTCAATCCAACGGATTTTACTGAGATGACCTCCCTCTTGGAAGCATCTCTTGGCAACATAGTTTGCCAACTCCTGCTTTACCTTTTTCTTATCAGTGTTTTCGGGATAATCGTAGTATTGAATCGTATGTCCCATAATTTAATTTCCTTTCTTGTTATAGAATATTTAATCAGGGGTATAGGAATAGGAGACATCATAGGTGTTATCGTTTACAATAGCCTGAAATCCGAAATGACACCAGCCAAATTCGTAAATCAGCCATTCAGCGACGGCCGCAAAGAAGTCATCCATCGTCTTGTAGTCTTCCTGATGTAAAAAGTTCGGGGTTTCGATTTCATCCGGCAAAGAAGCAAGAGCCTCGTTGTCATTGTTCGTATCCCACATGATACTTTTGATAAGCATAGATGCACCTCCGTATTACAGTGCCTTGTACTTTTCTCTTACTTCTTTTGCTTTTCCGCACGACATGGGGCCTTCCTGACACGAAGAGAACATACATTTCGGCCCTGCATCCAAAAATAGGTTCGGAGCGACTTTTTTGCACTCAACCAGCATTCTGTCCGCAAGTTCATGGATTTCCCATTGCGCTCGATTGCAGCAACGCATAGCAAAGAAGTTATGCAAACTTCTTGCGTTCATCGTTACAACCATTTTGGTTTCGCAGGCGTTGGGCAAAAGGAATCGTGCATCTTCGTTTGCAAACTTAGAAGCCATTCTTTTAGCATCCTTTTCGGAAGCACCATTTTCCATAAGCACTTTTGTGTGGATAACTTCAAGACGCTCAACTTCCTTAAGATAGTTTTCGGCATCTCGATTCATCGCTTCGATAAATGTTGCTTTTGCCTCCGGGTCATTTTCAATGACAGGAGGAATCACATACCGAAAATCATCGAGACGAACATATCTCTGACTCTGAACGCTGAAACTGGCAATTCGATGCCGCGTGATTTGAGCAAGAAGCGTTCTGGATACACCTTCAATACCGAAGGTGAAATAAGCGTGTTCGGTAGGGCTTTGATGTCCCATGGAATTAAGCTTCTTCAAAAACGCATCGGTTTTTTCGGGGGTCAAACCGTCCATAATGGTGTCAATATGGGCATCGGAATAACATAATTTTGCAGCAGCAGCTACAAGTTTATCAGGTTCTGGGGTATAAGTGAGCAATTTTACAAGCATAACAGACTCCTTTTCATAAAATAAAAACAGCCACCTCTCGAAGGAGATGGCTGCTTCTTTGTCAGATTACGAACTAAAATAAATCTATCGGATGATACTTTGACTTATCTTAGTGTTTTCATTGTATTCACTTTGCAGCAAAACGCAAGACCCGATATCAGGCTTTCAGGATGGCATCGACCTTCTCCTTAATCTTGCCGCACTGTTCTGTATCCGGTTTGTACTTTCCGAACCCCTTGTTATCAAGGAACTCGTTGATTGTCTCGATAAAGTAATCCGAAAGATTGCAGGTTTCATCTTCGTTTTGGTTCAACCATGCTTCAATGTTATCGACAATCTCCCAGTATTCGCTGCCGTACAGCGCTGCGTCGTTGTCTCCGTATCCCCTTTCCTTTTCTTCATCAGGACTTTCACAAGGAATACGAACATTGAGCGAATCGAGGTAGTTCTCAAATACCTCCACAATAGCGGAAGCGTATTCGGGAATCATCCCTGTCATGCCCGTAAAATTCACAAAACCATCAGGGCAATCCATCACAACGGGCGGAACCATATCGAGAAGACTGTCAACAGACCATCCAGTCAATGCCAACAGCGCATCGTTCACATCGTTGCAGCTGATAGCTCTCGCGAGCTGAGAACCGGCATTGTGCGGTGCTTCATCGTCGTTTGCCATCTGGTTTACAACGGTTTCAGCAAAGCCCTCACTGAGACTTTCGTTGTTCGCAATGATTTCCAGTGCTTCATCATTGTTTCGTTCTTTCGTGTAAAGCTCTGGAGGTAACTGCCGATAGCACTGCGGGCAATAGGTGTCGGAAGCCGCATTGGAACATACCGTAATCAGCTTTGTACCGCAATTCGGACATACAACAATATACTTGTTAATCATTTTTTACTCCTTTGTGTAATAAATTGTTTTTTATTTAGTCGATACGAGAAAAGTCATCATCGATGTACTCATACTCGTCCAACCATGCACCGCACTTTACGGCGAATCGGATGTACATATAGTCGCTGGAAACATAAATGGGTTCTCTGGGAATCTGTTTCGTATTCCTCGTCTCTCCGGAATTACTCACCTCATACGCAGAAACGCTATGGCGAATGATAATCTTGTCTTTATCAAAGCCTGTTTCATCAGCAATTACCTGTATGGCTTCTTCGTTCGTAAGAAAACGACCGATACCGGATGATGCATCCCGTTCAATTTCTTCGTACTCTGTTTGGGTCTTTTTGCTATCGACCACAAGATTCCATTTCTGTGCTTTGTCGAGTTTTTCTCGAAGGGTGGACATTTCATTTTTCAGCGCAAGAACCTGCGCGTTCAATCTTTCGATTTCCGCGAGCCGATTCTTTGCAAGCATAGCAGCACCACCGTTCTTAACCCACTTTTTACAGAAGATTCTTTTTTCGTCTTCGCAGCTCATATACTCCCTTTCTATCGAAGTATATTCGCTATTGCTGACGATGACACCGGTGAGCTCCTCGAACTCTTTTTGCATCATAATCAACACTTCCTCGTTGTTTTTTGATTTACATTAAACGCTCCACTCAACGGGCTCAGGAACATCAAAACAGCTGCAGCTTAAAAGCTGGCCGCCGCAAATCGGACATCTCTCGTTATCGCAATTCGCGTGATGATAGAAGCCGATTTTTGCTCCGCAATCGCCGCAGCGGATATTCTTTTCCTCCGGAGTCCCTACATACTCTTCGTACCAGTCACCGGGGTCACCAACCTTGATGCGGTCATAAGACTTTGTGTTTTTGCCATGAACAACAATGCGTTTGAATCTGCAGCCATTTGCTTTGAGCATTTCGCGGCCACATTGACACTTTGCCATATTATTTCTCCTTTCACATTTCCGCTTTGGTTGGCTCGAAAAACATATCACAATACCGGCAATGACAGATATCAATGTCGGGTGGTGTGGGGTCATCCAAGTCGGATTCGTTGTAAATACTTGTTCCTTCTACGGGGTTTAAGGGATAGTAGTTTTCTCCCCCACCCCAATCACAATCATGGATATATCGAAAAACACGCTTTGAGCCACAATACGGACATTTGTACATTTTATTTTTCTCCTTGTAGGCAACAAAAAATCGCCTATCCCTTTTCGATAGGGATAGGCGATAAAAGCATTATGATTGATTTGTTGTTGTGATTTTTCTTATGCTTTCAGTATAAACACTTTGCAGCAATGGTCAAGATGACTTATCGAGCGATTCTTGCAGTTCTGCAGACCCCAAACAAATAATATGTTTGGCAATGATATTTTCGAGTGGCACATAATGTTCATCCCAATATCTCGAATCATAGGAATGATTTCTGTTGTCACCCATCATGAAATAACACCCATCAGGCACATTGAATGGTCCAAAGTTTAACTTTTCTGGTTCTTCGTTCAGATAATCTTCTTTCAATACTTCTCCGTTTAAATAGAACACTCCGTCTTTTTCTTCAACAACATCACCGGGGACGCCAATAATTCGTTTAATGTAGACTTGCTGTTCAGCTACATTGTCCGTGTCTCTTTTGAAGTAAACAATATCCCCTCTTTGCGGTTCACTGATTTTATATGCTAATCGATACCCGAAATTAAGCGATGGATAAGCTATTGTCGGGTACATAGAACCAGAAGGAATGATTGCCTCATAAAGCACTACTTGCATAAGAACGCAAAGTGCAATAAAGATAGCAAGACACTCCATCGCCATCTTGATGAACGGGTCAATTCTTTCAAATTTGTCAAATATTTTTCTCATAATAACACCAAAAAAGCCCCCTCATTACGAGGGGGCTATATCTCTTTTAGTGCAGCAAATCAATGCCGCCGAAAACATTCAGGATAAACTGGATAAACTGATGGATAACGCTTGCGACATCCAACTCTATGCCAAATTCTCCGCACAGACAGGAAATCACAAAGAATGCCAACACCAAGAAAAACGCAGAATCAACAATATGCTTCGTACCCTTCATAACGAACATAACGATACAGAAGATAAGGACCATACCGATAGTGATGGGCAGATTATTGACATTCAGAATAAAATCAATGCCCTGACGAATATACTGGCCGATAGATGTGCCGATACTGGACAAATCCATAACTTTCACCCCCTTTTCATAAAAAACAAATGCGCCTGAGGGTATCCATTCAAAAACACAGATTCCGACAAGCGCATTTATTTATCATATAAGCATATTCTATTAACTTTGCAGCAAAATGCAAGAAAAAATGACCGCTCACGAGGAGCGGCCATAAATTTAAGTGGTCGTGTTCAGATGTTCAATGCAGCTAATTCCAGTATCATTCGGCCAATCCAAAGCATAATTCGAGAGAGAATCAGCAAGGATATTGGATTCACGCGGAATCTGAATCGTTGCAATCTTACAGGCAAGACGGTCAATGAATTTGCGAATAGAGTAAACTGTTCCATACGCGCCGTCAGGAATTGCGCTATACCCGGTAATTCCATCAACAACGGGACCATTGTCATTCAGGACCTTTACTCGTTTGGCGTCTGCTGGAAGATTTTGAAGTGCAAACTCAACTGCTTTCGCTTCTGCTTCCTGAACACAGGATACAGATACATGCTTACACTGAGCATCTACGAGCTTCATCTCAAAATTATAGATAAGGAAAGCAATGCCAGCATTACTTCCGCTCTTATCATTTCGATAACTTGCATCCGTATAGATGACATAATCGTTACGCTGCAGGTTAGGACTCATAACGAGTTACCTCCACGCGGCGAACGCAGACATAGCATTCCTTGTCCTGCTTTTCAGAGAGGAAACGACAGGTAGGAATAGTCGGTGCGCCGGAATAAAGAGCGCTCTGAACTGCTTCAAGGGTATACTTGTCATTGACGAGCGCGTAATGCTCAGGCGTATTCTTATACAGTGCCTTGCGCATCTTACCAAACATCGTCATAACATTCTGTGCGGAATCCGTGACCTGCATCGTTTTGCCGAGACTGTCATACATAACGAAGACAACGGACAGCTTTTCAGCATTCTGCTGCGTGGCAACAGGTGCAGGAACGGATGTCTGCGGCATAGCCTGAGGCATAGTTGCGGTGGCATTCATCGGTTCCTGCTGCACAGCATTGCGCGGCTTATACGGAGTGAACTCATTGATTTCGGAACCCGTATAGCCAAGCTGAGCATGCACACTCTTGTATGCGGCTACTGCGTCATGGATATCCACGACGAAAGCGCAGAAATCAAGGAATGTGAACGGGACATTGATGCGCTTTACAGTTGCACCCTTTTTCAGCATATAACCGCCAGTCTCCGTAACCTCGCCTTCGCCCTCCATGACCTGAAGAACGATATCGCTCTTGCTGCCGGGGGAAACCTGAACAGCGTAATAACGGCACGGTTTGATGACGTTTCCATTGGCGTCGCGTTTCTCGGAACTGCCACCATTGCTATCCCAAATAGCATTGGGATACTTGGAACCAGTCTCGCGAGCAGTCTTTACGCTGTTTGCATACTTCTTTCGGATGTCGCGAGACATCACGAGATAATAAAGCTGAGAAACGCTGCCTGCGCCTTCGAAATTCAGATAACCCTCAATGGCAGCTACCTGTTCGCATTTCGGTCGGCCACTGTGTTCAACGAAACTCAGATGAACCTTACCGATTCCGGCACTGTCCATCTTTGCCTTTACAAAACTGCGTCCACTCTGCATTTGAGCAACATAATCTTTAACTTTCATATCCTTTGCCATAAAATTTCTCCTTTTTTTGTTTGACAGAAATAAAACAGCAGAGTACCTATCTTTGATTTATTTTCAAAGACAGAATCCTCTGCTGACATTGCGAATCGGTTATTCGTTTTTTATTTCTGTTATACTTCGATTTTATCTACTTTGCAGCAAAATGCAATATGTAGTTAGCAATCACGGAATCGGACAGCTGCAATCAGACAAAGACAGTCTGGGTCATCGTAAGACATGATAGCCATTGGCTTTCCACGTTCACTGAATCCAAGAATCAATTTGTTGGTTGTTTTGGGAAGTGCATTGATGGATTCAAGCAGGAATGCGGGATTATAAGCGTTGATATATTCTTCCGGGATATCTTCATCTTTGAATGTACATGGGACTCTTGCCCTTATTGTACCAATATTCTGTGTTGTTCTAATGCATAAAGCGTTTTCTTCCAGCTCAAAAATTGTCTTTTTTGCCTGTGATATTCTTGACGGAAGCAGTGTGAGAATCTCTTGAATGACTTCTTTCAAATCGTCTGCAGAAACTGACATCCACCAACGCTTTTCTGATATTACTTTTGTCATGTCACTAAATTGACCGAGATAACGGCACGACACGATGCTTAATGCTCCAACTGTGACAGAGATATGGTTTTGGTCATAAGTAATAAGCGCCTGTGATTCAGGGTTATCCCATGGATTTGAACAGATAAATCCAGATAACCATTGTGGAATCACTATTTCGCTATTTTTCTTTGTTGTATCTGCCGGAACATTAGCGCACACGATACGCGAACCATCTGTGGCAATGAATGTCATCACACCATCCTTGGATGTAACTTTTACGCCGGAATACAGTAAAAGTGATGGATTATCACCCTTATACACCGCATAGTTGACTTTGGCAAATCCTTCGGCGAGTTTCCCTATCGGTAATGTCGCGACTTTCGCATCATTATCAAAATCAGGAATCATTGGGAAGGTTATATTTGCGTTTTCGATTTCAATAATTGATTTTTTTGAAATAAATGTAAGCGGGCTATTATTATCTTTGCGTTCAAGGATAATATCTCCTCGCTTGCCAATGATGGAAAACAGCATCCGGCTCTCTACAATTACTTCGCCGTTTCCGGCAGCCTCACCGCACTCAATCGTAGATTCAAAAAATTGTGTTGCTCCATTCGTAACAGTCACATTGATGCAGTTATCTAAAATATCCAATTTGATGTAATCGGAAATACAAGTTCCATTAGAAATCGTCCCGCGTTCAGCCTTTGCGATAAACGACTGTGCTTCTTTTAGTTTTTCCTTGATTTTTTGTGTTAAAGTTAAGTGTATCAATGAAGTTCCCTCCAGAATCGGTTCTTATACTTTTATTGTAGGAACTTTGCAGCGAAAAGCAAAAGAAAAAGGGCATGTATCCGAAGATACACGCCCTTGTTTTACGCTGTTTTGCAGATTTCCATGATGATTTGTTGCTGGATACGTTCATCACGACAATGAAGCAGATAATCATCAATGCCTTTGAATCTTTCATCCCAAGCAAACGGCTGAAGCGGAAGCCCCTCCTCTTCTGCGATGGCATAAAGCTTATCAATGGCATTCTTGACAGTATCTTTTTCGTTTCGGTCCATATCAAAAGCATCAACAAGAATCTTGCAGCCTGCTTTTTTCTGTGTTCTTACGAATTTGCGAAACGCTTCACTGTTTGCAATACCGGAAATAGCACAGAACTGACGATGTTTATGGTCAATATCATGTGCTACCTGTGCCTTCAATGCTCCTTCCGTCACATAGACGACATTACCGGTGTTCCGTGGCGTTCCATCTACAACGCCGTATGTGGCGCGGTTGATTGCCTGACACCCGGAATCGTAACCGGAAGACGTAAACCAAATATAACGCCTGCGTTTTGCCTGCTTTGCCGGGAAACGAGAAAGATAAGTATCATCCATACGAATCTGCATAGAGAAAATCTTTCCGTTTCGTCCAAACGAAGGAACAAAAAACCCGGAACCGTAAAAGAATGTTTTGGTATTTTTATCGTACAATCCCGGCAAGGAGATTCGATAGCTGTTGCCTTTCTTGTAGAAACCGGGAACGCCATCAAGTTTGATGTTCATATCATTGAGTTTCTGCATCAATGCATACATTTCCTCTTTATTTTCGGGAATGCTGCGATACAGACCATCTTCGATACCCTTTGCCGACATACCTCTGGATAACAGGTTGCTTTTATGCTTTTCTTTTAAAGGAAGCAAGGAAAGCAATACGCGATATGCACCATCAATCTCATCTGGACTTGCATATTTGGTTTTCTGCACTTCCTTTTGCGGCTTGATAATTTGTGCTTTACGCGCCTCGTAATCCTTACTGCCGGTTTTCAGGTCACCGTAAAGAGCTGAATGAATTTGCTTTGCGGCATCCTTATTGGTTCCGCATTCCGAGTGAAACATTCGATACAATGCCAAAACTCCGCCTTTTCCGTTACCCGGACAGCCTGTGCAATCGTGCCAGCACTTATAGGTGGAAGTCGTGACGTTTACATCAAATGTTTTTCCGCTTACGAACGGGCATTTTACTTTCTGTTCGCCTTTTCGGGAAGGAGACCCTACAGTCTCCAACCCGCAAAGACGGACTACCTCCAAAATAGAATAATCGAACATATATCCTCCTTATGAGAAGCGAGGACTATTGTCCGGCTTACTCGATTGTGATGGTTTCGAGCTCTTTATAATCGAGCCCTTCATGTCGTGCGATAATTGCTGCCGCCTTCTGAATCGGCATGTTCTTGTACCATCCCTTCAAGAACGTAGGAATGACCTTGTTGTTGCCGTCCAGTCGACGCGCCGCATCAATCGTCATATCCCTGTACTTGCCGGTAGGAATCGTACACTGCAACGCCTGTTCATAGGTCATGCTGGGTTCAGGCTGTGCGCTTGCCAGCAGTTCCGCCTGCGCATTTCCATCAAGGGGTTCAGGATTTTCATTAGTTTCTGCCGGAACTTCCGGAGCTGCTGTAGTTTCCTGAACTGCCGGAACATCTGCGGGCTTACTGGCGTCCTCATCCTCCACCATAACGGACATCGGAGGAACAATAGGCGTAGGCTTGCGACCGCGTTTCTTAGGTGCTGCTGCCAGATTGGCATTTGCGTCGGTAATGGGATTGCTGGATGCAATCGCAGGTGCCGGAACGGGTGCAGGCGCGGCAACCGGAGCGGGTGCCGAAATCGTAACACCGGGAATCGGAGGAATCGGAACTTCCATCGTAATTCCCATGCTTTCATCGGGCATATTGACACCGGAAGTAACTTCGATGATAGGCGTTCTATCGGTCACTTTCGCATCACCCGGCATACCGAAACCGGCAACGGACAAGGCATAACGCTTAGCGAGACGGGCTGCCTTGCTCAAATAGTTCTTATCAAGAACCGTAACACCATTGGCGTCACGACTTTCCTTCCAGCCGTCGCAGATGCCATCGGACACTTCTCGGCCGTCATAAGAGACAACAGCACGAACAACAGCGTGAATGCCGTTGTCTTTCGTAAACTCCTTGTCAATCAGAACAGAACCATCAGGATGGCAACGCAAAAACCATTCGTGCATAGCGCGGAGCGGCATATAAAGCGTATCCATCAGGCGGGCCGTACCATCTGCGTTTTTCTCAGTTTTGCGATAGCAAATCAAAGAATCGTTCGGGTCAAAGCCTTCGACTGCGTTCCAAATCTTGTTTTCCATTTAAAATCTCCTTTGCTGAATGTGTAATTCACTCACGGATAAAAATGTCTTTTCATCCAAAATACTCACACAAACAAAAATACCGCCATCTCGTATGAGATAACGGTATATCGATTTTGAATATTTGTCTGTGTGTTTTATTTTTTGGATGTCTTTAGTATATCTACTTTGCAGCAGTTTGCAAGAGCTTCTCAGCTTCGGCGATTTGTTCCTGCACTCCGGCAATACGAGCTGCTTTTACTGCCTTCTTGTAAAACACAGTCTCTCCCCTATCGTTCCATGCTGACAATAAAATGTCGCTGATTTTTGTGGTCGGATAGTGAATCACTATCATGCCGAACTCGCCGATTTTCTTCACCGATACATTTTCTCCGGCAACATTTCTTTTTTGAAAGCCCGGAAACTTGGTATCGGCATTTTTGTCTGCTGACGGTTTCTTGTCCGGTGAATTAACGGAGTTTTTTGGAGGAATCGGCTTTTTTGCTTTTTCCTTTGGCGCAGTTGCCTTTGTTGTTTTTGCAGTCTGCGATGTCGCGCCTGTTGTGCTTTTAGCCTTTGCTGTCATTGCTGTTTTTCTTGTCATGGCTTCCTCCGTCACGAGAGTATCATAACCCACATCGAACATCCATCGCCATCATAATCAACTGCAATACCGCAAGTAGTAACACTGCTATCAAGCATCAGGCTTCTGTAATAATCAGTATTATACCATGCCTGTGCTACATCGATTGCTGCCCTTCCGTTTTGAGCAAGGAGTTCTTTGTACCCGGAAGCGGTATTAGAGCCATCTACCATGCTGTCTGCACGCTGATTGGCTACGGCAGTAAGACTGCTTGCTTTTTGTAAGGCAGGAATACCATTATCCTGCCGATACTTGTTTACTGCCTTCAACAGTGCATCAAATGTAGAACTGTCACCATGGCGATACCAATCATTATGTGCTCCGCTTCCCTGCGGCAGTGAACCATCTGTTTTTGTTTCGGATTCTTTTTTGTTCACGCTTACTGCACATACGGCATATACATCTTTGTAACTTACTTTGATAAAAGCTATCCCCTTCCCTACTCCGGTAACGGTCCCGCTTGCATCGACGGTCGCTATGGAACTGTCACTTGTAGACCATTGCAGGATAGAGGTGTCGGGTGTTTCCGGATAGGTAGTACAGCTCAACTTTACCATTTCGCCAGCATTGATGCTTGCGTCACTTTTGCTGAGAGTGATTTTCTCAATAGGAGCAATTACGGTTACCTTGCACTCTCGTTCAATATTTAGTTTGGGGAGCTTTGCATATACCGAGGCGGTTCCAGCCGAAACGGGTGTGAGGTTTCCATCTTGGTCAACCGTTACTACACCTTCGTTGCTTGAAGAATATTCGCAACCGCTATAATCAAAATCTTCCGGCTGGACAGTCGGGGTGATAGTGCTAACTTCTTCACTACCAAGTGTCAATGTGAGTTCGTGAGGAATAGAAAATTCCTTCGGTCGAGCCAAGACCGTAACATTTATACTATCATGGATAGTACCGTCCAAACTCCTTACTGTGATAGTTGCCGTTCCGCCCGTTCCGGCCAAAATTGTTTTTCCGTCTCCTACGATATTTGCAACGCTCATGTTGTCCGAGGAAAAAATCAGCTGTGTCTTATCAATAACTTTTTCCTTTTCTTTGTCGCTGCCGTCGTGATTGAACTCGTAATCAAGTACAAGACTTTGCCTGTCCCCTGTTGTCAGTTCTCCGACATTCTGGATTTTTACTCCGGTCATCTTTACACCACAGCTCGTCAAGAACATGCACATACAAAGAATGAACGGAAATACGATATGTTTTTTCATAGAACCTCCTAAAACAAAAAGCCCCGTGCAAAATGCACGAGGCCATTGTGATTTATGCGAACTTTTTGATATGAGCTGCCTTGCAATCCTTTTTCCATTTGGTTTTCGAGATAAACCAATCATTTGTTTCGCTTTTAACATGAGCCAGCGAGCCATTTTTTCGGATTATAAAGCGTTCATCGTCTGGATGGACAAGTATCTTGTCTTCTCGTTTTTTCAAAACAGTGCCGACAAAAATACTCTTTTTATTGATGCGCGTAAAGTAGCAAAGATGGCTTTCTTCATCGTAAATTGCCGCAAAGTGTGTAATCGGTGTTCTTTCCAAAACTCCGGTCATTACAGGCTTTTCGAAAAACGATTTTAATTCTGCCATACATTCTTCGTTACTTATATCCTGTTTGGTTCTTCTTTTTAAGGCAAGCAAAGCATGATATCGTGTATCGATTCGCATGGGAACAGTGCCCCCGACCAAAGCGTGGCATGTAAACCCATCTTCATCGTGATATTCGCTCATGCGCCCTCCTTTTCTGTCTTTGTTTCTTTTTCCAGAATGTCATTGATTCTCATGAGGGCTGTCTTGTTCTTGCCATCAAGAATCTCTGACACAATGGTTTCGGCAAGCATCATGCTCTCCCTAAAGGAGATATCCTGACAAAATGTATAAATGGGCACGCCGTGAAACTTTACGACAATCTTGCTTTTCCCATCATGCCGCGATACATTTTTCTGGAAATCCTGCTTTGTCAGAAACATAGTTTCTTCCTCCTATCTATGAGTTTGTTATATGAGCAAATTATCAAGCATCGTTGATATGACGCTTAATATCTTCCACAATCATATCTGGGTGTAGCCACGAACAGGTATAGGGGCCAAAGTAAGCCCCGCTGCGCCCATTCACACGATTAAACATCTTGATTGCTTTGCCGCCGCCAGCAATCCACTCCTTGATATTCTTGGAGTAGTCATCAATAAGAATATCGCTTTCGCTCATGCCGCCAAGATGTTCGTTGATGTATGCTGTTTTCGGTTCTTCACAGGAAACGAAAATCCTGTGCTCGACATCAATAAACGGAATATACTGGTCAAGCCACGCGTTTTTATCACGGATGGAATGTCCATCATCGAATACAGCCGAAAGAATAAAGATTTCGATGTTGTTCTTTCTGCTGTATTCCCAGAACCGAATCATTGCCTTTGTCATGTTTTCGTTGGGAGGTAGTTGTGCAAAATAACCCGGAGCGCATACTTCTTCAAGAGGTGTTCCCTCCTGCCATTCTGCTAATGTACCGTCCATATCTACAAATAGTCTGGTTTTCTTACCTTTCATCAATTTTCACCTCGCTTTTTTAAAAACAAAAAAGCAACCAATTCATACGAACTGGCTGCTTTCTCTGTCAGATTTTGAATATAAGATAAGCCATTTTGCTGCATTTACATATGGGTACTATGATTTATCTTATATAATTCATCTTACTCACTTTGCAGCAAAACGCAAGAAAAAATCTACCTTGTTCGCAAATCTTATCGATACATTCACCACAGGTTTGTTTGAAAAACAAAAGCCGCCCCACCTTGAAAGGTGGAACGGCGGATATAATTAGTGCTTGATGTAAAGTGAGGTGTCCCTGAACGGATTCAGAATACCGGGCTTATACTTTGTGTTGACATACTCGGCAATCTGAGCATCTGTCATGCTGTTCAATACTTCGAGCCAGCATTCTGCGTTGATACTCATGAGTCCGCCCATACCAAGTGCATTGTCGCAGCGTCTCATATCCTCGGCAAATGCTTCATGGTATGTGCAAGACTCAGCGGCATGGGCAATACGATTAGTGTCGTACATGATGTTACCTCACCCGTTTACCATGGCTTTAAGCCCTGCTTCGTCCAGTACGGGAATTCCCAGAGCGTTGGCCTTATCAAGCTTAGAGCCTGCGGCTTCACCAGCAACCAGATAGCTGGTCTTCTTGGATACACTGCCGGTCACCTTACCGCCGTGCGCTTCAATAAAGGTCTTAGCCTCTTCGCGGCTCATCGTGGGCAGGGTTCCGGTAATTACAAAGGTCTTACCGGAAAGCGATACAGCATCCTCAGCGGAACCGTTCGCGGACGCAGTCGGTGCATGGTAATCGAGGTTGACGCCAGCCTTGTACAGTGCCGTGACCTCCCGCTTGAACATAGGGTCAGAGAGCATGGCATCCAGAGCTGCGTAGATGGCATCGGAGAAACCGGGAATGTTGTAATCCTTGATATTGTCTACATACAAAACAGACAAACCAAGCAGGTTTCCGTCCGTTGCCTTGCACTGAGTAAACAGAGCACGAGCAACATGACCGCCGATAAGACGATAGCCGAGACCTTTAAGTACACGGTCTGCGTTTTGGGTCTTAGAGTTCTCGATGGCTGTAAGCAGCTTCTTGGCCGTCTTTTCACCGTACATGTCGATGAGTTCGGATTCATCCTCATAGAGCCAGTACAGGTCTACGGGATTGGAGATGAGCCGGTTATCGACTAAATCCTGAATAATTTGAGGTCCGAGCCCCTTGATATCCATGCAAGCCTTGGAAGCAAAATGGATGATGCGGTTGACCGTCTTGGCGGGGCATGCATCGTTCGTACAATACAGGTCCACAGACCCATTCACAGACGCGATAGGCTCGCCGCAGACAGGACAAACCTGACTGGACATGTCATAGGGCACGGCATCTGCCGGACGTTTCTCCTTCTCGACCATGGTAATCTTCGGGATGATATCACCGGACTTATGCAGCACAATGGTATCGCCGATACGGATATCCAAAGCTTTGATGAAATCCGCATTGTTCAGCGTAGCACGTTCAACACGGGTTCCGGCGAGCTGTACCGGGTCGAATTCCGCCACAGGAGTGACGCGGCCAGTACGACCCGTCTGCAACACGATACGGCGAAGAACCGTAGCCTTCTCCTCAGCGGGATACTTGAAAGCAATAGCCCACTTAGGAGTTTTGGTCCGCTCACCCATCTTCTTGCGGATATCGATTTCGTCTACCTTGATGACAGCGCCATCAATGGGATAATCGATATCATACCGATGCTCCCCGATATCGCGGATAGCGACGAGGATACTGTCGATATCATTACAATGTGCGTAGTATGTGGTTTTGAAATCACAAACATCGCGCAGATAGTTAAGCTGGTCGCAGTGAGAGTCGGCAAACTCAGAGGAATCATCCTCGTCATTGACACTCTGCACATTGAAGATGAACACTTTCAGGTTCCGTTCCTTTGCGACAGCCGGGTCCGACTGGCGCAGTGTACCAGCAGCACAGTTACGGGGATTGGCAAACAGCTTCTTCCCTGCTGCTTCCTGCTTGGCGTTGGTCGCCTCAAAGTCCTCTTCGCTCATATAGCACTCGCCGCGCAATTCGATTTTCCAGATACCGTCCGGCATCTGGATATTGACAGGGATGCCAAGAACCTTGACATTGTCGGTAACATCTTCACCGACATGACCGTCGCCGCGAGTGGACGCCTGTACGAGCCGCAGCTTTCCGTCAGAACCGGCAGTCTTAGCGTACACCAGAGACAGGCTCAGGCCGTCAATTTTGCGTTCGATGGAGAAGGTAGCATTGGGATATTCCTTCGCCACAGAAGCCGTGAAATCGCGTACATCGTCGTCTGAGAAGACGTCCAGAAGCGAGAGCATCGGAACACGGTGTTCAACCGGAATGCCAATAACGCGCTTGCCGCCGACTACCTGCGTTGGGCTGTCGGAGGTGACGAGTTCCGGATGCGCGGCTTCGAGGTCACGAATCTCGTGCATTGCACGGTCGTACTCTTCATCCGTTACGGCAGGAGCATCTTGCTCATAATACGCTGCGCTCCAGCGCTTGACCTTCTCGCAGAGTTCATTGTATGTATTGATATATTCAGTCATTATAGTTCTGTTCCTTTCAGTATAGCCGCTGTAGTATTTATCATACACCACTTTTAGCGGCTTTAGCAATATCGAACATTGAAAAAACAAGCCTCAAAAAACGAGATGAGACTTGCTTTGCACGTTGATTTTTATTTATTATTTATAATTTTAGCCACTTCGCACAGATTCGCAAGAGGTTCACAGAATCGGCACCAAGGAAGCCCATTGCGTAAGGGGTGGGAGTACGTCAAAACACAGCGTCCAGAACCGTTTCGGCAAAGATTGCATAATGGTCCAGATAAGAAGCGAGTTCGCTGCGCCCTATATCCCGGTCACGCACTTGTTGTACAACGAGTTTGGCTACATCTGTGGGAAGATTATATTCTGCTGTGACAATGTCCGTGACATCATCGTAGAACTTTTCCCACAGTTTGTGGATTTTGTTTTCGCGACGAGTGTACTGACTGCGGATGATTCGATTTTTATTTGCAATCATCTTGTCGACATTCGGGTCATCTCCATACATAGGAAGAATCGGGTTCTTCTTTTTGTAGGCATTGAGCTCCTGCATAAGATTGTCTGCCTCTTTATTGTAGGATGCTTCCAACTCTTTGATTTTACTTTCAACTTCGTATAAATCCATAAATTTTTCTCATTCCTTTACAAAGTTACTTTTCTTTCCCTTTCAAAGCTTCGATGACAACTTCTTCGTAGTTCTCAATGGCACAATAGACATCGGTAAAACCATTTGCATGACCATACTCATACGCCTTTTCCCAAAGCATTTTCGCTGCATCATGACTGATAAGGACAGAAGATGCACTTTTTATATCCATTCGGATGAGCGTGAGGATATCAACCATGACATCCGAAATAGCTTTGTTGCGGTCAGCCACAAGTTTGGTTACTTCATCGTTCCATTGCTGCTGAAGCTGCCGCACCTTCTTTTTATTCCAATCGAGGGAATGTGCGCTGCTGATGATATCACCGGTTTTAGGACGCTTGGTTTTAGGGGTTGTGCGCATATTCCAAGCAGCCTCCATGCGAATCTGAAGATTCTTCCAACTACTATCCATGTTTTATTTCCTTTCTATGCGTTTTTTACATCAGAATTTGAAATCCTGGTATACTTCGATGCTGTTTTTGTCGTAACCGACAGCGTACAGTTCTTTGAGCAGCGGCGTATACTCCTCGACCGTTGCAGGAACGCCTGCCTTTAGATACCCGTAAGACGCATTCACATGCTGCTCATTGTGGATATAGCAATCCACCGACGCATCGTTTAAAGTTCTGCGATTGTAAACTCTCTTTATGCGTTCTATGTCGTCGAGAAAAGCGCATGTGAGCTCCGGTCCTTCTTCCGGGTAATTTTCTTGCCAACATTTCAGAAAAGCTACTTTCATTTTCATTCTCCTTTTTTGTAAAAAAGCGGATTTCTCTGTTTGAGAAATCCGCTTTTAGAAGTGCAGATAATAACTATCGCACAATTATTATGCTTTTTGTAAATTTATCAGTTGTAGTTCTCGAACGGAACAAGTGATGCATCCAGCTTTTTAATTCTTTCATCAAACAGCTTCGTGATACGTGCAAGCTCTTCTTCGTAAACCGCCTTCGCTTGCCGCACCTGTTCGCGGTAACACTTTACACAATCCTCAACGGTGTAGAAAATGTTTACCGACTCTCCTGTATGGCACCGAAATCCCGTATTGTCCATCGGGGCTATGACTTTGGATGAGACCTTTCCGTTTTTTACAGGTCGGAAATAAACGGGCGAATAATAAATATCCTTGCTCGTTTCCTTGGCATCTGTTACGACGACCGGGGTCGGCTCGATATTTCGAATTGGTTTTTTCTTGGGGTCTTCGTTTGCACGGTAATCGCAAATCCAAACCATTTTTCCAAGAACGCGGTCCAATCCTTCTACATAATCGTACATAGCAAGAGACTTTGTTTGCTGGGGCCCATTTACTGAATTTTCTTGCCAGAGAACAACACCGTTATCCTCTAAATAATCTTTGAGTTTCATGTATTTCATTTCTCCTTACATTTCAACAAAAAACACCGGCCCAAACAAGGAGGGTCGGCGTTATAGGCATACTATTTTTTGTCTGCGACAGGTCCGCTGTTGAAAACAGACTTCGGAATTTCCTGATAGAAATTCATATAAGTATCCTTATTAAGAAATTCCTGTTCCTTCTCAAACAGGAGAACATTGGTGTCATCCCAACCTTCGTTTCCGGTGGAATCAAAAATCCTTACATTATCCACATAAAGATTGTCGCTGTCCTGATACCCCCTGTTTCTCATTTCGTCTTTTACTTTCTTTAGCCCATTGGCGCTTTGCCAAAAATCCTTAATGCTTGCTTCTACTTCCCTACTGCCATAGCCGGTATTGAAAATTTGCCATACAAAAGATGTGTCTGCCTTATTTTTTACTGTAATGGAAACTACAATGTGACGCTTCTCATTTTCAGCTGTCTGTTTAAGCCAATCACATCTCTGAATAAAGCGGAAAAAATCCATCGGCAAAGCAATTAGAACTGTTGCATCTCCATATTTCTGGTTGTACTGTTTTTCAATCGACTCTACAACAGCACAAAACTCCTCGTAGCTCTCGATTGGTGTACACGCCAACGGAATCGTTAGTCGCTTCAAAATCACCCTTTTCTCGTCTTCTTTTTGATAAGAAATAATAGCGAAATTATAAACGACCTTTTTTTGATTTTCCTTTTTGGTAATTTTCAAATATTCACGCTCCTCTCACAACAGAAAACGGTCTGCCGCTAAGGAAGACCGTTTGTAAACTATTGTATTAAGAAAACCCATCGTTTCACTCGCTCTGTAGTTCGTGACAATATGACTTATCTTAATGATTCCATTATATAGACTTTGCAGCAAAGTTCAACACTCATAATCGCCTGTTTCGCGAATCAGCTTATTATTAAGCAATAATCCAACGACCGCGAATCGTAATGTATGAATCTTGCCATCTAAGTCTACCGTTTTAATTATGCTCTGCAAACGCACAATTTCTTCCAACAGGGCGAGGTGTTTGTCCGACAAGTAAAAGCTGACCTGCTTTGATTTACCTCCTACACTTTTAGATGGAAGGTGTTTTTCTATTTCTTCCTTTGCGGGAAGTATATACCATTCCTCCCCTTCCCTGTCGGTCCCCGTCATGCTTCTGTATTTGTTTGAACCATATACAACGCAATGTTTGATTCCTATCTTTGCAACCTTATCTAGCTCATCAGCAAGTATCCGATTGGCTATAGTGCCCGCCTTCTCGCCACGGTACGCAGCCTCGCTGTCAATCGCATCATAAACTGCAGAGCATAACCGAATGGGCCTTCGATTTGGTTTTTCCGCGCTCAAATTCATTGCTCTTCGTCCTGTCTTTGTGCCTTTTCAATCATTTCCTTTAGAACTGTTGCTGTTGCAATAACTTCATTCAACGCACGAATATCCTGTTCAAGAACTTCCGGTGACTGTTTTCTGAGGGATTTTACATAGTTTTTACGGTTGATAATTGCATCGAGCTGATTTTTGATTCCCGGTGCTTTTTTCTGAACGACGGTCTCCGCAGCGTTCTTAGATACCTCTGCCCTTACCGTTTTTTTCTTATCGTTCTTTTCCTTTGCGGCCTGATTCTTATTATCGTACTCAAACTCTTCCATCTGCTTTTCGCTATTATTTGCTTTCGCAGCAGCATACTCAGCAGCTTTGTCATTGAGTGTTTTCAATCCTGTTTCATAATCTTCCAAAGCTTTTGCGAACATTGCATCGAGCTCTTCAAAGGTTCCGGCCTTGGTTGCGGCGAACAACGCCTCACGGAATGTGATGTGCAGGTTATCACGTCGTACTTCAACGCTGTTACGCTCGTCTGGCCTTTCTGCGTCAGAATGGCAATCTACAGCGAATAGTCCTTGCAGCTTTTCAGCAATCATCACCTGCTTGTCATTGGGGAAATGCAAATAGATATCTGCTTCGCTTCTGCTAACATACCCTCCGTCCAGTAACACTTTAAGTTCTGCGCAAAGGTTTCTTTCTGTTCTGATGTCCCTATCCAGCGTTTTGGTATTTTCAGGACTCAGGCTCTTGATTGTTTTCTTTGCTTGTGCCTCGGTCAGATTGTATGGGCTTTTTTGCAGACATTCAATAAAACTGACCATTGCCTTCCGACGAATCTTTTCATTACCAAATCCGCCGCGAACCTGAAGGTTGGCACTGTAAAGCAAAACCTTTTTCTCGTTATCTGTTAATTCGCTTGTGATAACATTGCAATGCTTTACCGTATTCCAGCTTGCATCTTTTTCTTCCAGATATTTAAGAGCACGATAGCGACGCTCACCGGAAATCAACATGTACACCGTGTTCTTGCCTTCCTGCTGTGGCAGCACGACAAGGTTGTGCATCAGTCCATTCCTTTCAATGTCTTCCGCAAGAGTTTTGATATCCTCATCGTTATCATCCTGCCGGAAAACCTCATTATCTGGATTGAGCCTTATATCAGAGAGCATGATATCTCTGCTGGCGTACTCGATAGTTTTATCGTTCACGAGTTTACTGAGCAAGAGTTCTCCTGCTTCATTATTATTGCAATCCATGATTGCTTCCTTGCTCGGCATGACAACTTTCTTTGCGCTGGCTTTCGACGGCTTAGTCTTCATACCCATTTCAGTTCTCCTCCAGCTTATCAAGGCGTTCTTTCAATTCCTCGTAAAGAGCGGCATAGCTTCTACCTACTGGCTGCGTTCTCGCCGAATAGCAAACCGGTACGCATTTTCTTACAGAGCTTTTGACCGCCAAAGCCATCGGAATTTCCGCTTCAAAGAGTGCGGAGCCAAGTTCTGACTTGCACTCCTCCCGCGTCTCACGCGTTGCCGCACCTTTATCTACCATCGTAAGAACTACACCAATACCTTTGAGTCTTGACGCCGGGTCCTTGCTCAACTTATTGCAAATCGAATAGGTGCGAAAAGCAGAATCTTCGGAAAAAGCATCACACTGCATCGGAATCAGCACATAATCCGCCGCTGCGATGGCATTGGAAAGTATTTGGCTGTCGCGAGTGGGCTGCGTGTCGATGATGATATAGTCGTAATCATCGCGCACCTGATTCAAGAAATAGAGAAGGAAGTCACCCATGCTCGATAGCTTTTTGGGGTCTCCATCCTTAAATTGCTGTGCATCTTCATATAAGTCTTGCAGACGCTTGTTGATACGAGGTGTTTGGCTGCTCGCCGGTATCATATCAACATTCTCATACTCGGTTTCTACGATGTAGTCACGCGTATGGGTGTACCTGAATCCGTCAAACAAATCATACAACGCTTTGCCATGATAAATGCCGCTCGTAATACTGTTGCCGCCAGAAAGGGCAAATGTCAAATTGCCCTGCGGGTCTGTATCCACACACAGCACCTTTTTGCCCTCGTCGCCCATCAGGTACGCAAGATTGGAAGCGGTCACCGTTTTTCCAGAGCCGCCTTTTTCAATAGCTATAGTTATGATTTTAGCGCTCATTTTTATCTCCGTTCAATTCACAAGTAAAATCTGTAAGTATAAAGTTTCTGTTGCTGTTTATTCTATAATTATATCATGTTAGAAGGCAATGTCAACAATATATAGGGGATAAATGTCGCCCGTTTCTATCAGTGAAAACTCTTGTTTCAAATGTTTCTGTTGCTCCCATATTTGTAGATTTTCTCAACACCTTTATACAAAAAGTAAAAACGCAAGAATCAATAGTTTCTGTTGCTCCTAAATTTTGCACAAAAAACACTCCCGTGCCGTCTGGCTGCGGGAGTGTTTTGCTGTTATTGTGAATTAGCAAATAGAATAGGGGGCAGGTGTTTTATTCATCGAACTGACTCATCCAACGCTGATTAAACTTATCAGCCTGCCCGTTCTCTATCACTTTTAGTTTTTGCTTTCCGTCTTCAATAATCTTAACATCTTCAATCGCATTAACTACGATAGCTGCATTGTATTGCGCTGACTTCAACTTGCCAGCATCTCTTTTTTCAATCATCATTTGAGCCATGCCGACAACCCAATATTTAAGGTTTTCATTATGCTCCAAAACACGATTTAAAGCATCTAAAGTTTCTTTTGCAAGGTCTGCTTTCCTTGGGTTCTTATTTGTCAATGTTCTAGCCACATAAACAAGGACACCTGATATCATAGACTCAAAATCATTTCCGAATTTGTCTCGAATGGATTCATAGTCCGCCAGTTTTTCAAGTTCTCTGGTTGCTCTTGTCACCGACAACTTACAAATGTCAGCAGATATCAAGCCTCTGCTAATTTCAGGAGCAGCAACAGAATCTTTATGTTTTCTGTTTTTGCGGTCTTCTACGATAATATCATCATAGATGGATACTACACTATTCTCTCTGATTTCTTCAAGTTCTTCAGCTGTTTTATAACGAATGAACAAATAGAGCAGCTGGTATCCCTTACGGCCTTCTCCGGCAATTCGTGCAGGGATATAATCAAACCAGAGATTGGAAACAGCATTTATCTCTTCTTTTGCTTTGGTAAGAACATTTTTATCAAAATCTTTGTAGCTCGCATACTTTTCCGTTAATGGTCTATCTTGTTTTCCACCTTTGCCATCATCCGGGGCAGGGGAGAGCTGAAGCTTCAAATCCTGTATATTGAAAACCTTATACTTGAATCCATGAAGACGCTTTGCGCTTTTGGGAAACTTGGCTCTCAGAAATTCATCCGTTGCAGGCTGAAATACGATGCCATTGGTGTATCCGTAATCTGCCTCGCCGTTATCATAAGAGAGGATAATCTCATAAATACGCATAGAATATGTGCTGTTCATTTTAAGCAAATATTCTACATCGAAGCTTGTATAGTTGGACTTGAGCTGCGTTAAATAGGGGAATATCTCCGGAGAGAATCGCATATTGATGGTCTTATTCTCGAAATCGATATTCGTTCCGCCGCTAATCCAGCGATACAAATCACTGGATTTTGCACCATCATCCACCCAGAAACTCGAATCGGCCAGTTTTTTGATGGTGTTTTTTAGATAAGTCCTGTAAGACGAGCTGCGAGTATCTGCACCTGTCAGGCGTGAAAAATTACTGAAAGACATCGTGTAGACTTTATTCGGGTCAGTGTCTTCCTTGGGGTTGATTTGCGCAATCATTGCAAGGAGCAACTTCTGCTGCGTCTTTGGAAGTGAGTAACGAGTCTTTTGTATCAACTCATTACTTTTGGTCACTACAGTCATACTCGTAACGGATAGCTTGTTCCGAGCAGGGGAGTGATGGTTCTGACTATCCAGAACCTCGCCCTCGATAACAGTTTTCTTTTCCTTTGCCATAAATAGTAACCGGCTTTCTATTAGATGAAGCCCGACATCCTACAACGCCCGTTATAAGCTTTCTCGGCCTTTTTTCGTAAGTACATACTACACCATAAAGGGGAAGTTGTCAACAACATTTTCCCTTTTGTGATAAAGGGAGTTTTATTGTCTGTCGTTATTTTTAAAAATAATAATTTTATTTTTTATCTCTTTATTTCTATTTATTATATATATGTGGGGTGGGAGTTTTATTGATGCTCAAAAGGAGTTTTTTTCACTTTCAGAGGGAGTCGAATTGATGGGTCAAAAGGAGAATTTTTGATAATATTGTAATCAACAAAACTCCTTTTGAGATAGGGCATAACTGGCAAATAGCATTCATATGGCAGAATAACTTGCCGTATTAGATGATTTGCACCTGACTGAACGGCATTTTCTGTACGCTGTCAAGGAAGAGGGGAGTGCCAGCGGATACGATAAAAGAAGTTTTGTTTTTTAAAATTTTAAAGAAAGACTCCAGCGTAAAACAAAGGCCGAGAAAATACTTCACTTCATCCATACGAGGCATCAGACATCAGTTGTCTTTATCGCTGCAATGGAGAAGGGTAGGGGAGTGCTGACAAAGGGAGTTTCTTTTTTTAAATTTGAGAAAGGGAGGTTTGTTTTCCAAAATTTGAGAAAAGGAGTTTTTTGTTGTAAAAATCATGGACAGTCCGATAGAATTCCATATCTGCCGTGATACTTTTTGCATCACTGGTGTGGAAGGGGGGGAGGTGAAAGGGCTTATAGCGATGGCGTCAGCCATAAAAGGAGGTCTGTTTTTTTAAAAATAGGACAGTATATATTATCGATATACCGTTATAAATTGTGCGCTTTTGAAACACTGTTCACAAGATAAAGGGGAGAAATTTTTTTAAAAAAATGAGCTCTGGACGCAGAATGTTTGTATCTCGTACTACTTCTGCGCAAAACGAACCTGATTGCAGCATTACCATTATTTTTCCTTGTTAAACGCGACAGTTGAGCCCTTCATAAAAGGAGTTTCTTTTTTCAAATTTTAAGAAAAGGAGTTTTATTGTTTCAAAAATTGGATTTTGCAATGGAAAGCTACGTCTGGTATGGACGGTAGGGGAGTGGAATGAAGAATAAAAGGAGTTTTATTTTTTAAAAAATAGCTTGCGTTATATCGTTGCATCGTGAAATACAGGTGGAGTGTTATGATTTGAACCGTATATTATCCTATATGTGGAACAAAAGACTACATAAAATATGACGAAGCAGTTTTGCTGGACCAAACGGAGTTTCTTTTTTCAGATTGCGCGATAAATTTCGATAAAAGGAGTTTTGTTTTTTAGGTTTGATAAGGGGAGTTACTTTTTTGCATTTTGATAAAGGGAGTTTCGTTTTTCAAAATATTGAATTTCGGCAAAAACTTGTTCTTGTCAGAAAGAATCCTGTTCCAGACAAGTAACAGGGAAGGGAGCAGACAAGGATAAACATGTAAAGAAAGGAGCTTTACACAATAAAAGGAGTTTTATTTTTAAAAAAACAGAAAAAACAAATACAACGAAATATCGAAATAAAATGCTCGTTTTTTAATGGCTTTCTAAATCAGAAAGGGAGAAGTTTTTTTAAAAATTACGAGAAACCTTGTGATGCTTCGCTTATTTCTCTGCTATACCAGAGAGTCCTCAGAGCAAAAGCAAAATAGACTTTGCTTTGATAAAAGGAGTTTCTTTTTTCAAAATCTGCAATAGTACCTCAAACAATTCGTGAAATGTGTTCTAGATAACAATAGTGACGAGCAAAAAACTAACAAAACAGAGAATTACAACATTACATATTGTATTTATCTGCAATAGTTTAACAGAGAGTATTCGTCTGCGTGCTATTTGAAGTGCATTTTTCAAAAAAGGGCAACAAAAAAACTCCTTTTATAAACAAGGAGGTTTGATTAGAAACAGGGAAGGGGAGAGCAGCGAATGGGTTCTCAGCATATCTAAACGTAGTTTTTTACGGTTTTGAAGTGTAAAAATCTCTCTTTGGTCAGATTGCGCGGAATAGGACATCGAACATACTAAGAAATTACAGTTGTTATAGACAGCACAGTTCTCCACGGTACGAAGTAATATGTGTCTTCTGAAAACAAAAATCAAAAACAGAAAAAGGAATTGGCAATTATCTCGTTAAGAATCTCGTCGGCTGTCGGATGCGCCGAGAATAAGACAGCAAGAATGGAATGCTCTCGAAAAGCAAAACAAATACAATCCGTTTTAGGTATTGCATGACAAAAATGGCTTGTAGTTTTTGTACATTATCCCGAAGATGATGTATTCTTGCTGGAAGTCCAAATTATAGGATGTGCAGTCTGATATAATTTTGGTAAAGAGAGAAAAACACCCCAACTACACAGTTGGAGTGTATATCACTGACTATGGCAGCCAAATTCACTGCATTCGAGGTATCAGATATGACTAATTACTCAAACTATCCACGCCACCGGCTTGTCCACAATAGCTGTATAATCTGTTTTTCTAAACACGTATATTCGTGGACCCCTCTCACCGAAAAACAGAAGAAATACATGCTGACAAACTACATTGATGGAGCCGTCAGAATCGACCTGAAAGACAAGGACGGCATCGAGTACAGTATGTCTGTTATGCAATTCCGTGAATGGATTGTTACGGACTCTATTCCGAAAGAAGTATTGGAAAAGAAAAAGAAAGAATCTGGAAAGGTCTGCCCATTGTGCAACGGTCCTCTTTTGCTTCGTGTAGCGAAGTTTGGGCCAAAGCCGGGCAGTCGATTCTACGGATGTAAGAACTTTCCTGACTGCTACTATACCGAGCCGTATGAGGAAGAAAAAGCCAAAGAAGACAATTGAGAAAGGAGCACAGCTATGAATATACCGACACTTCCCACAGGACGAAACAAATACTATGACCTTGGCCCGACCCGGCAGTTCGATGTAGATGTCATCCGCAGAGCGCTACTCCAGTACGAGAACACAATGAAGGCAGAGGTTGAAGCTGCAGAGCCAGACAGTGATGAACGATACCATCTGGCTGCGGAACAAATCGCAGCACGAGAGCTGGCTACAAAGTTTAGTAAGAAACTCCCTTTTTATGAATGATGCGAGGCAAATAATGATACGAAATGAAATTATCAATGTAATGGCAAAATGCTCCTGTGGAACTCGAATCGCATGGACACGCAGCAATGATACCGTGGAGCATCGCGGCGTGGTGGATGAGTTTTACCCGCAAAACGGTGCCGAGGACGCATATCTCGCCGTTATCGAGCCGGGACGCTATATCCCGGTACTTGGTGCCAGCGAAATTCAAAAAATATCAATTTTGGAGGACAAACATCGTGATGTCTAACTACGTTCAGAAAAGCCCAGAAATGGACCGTATTGCCGATGCTTTCTCCGGGTACATCCACCGGCATCCAAACTTAGACCTTGTCTGGTCCGAGAAAATCGGGTATGTTCTTATGACTGTAAATCCAGATAAGCAGCTGGGCGAGGAATATTGCAGCTTCCACACCGCGCACAGCTTAGCGTACCGTCTGTTCAGCGAAATTGTGACCGATGTCGTTTTGGAAACGGAAAGCTGGAATGACAGCAGTAATCTGGATGAGATGGAAACCAAGGAAGTGCGTCTGCGCTGGACGCCGTTCTTGGAGATGCTGCCGGAGTATGCGTCTGTCTGCGAAGATATTCTCACAGGGAACAAGGACAAATATAGCGAATGAGGTAGTGTACTATGGCAAACGATTATGGCTATTTTGGTAACGGCAGCACCGGCTATGCTCATTACAAGCAGTCGTTTGACAGCAACTTTGGTGGCTCCGGTGGCAACGGAGGAAATCGTAATAGTGGCGGAAAAGGTTCTGGCTGTGGGCTTCTATTGCTTATTGTAGCTGTTGCTGTAGTCGCGGCGCTGGTATTGTGGGCGATGTAACTCTGAGAGACAGCAAGCACTGCCAACACTACCAAAAAGCGCTTCTGACTCGAACAGTTTATCTGAGATGTCGATAAAATGGTGTGTATTTGCAGAAGTGCGCAGACACCTTGCACCCGAATTTGTCAGATTTTTGCCACTATATACGATTCTATCGTATATGCTGGAGAAAACCGCATAAAAGAATATCTTTTTTTCATACCACTCACCTCGATGCGGGGTGAGTCTTTTCAGAATTCGATATTGCAACCAAGAACGGGTTTATGAGGCTATAGTTGCGCCACGAACTTTGCCGAATTATGCCGAGGCAATCTTGTTGGAGCAACAGAAACAAAAAAATCTCTAAGAGTTAATCTATGTAGAAAACTGTCACACCACAGCACAAGGAAGGACTCTGCTTCTGACCGAAAGACTAACACAAACAGGCTTGCTACATTTGGTGGCTGTAATCGCAATAGGGGAGAGTTATATGTTTTGCAATTCCTACGCTGGACAAGTCCACTCTGCGATGGGCAGAAGTGTGTCAATTCTAAGTGCTTAGCTTTCGACTTGTTGGCAGCCTCCGGCTTGGCGAACAGCCTTGTATGAGAAACAATTAGGGCACGCAATCCACAGAACCATCTTTGATTGCATCTTCAATAAGCGAGATTTGAGCATTAGCAAAAGAACGACAAACGCGCAGCTGGTTATCGAGCTGGGCTTTTGTATACTTTTTGGAAATGACCATTTGCTGATAATCATAAGCAGGGGAGAAGTCTGGACAAAACAGTATGCTGTTCAGGAGTTCTTGGCACGAAGCAAACAAGCTATTTATCTCCGCACTTCTCGAATAGTGTTCTGATTTTAGCCGCGTACTCCAAGAAGTGTTCTGTACTAATTGCTTGCAATGCCTGATAGCGCTAAGACTGTACGATGCTTTCTGCATTTAATATTTCTCCTTTGGTTTGCATTGTACAAATCGGATTATATCATAATAATTACACAATGTGTATTTACATAAGTGCTAAATCCGGCACTTATATCTTCTTTTGCAACGAAAATTATACCATAAATATAATGCATTGAGCCGAAAAAGATAAATATGCTTTAGAAAAATCGCAACATCCATCGATAGACTTTGCAAGAATGATATGCGCAATGGCGTAGCCGGTAGTCGCTTAACAGACCTCGGCGCAATCAGCGCAGCTTGTACGGTTACAATCGGTGCTGCAAAGGTTTGCCATTGTGCAGACATTTACACGGGCACAGAGCGCGGTGTGGTTGGCGCTGGTTTTAACTTGATAACGGTTGTGAATGATTTCGCGGGAGACTGTAGAATCGCTCTTGTGCAGACGCTGGGCAATATTTGCAAAACTAAAAGCTGCATCTTGCATTAAGTCCTGCAAATTTGCGTTAAAAAATGCAAGTGAGAAAAGCGAAGGGGGAGTAAATTCCCGCATAAAAACAAGTGTGGCATAACTTCGCTAAATAAGAATTTAGCGAAATAAGGGGTATAAAAAACAGCATACATAAGAAAAAACCGCTGTCTCTTTCGAGACAGCGGCATATTTTTTAGGTATCGATAGCGACAACCTTAAACGGAGCGCGAACCATTCCGGTTTTCTTGTAAGTATGACCAAGATGAGTGCGTGCAGACTGTCCATCGGATGTGTCGCATGTACACTCAAAAATGGCGGATACATAGCGTTCACGATAGACGGTATCTCCAACCTTTACAGTCGCAGAAGTCTTTTTGTTGAAACGCTTGCCATCCTTGTCGGTTGCTGTGATAAGAAGCTTATAGAGTTCAGCCTCTTTGCGGATGATTTTTCCATCGGACTGCATCAGCCCGTACAACATAATTCTCGTCCTCCTTTATTTGACAAGTTTACGTTTGATGATATTACAGATGTTGCGAGGCATGCTGTTCATGTCGCTGATATCCAAGAAGTTTTCAGGAAACTCCGAATGAATACTTTGGCGACAAGCACCGATGCCTGCAGCAATGACCATGATATGATTTCGCTTTGCCTCGGTCAAAAGCATCGGAAGATATGCTTTATTGTTGCTGTTTCCGTCAGTAACAACAAACAAAATCTTCGAAGGCTCAGGGCGCTTTTCCAGCCGGTTCAGCATATATGCAAGCGCTTCTGCGGTAGGAGTACCGCCATCTGCACGCATAGAAGTCAACCGAAGAGCGTTTTTCCGGTCTACGGAATTCGGCTCAACATAGGAAATAATCCTTACTGTACCACCGCCACCGCTGTATCCATTGATAATCGCGGGGATTTCAATCGAACGACACATATCCTCGATAGTCAGCGCCAGTAAGCGTTCATAGTTGATAATCTCACCCATTGTAGACTCGGACTGGTCGAGCAAAACGCCTACGCACAGTTCAGGAACATCTTCGGGAGATTTGCTCTTGGAAAAACATTTTCCATCATTGTGATGGATGAGACTGGCTTCAACTCTCCGACCCATTGTAAGGCCGGTAAGCTTATAGCCATTCCTCTTGTCCTTAATGGCCTTAATGATTTCTCTTTGTGTAGGCCGGGATACACTCTTGACCACTCCCGCAACAGCCTGATAAACGCTTTCTGCGCCTATCGGAGGTGTTACCACGCGAGTGATGCTGATGCTTCCTATACCATCGAGAAAACGCGCTTTTTGGTTGAAATAACCGATATCAGGACACTTTTGCTGAGCCAGCATATTTTTGTACTTATCGGTAAGCTCGGCAGCTTCCTCTCTCAAATCTTTTTCGCGCTGCTTTTCGGTTTTTGCTTCCGCAGCGGTTCTCTGCATGTCGCTAACAATCGAAGTAACATCATCATAGGCTGATTTTTCCGGAAGACCAGAACCACCCGGAATATTCCGAATCTCCTTGTCTTGAGGATTTTTGCCTACCTCCTGCTTGGATTGCTGACGCACATTCTCACCGGCATTGTTCTTCGCATCAGCTCCAACATTGTTGCTGTTAAAGATGGAAGAAGTCTTGCACGAAGAATCAGTGCAATCATTGTTATCCGAAGAAGGAACTTTCTGAGAAATATCATCGATTTCCTTTTTGATTTTTTCAGCTTCTTTGGCAGTCATCTTTTTAGGTTCAGTGGATGTATTCTTTCCATCCTTGCCGCCCTCTGCTTTGGTATCCTTATCAGATTTCCCTTCATCAGACTTGCTCCCATTCGGTTTTGCATCCGTTTCGGATGTGCCGTCTGCATTCTTGGAATCAGAGCCGGAGCCTTTATCAGAACTATCCGTCTTATTGCCTTTAGAGGAAGAATTGCTGCCATCACTCGTGTCCTTTTTGTCAGACCCGGACTTGCCAGTCGAAGAATCAGAAGCATCTTGGCTGGCAGAATCGTTCTTTTCGGAAGATGTTTCTCCCTTTTTGCCACTATCCTCGTCAGAACCGCTTTCGTTGTTCTCGTCCGTCTTTTTATCGGAACGAATAAGGATGGTATCGGAACCACTCATAGAACCACCAGCACCATTGCCTTGCTTGCCTTTGCCGGACTTAGACTGGCTGTCAGACGAACCGGATTCATCGGATTCATCAGAACCGTCAGAGCCGGAACCAGACCCTTCACCACGCTGGCCTTCACTGTCATTGTTCTCACCGGAAGGACCGCTTGACTGCATCTGGTCGTTGATTGCATCACTGACATTCTCAATCTGTTCTTTCAGAACGGGATACATGGCAATCATAAGCTTGTTGATATTGGCTATTCTGGTAGTCGGTACGCGGCTGGAAATACACTCCTTAATGATACCTTTCAGTGTATCAAAGAACGGCACCATGTCCTCAGGAACATTAGTGAACTCATAACCGAACTTTGCGTACACGAGGATGAAAGTTGCGACAGCATTGAACTTGCTGTCATACTTTTCATAGTTGAATCCGTCCGCATCCATCAGCTGTTCAATCATGGCTGCATTTGTGGTTGCAAGATACCGAATCGTATCGCCCATGCCATCATTGATAGTGTCGAGTTCAGCCTCGATATAGCCGTCTTCCACACTGTTTTCAATGCGTTTTGCAAGGTTAGCATAGACACCCGCAAAGACAGGGTCATCCGCAAGGCGTTTTATGATTTCTTTGCCGTCCGGAGTATTCACATTGTCCGGCTGGTGAAGCATACGCCCGTAAACAAGAGCCTTACACCATTTTGCAATTACAGAAGTGTCCGTAAACAGGATGTGCGCAGTCTCGTGGCGCAGCATACCCTGCAGTGATGCGTGCTGCATGTAGATGGATTTGTAGTTTGCAACGAGGTCATTGGCGGCATTCATTACAATTTTGGAACCATCCGTGTATGCTGTGTTTCCGTTTTCGTTATACTGGACAAAAACAGGCACAGATGAACGACGCATGATTTCATATTGTGGGATGTCAAAGTGCAGCACATTACGAATGTAATCCACTGCGGTAGAAACAACAGCACCAACCTGAACCTCAGAATAGTTCTTGTACTCGCCAGAAGTAAAAAAGGTATTCGGCTTCGGTTTGAAATCCTTGTTCATAAGCTGGTTATAGAATTTCTTATAATCCATGAGTTTTCTCCTTTCACAAAAAATAGCAGCCACCCTGCATGAAGAGGATGACTGCTAAAATCAGATTTTGAATATAAGATAAACTTTTCTGTCGTTACCAGATAGAATAAAAGACTATGATTTATCTTATATATTGAATTATATGTACTTTGCAGCAATTGACAAGATAGCCACAACAGGAATGCAACATCGTATTCACGGTACTTTTTCAACGACATCTTCACCGTAAACCACGAACAGACCAGAGCCGTTATCCCAGCGAACCATGATACTGCCGGTATCGTCTATACCTGAAACTGTGCCGAGTGTTCCAATAGGCGGAGCCTGAATATCATCCATTTTCAGCAGTTTCACGCGTGTTCCGGCTGGATATTCGGCACGGAGCGCAGCAACGATTTCTCGATTTGGAAAAATCATAAATACACCTCGCCTCTTAGTATGTCACGGTGTCAAAAAACTCCTGACATTCCTCATCGTTCAACACAACACCAAAGTAGGCAACACGCTCGACGGTGGTTTCCCACACCTTAACGGTGCGCGTCATAGGCTGAACGACCCACGAATGCTGTCGCCAAAGGCCATCTTCACTTAAAGCATACCCGGTTGCAATCTGACATCTGCCACGATTTGCATCCCACAGATAAGCAGCGTTCTGATGGCAACGACAATCTTCGCCCTTCTTCATATACTTGGAACCATAGAAGAACTGTCCTCGTTCCAGAACTTTTTCCGCATCCTCATCACGGGTATTGAGCAAAACCTCATCACCGCCGAAAGTTAAAATTCTATCACGCAGAGCACGCAAAGTTTTTTTCATTTCGTTTGTGAGCCAAGGCGCGGTGGCGTCCTCGTTGTACAGCTGCATTGCCTCTACTCGTTTTTTCCATTCCTTATCCATCGGATTCCAGCGGACAGGGTTCGCAACCATATCAGGAGAGGTCATGGGCGTTTTGGCATTCCAACTGAATTTCTTATTTGCCATTATAATACTCCTTTTTCAACAAAACCGCTTACCTGAAAAAGGTAAGCGGTTATATTTTGATTATGCGAGCATGGGATATATTTCTTTCTTTACCGCCTCCATAAGAGCGGCAGCATGTGCGGCGTTTTGTGCATTGCCAACACCTGCGCGAGATATTTTTGGATTCACACGCTCAATGAAATTTTTCTTATACGGGGCAGAAATGCTCCTTGCAGCATCGATAATCTGTTTTATGTTTTCAGCGTCGATTTTTTGCTGAACGCATAAATTTTGTAACCGTGCGCAAAAAGCGTCTTTGTTGTCCCGTACAGAAGTAGAATGATTTTTTGTTTCTTTATGTGGGATGACTGCTTCACAGGTTATCCGTTTAACGCTTAACCCTTTACTGCACATAGTCTGAATAAGCCCGTCATATCCCTTGTCTGCCGACACAATGATATAATTGCTTTTCTTTCCTGTTGTGCAAAGACTACCAAGTTTAGCAACAACGTGAAAATCCATGCTGTTTTTCCCTGCATTGGAGACGCAGAACTCTACTTGGTTGACCGGGTACTTTGTTAGAAAAACCTGCAATTCTTTAAGCGAAATGTATGTGGCTTCCGGACCGAGGAAGATAATCAGCTTGTCCTTTTTGGTTTTGAAATGCACTACATTTAGCCATTTCTTTTGGACATTCTCGGTATCTATCAGCCAAACGGTTCGAGTGCAGCTCACACATTTCACCCCCACACTTCGGTGACTTTTCTGGGGATTCCGTGCTTGTCGATACACTGCCGGTAAATTGTAAACTTACTGTTCGGGTGCGCCTTCATATAGTCAGCGCGTGCCGCGTCCGTGTTCACAATCAGTAGATTTTTATCGGCAATAAGAACGCTTTCCCATCCGGAATCGAGAAGCGTACTGGCAACATCCTTGAAAGATACGTCTGCAGGCGTGTCGCACTTACAAACCCCTCGTGCGATAGGATGCGCAGTGGCAATGATTTTTGCTGCCGTCATCACAGTCTCGTAACTCATAGTGTCCTCCTATCACGCCACCTCGAAATACTTTTCGACATCGCTGTTGATAGAACGCGCAGGAACACCCTTGGTCTTCTCACTGTAGTAGCCACGCTTTTTCAGCGTGTTCTTAACAATAGAAATGCTCTTGTCGCTGCGCATGGTACGCTTTCTCTTTTCGATGCGTGCAGAACGAATGCGCTTTTCGTACTTCTGCATACGCACAACATCCATGATGATAGGAGCAGTAGTCTCCGCGATATACTCATTAAAAGTTTTCATATTCACATATCCTCCGTAATATATTATTTTTCTAAATAAAAAAGGCAGCTATTTTCTCAAAAATAGCTACCTTTAGTACATTGTGATTGGCGATAATTCAATCATGCACGCCCATAAAACTCTGGTGCGATGCATTGTGTGATTTTATTTATCGGATAACTATATATTATTAACTTTGCAGCAATTTGCAAGCGCAGCATGCAATAAAAAGCGCCTCCCGTATTACGGGGAAGCGCCTTAGTGTTATTTATTCCTTGTTATCCGAAGGAATTTTCGGAGACTTCTTCTTCTCAACGAAAGCATCAATCGTTCGGCCGAAACGATTAAGAAGCATTGCGCCAAGATAAAGAATGATGCTGCTAATCATGATACCAACATCAAGCGTCTCAAATCCTGCAAAACTCTTGCAATAAACAGAACTGACTGCGAGAGCGCCAAGCGTTGGCAGAGAAGCAATCGTTACCGTAAGTGCCGCATACACAACACTATTCAGAACAGTACCAATACTTGCAATGATGCCGCGCTTTTTAAATGTGCGCTGCTTATCATAGGACATCTGATAAGCCCCGATAAGACTTGGTTCACGGATAATGTCGCGCAGATGCAGCAGACACCACGCCAAAACAGCACACCCGATGCCGCAACCGACCTTATAGGCACTCATGCGAGAACCCCACAGGTCATTTGCGTTGGTGGGAACGACGAACGCCAGAATGTTGAACAGGACGGCAAACAAGACGAACATTGCCATGTGGGGATTCTTGGCAGTGTTGCGAGCCTCGTTCTTTGCCTTACTGGCGACTTCCTCGGTCTGATTGTGAATTTTTACATTGAGAATCTTTTCCATTTTTTACCTTTCCTTTCGTGTGGACGATTTAGTTGTAAATCGTTTTAATCTCTGTGATAGCGTTGCATCATACCGAACATAGCCGCAAGTGCCAATGCAAGGTAGATGTAAGTGTATCCCTTTTCAATCATGTTCAGAATCACGATGGTAAAGCTCGAAAAAGCACCACAATAAAAAGCGGCACCAAGTTTATCGACCAAAAACATCAACATCTGGGCAACGACTGCCGCAGGAACAAGAAGCTTGAGACGCTTGGCCTCAATGATTCCGTCCCAATCAAGAACAGCAATGAAGCTGGCTCCCATGCAGATGACCCAAACAAAAGCGAAAATAAGGGTTGCTGTGTCAAAAAAGTTACTCATATCAGTTACCTCCAAAATTACTGATGGTTTACGGGTTTATGGACATCGAATCGCATTATCTGTGATAGCGCTTTGTCATGCCAAACATAGCTGCAACCATAATCGCCAAATATGCGTACAAATACAAGTTCTCAATCATTCCAAGAACTGAAATTGTAAGACTGGCGAACATACCGCAATACAGAACAGCACCAATTTTTTTGATGATGAACAGCGTTGCTTGCGCAATGATGGCGACAACGAGAAAAACTTTGATGTATTTAGCCTCAAATAAACCATCCCAATCGATGGCAAGGAAGATACAAGCCCCCACAGCGAGAGCCCAAACCAAAGCAGCAACAGATGCAACAGCGTCAAAGAAGTTTAACATAGCGAATACCTCCATGTTTTAAATAGGTTAATGTTCGGACATCTATATAAACAGCAAAAAGCCGCCAATGGGACAATCCACTGGCGGCTCAGTTGCCGATTGCAATAATACAGTTAAATCATTTGATTTATGTTATGTCTCAATTATATTAACTTCGCAGCATAATGCAAGAGCTTTTTCAGAAGACTTGGTCAAGCTTTGCGCATACAATAAAACGAGTATCGTAATTATCACTGCCTGAACAGGTGGACAAAATCAAAACCTTATCATTCAATCCAACTTCTGTGGCGTACTGATTGTAAGAGTAAGCTTTCATACTCGCAATCTCTGTCAGGAAATACGAATCATCCGGATTTGCAATGGTATAACTTGGGTCAATAGGATAATCGGCAACAGCAAAGATTTTCCATCGTGTCTGTTGTTCACCCAAAGTAAGATAAATATACCGATGTTCCTTTGCAAAGTTGACATCGCGGAAGTATTTCAAAACACTGAATTTCTTGTGCATACTGTTTCCATTGCTATGTCCAAAAATAACAGTTACTCTGTACATATCGTCAACGTTGCTGACATTCCATTCGGAGGGAACAAAATAAGCGCCCCAGATACTTTCCCTATCGAACTCATTGTGAGTCAGGTAATAATCATCGTCTGTGGGATGCTGCAAAATGGGCTCATCTGTAACATCAACGCCGGGAACGGTTAAGTAACCAATGGTGTTTTTGGAATACGCTGGCTTTGGTGTCGGCTCCGGTTCTGAATCACTCTCACTTGAATTAGAAGACGGGATAAGAATCGAGGGAGTAGAAACAGGTTCTTCTACATCATCGGAGATGTTTCCTGTCTCATATGCAGGGATATGATAGTAATCATACGCCTTCCATCCAATATAGCCAATCATGGCAATAAGAACGATACAGATTACGACCAACAAAACTGTCCAGATGGAAAATCGCCGTTTCTCTTTGTCCTCTGACGCGTCCATCGCATCCATCGATTCATTGTCATCCTCGTCATGACTTGCCTTTTGATGAGGGAAGTTTTCACCAGTTCCATCATCCTCATCATTTGGAATGTAATTGTACGCACCAAGTTCCTGCTCGAAATGTTCTTCTTCGGGCAGTGGTGGAATAATAGGTGTTTTTGCCATAATACATCACCTTACTCAGCTGCGGCAGACCGCTCGTACACATCAATGCAGTAGTTGCCCATAATCTTGTTATACATACACTCCTGTGCCAAAGGACCTGCTCCATAGGTATCAACGGCGTTATCGTAGTTACTGCCAATATAAGCTTTCACTTCATCGACAGACGGTTTATAGTTCTGTTCCTCTGCCAGATACTGCGCAACAAGGCTCAGTAAAACATTTTCTTCCGTCTGACTACGAAGACTTTCTGAATACTCCTCCGAGGTCTTATAATTGCTGTATGTCTGAACGAATGTCTCCAAGTCCATATTGTAGGCAGTTGCTTCGTTTTCGACATACTTCAAGTTGGTTTCAAGACTCAGGTTGACAAGGTCTGTCGTATCCTTTTTGAGTTTTACATTGTCAATGAAATACTGTTCAATCTCATTCTGAATCTTATTCATACGAAGATTCTCTTCAACATATTCACGAAGCAGGTCTACTGTAGTTACAGCAGTGCCGTCTTGCAGCTTGTAGCCACTCATGATACCGGCAACATCAGCGTCTGTCATGCTATATTGAGAAATTTTATTAAGCGTTACATGGAAAACAGCTTCCTTGTTGGCGAGTTCGATAGTCTGCTCGCCTGTGGTTCTATCTGTTGTACTGCTATATCCATCAGGGAATGTTACCGTAACATCAAACGAATCCCCCGTGTTATGCCCGACGATTTGCTCTTCAAATCCGTCAATAAAAGTATTGGAACCGAGTTCCAAATCGTAGTCTTCTGTTGTTCCACCGGTAAAAGCAACGCCATCAACCGTACCCTCATAGTCAATGTTCACAACATCGCCTTCCTGTGCGGCGCGGTCTGTTACCTCTGTCGTCAGCTTGTAATTGGACTGAAAATAATCCAACTCGCTTTGAATCTCCTCGTCTGTAACGGCGTATACATCTTTGCTGACCGTATACTTCTTATAATCCTTGGGCATCTTTATGTATTTGGACGCAGTCACATCACGAAAATACCCGTCATCATCAAGACCGAGGTCATACTCAACAGCGGAAGCTGTTTCGGAGGTAGCTGTTTCCGCAGTCTCAGATGTACTTGTATCGGTCGTGTTTTTGCTGCACGCAGTCAATGCAATACATGCAGCACTGATGACTGCCAAAATCACTTTTCCATTTTTTTTCATGAAAGAAACTCCTTTATAAAAAGACCCCGGCAGACAGGTTGCCTACCGGGGCAGTATTTTAAACGAACAGGAACGGAACGTGAAGCAACAGAGCGTATGCCGCATCCATAATGCCAATAATAACGGCGGATACAGCACTCACAACAAGAACTGCTCCGGTTCGACGGAGCGTGTTGTGCATACTCGGCCAAGTCACATTTTTGGGTGCAACCAAATTGTGAAGCTTCTTAGGCGTGCTCTTGACGAAAGAAGGAATTGCCTTCACGAAATTCACAATAGCCGTTCCTACCTTTTTCAGTTTGTCTTTCATGCCGCACCTCCTACTCCGGTTACTACGAACATGATGATTGCAATAACAAGCAGAATAGCTGTACATACAGCAACCAGTTTATTTGCGGACGTTTTCGTGCTGTCTTTAGCGCCAGAGCGCATTGTATCACTGATTCCGGTGATAACACTAAGACTGTTCTTGTCAGCCTTATCCATGGAAAGCGTAACCGCACAAACCAGAACAGAAACCAGCAGAATCAAGATGCACAGAATGATTTCATAAATTGCCATTGTGTTGCCCTCCCGTCAATTCAAGAAACCCTTGTGATGGCGAACCACCAAATGGCTGTTAAGAGAATCGATAACTTCAAGCGTAACACCTGTGACAATCAACAGACTGGTACCGCCAAAGTGCATATTCAGACCTGTAACCGCAGTTGCCAAGATAGGCACACATGCAATAACCGAAAGAACAAATGCTCCCGAACCGGCGAGAGAATGGCAAGCATTGCGCAGATAATCACTGGTAGCTTTGCCTGCCCGAATACCGGGGATACTGCCGCCGTTCTTGCGCAGGTTGTTTGCCATTTCGATGGGGTCGAATGTGATGTCGATGTAGAATAAGTTGAATGCGAAAATCAGGGCTACATACGCAACATCATAAATCCAATTCCGCGAATTCCAAGATGCCAGCGCCATATACAGGCTGGGGTGCTTGTTGTAATCGAGGAACATCGTCACGAGGGACGGCATACTGCAAATGGTGGACGAGAAAATAATAGGCATAACACCCGACATAATCAGTTTGATGGGGATATAACTGGACTGACCAGTGGATGCTTTGTTCCCTACATTTTTACCGGCATACTGAACAGGAACGCGGCGCTCTGCATCGCTTGCGAAAACGACATAGAAGGTGGCCGCCAAAACAAAGAGGATGACGCCGGGAATCATCAGATAATACCACCATCCATTTTCTTTGCCCATTGCAATAGAGTTCTGGAACAACGAGATGACAGCATCCCATCTGGAAATGATACCGGTAAAGATGATAAGGGAAATACCGTTGCCAATACCTTTTTCGTCAATTAGCCATCCAAGCCAGATGACGATTTGAGAACCAGCAGTCAGAATGGCAATAACAGTAATGGCTTCCACGACCTGCGAAATGCCGGAAGTGTATTTCATCGCACCGTAGTTCTTCATAATAAAGAAGTACCCGATAGCTGTTACGACCGCCAAACCACAGCCAACATACTGCGTGATTTTATTGATTTGCTTCTGCCCGCCGATGTCCTTGCTGATTTCTTCCAGTTTCGGAATCGCAACAGTCAAAAGCTGGATAATGATGCTTGCGTTGATGTATGCAGATACGCCAATCGCAAATACCGCACACTGAGAAAGTGCGCCACCGGAAACCAGATTGTAATAATCCAGTACAGAGGTGCTTCCGAACATAGTCTGAAGCGCAGCGGTGTTTACGAACGGAATCGTAATACCGCAACCCAGACGATAAATCAGAAGACAAAGGATGGTGAAGAGAATCTTGTTGCGAACATCATCCACCATCAGCTTCTGAAAGATGGTGCTGTTCGAATAAGACTTTTTGAGTTTCGGCTTTTTCGCCGGATTTTTAATGTTGTCCAATGCTTACTCCTTCCGCGACTGAGATTATCGAGCAAAGAAAGCAACGATGATTCGCATCAGAAAGGCTACAACGGCCAACTTCGTTGCAAGCCACATGAACCAATCGAGTTTGTCGATACCTTCGTCGAATACATTTGTTGCGGCAGCATCTTTTTTGTTACTGTCGCAATCCCCGTCAACATGGTTTTTCTTGATTTTGTTGCGATTAAGCACAAACAAAGTTCGAAACAAAGCCCATGTTGCAATACAGAATCCGTATACGATTAGAAGCTCGATACAGAAACTGTGCAAAGACGACATTAAGCGGATGCGCCGTTGGCGTCAGGAGTCGTATTGGAGGCGGTCTCGGCAACGGCCTCTACCGGAGTTTCCGTGACAGTCTCTGCGGGAGAAGTGATATCCCCGGTGATTGCGGGGACATTGGCATCTTCTGCGACCGACTCATTGACGGGCGCTTCAATAACCGCATCCTTGACTCCATCAGCAGTCACTTTCTTTGCTGCGATTTTTGCGAAGTGCTCATTGCGCTTTTCACGGCAAGCCTTGCAGCGGGTGGGGAGCTTGTAGTCATGGACGACATACCAGTACAGCTCGCGATTGGTAAACTGCAGCTTCTGACCGCAATCTGCGCAGGTGTCTTCCAGACCGATGTTATCCAGCCCGCGCTTCACGAAGTCGCGATGAATTTTGCGGCATTCCGGGCAGCGGTTCGGCAGAGAATAACCGTGACTCTCGAAGAAATCGCGGTCACGATTGGTGATGTCGAATTCATGACCGCAGTCAACGCACTTGCGGGTCTCAAACACCTCATTGCTCTTTGCATCAGCTTCCTTGCGAGCTTCATCCTCTGCGCGGCGCTTTGCGAAATCGTCACGCATACGACACTCGCGGCACAGCACCTCGCTCTCATTGGCGGTGCTGAACGGCTTGTTGCACTTCTCACAGGTCTTGCGGAATTTCTTTGCTGCATCTTTCATGGTTTAAGTCTCCTTTATGGTAAAAAAATTAAAATAATGATTGATTAGGCGTTGGGACCAGAAAAAGAATCGATAATTTCATCAACGTGGACGTTCAAGTCGGACTTGTCATCATCTTTCTTGGCGGGCTGTTTTACAGGAACAACGATATCAGGCTCATTCTTCTTTTCCTCCGCCGCCTTTTCTTCAACAGGCTTCTCTGCGGATTCATCCTTGGCCGCAGTGACCTCGGACGCGCTATCGGAATCCACCTTGCCGGATTCATCCTTATCGGCATCAGGATTCGCCTCGGTTGCCTTATCAGTATCCTTTTTCGTCTCATCATGCTTGCGTTCTACGCGGATGACATGAACGGCAGCCACGGGCGCGTGATGAATATCATCGATGCGCTCATCACAACCGCAGCACTCATCACAGTCATCACAATCGTCGTCATCATAAAGATAACCGTCATCCTCCAACTCTTTGATGACCTCGTTCTTCACATACTTGGTCGTGAGTTTCAGGGCAACGGCTGCAACAGTGGCGGCACCAATAACGGACAGAATGTTCTTCTTCATAAATTTCTCCTTTGACTAAAAAGCAATGTTTCGCTTGGAATATTTATATTATACCACATAAATATAATGTGGTCAATACAAATTGCGAATAAAAAAATGCCCCGCCGAAGCAGGGCATGTGAAATATCAGAAGTGCCTTATCGAATACCGTATCCCATATCTTGTCGTACGAGTTTTATTTCTGAAGTGTTTTTCAGACTATCGGGGAACATTTCTTTAGCGTAATCCTGATAGCGTTTCGTAACATACTTTACGCCGAGTTCTTCCGGTTTGATATCTGCTACGGTTTTTCTGATACGTTGATTCGATGCGCGAGAAGAACATTTCTTGCATAAGCAAAGCGCGACATTAGAAATGCCTTCATTCCCGCAGACGGCGCATTTTGCATGCGTCTTATCTCTATCCCATTCCTTTATTTCTTTTCCGTTTTCCGGGTCTATTACAAGGCGGTTGCGCTTACAGCGGCGCACATAGAACACGCTTTGGCAGCAGGCAACGCATAAGCCTAAATCTTTGCGGTAGTGAGAAGAGAGACCATCTGTGACTTCACCGCACAAAAGGCATTTATTTTGAGAAACAATATTCTTGTACTTATTAGCCTTGTTCTCTAATAGTTTTTTTATGATTTCGCCGGTCTTATCGGGTTCAGGAGGATACGCATCCCATCCGTTTACAGGAAAAAAGCTGGAAAAGTCGTTCCATTCATCATCAGAAAACGAACAGCCGACAGGCTTGAGTATCTTAGGAAGTTTATTGGACCATACTTTTTCTGCATTAGACTTCTTCGGCATACAGGCTCCTCCTTTGGAAGGAGTGACAGAATCAATATTCTGCCACGATGTTATCATCGGGTTTCTTCTTTATCAAAGAGTCCCCGAATCGATTTACATGTTCTTTCGGCGGTTCAATGACCTCGATGTCGGTATCCTCCACTTTTTCGATTTCGTCAGAGGAATCGTCATCTTTTTCATTCTGAACCTTATCCGATGGATTGGTGATTTGTGCATCCTCTTTTGCAACATCTGAAAGCAAATCAAATGTCAGCTGAGAATTTGAGGACGCTGGTTTCTTTTCTCTTTTCTTGGTTGTTTGGCGTTTTTTGGAAGTTCTTTTTGACTTTACAGGTTCATTGGAACCACCCTCGCTTGTTTTTGCACTTGCTGTGTTTAAATCAGCAACCGCATCCGCTGAAGCCTTATCCTTATTTGTTTCTGTGGCGGGTTCCTGAACCTTTTTGTTTTTTGATAAATCATCTTTGTCGGATTGTTTTGATTCCAAAGCAGAAGACTCTTGTGCTTTGGAGCCTTGTTCTTCTTGCACTACAGATTCTTCCTTTACTGGAATCTTGGCAGTTCCCTTCTGCAAAAGGCCATCGATTGCTACAACAGCCTCAGACTTCTTTTCTTCGGACTCCGCCTTCTGTACTGCACGGCGAATCGCCTCGGTTTTTTCTTTCTTTTCTTTTTCTGCTGATGCGGTATTTTCGCTTTCCTTTATCTCAGCAGGCACATTCATGTCAGATTTCGAATTCCACCACTTCTTAATAGTAGTAATCGTTCTTTCTACTAATATTATACCACAAATTTTGTGGTTTGACAACTTGCGGCTCGGCACAAAGCATACAATGCCGCACAGAGAAACAACCAGTAAAACAATAGCAAGTCCTGCATCAAAAATAAAACAGATAAACGACACCGGAATCAGCAGCTCGCAGATACCGCGCATGATAAATACTGTTTTATCTCCTTGGTCTTTTCGGTTTTGCATAAAACTGTCTCTCCCCTTCTGCGGGTGATAAGACAAACCACTTGACAAACCGTTCGTTGCCCAATCACAAGGTATCTCGTAAGTCTTTTCTCCTAAGCTGTCTGTGTACTGAATTACAGCAATATCAAAATACTCACCATTCTTCTGTGATGCCAAGAATGCACGTAAGAATTCATTTCCAACAGACCGCGCAGGAACAATAATCGTTTCGATGCCGTCAGAATCTTTTGCGGCGATATCTACTACATAGGTATCATCTTCACCGCGCCATACGTTCTGCACAATACCGCGCACCAATATACCGCGCTTATGAACACGCCTTCCCATAAAAGTAAAGGAGTTTTCAGAATACCACGTGTTTACCATGCAATACGCAGCAATAATAAGCAATGTAAGGTACTTAACATTTATGGTGATAATGCTTAAAGAAAAAATATACGGAACGAGCATCAGCAAGACGAATGATACAAAGCTATTCACTTTGAATCACCGCCTTCGCCAAATCCGTCCAAAAAGACAAGATTTTCTTTTGTGTGTTTCTTTTTTTGTTCAATAACTTCTTTTTCAGCTTCTTGTTTGACTTTATCGTACGCTTCCAACGGACTCATGGAAGGTACAGATTTCTGCGTATCAGCAGGGACGATAGTATCATCGTTTTTGACGGCTGTCGTTACACGACTGCAGGTTACGAGATTCCTGTCATTAAACGCAGTTACGCCATCCTCATTTGATTTAAAAATAAAGTCATACATAGCACCAACGAAGAAAGAGTTTTTAACGTTTTTCTTTGATTCGTTGACGCTGAGGAAAAAATCGTATTTTCCGTTTTTGTCGATAAACTCTCCGTCCTCATTGACAGGGATGATTCGATAGGTTGAAATCTGCTGGCGAATCATATTTTTGCTGGACTCATCGGATACAACAATTCCCTTAACAGTCTTATACCGTTCATTTTTTTCATCATTATGAATCTCATAAATTTGAAAAATAAAATAAGCAGCGCACATCAAGCCGATAAGAAGAATCTTCCACTCCCGCATTACAACAACACCGAAAATAGAAGCAATCAAGAACAAAATAGCGATAAGCCCATTCTTCACATACATAGATGTGATAAGAGATTTGCAATCCGGATGATAAATCTTAGACATTTTATTCACCGCCTTCTACGTTAGAATCTTTATCTGCGCTGTTTGTCGTACTGGCAGACTGTAAAATGCTTGCACCCTGCTCATTTAAAACATCCTCGATTGTCTTGTCACGTAGTTTAATACTGGACAAAACGACATCGCAAGACTCCCCAGACGAAGTGGTTACCCGTGCGATATATTGAATGGTCGTATCCCCCGCAAGCAATGCGCCATCTATTGTTTGCTTCTGACGATTTCCATCCTTATCTTCGGTCTCAACCACATACATATCCTGTGACGCTTTTTGTGCAGATACAGAAGACGTCATAACAATATCTCCGGCCTTCATATCAGAGGTCGCGAACTTGTTTACGATGGAACCTGTTCTATCCACAAAGAACACGGGAGTATCCTGCTGCATCTTCCCGTCGCCGTCTACGAAATGCGAACCGCATAAGGATTCGTATTCGTTGACACTCAAAGTCTTATAGCTGAGTTCTGAATCCTCGATGGTATCCCCGGAAGGAATATCCACATTTACGACAGCAACTTTATATTCTCCGGTAAGCTGTCCGCTGATTTGGACCCAGTTTGTGTATACGAAGAAGCCAATAGCGATGGCGACAACAGCAACAATGAACATTGCGATACCGATATTACGCTTGTTATTGTTTTTGATGATTTGTGCCTGTTCTAGGATTTCCTTACTGGCATGCTTAGTATCTTTAAGCGTCTGGTTTGCTTCATCCAGTGTATCGCTTGTTTTTGTAAGCACTTCGTAAGCTTTGGTCTCTCTATGGCCGACATTCACATTCAGCCCTTTTGCGCCATTGTTATTGGCAGACTTTGCGTTGTTGTATTCGGCGCGAAGCGTTTCCACAACGGAATCGTCAAGCGTCATCTGTTCCCCATTAGGCAGAATTACCGTACCATCATCATAGACATCGAAAACACGTTCCTTGCCTTCATACATGGCGCGTACCTGACCGATAACATAATGTTCATTCATGTTTATCACACCCCTTATCTCTTGTACTTTTCGAACACCTTGCGCGAAGGAGCTCTCGGACCGCACATCTTGCACTTTTTACTCTGCTCAACATAATCAATGAGCATCTGACGTTCCCATTCAAGGTATTCGTCCATATTTTTTTCTTTCCATGAATCGAATTTGCCGTATGAAACACCGAGATAACTGGCGAATATGCTGACAGCATTCAGCATATAATCATTCGGGATTACAACCCTTTTCCCGTCCAGATTGTAAGCATGTCCCGTAGTGATTTTATTTCTTGTCTGTCCTATCTTCATTCGCCTCGTTTCTGTGTTCTTCTTTACCTGAGTTTCTCTTCTTAGGGTACTGCAGGACTTGCAATATTGAGTATTTTTGGCGGTAGAATAAAAAATCCTGCCGCATTCCTTGCATTTGCGTTCGTACGTTATGGTTTTAGGAGTTGTACTTTGTTTTTGGGTTTCTGTATGGTTGCTGTTTTCAGAAGTACAATGATTCCGAGCCATAATCTGTACCTCTTATTTAAACGCGAGCGTCAATCAGGCAATTAAGCAGCCCGTTCGCGTCACAGCCAAACAATAAGCATCCGAACACACCAATGGCATGTCCTTTTCTGGTAGAGAATGTTCCTGCCGTAACACCAAGATGCCCGGCAACCTGCTCATCTGTCCAGTTGTACTTTTTCCCCTCAATCATTGCAAGGATAACGTCATAATAACGTTGACCAAGCGGGAACTGTTTCATGATTTCGATAGCCCCTCGTATGAGTTTCACATACTCCACAATGAGATAGGCATCGCTTCTGTTTTTATCAGAAACTTTGATTTTACTCAAATCTTCGTACGAAGAAGACCCAAGCAGCTTCATGGCGGGGTCCTTTGAACGTGAGGCACGATACAGAATACGCGTGTATTCCGTAAGGAGCAGCGGAACATTATGATAAAGGCTTGCTTCTTCTACCCCGTCCACATCACTGCTTGTCATCAGGATTTTATAATATTCCTTGATAACACTACCTGCTGTATTGTAAACGGATTCAATGCACCGCTCGCAATACTTCATGATTTTGATGCGTCCATTCTTCGGAAGAACGGCGGGATTCAAAAAGCAATCAAACACCTCCCGCATGCTGGAACAATAATCAACTTCGTACAAGAGTTCTAACCGCGACTCCTCAATGGCGTCAAGAAGCATCTGACAATTTTCGAAGTATTCTTTGCGTTTCCTGAAATGCAAAGACTCTTCCTCAATGTTCGGAGCCAGCCAGCTCTGAATACGGCGCAGACGGGAAATGGCTTCGACATCGCACATCTCATCGTCGTGAACGTTTTCGCAGTTCTGCATCATGACATCAAGGTCTTGTGCCTGCATCATCCATTTGAGTGCCGGATACAATATCATCAGAACAGCCGCTTCTTTCAGTTCCGGCCGCTCTTCCACAACACGGTTTACGCACTTTGTCAGCACATAAGAATTGGGGATGTCTCCGCCAAAACTTCTACGCAGAACAATGTTGTCCTGCATAATAGCATCGAGCAATGCGTAAAGCTGCTGTTCTTGGGCTTTATTCAATGCTTCGGACAATTTGCCTTCCCTCCTTTCGCAAGATTCGTTTCAATATGAATATGTGTGTTATCATGTACGGTTTCGGACAAAAGGCCACTATAATGGAACATGACCTTGTACTTCTTTGCGCTACAGGCATATTTGAGTCGCGCCCAAAGGTCTTTGTTATGACTGGGCTCAGTATCGCCGTCCTCTACGCCAAAAGAAGCACCAGTACGCGCAATCGCATTATCGCTGCTGAATACGACAATCTGAGACCCTGTTGGCAAACCGATGTTCTCGATAATGCGGCAGAGCTCTGCCAATTTCAGCCTTGTATAACCAATTGGAGTAGCCATAAAATAAGTATCCTTCTGTCTATCCGACTTGGCGGAAGGATTTACGACAAAACTGTGAACGCACACCTCCCCATTCAGTTCCGGCGTTTTGACGATATCAAGATAAATAATAGCGGCCATAAATCGCTCCCCCTAATGTACAGTAATTGACTTTTTCGCGTTTTTGTGGTATTATATAAGTGCAGTAAAGGTATAATTTATATTACCGGTTACAAAGATTGTTGTTTTCGGTAATTATGCAAACTTGTCTGTTAAACCAAGCAGGAGGGAAATTATGAGTAACAATATCAACAACAACCACGAATCGGTAGAGAATATCTTCAATGCTTTCTTGATGGGAGGTAAAATGAACACTGCTTCCAAGCAAGAACGGGCAAAAATTGTAGATACCTTTATGGAACAGGCAAAATCTTGCTTTGTTGACACGGAGAATACCGTGAAATATCTGAATGTTCTGATGGAACGGACGAGACTCCGTTATGGGTTTACCGCTGATGAATTTGCAGCAATGTTGGGATACAGCAGCACTGCCGCTTACAACAAAACATTCATGCAACCAAATGCAAACTTTGGAACTGTAGTATTTCCTTATGTGGTTCAGTTTTGCTATCTGTTTGGCTATAATCTGTCAATTCCTGATTCCGTGTCTGCTCCGCAAACAGTAGCAGACCTATACTCTTTGGAACTGGCTTCTTTTCTGATTTCTCTTGGCCCCGATGCAATGGATGATATTTCAAGAACATTGGTCGGTGCCGAATACCTTGACCCGAATTTAAGAAAAACAAGTTCTCAAATACTTTCAAAGGCAAAGAAATACTTCTATGGTAATGATGGTGAAGCGTTACCCAATGAAGTTCAGTACCGCAACAGATTAGATAACGCTGAGAATAAGATTAAGCGTCTCGATAAAATAGAGAAAGCCAATCACGACAAATGATTAGCCGCCAAACATATCGGCTAACTGTAATGCAAGCATCGCTTCTTCTGAAATAGGAGGCGGTGCTTCTTCTGTTTTGGGAGTTGTGTTGATGGTTTGTGTGTCTGTAATGTTTTGGGGGGAGTGATTTGAAGCTGGCGCAGCTACCGCAATCCCGTTTTTCTGAATGCTGCTTGTCACTGCATCTACAATCTGAGGAATACAGCTTCTGATTTCTTCTGCTATTGTGTTTTGCAATTCCTCTTTTAAGATGGACTGCGCTTCTTGCATCTCATGTTGTTTTGTAGCCTTGTCGATTATAGCATTTACAACCGCATCGGTTTTTCCGCCGCGTTGCAAACTATTCAGATAATCATATACAAGTACATGATTGTCTTTGCTTAAATCAAAAACAAGTGTGGTTCGTACCGTCGTGCCAACGGTCTCTTTTTCTGCTTCATTCTTTTTGGGACGTCCACGCGGCATTCAGTGCTCACCACGCTTTCAAAACCGGTGCTCTTAAATTTCACCGCTCATGGTCAGCTTTGCACGAGCCATGATTTCATATCCTTTTGCATTCGCGGTTACATCCGTCAAGAAGAAAAGGTTCTTGGTGTCAATGGCTCGCTCGATGCTTTCGCGCATCATAGCAGAACCACCACCCATAAAGATGAAGTAGGATGTTTTGAAATCGTCCTTGATTTTTTCGGAAATCGTACGAATCAATGCTGTTGCATAATTGTCTGCGGTTTCCTTGGCAATTTTCACGGCGTTTTCATCGACCAGCATGTTGTTGTTCCCTGCAAGGATTGCCTCAGCCATGTAGTCATCGACCGACAAGGAACAATGGACACGTAGCTCGCTCTCGACAGTGCTCAGGAGTTCAATGACTCCACGGTCATAGCTTTCGCAGAAAGAAAGGTCCGGAGCATAAGTGTTGCCACGACCAGAGAAACGAATCACATCCGTGGTATACCCGCCGATGTCTACAACATAAGAACGGGGATAGCGCTTGATTTCCTTCTGAATCTCGCCTGCTGCCGTAATAGAAAAGCCCTGAGGATAGACAAAGACATGCTTGACAGTAATCTCAAACGGGATATCTTTGTACATGAAATTGATGAGTTTCCCGCTTTTGCCGAAATACTCATCATACTTCGCTTTCAGGGACATATGCTGCGGGGGCAAGCCCATCGCGAGGCATACATCGTATTTGTAGAATTTCTGATTGGGATACTTCTTTATGAGGTTCTTTGCTACGGCAATCAGCGTCAGCAAAAAGTAAGTATCATCCTTCGTCTTATCCTGCTGATAAGGCGTGCGGCTGTCATTGAGAGAATAATACTTCCCCATGTAGCACATCGTCTCTCCCTTGATAGCCGGTTCAGTCGTACCGTGACGAACAAGACCAGTGGGAAACGGCTCACAGCCAGGCGTCTTCATTGCCTTGTTTCCGGTATCTACTCCAATAATCTCCATAAAAAATCCTCCGAACGAGTCGCAATATAGTTGAAAGTACGAATTTTGGGATACTCTGCGTGATAAAATATAAGTGTCTACCAGATAACAATGGGACTCACTGACTGATGTATAGCGGTTGTTAAAACGGAAAGAACAACTAATATACAACTGCCTGTTGTTATCATGATACCACACATGCAGTTGTCCAGCAACGAACTTTTGTTCGCATAGACAACAAAAAAGAAAGGAGTTATTTATGCCATCCACCTTTGATACCATGGTAGGAAAGCGAATCAAAAAGCAACGAATGGAAATCAATTACAGCCAAGAACAGTTGGCGGCAAGCACGAATTGTTCCTATCGCTGCATCCAAAAATGGGAGTCAGGAAAGACGATGCCGCGAGCGCAGATGCTATGCAATTTAGCAAAAGCCTTACATGTTTCGTCTGACTGGCTGCTGGGTATTTCCAATGACAGGAACGGTTAATCGTTTACCGGAAAAACCAGCGTCTTAGCGATTGTCTCGGCAAGGTCCTGAAACTCACTCTCAACGTGCTCCGGGATAAAACCGATAGCAGCTTCCCTCTTCAAAACGTCGATAGCCTTCGTAAACTGAGAACGGGTGTACGAATACCCCCAACGAAGACCATCGGCGTTTTGCTGTAGAATTTCGCAAAGCGGGTCCAGTACAACAAACATGATTTCCTTCACGTTGTTTTCTGTGCAGATACGCATAGCCTCTATAGCTCCGGCAAAGCCGTACTCCCATTCATCGCTCGTGTGTCCACACATACCGTGGATGATTCGCTTATCTCCCATATCTACCACGATACCGTAAGCGCCTTCACGCGTCTCGTCGTTGTAAACGCAAGTGAGAAATACATTCGTACGGAATGCATTCGAAGCCTTCATGGCGGAATCATATTTTGAACCACGGTCGCTCTTCATCGGAACAATGCCGGTAATGGAAAGCTTGTCTGTCTTAGGCTTCTCCATCTGCATACCGGACTGTCCACGAGCCATGATTGCACTATTCCCTTTCTGAGGAGATTCTGTGCGCTGTGCAGGCTGTAAAACAGGCTTCTGAACGGGTTTCGCCTCTGACTTCATTTCCGGTGCAGAAACCGTCTTATCCGTCACGGGCTTTTTATCCTTAGCCGGAATGACAGGAGGCTTGGGCTGTTCCGAAATCTGTTCGGAAACAGGAGGCTTTGCAATCACCGGAGCAACCTTCTTCTGTTCCGGTTCGGCATCTTTTGGCCTCTGTTCGCTCTCTTCCGTTTTATTTAGAACCGTTTCAAAAACATGGAGCGCTTCCTGCGTTTTAGACTCGGTAGCCTCATTCTTGGATTCGTTCTTTGCAGGAAGAGATTCTTCTTTTACGGGTTCATCCTTTGTTGCAGGCTTGACGGCGGGATTTGATTGCGGTTTCGGTTCTTTCTTAACGGTGACTCCGAAGAGGTTTGCGAGACGTTCTTCCTCTTTCTTCTTCCTTTCAGCTTCCTGCTTCTTACGTTCTTCCGCAAGCTTACGTTCCTGCTCTGCCTTTTCGGCTTCTTCCTTTTCAATTTGCTTGCGCATCTTTGCGCGGCGAGCTTCCTCGATGCGCTTTGCTTCTTCTTCTTCTTTCTTTTTCTTTTCGAGATACTCAGAGTGAATCGGACGAGATGTCGTGGGCGCTGCCTGCAGAGGCTTCTTTGCTTCCACCTGTTCCCCCTTATTCTCCTCCTTCTTGAGTTTTTCCTTTTCTGCGGCATCAACTTTGCGCTGTGTCATATTATTGAACAGCTTGTTCAACGCCTCAGACTCGGCGATGTAAGACTCCTTACTCATTACCGGTTGCCTCCTTTTTCGTGATGAGTGTATAGATTAACTCCTCTGTAAGAGGAATAGATGTAACATTGGGCAGATGCTCGAATCGAATACCACGAGCCTTACAAATCTGCTTCGCCTTTCCGTACAAAGAATGACTCATCTGTGTAACACGGAAAATAACAATGTCACTGTTTGCGATAAGCGCATCGCAGGTAGCCAGATTACACTGGTCAACATACGAGATGTCCGGCTGTGCATTGCGAAGCATGTTGACAAAGTTCTGCTGTCCACCGCAGAAAACAATTTTCTTGTTCTTTGCCATCTGATTCAGCTCTTTATGATAGTCAATGACTTCTGTTTCCTGTTCACAGATACCTGCATCAGAATCATCAAAGTCATCAAACTCGGAAGTTTCTGGCCGAAGCTGAATGAGTTTTCGCTCTGCGTTCGCCAACAGCTTTTCAAGTTCATGGATTCTACTCTCGGCATCATCGTTCTTTTTGCGCAAAGCCGTTTCTCGTTTCATGGATGTGGCCTTAAAATCGTAAAGTTCTTTCTTGACCTTTTCCAGTTTGGCGTTTGTGCTTGCCTCAGCCACTTCCTTTTTGACTTCGGAAGCCTTTTGCTTTAGCTGCTCCTCGTATTTTTTGTTTTCGAGTTCGCGTTTCCTCAGTTTTCTCTGGTTATAGATTGTAGTGCTCTTTTCGAGAATTGCATTCTTTTGCTGCTTTTCTCCAAAAGAAGAAACAACATATTGCCAGACAAGAGCAATATAAGCATCACGAATCCCTCTGTCGATAGACGCTCTATGTACCATCTTTCTCGGGTCTACTGTGCAGCTCATTGCCATAATTGCACAAATTCGCTCTTTCATTTTCTCAGTGATAGGGAACTTATAAAGCGAATGATGATTGACACCGATACTGGTAGAAATCCGGAAAGAGCTCATACACATATCGATACGCGGACGACTGGACATATTTAACGGAGGCGCTGGAGCAACGCCATTCTTGACGGCTTGCGTAAAGAAATCCGCCATTTCCGGCATATCCCAGCTGTTACAGTCACTGTCGTATCGCAGCGCATAAATCATATCGCCGAGTGTGGCGACATCCCAGATATCGGATACTGCTTCTTTTACAAAGGCCATCATCGCTTCCGTGCCGCTGTCAGAGAAGGAGTTATCGAAATCTTTGACGATTTTCCTGATACTGTCTCCGTCTTTCACAGATGCTGCCTGAAAAATGTCCAATGCAGCCTTAAATCCACGCGTGATGGTTCTCTTACTCAAATCATTCTCGTGGAACATCTTTTCGAATAGCTTATCTGATTCGCCGTCGATTTTCTTTACAATCTGGTACAGCGTGGGATTCGTCTTATCGGCTTTGATGACCAGATACGAAAGAATATCAAGTGCCGTATCTGTCAATCCATCATTCCCTGCAAGAATGATGGTAAGGTCATTTTCGCCTTTAAGGATTTTCCTTTTCATCTTCTGGCAATCGTTGTCTGACTGAGCCAGTTCAATGATTTCCTTCCTCAGAGGGAAGCACTCGATTAGAAAAGCAATTCGCTGATACACGAAATCAACGGTGCTGATTTTAAATTCTCTCGGGAAATCCCTGATTTCAGCAATATCATCAGGAATTACAAAGCCGTTAATCACATTCTGTGTAACCAAGTTATCAACTCCTTCACCGGCAGTTTAAGTTCGATGGACTTTATTTTTCATACAACAAGGAAGGCAACAGATGCCGTATGTGTTATTGCCCCACTCGCAGTGCGCCCGACTGCAAATAACACCGCGTTGGGCTTTGACGGTTTTCTTCTCTTCTTTCTTCTTTTCGATTTCGCCTTCCCGAAGGATGGTCTTTACTTCCTTTGTTGTGATACCATACTTTCTGGCAATCTGAACGACCGTTTTTCCTCCGTTGAATTCCTCTACAGCCTGTTCATGTGTTACGCCACAACCAAATTTTCCGTACATGATTTAACCCTCACTCTAAATACGGCAAAAAGGCCATGCGCTCTATTTCCTATAAGAAATGGCGGTATGGCCTGTTTGCCTCGCTTAAATAATCGAGAACTTACGCTTTTTGTTTGTGAACTCAACAATCATAGAAGGACGACGACTGCCGATAGTCTCTTTCCGATTCTCAGAGTCAATGAACAGATAAGGGTTCGTCATCTTGATTCTGGCTGGCAGAAACTTTACCCTTACTCCCTGCTGTCCATAAATGTATCTCTGGAACCAGTCAGAGTCCGTAGAAACGGGTAAAAGCATGACGACCGTGGTATTCTTTTTCCTTGACTCCTCGTACGCCTTGCGCACCCACAACTTAAAGGACTTGTGCCCTGTCGGGGGATTGCAAAATACTGTTTCACCTTTCCAGTCCTGCAAGAGACCATCGACACGCTCCGTGTAATATTTCTTGCATTTATGATTTTTGTCCGATGCAGCCGCATCCAGAGTGAAACCGTATTCCTTGTTCAGGTCATCGAAAAGCCCCTGAGGCGTCTCCCATTCCTGTTTGTGAGTATTCTTGACTGCATAAGTCTTATCCGTTGTTTTCGTTTCTACGCTGTTCATGGCAATCTTCCCCTTACGATTGATGATGTTTATTTCGTGGTCTTTGGGCCTTTTAAAAGCCCCTTGGTTCTGAGAATGTTCCGCACATATGCAAGGCGTCTTCTGCCAAAGCCATGTGCATTCTGCTTACTTTTGTTTTCGGCATAAGCCATATCAGAATACTTGATGCCGTCTTTGTAATGCTTCAAGAGATAATCTGTAACAGTCGTATCTCTGATTGCAAGAATAGCATCGACAATTCTCGCTTCTTCTTTTTTCGAATAAGGATAATCATCGATGTTATACCTGACCCCGTCCAGCCCGCAAATGATATTCACGGGCCAACCCTTACGGAAGGCAATATTTGCTTCGCGGATATTCCGTTCTGTCATGACATCGCCGGTCTTATCTCTTCTGTGCCTATACAATGTTCGCTGCGCACAGGCTTTGCATACGCCACGCGCATATATGATAGAAAGCCTATTACAAATAGGACATTCTTCGATTCGGACATGCTTTCCGGACTTAACGGTTTGATAATCCAATCCGTTGATGTAAGTCTTATTGTTAAAGGTGATTGTTTCCGCACCCTTGTATTCAGGGAACTCATCTCCTGTATAAATTCCCTTCATCTCTGCGGGGAGGGTATCTGCGTCGCTTTGAAGTACGTAGAATTTCTTTTTGCTCATGGTCTACCACCGTTTCTGCTTATCCTGCGATGCTGCTTTCAGCAACCTCGAATGGCTTTACATCAACAAGCCTTACAGAAACAATGGTAGCAAGCAGGTCTTTGGTACTATTGAAGATGATGTTCTTCTTCTCGCCAAAGGTATCATAGAACTGAGCAGAGCAGCGATTCGGATTGTCATCGGTATCCAGCATTTTGAATCCGCTCTCTCCTCTGCACAGCATCGTGGTAATATAACTACCCATGTTGCAGAAGAAATCGGTTGTAGTGAACCGGAATACCGGAGGCGTTTTCTTACGGATGGTGATGTACCGCTCGTAAAGTTCTCCGTTGATTTCCGTAACCATCAGAAGTTCAAAGGTACAGACGAACTGCCCAGCTGTCGGTGCCGGAATTCCGTGTGTAGGCGTTCCCTTGTGCTGTGCTGCACTCTCCGCCTCGTACATGATTCCGTACTGCGTAACATTGACGGTGCCGAGGTTGTCAATCTTCTTGACAGTCTGATGCTTGACGAGATAGCCATCGTACATAAGACGGTCAATGATTCTCTCGCCCTTGGCTTTCAGATTGTCGCCCTCAATCGTTGAAACGACTTCGTCAGAACCCTCGTACTGATAGCCAACGACACGACCAAAACATGCAGGCGCATCGTTTTCACTTTCTACTTTCAGGGACATAACTGACCCGAAAGGGCAATACTCCGGAATTCTTTTCTTTGCTACATAACGTTTTTCTACCATTGAATCTGTCCCCCGTGTTTGCTTGTTGATTCGTATGATATTGCCTATTTATTCTAATATAGTCAACATCAAAAAACTGCGTAAAAAATCGCACAGATGTTCTTCTGCGCTGTTCCACCATAGAAATATCACCGATATTCCCTGTTCATCTTGAACATATCTATATTATACCACATTAAAACAAGGTAGTCAACGACAAAAACCGTCGCAAATGTTAGTTTTCGCATTTACGACGGCTGAAGTTATATTTTTTTGAGCAAATTATTTTATATCGCTTGCGTTTTCGTCAGGTTCGATGTGTGCATTGTCATCAGCCTTCTCGATTACAGGCAAACCGTGAATGTTGATATTGCGGTCAGTCTTAGCATTGATACTATTCGCACGAACGATATCGGCCATATCAATACCGGTAGCTTCCTTGACGGTCTGCATGGTCTGTGCCATCAGCACAGGAACATTCCCAGACACGCCGGAAACGCCAGATGCATCGCCGCCGATGATAGATACTTTATCGATTGCGGACAAGGGCTGAGCCACATTCTTAGCAATATCAGGCAGGACCTTGATAAGCATTTCAGCGACAGCGGCATCGTTGTACTGCTTGTAAGCCTCCGCCTTTTGCTTCATAGCTTCGGCTTCAGCAATACCCTTCTGACGGATAGCCTCAGCTTCTGCCTTACCTACAAGGGCAATACCTTCGGCTTCCTGCTGCTTTGCAAATTTCTGAGCCTCAGCAGCGCGTTCGGCTTCGTATTTTTTTGCTTCTGCTTCTTTTTGGCGTTTATACAATTCGGCATCCGCAGCTTTGCGAACCTCTGCATCCAGTTTTCTCTGCTGAACCTCGGCTTCCTGTGCAGCAAGGTCGACCATCTTCTTCTGCTTTGCGATTTCCGCATCAGCTTCGGCTTCCTTGATTTCCTTGGCGCGAAGATTTGTCTGAATCTGTCCTGCAGCGTTGGCATCAGCAGCAGCCTTGTCAGCCTCGGCCTTCAATTTGGCCTTTGCCAGCTGCAATTCATTGTTGCGCTGTGCAATAGCAGTCTGGGCTTCAACTTCCTTTTCATTGGCTGCCATTTCAGCGTCAGCCTTTGCGCGAGCAATATCACGAGCAGCTTCGGCACGAGCAATTTCTGCGCGTTTCTTGACGGCTTCTTCCTGCTCAATACCAATAGCCTCAATGACGCCGTGATTGTGGCCCTGTGCATCGACGGCGTCTTTTACATCCTGCACATTGAAGGTTACAACTTCGAGGCCCATCTTTGCAAGGTCAGGACGGGCATTTTCGATTACTGACAGCGCCATTTGTTTACGATTTGTGAGAATCTGGTCAACCGTCATATCCGAAACGATTTCGCGCAGGTTGCCTTGCAAGACATCATTTACTTTGTCATTGATGCCTTTTTCGTCCATGCCAAGGAAGTTCGAAATAGCCGACTGCTGACGACCCGTAATATATTCCTTGACATCCTTTGCACCAGATGCCTGAACCTCAGAGTCGAGAACAGTAGAATTATCGCTGTATACCTGAATCGTTACAACAGAATCAATCCAGAGCGATACACCTTCTTTTGTCTTGACACCCGTCTCAGGGGTTTTGACATCAATTTTCAGAAGACGCATATTCAGCTTATCTGCACGCTGCAGCACAGGAATGACGAATGTACCCTTTCCGCAAACGACTTTGGGCTTTTTCAAGCCAAATCCAGTCACAACGATGGCTGCTGTGGGAGGCGCTTTTTTGTAGCATGTGAATGCGAACAAAACAAACAATACGACAATGATGATTCCTAAAAACATGGTATACTCCTTTTCTTATCTGCAATGGGATTTGCAATACTTTGACACTTTGCTGGCGACCTCTTTCTTGAATGCATATTCATCACATTGTGCCAAACGCATTTTATATATCTCCTGCTGTTTGGCAACACGAGCCGAATAGCCTTCGCATACGGAATGACATCCAGCTTTGCGATGTGGGCATTGATAACAGGTTCTAAAAATGTCGTGTTCGCTCGTGCTTCCAGTATTGCTGTTCGATGTCATAAATGGAATTCCCCCTGTCTTTCCAATTGATATATTATATTATACCACAAATAGGCGATTGAATCAATCAAAAAAGACGAGCAAGATATTTCTCACTCGCCTTCTGCTCTTTTGTGTTGTTAGGCTTCTTCGTTGTCTTCGCTATCTTCTTCTTTGTGACTATCCTTAGAGAACCCAACAAAACCGCATGCGCCTGCAGAAATTCCAAAGATTACTGCCATGATGGGCATGATGAGTCTGTTTCGATATACAGCGCCTACAATGAAATTGGCGTTAGCTACCTGCTCCAATACATAGTGTGCAATCGCGCAAATTGTAAGTTCAGAAGCGTTACCGAACGATTCATCAAGACCGATGCTGAGCAGCGACATGGAATATGTTGCGCTGGCTACATACTTGATTTCGATAGGTGCAGCAGTTTCATATACAGCTACATAACTCTTGCCGGTATTCTTTTGACCGTAGATAGACAGTGTGCGGTAGAATCCGCCTTCTGCCCTTGCTACGGGGTCGCTTGTCCACTTACCGCCTGTGATTTTATAGGAATCACTGTTCAGACCGATGGCAGACATCAAATCGCTCTTATAACCATCCCAAAGCGGTGTGGCGGGATTGTATGTGTGGACTTTTCCGAGATAGACATATGCGGTGGCACCTTCCGGAATTACGACTTGTCCATCAATCGTGAAATCGACCCATGTATCGGTGTCCTCGACTTCATTGACCTCTTTCAGAACGCCTTCAACTTCCGTACCATCATCAAGAGTGAAGGTCTTGTTTTGCGGGGCGTTCGGTTTTTTGTCTTCGCCCTTGTACTCCACTGTCATTTCTGTGGGAATATCGGCTTGCTCTTCCGTGTACCGAACATCTTCGAGCGGCAACTCATACTGTTCTCCACCCAGCGTTACAGTATAGGTCTGAGGAACTTCTTTTACAGTCAAATCCGTATATTCTACGGTTTCTTGATACTTGGTATTGAGTTCCCTTTGCTGATAATCTACGCTGTCTTCGTCGAGGACATAGGTATTGCCGTTCTCCTCAATCTCCTTCGGAAGAGGATTGGCATCGGCTTCTTCTTGGTCCTTGTAATTGAACTCACGAGTGATATCAATATCAACATCGCCAAGAGAAGTCAACGCTTGTGTAGAAATACATCCTACACAAAGCAGCGCACTTACAAAAGCAAGCACTCTCATTACATTTTTCATAGCTTTTTTGGGCGTCTTAGCAGCTTGTCTGCTTGTACGCCGCCTCCTTTCGAATTCTCCTTTTATTGTATCTACTTTGCAGCAAATAGCAAAGAAAAAAGCCGAGCGGCTTATCACCGCTCGGCATCCCCATCACATATCAATCTTCATCGACGTCTTCGTTGACAGTCGTGTTTACTCGTTCCTCTTTCGGAATGTACTTAGGTGTGGGCTCACAACGACATTTGAGTACATATTCACTATCGCCAAACGCAAGTTCCTTTAATGCTAACGGATAGGCAAAAAACAGCTTCTTGGCAAATGCTTCATCCTTATCAAACGCTTTTGCCAGTTTCTTGTAGAAGAACCAGCAATAAGCAGACAATGCAAGAGTGTAAGCAATAGAATCAAACTGGAACATCGTGAATCCAGTTCCCAACTCAACATGGTTCATAAAATACCATACCCAAAGCCAAGACGGAACACACTGAATGATAGAGCCTACACCGTATACCAGCGGATACACGCCATAGGTACCATAGGCGAAAATGAGCGGAGAAGCTCCCTTCTTATATGCCTTATAGGACATTTTCATAACACAAACAAAAATAAAAAGAAGTGTTACGGTAGTCAGCAGATTAGCAATGAAGTGTAAGAAGCCAAGCCCCTTCGTACAAAGATGTAAAGTCAATCCTAAATAAAGAATAATCGGCATTTTCATTCCTCCTCTTTTCTATATTATACCACATTTTGCCTTAATAGTCAACTTGTATAATACAAAAAAGATAGCCACCCATTTCTGAGCGGCTATCTGAAGATTTGAGGTCCGCATTCAGTGCCTAAACACTGTTTTGCTTCCCTGATGACTGGTTTTATCGTTGCTCGCCAACCGCAGGTCTATACATCCTGCATCGCACTTTGAGAAAATAATCGAGTTTATGTGCCAGCCTCACAAGGCGTCTTTTAGCCTACTGCAGTTTCGTCAGCAGGGGCCTCGGACTCAGCAGCAGAATCAGCCTCGGCAGTATCCTCAGAGGAAGCCTCCTCAGTGGATTCGGCGGCATCGCCATCAGTCTCGGCACTTTCAGCCTCGCTGTCGGAAGCCTCACTGTCAGCAGCTTCAGATTCAGCAGTGCTCTCAGTCTCGGATGCGGCCACTTCCTCAGCAGACACGGAAGTGGACACCAGCAGATTGCCCTCGGCGTCAGCCTGACCACAGTTGTACAGATATGCGAACGCGGCGCTCAGATTGTCGAACTTGGACAGGTCAGGGACCTCAACGGTAGAACCGTCCTCAGCGGTCTTGGTGCCGTCGAAATGAACGCTGCCATCCTCGTCATAGCGAACGGCGACAGTGTAACCATCGCTTGCCAGAGCTTCGGTCATATAAGCGGCATAAGCGTTCATGGTGGTCTTCATCTGGTCCTCACTCAGAGAAACACCATCGGGCATCTCAGTCAGCTTGCTGTTATCCAGAACCTCAACTGCGGACTCACTGGTCGCGCCGCTTGCACTGGCAGCATCATCCTTCTTGCCACAACCAACAAATGCAGTGCAGGCCATTGCCATAGCGAGACACAGCGCAGCACCCTTCTTTACAGAACTCTTGTTAACCTTCTGCATGAGTAACTTCTCCTTTTTCATGTGTGTTTGTTTGATGTGCATAAACAAGCTTCATGCACTATGCTTATATTATACCACCAAAAGCATAAATAGTCAACAAAGAATAGCGCCCCACAGATTTACCTGTGGAGCGCTATATGTTATCTCTTACGCGGAGTAGAGATTATTTCAGTTGGTTACTGCTTCTTTTCCTCGGTTTTATCCTCGGTCTTTTCAGCAGCTTTTTCTTCGCTATCGCCCTTCTTCTTCTTAACGATGACAAATGCGCCAACGCCAATCAGAGCAACAACAACGATAACAGGAACGATGATGTCTGCGCCAAAACCAACGCCAGTCTTGTAGTTAACTACAACAGGTGCCGGAGTGGGAGCGGGTTCATTCTTGACTACAGGAGTCGGAGTCGGTCTGCTTTCTTCCGGAGGATTCTCCAGCTTAACACTTGCTACCCGAACATCACCGTAGTTGCCTGCCTTATCGACTGTACGGGTCACAATGTAACCAGTCCAATCGGGGCTCAGCTTAAAGGTAACGTAACCGTTGTCCTTATCAATGTTTGTAACATTGACAGTCTCGAACTTGGTTTCGTCGAAGGTGTAATCGCCATCAGCACTCTTGGCAATAGCAGAACCATTGACCTTGTAATACTGAATCTTAGCGACACCGGAGTTGTACTCACCATCCAGAGCGGAGATAGCAGGAACGGAATCCTTGACCTTTACAACAGGCACGAAGTCGGGGTCTTCGGTATCATCCTTGCCACCGTTTTCGTCGGGAGTAGCAACGACATCGTTACCGTTTTCATCACCGGTCTCGTCGCCGGTTGTGAAGAGAGCGGGCTTACCATGAGCAATACGAAGCGTAGTGGCTTCGGTCTTGTCATTGGTCGTTTCGGTCTTTTCGGACTCGGCGGGAACCTTCTCATCTGTACCGGATTCGGTTTCATCCTTCTTACCGGAATCTTCCTTCTTGTCGGTATCGTCCTTCTTATCGTCCTTCTTATCGTCGTCCTTTTCGGGAGCCTTGCCAGTCTCTTCACCAGTAATGAACACATTGATGGTGCTCTCGAACTTGATGAACTTCTCGTTCAGCAAATCGGTCTTATTGGTGGAATCAACCTTATCGGCAGCGAAAGCAGAAGCAACGACAGGAGCTTCGGTATCAACAGATGTGGTGATAGTTCCCATCTCGGTAATGGCACCGGTCTTCAGGTCAATCAGGTAATAGGTAGAAGTAACCTTCTCACTATTAGCGGAAATGACCATCTTCTCGGCCCACTCAGCATCGGTCAGGGAATCGCTGGTTCCGATTGCGTAACCCTTAGGAGCGATAACTTCAACCTTAGAGTTGAAGTACAGGCCACTCAGGTCATCAGTCGTCTTCTTGGTAACCTCAACAGGCTTACCGGTCTTTTCGTCAGCCACAGTACCAACGATAGTTGCGGGCTCTACATCGGCAAGATGCAGACGCTGAACTTCGAGGTCTCCGGTGGTAGGCAGGTAATTGTAGTTGTCGTAAGCGCCGCCAACATACTTGAAAGCGTCCTTCGTCAAACCAACATTACCGAAGATACCATCGATGCTGGAAGCAACAATGAGTTCGAAGGAAGGCAGCTTAACGGTTTCAGCAGTCTCGTCGAAAGCGTAACCACTGGTCTTGATTTCGGGAATCTCCGTCTTAGTGCCATACAGCTTGACGACGGGGTTCGGGTCGAGAGTAACCGTCAGGTCTTTACGAGCGATAACGAACTGACCATCGGCTTCGTTCTTATCGGCATCGACGACATTGATTGTTACTGCGTAATTCTGCTCAACAGCAGCATCGTAATCAGAGGTAACGGTGTAGGTGTAAGTACCAGCGTTCTTGACATTCTCAGTCTTGAACTGGCTGTCGCTCTCCACGCCGTCATCGCCGCTGGCGATGTCAGGAGTCAGAGTCGCCTTTGCATCAGCAGTCAAGGGAGCAGTCTGTGCATTGTCGGTGGTCTTGTCGTTCTCGAAAGGAGTATAAACAAGTGCCATCTTCAGGCCCAGAGAATCAGGTTTGACAGCTGCACCGTGTGTACCGTCGCCATTGGTGGCAACAGCATTTACGGTGAAGTCGGGGTTAGTGGTATCGCCATAGACGATATCCTTGGGCTCGGTGACAGTGACTTCGACCAGACGTTCGCCAATGGTATAAACGCCATTAACAATCGTAATCAGGTAATCGTCATTGTCGTAAGAACCGACCATGTCGTATGCACCGTAATTCTTGACAGATTCGGGCACGCTCTCCGCAACCAGAGAAGCAGCACCGTCAGCAGACTTCATGGAAATCTCTTCGGCAACCGCATTCTCAACATCCTTCTGAGTGATGCTGATAATAGCTTTCAGGTCATCGCCATTTACGATGGTCTTCTTATCGGCATCGCCAGTATAGGTAAGAGTATTGCTCAGTTCAGCCATTTCATTGCCGTAGACAGAACCAACAGTGCCGATGGTCCAAGTCAGAGGACGCTGAGTGACCGTGTAAGTGCCGTTCATAGCAGTTACCAGATAATCCTGATAAGAAGCCTGACCGACGCGGTGAGCCAGACCGGAGAAGGAAGGAACAATGTCATAGCCTCCGACATGGCTTGCAGAAGTGACGAGGCACAGGTTCGTGCCTTCCAGAATATCACCATTGACCAGAGCTGCCTTGGCAGTGTCACCAGTGTATTCCAGAACGTTCACGGTACCGTAATCAGACCAATCTTCAACAGCAACATCGTCGCCATAGATAGAAGTCTGGGGTTTAGCGGTGACAGTGATGGGACGCTTGTCGATAACAAAATCAACGGGAGCGTAAACAAAGGTGTAGTTGTTTGCTGCGGCATTCTCAACATTTGCAGGAACGACCTTGCCGGTACCAGCGTGAGAAGCTACCGTTGCGGGAGCTCCCTCAGCATCGGTAAAGTTGAAGGTCAGGTTTGCAATGCTCAGGACACCAGCATCATCGGGAGTGGTGTTGCCCTTGACGGGTTTCACAACGAATCCATCGAAAATCAGGTCATCGCCGGAGAGAACAGGGTTCTCATCGCCGTAAATCTTGCTCTGAGCTGCCAGAGTGACATTCAGAGTAGCAGGAGTGATTTCGAAGGTGTTGTTTACGCGGGTGATGTTGAAGTTGACATCGTCGCCCTCGATAATCATCGGGTGCTTGCCGACATCTTCACCCGCATCGGTGCCAGCGTCAGGACGAACAACCTTCAGGTTTGCAAGGTCACCTGCATCTTCGCTTACATAGTAAGCGCCGTCGCCAGTTGCAGTCCAAGTCAGTTCGGGGTCAGCCTCGCCGTAGACCTTCTTCTGGCCTTCGTCAACAACCACGATTACATCGCGCTTATCGACATGCAGAGAACCATCAACAAAGACGATGGGGTCATAGTTCTTTGCGCCCTTGTTTTCCAGACCGCTCATGGTGATGACATAATCGCCAGCAGCAGGACGAGCAGGAATCTCGGACAGAGAACCGTCAGCATTCTTGATGTTGTAGACAACCGAGCCAGTGAATGCGGAAGCAACGGTGTCATTGTTCTTCAGGCCAGTAACGGTGTAGCTGAACGTGGGAACGGTGCCGCCATAAATCATGGAGTAACCGCCAGCCACGGTAAAGGTGACCTTAACGGGCTTGATGGTCAGAGTAGCAACTTCCATAGCTTCGGGCTCGGTGGTGGAAGAACCAACGTCGACGGAAGTGCCGGAGCCGGTCACGATGGTGATGGCGTAGTTGCCGTACTTGTTGTACAGAGTAGAGCTGATGGGGTATTCACCGACATCCTCACCGGCTTTGCGAGTGACAGAGCCGCTCAGAGCACCAGTAGTCAGTTCCAGCGTATTCTTCTTCAGACCATCGTTGGAAATGTTGCCGGAAATCTCGCTGTAAGAGAATGCGGGGTCTGCATCGCCGTAATCCTTCTCGTAGTTGGAGAAAGTCAGGGTGATGGGACGAGGAGTGATGGTGATGGTAGAATCAATCACCGTCAGGTCGTAGTTGGCAGGCTGTGCGTAGATAGCTTTCAGAGCATAAGTGCCAACGCTTGCGGAAGCAGAAGTTGCACCGGAAGTCAGGGTAATGCCCTTAAGAATCTTTTCGGCTTCTGCTGCCTGAACATCAGTAGTAGTCAGCAGACCAGTGCCGCCCTTGATGTAATCCTTCACGTTCATAGAAGTGAGGGTCTCACCATAGGTCTTTTCGGTTTCGAGCAGGTTGATAACGGCAGTACGCTTATTGATGGTGAAGCGAACATCATTGGTGAAGCTGATACGATAGTTCTTTGCCATCGTCTGCTCATAGATGTTACCGCTGTAAATCGGATAAGTGCCAGCGTTCTCGCCTGCTTCACGGCTCAGACGAGCCTGTGCGAAGTCGGCTTTGGGTTCTGCGAAACTGGTAGTGTTGTAGTCGAAGATGACATAGGTATCGTTGACTGCAAAGCTGGGGTCAGTCTCGCCGTAAGTCTTGGACAGACCATAGCGAGGAGTGATGGTCAGGGGCATCTGATGAACAATCAGCATGTTCTTGCCATCGGGCTCAGACAGCTTAACGCTGTTTGCAGGCTGGTTATCCAGACGGAAGGTCAGGTTGTAAGAACCTGCATCGTACAGACCAGAAGCGTTCGCAGTAGCTTCAACGGCGATACGAACAACACCCAGAGAAACATCCTTGCCGTCCATCTTGATGTTGACGGTTTCGCCATCGTGGTAAATCTGAGTGCCATCGGAGGTATTCACGTTGACGGAAACTTCCTTGGCGATGGTATCGGGCTTCTTCTCACCGTAAGTAGTCTGCAGTGCGTTAAAGGTGACAGAGACATCAGCCTCGGTGACTTGGAACGTGGCCTGCGGAGCAATCGTTACGATGTAGTTGGGGTTCTCATCATAAGAGATGGTAGCCTCATAGTTGCCAACAACCGTGGTGGGGTCTTCCCACTTGGTCAGGTCGATGTGGATGTTCAGCGGGCTGCCCTGCGGGTCAACCACATTGATAGCCTGAGAACCGGTCTCGTCATACAGCGCATAGCTGGGGGTGTTCTTACCGGCAACGCCGTACTTACGGACGCTGTTGGTAGTACCCTTGATGGTGACAGGCAGTGCATTGATAGTCAGTGTACCGCTTGTACCATCGCTGTAAGTACCGGTGTAAACGATGTTGTAGTTGGGGTTGGTATAACCGGAAACAACGATAGGATAGGTACCGACACCAGTCAGCTTACCAACGGTATTGTCAACGCCATACTTGATGGTGACAGTACCGCCCAGAGAAGCGACAGTATCATGGATGCCAATTTCATCGTTGCTTGCGAAGTTCTTGTATTCCAGTGCGCCTGTAATGTCGGCATCGCTGGGATTCTCTGCGCCATACAGGCGCTCACGGTTCGGAACGGTGATGGTCAGAGTACGCTTGGTGATAGTGTACTTATCGGGAGCATTGAAGGTGATGTCGTAGTTCTTGGCGATTTCGGCAGTCTGGAACTGTGCATCGCTGTAAGCGTAAGAACCAACGGTCTCGCCGACCTCACGGGTCACAACGCAGCCAGCAAAGTCGGAACCAACACGGCCGCCCTTGCCATTGACGGGGTCAAGAGTAAAGGCAACGCCGCCCTTGGCATCGCTGTCGCCGTAAACCTTCGTCTGACCACCCATCACATTGATGGCGATAGGACGCTTGGTGACGGTCAGCTTGCTGTTGACAAAACGAACCAGATAGTTGTCGTAACGGTCGTAGTTCTTGCCATCGGCATTGGAGTCCCAGTCAGAAGACCAACGCTCCTGAGAAGCACCCTGCACAGATGCGCTGACGGTGTATTCGCCAACATTGGCAGTTGTAGGAGTACCGCTGTTACCAGCCGCATCCACCATGGTAAAGCCAAGCTTATCCTCGGTCAAACCGATGCTTGCCTGTGTATCGTTCAGCTTGAAACCTTCGATGGATTTAATCTTGCCGGAACGAGCAGCACCATACATTGCGGACAGGTCATCGAGAGTGACAGTCAGCATTGCAGGATGGATAATGTACTTGCTGTTGATGACCTTTACATCATAGTAAGCAGTGCATGCAGGGGGAACTTCGACAGTCATCGGATATTCGCCAACATTCTTATTGTCGATATCCTGACGCTGTGTTGTCAGAACCATGCTGACCAGTTTGTTCACACCGTCATCGGCAGTGATGTCTTTACCGGCAACAATGCGTGCTTCAGAAGATACTGCCTGAGCAGCACCGTTATAAGCAACAGCATCGAAGGTGATGGTAGAAGACTTGCCCTTTTCAGCCTCACCATAGATGGCATCAATCTGGTCGTTGGTGATGGTTACGTTACGCTTGGTAATTTCAAACGTTGCGGTAGCAAGGTTGATGTTATAACCATTGATAGGCGCATTCGTCTGGATGTTGCCGATTGTAACAGTATAGCCACCGGGAGCGGAGGTGATGCTGGGCAGAACAACGGTGGGTTCACCGCTCAGACCAAGCATCTCTTTCAGAGCAACTGCGTTGGACTTGTGCTCATTGTTGGTCTTATACTCGAAATTCGTCTTATCGGTATCAGACCAGCCGGTAATCACGAAGTCAACCTGAGGATTCTGCTGACCATACTGACGAGTGGCTTTGCTGCCGGTCGTCTGTACGCCATCATTGCCCTTGAAGACAAATACGGGAGTCAGGGTCAGAGTCTTTTCGGAAACGACAACATACACATCGCCGGTGTTAGCCTGAATGTCGATGTTGTAGTTTGTGTTGCTCTTCGCGGAGGAACCTAAGATGATTTTGTAAGAACCGGTAGTGTCCTTATCAAAGTTCTCTGTGGTCAGAACATCCGCAGGAAGCAGGTCGCCGTCAACCAGACCACCATTGGTATCCATAACGGTGTAGTTAATCTGGCTGATGGTATTGCCCTTCGTAACATAGGTGGTATGAGGGACAATGTAAATCTGACGCTTGTTGATAGTCACACCCGTGTCATTGCGGATGTTCTTGGAAGAATCCAAGTTGGAACCATCAATGATGGTGTAATTCAGACCATTCACAGTAACGCTTGTGGCACCCGTATCAACATAAGTCGGATAAGTACCGGCATTGCAATGAATGTCTGTGGGATTCTGGCCATCGCCGTCAGCGGGAGCATACATGATGAAGCTCAGACCGTCGATAGCTGCCTGAATATCCTTTTCGACTTCCTGAGAAGTACGGGAATCAGCAGTGCTGTATTCGATGGTCAGACCCTTAGATTTGAAGGAGTCACCGTAGGTGTAGGTAACAGTCTGAGGCAGAATGCGAATAACGTTTTCCTGACCGCCAATCTTGGTGTACTGAATACCAGTGCCAGCGGCAATCTGTTTACCGGTCTCAGCAGCAGTGATTGCCTGATAGTCACCGATGACAGTGGTTGAACCGCCGCCACCAAACGCGCTGGCACCGCTGTTGTCTACGGGGTTTTCCTGACGGTCGCAAACCTGCAGATACAGGTCAGACATATCAAGGTATGCATTCATGACGGGCTCTGCGACCTGCTCATCCTCGCTCAGAGAATAATACATGTCCTCAATGGGTTCCCAGTCATAAACTGCATCCAGTTCCTCAGTGCGACGCGTGACCATCGCATCAAGAACCGCATTTTCCTTGTCAGCCTGCCATGCCTTGCTTGCAAGACCGAAGTTGTTTGCGGCAGTCAGAATTTCATCTTTACGGCTTACAAGGGCGTTAGCCGCATCGATAAATGCCTGTGCTGCTTCACTGATGCTGCCAGTGGTAGAAGCTTCGCTGGAAGTGCTGGTGCTTGCACCAGCATCAGAGGCAGCACTGTTTGCGTAGGCAGTGGTCGTTTCAGACCCCGCCTGACTTGTAGCCTCAGAAGAAACATCGCTCGTCACAGAAGTGTCGCTGGACGCGGAACTTGCTGTGTCGGTAACATCGCTTTTCGGCGCGGGAGTAGTAGCGGAAGAGTCGGAGTTTGTTGTCGTAGTGCTGAGTGCATCAGTTTCCTTCGGAGCTTCTTCACTCTGCGTGATTCCACTCGCGCTCTCCACTGCATAAGCAGTGACAGGAGCAAACTGAGACAGGCACATTGCTACGGCGACAATCGCACTCAAAAACCGCTTACGAGGTTTCTGCATGTTAGTTGCCCTCCTAATAATGTGAGTGTTCTGTGGTTTTACCACAGCCGGATTTATATACACCCTTACCTACTCCCTAGTGTGCAGCCTCGATTGTAGATAAGAAAGTATATCAAAACACAAGCAATCAAATTGCATATTTACAATATGCCACAAAAAGACAGAAAAGTCAATCAAAAAATTTGGCACAAAAATGCCACCCATGAACGCATTCTCATATTTCGTATGGACATGGATGGTTGAAACATTAACGCAAAACCTGCTTGACTATGGCTATTATTTGTTCTGAGAAATTTGATGCTGTATTTATATCTATTATATTACTTACTTTGCAGCAACGGTCAATAATTATTCTGAAAATTAGAAGTTTTTACGCAAAAAAAAGAGCGGCGGCTCTTTCGAACCACCGCTCTATTGTTTTACCGCTTATTCAGCGGAATCATCCTTATGGTTATCTTTGTTGTCGTTTTCGTCCTTCTTGCGCTTGTGGTTTACTACCACCAGAGCAGCGACGCCAATGCCAACCATTGCTACCAGACCAACAATGCTCTGTGCAAATCCGATACCCGTCTTCTTGTTGCTCGTGAAGATAGAGAAGAGGGAGAAGGGCTTGCCGTCTACCTTGAAGATATCGAGCCAGCCAATCGGCGGGGTCTTGGGCTTCTCAGTAGGAACAGGGGTCGGAGTGGGCTTCGGGTTGTCAGGAGTCGGAGTCGGTTTAGGCTCGTCAGGCGTTGTGGGAGTAGAGGGTTTCACAACAGGGACTTTCACCTCGTTGGAAGGTTTCTCTACATCTTCATCAATCGGCTTGGACGGGTCCTTACCATGACCCGGATTCTCGGGGTCTTCGGGATTCTGACCCGGAGCCTTAGCGACAGCCACGTTAATGACATCGTGTCCGGCATCCGCGTCAACGGCAACATAAGAATAGGTCAGAGTGAAGGATTCGCCAACAGGGATACGAGCAATAGTGAACGTTGTCGTTGCGCTATCGTAAGTATATCCATCACCGTTCTTGGCTTCAATATGGCTTGCGCCGTCATTGTTGTCCTTTACGGTTACATTGACAAGGTCTACCTCACCGGTATTGGTTACTACCACACGATAATTGATGGTTTCACCGACATTGACTTTCGTCTTGTCAGCACTCTTCACAATCGTGAGGCTCTTTTCCAGCGGAATATCAGTTTCCGTACCGGAACCCGGAACTTCCACATCGACCTTGTTGGACGGAATATCCGTATCAGGGTCAATCGGTTTCGTCGGGTCTTTACCCTGTCCGGGATTCTCCGGGTCTTCAGGGTTCGTGCCGGGAACATGAATCGTCGCTACGTTTTCGAGGATGTGCGTAGTCACATCGGCGATACCAACAGTATAAGCGTAGTGGACAACCACATCGCCGCCAGCAGGAATCGTGTCGATGGTGAATACACCATTCTCATAGTGATAACCAGCGCCATCCACTGCGAAAATGCTTCCGGAGAAGTTATTCTCATCAGTCAGAGCAGCATTCTGAATATCGTGGTCTTTGCCATTGTGTACCGTTACGGTATAGGTGACAGTCTCACCCGGCTTTGCGACAGTCTTGTTTGCAGACTTCCAGATGGTGACAACGCCATCATCAGGCTTCTTCACATCGACTGTATTGGACGGGATATTATACTGCTCGCCATCGTGCGTATACTTAATGGTTGCGGTATTTTCCATAACGCTCTCATCGGTCGTCTCTACCGTATAGGTATAAACGATATCAAGAGCCTCACCGGCATCCAGATAACCGATAGTCCAAGTGCCGTCTCCGTTATAGGTATAGCGGTTAGAACTCTCAGCCGTAACATCACCTGCAAAGTTGTTATGGTCTGCGACAGTGATATCGTTTACGGTTTCGTCTGTCGTGTTCTTCACCGTAATGGTGTAGGTCACAACATCCGTCACCTTAGCAATATACTTATCGGCATCCTTTTCAACATCGATAGGCGGTGTCGGGTCTTTCACAACAGCAGCGTTCAGGACCTTAGGAGCATCAGCGGTAACTACCACATAGGTGAAGTTAAGCGTTACGCTCTCGCCAGCCTTTACAGTGCTGATGGTATAGGAGTTGTCGCCGTTATCCGCAACACCATCCATAGGTACGAAGTTGAGCGTTCCGTTGCCATCGAAGAAGTCTTCGACCACAACATTTTCCGCATCAACCTTGCCCTTGTTGGCGACAGTAACCGTATAGTTGAGCGTATCGCCAACCTTGGCTTCTGCCTTATCAACGGACTTGGTGATTTCGATTACAGGAATCTCTGTTTCGGTTTCAGAGCCGGGAACTTCCACATCAACCTTGTTGGACGGAATCTCCGTATCGGGGTCAATGGGTTTCTCGGGGTCTTTGCCGTGACCCGGATTATTCGGGTCTTCGGGATTCGTGCCGGGAACATGGATTGTTGCAATGTTTTCGAGAATCTGCGTGGGCACATCAGCAATTTCAACCGTATAGGTGTAGTGGATAACCACATCACCGCCTGCGGGAATCTTATTGATTGTGAATTCGCCGTTCTCGAAGGTGTAATCCGCACCGTCAACGCTTACGATTTCACCAGCAAAGTTGTTGGTGTCGGTCAGACGAGCGTTTTCGATGTCGTGATTCTTTCCGTTATGAACCGTGACGGTATAGGTTACAACCTCACCCGGCTCAGCCTTTGTCTTATCTGCAGCCTTGCGGATGGTGACAACACCATCATCAGGCTTTTCGACATCGACGGGGTTAGAGGGGATATTGTAATCTGTGCCATCCTTGCTGTAAGTCACATTTGCAATGTTTTCGATGACGGTGGCATCCTCAGCCTGCATCGTATAGGTGTAGGTGATATAGATGGTCTCGCCAGCGGCAATAGTCGGAATAGTCCATGTCTTATTGCCATTGTAAGTGTACTTGTCAGCGTTTTCGGCCTTGATTTCGCCCTTGAAGTTGTTAGTATCGGTGACAGTTACATTGTCAACAGGCTCAGAAGTGGTGTTCTTCACGGAAATCGTGTAGGTTACAACCTCATCTACCTTTGCAATGTGCTTGTCGGATTTCTTCTCAACATCAACAGGCGGTGTCGGGTCTTTGATTACTGCGGCGTTCAGTACGAGAGGTTCGTCTCCTTCAACTACAACATAGCTGAAACGAAGCTTTACGCTCTCCCCTGCTTTGACCGTAGAAATAGTGTAGGTGTTGTCTCCGTTATCTGTCACGCCATCCATGGCCTTGAAGTTCAGCGTTCCGTTTCCGTCAAAGAAATCCTTAATCAGGATATTCTCAGCATCCGCGTTACCGCCGTTCTTGACAGTGACGGTGTAGTTTAGCGTATCACCAATCTTGGCAGTAGGCTTATCTACAGACTTGGTAATAGAGATTTCCGGAATCTCGGTCTCAACTTCGGAACCGGGGACTTCCACTTCGACCTTATTGGACGGAATGTCCGTATCGGGGTCAATAGGTTTATCCGGGTCCTTGCCGTGTCCGGGATTCTCAGGGTCTTCCGGATTCGTGCCGGGCACATGTGCCGTGGCAACATTTTCCAGAATGTGAGTGGGTACATCTGCAATCTGCACCGTGTAGGTGTAGGTCAGAACAGCGTCTGCACCAGCAGCAATCTTATCGATTACAAAGTGTCCGTCAACGAACTTGTAGCCGACACCATTCGTGCCGGTAATCGTTCCAGCAAAGTTGTTGGAATCGCTTACGACCACATTGGTGATGTCATGCGCCTTGCCGTTGTGAATCGTAACCGTGTAGGTTACGACCTCACCGGGTTCTGCAATCTTCTTGTCACCGCTCTTGACAATCGTAACTTCGCCATCCTTCGGGACAACGACTTCAACGGGGTCTGCCTTGATGACATACTCGCCGTCATCGGTCGTGTAGCGAACATCAGCTTCGTTGACCAGCGTAGAGGGGTCGGTAGTCTTCACCGTATATGTGTAGAGAATATCGATGCTCTCACCAGCCTTGATGCTGGGGATAGTCCAAGTATGGTTGCCATTGTAGGTGTACTTGGCGTTGTCTTTAGAGGTGATTGCACCTGTAAAGTTGTTGGTGTCGCTGACCAGCAGGTCGGTAACGGCCTTATCGGTCGTGTTCTTCACCGTGATGGTGTAGTTGACGACTTCATCGACCATTGCTACATGCTTGTCTGCGGTCTTCTCGATGTCAACGGGAGGAGTCGGGTCTTTCACAACAGCAGCGTTCAGGACCATCGGCGCATCTCCGGCAACGACCGTGTAAGTGAAGCGGAGCGTAATGCTCTGACCCTTCTCCACATTCGCAACCGTGTAGGTGTAATCACCGTTATCCGTCACACCGTCCATCGGAACGAAGTTCAGGACACCGTTACCGTCAAAGAAATCCTTGACGACAGCGTTCTTGACTGCCTGTCCGCCAACATTCGTCAGCGTAATCGTGTAGTTCAGCGTATCGCCAACCTTGGCTTCCGTTTTGTCTACACTCTTAACGATTTCGAGCTTGCCTTCCGGCACATCAACGTGCGTGCCGTCACCGGGAACCTCAACATCGACCTTGTTGGAAGGAATCTCCTCGTCAGGGTCGCCGGGGTTCTTGCCGGGGACATGAGCTGTTGCAATGTTTTCAAGAATCTTGGTCGGAACATCGGCAATCTGGACTGTGTAGGTGTAACGGACCACTGCGTCACCACCAGCAGGAATCTTGTCAATGACAAATTCGCCGTTGGTGAACTTGTAGCCAGCGCCATCTACGCCTTCAATCTTGCCCGCGAAGTTGTTCGCGTCAGTCAGACGGACATTCTTGATGTCGTAATCCTTACCGTTGTGAATCGTAACTGTATAGGTAACGACCTCGTTCGGTTCAGCCTTGGTCTTGTCGGCAGTCTTAAAGATGGTAACGACACCATCGTTAGGCTTCTCGACTTCGACGGGGTTGGACGGAATATCGTAGTCAGTACCGTTGTAGCTATAACGCACATCGGCAGTGTTTTCAATGACAGTTTCATCGCTTGCCTGCATCGTATAGGTGTAGGTAATGTCGATGGACTTGCCGGATTCGAGCGTTGCGATGGTCCAAGTCTTATCACCGTTGTAGGTATAGCCCTTACCATCCTTGGCTTCGATTTCGCCCTTGAAGTTGTTCGTATCGCTTACCAGCAGGTTCGTCAGCGTGTCCTTGGAATTGTTCTTCACCGTGATGGTGTATGTAACAATCTCATTGACCTTGGCGATATGCTTGTCTGCGCTCTTCACAATATCCGTGGGCGGTTCGGGAGTTGTGATGACTGCCGCATTCAAAACCTCAGGTGCGTCTCCGTCAACTACCACATAGGTGAAGTTGAGCGTTACGCTTTCGCCAGCCTTGACGCTTGCAATCGTGTAAGTGTCATCACCGTTATCGGTGACGCCATCCATAGCCACGAAGTTCAGTGTGCCCTTGCCGTCGAAGAAGTCCTTGACTGTGACATTCTCAGCATCGCCCTTGCCGTTGTTCTTGACAGTAATCGTGTAGTTCAGAGTATCACCGACAACGGCTTCATTCTTATCCACACTCTTTGTCAGAACAAGGTCAGGAATCTTGGTTTCAGTCTCGGAACCCAGAACCTCAACATCGACAGGATTCGAAGGAATCTTCTCATCGTTATCGATAGGCTTGTTCGGGTCTTTACCGTGACCGGGGTTGTTCGGGTCTTCGGGATTCGTTCCGGGAACATCAGCCGTAGCGATGTTTTCCAGAATCTGAGTAGGCACATCACCAATTTCAACCGTGTAGGTGTAGGTCAGAGTGACCGAAGCGCCTGCGGCAATCTCAGCGATATGGAACTCACCGTTTTCGAAGGTGTAGTCCGCGCCGTCAACACCAGTGATTTCACCAGCGAAGTTATTAGCATCGGTTACTACAACATCGTGAACATCGAAGCCCTTGTTGTTGGTAACGGTGACATTGTAGGTGACGACCTCACCCGGCTTAGCCATCTTCTTGTCCGCTTCCTTGTGGATGGAGACAGTGCCCTTATCGGGTACGACCACATCGACAGTCGGCGTATTAAGTTTCACGGTATCGCCGTTCTCGGAATACGTCACATCAGCCTTGTTCTCGAGGAGTTTCTCATCATTGCTCTGTACCGTGTAGGTATAGGTAATGTCGATGGTCTCCCCTGCTCCGATTTCCGGAATCGTCCAAGTATTATCGCCGTTATAGGTGTACTTGTCTGTATTGGCGGCATTGATGCTGCCAACAAAGTTATTGGTATCCTTGACAGTGACATTCGTCTTTGCCTTGGTATCGGGGTTATACACGCTGATGGTGTAAGTCACGATTTCATCGACAAATGCGAACTTCTTGTCAGCCGTCTTGGTGGGTTCGAGCGGCGGGTCAACGGGCGGTGTCGTGACGACAGCGGCGTTCAGGACCTCAGGCTCATCGCCTTCCACGATAATATAGGTGAAGCGGAGCTCCATGAATGTACCGGCAGGCAGTTTGTTGATGGTGTAAGTGCCATCACCGTTCACTACAACACCGACAGCCGGGATGTAGTTGAGTTTACCGTGTCCATCGAAGAAGTCTTCGACCAGAATATTTTTCAGTTCGCCATCGCCAACATTAGACACCTTAACGGTGTAATGCAGCATATCGCCAACAGAAGCACTCTTCTTGTCTACGGATTTCTCGACTTTCAACTTGCCCTCGGGCGGGTTGACAGGAACAGGTACATCACTGCCGGGAACCTTGACGGTAACCTCGTTAGAAGGCTTCGTCTTTTCATTCTCAGGAGTCTGGTCTTCGTCAGCGAACCAGTAATGCAGCGTAGCCACATTCTTCAGTTCGTTGTAAGTATCCTGACCCTTACCAGCATCTGTGTTCAGCACAATGTAATCATATTCTACCGTGACAGTCTTGCCAGCCGGAATAGTGCCGACCTTGATGACTGCGGAACCGGCAGATGCAGATTCCAGAGTGCCGTTCTTGACATTCGTGATAACGCCGTTGAAGTTGTTCTTGTCGTGCAGCGCTGCATTCACATAGTCAACAGTGTCATTGTTGTGCATGACGACGGTGTAATGCACCGTATCGCCGATGTTTGCAATGGCCTTGTCTGCCTGTTTCACAACGGTGGGTCCGACATGTTCCGGCGTGGGAGTTTCGGGGATGACAGGGATATCAACCTCATTGGAAGGAATCTTTACCTTGCCAGAATCCGTCACATATGTCATTTCGGCGTTATTGACAAGCATGGTATTGGGAGCATCTTCATTCATTACCGTGTAGGTGTAGACAATGTCTACGCTCTCACCAGCGCCGATAGAAGAAATATTCCAGACCTTGTCGCCAATATAGCTTACAACATCAGTGTTTTCGGCAGGCGTGATAACGCCCGTGAAGTTGTTTGTATCCTTGACCTCAACATTTGTCTTGGTCTCGTTAGTCGTATTGGTAACGGTAATGGTGTAAGTCACCACCTCGCCAACGACTACGGTCTGTTTATCTGCCTTCTTTTCGATTTCGGGAACTTCCGGAATCTCGACAGCAGCATTGTTTACGGTGCCCTTGTCGCCTTCCTGTACGGTATAGGTGACAGGAATCTCAATGACCTCACCAGCCGCAATTTCTGCAATGGTGAAGGAATGAGTCGCTGCGTCATAGGTGTACTTGTCGGAACTTGCAGCATTGATTTCACCAATGCCGTCATTGAAGTCGCGCACAACTACATTCTGAGCAGTCATTGTACCGTTGTTCGTAACGGTAATGGTGTAGTGAATGGTATCGCCAATCATCACACTGGATTCAAGAGAAGTCTTCACAACGCGAATATCGCGGTCAGGCACTTCGCCTACATGGACAGTCTCAGTATCGGGGTCGCTCGTAACAGTCTTGTTGTCGGGGTTCTTGCCCTCAGCAACAGCCGTATTCACGATGTTACCGTTATCGAGGTTCATGTCCTCTGCCACAGCAGTATAGACATAAGTGATTTCAACGGAATCGCCTGCGTTCAGCTCAGGAATCATCCACTTGCCGTTTCCGTCATACATCAAATCGCCAGTGTACTCGACAGTGCCGTTGCCGTTGGATGTATCGGTAACGATAACATTCGTCAGCTTGGTATTGCCACTGTTCTTAACGGTCAGAGTATAGGTTACGGTCGTGTCATTGCCGTTTATATCAACGAAGCTCTTGTCAGCGTTCTTTACGATGGTCAGTTCATCACGGAGCACATCAACCTCAACAGGCTTAGAAGGCTCTTCGATGTCCTTGTCACCCGGAATCTCAGTATCGGGATTCTTGGGAGCGTGAGCAGTAGCTACGTTGATAATCGTTTCGGGGTCACCGTTCTGCACAATATACAGGTAATTCAGCGTAACGGAATCGCCGACATTCAGAGCGGGAATGGTGAACAGTCTGGTTTCAGGGTTATAGGTATATCCGTCGCCGGTAGAGACGATAAACATACCCAGAGCATTGGTGTTATCGGAGACGGTGACATTCGTCATATCGACCGTGCCATCGTTCGTGACAGTGACCTGATACTTGACGACTTCGCCGGGATAAGCGTGGTCGCGGTCTGCAGACTTGACAATCGTCAGGTGCTTGTAGTACAGCGGCACGATTACTTCGTTGGAATCGACAGGTTTTTCAGGAATAGTCGGGTCTTCGCGAGCAGGAATCGTTGCGGTAGCAATGTTATCCAGCTTGCCGTTTGCGAGGTCATCTGCGACAACCGTGTACTTATAGGTGATGGTTACGGTCTTACCAACACCAAGGCTGGTGATTGTCCATGTTCCATCATCGTTGACACGATAGCCGAAGTGGAGCTTCGTGTTCTCGACAGGCTCGCCCATGAAGTTGTTCGTATCCTTTACGACAACATTTTCAAGCTTCGTGTTGCCCGTATTGGTGACTTTCAGCGTGTAAGTGACGACATCACCTACGCCAGCCTCAGTCTTATCAGCACTCTTTTCGATGGTCAGATTCTGACGGATGATTTCCACATCAACATCAGGAGTCTCAACCAACCAATCCTTGTTAGGCTCGGTATAGTTCGGAGTGGTGCTGCCATCAGGGTTCTCAGTATAGCTCTCGACTACCTTCATATCGGTAATCTTGGCGTTGTTTTCGAGGATATCGTTATTGTTGGTGCCGTGGTCGGTCGGGTCTACCGTGTAGGTATAGGTGAACGTTACGGCATTGGTATGGGTTTCATCGCGCAGATGGGAAATCTCTGCGATAACGAACTCGCCCTTCTCTGCATCATAGGTCACACCGTTTGCCTGAGACAGGACAGGAACACCAACGAAGTTGTTGGTATCTTTAACGATGACGTTGTGCAAGTCATGACTGGTCGCGTTCGTAACGGTAATCGTGTAGCGAATCACATCGTAATCCGTAGCGCGTTCACGGTCAGCAGATTTCTCGATAGAGACAATTTCCTTATCGCGAACGGTCAGAGTACCATCCACATACTTGATGATGTAGTTGGCATTGCTGCCGCTGCCATCTTCGGTGTTGATGATAACTGCATCGCTGGGAACGTTCTTGCTGGAACCCACTTCGGTCTGAGAACCGGTTACGGTCACAGAATCCATCTTATCGTGAATGCCAAGCAGGTCGTTATCTACGAGTTCCGGAGCGTAGGTATAACCGGGTTCCGTCAACGGAGTGCCGTCATATACCTTTTCTGCGGAGTTTGCAGTAATGGTTACCTCACGCGGGTCAATGAAGAAATGTCCGGGAGTTACTGTGCCAATCTCAATATTATCTACCTCGGTATAGGTAGGAACAATGGAATAGCCGGGGTTCTCGGTACGAACATTCTCACCCGGAACACGAGCTACATCCAGATTCAGGGCACGGTCGATATAATCGCGCAGGTCCTTATCCGGAGTGTAAGGCTCATCTTTCTCGTTCGTGAGCGTATAGGAAACATTGAACTTATCGGGGTCGTTATCACCGTAGGTCTTGCGGTCGTCTTCTGCCTTGATGTTAATAATCAAGGGTTTGACGGTCAGCTTACCATCGATGTAAACGAAATCGTAGTTCGGGTTATGGAAAGTAGAATCCTTGGCAGATACAGGATATTCACCAACAGGGCTCCACTTCTCTGCATCAGTCTTGGTCTTGAGCGCATCTTTACCACCGATATCATCGATGGTGTCACCACGCTTATAGCCGGTAATGACTACGTTGGGTGTCGGGTTATCTTCGCCGAAATACTTTTCGTCGTCAATAACTGTAACAACGATGGTTGCAGGAACAATGGTCAGAGTTCCGGGAGTGGTAATGATTTCGTAGTTGCCGGACGGGTCAGTGCCATCAATGGTGATGGGATACTTGCCTACCTGCTCACCGTCATCAGTGTCAGCGCCGGGACGCTTTGTGGTGATATCGAAGAAGTCTTCGTCACCGGGATTGACCAGTTCTTCGGGGTCAGTAATCGTCCAAGTCAGCGGGTCGGGGTCTTTCTCTCCGTAAACCTTCTGCTGGTCATCTGCCTTCACATGGATAGGTTTCTTACCAATCGTCAGGTCACCGCCAACATAGATAAACTTGTAATTGCTGTTGTCAGCAACCAACTGCTGTCTATCGTAGTTGATGGGATAATTACCAACTTTCGTCTTATTCGTTACGGGATTGCCAGCGTTATCGTTGCAGTACATTGTGGCAGTACCGGAAACCTTGGATTCGTCATCCTTGATACCGGTGCCGGTTTCATCCTTAACGTCACGACCGACAAAGCCAGTGATGGAGTAAGTGAATTCGGGAATCTCATCGCCGTAGGTGGTCTTGTATCCGCCATCGACCGTAACAGTAAGTGTTGCGGGGACGATTTTCAGAGAACCATCGTATACGGTGACGGTATAGTTCTTGTTGTTTGTATCGTACTTTGCGGAAATGAGGTAATCGCCATCATAGAGGGTGGTTCCCCACTTATTGAGAGAATCGGCTGCGGTAACATCGCCGCGCACAACATTCTCACCCTTGGTGCGGTACAACTCAACGTTCAGCGGGCTGTTTTCGGGGTCAATCAGGCCAATTACATTTCCAGCATTGTCTTCGTAATGGAAGGTGAATGCCGGGTCAGCTGTGCCGTAGGTCTTGACCTTATGGTCAATACGAACAATCAGTTCCTTCGGATTGACAGTGATATCGCCATTGACATAGCGGATAACATAGTTCTTCTCGAAGTTTGTGTTGCTCTTGACTTCGAAAGTGGAGCCGATATGCTCTTCACCGTCTTCCAGAACAACGCAATCCGGGTTTACCGCATCCTCGTTGTTGTTGCCAGCAGTTACGATGTACTTGCCAGCGTCAGACAGGTCGAAGCACAGAGTAGCGAAGCCAAGTTCACCGTTCAGAACAGTTTCCTTCGTGTCATCACGCTTGAAGCCGGTAATGTCGGCATCAAATGCGGGATTCTCTTCGCCATAGGTCTTGGAATAGCCACCCTTTACGGTAACAACCAGCTCAGCCGGAGTAATCGTAAAGTTGCCATTCTCCATGGTAATAACATAGTTGGTGATACCATCCTTGCTGACAGGGCTGATATCGTTGGCATTGATGGCGTAAGCCTTGCCGAACGAATGCTCGCCAGTCCAGACATCTTCACCGGGTTCACGAGTCACGCCAGTACCTTCGAGGTCGCCGGGCTGGACAGGCACATCCGCGCCTTCCTTCTCGGTGAGAACGGGACCGTTTGCGTACTCGATGTAGTAGTTGCCATCTTCGCCACGGACACCGTCATGGAGCGTGTACTTCAATTCGGGGTCAGCATCGCCGTAAACCTTGGTGTTATCCGCAGCAATAACGGAAACGGGGCGAGGAATGATAGTCAGGTTGCCAGCTGTAATCGTGATGTCGTCATCATCATAGATGGTGCTGTGGACACCGGACAGGCTGATGCAATTCTTGTAGGTTCCGCTGGAACTGGTCTGCGTATCCAGATGCGTGAAGGTGAAGGTGGAGGTATTGAGTCCTGCCTCTTCTGCCGTGATTTCAACAGCTTCGCCGTTTTCTACCTTGAACACATGATATGTGTAATCGGAAGAACCATCGTAGAAGCGGTTGACACGGTCGCCGTAATAGCGAACCTTATCATCCACGGTAATCATCAGACCCTGACGCTTGACAATGAGGTCGTTTGCGTAACGATATTCAAAGTCATAGTTCGGGTTATCCAGCTCAAGCTGTTTCTGGTCATTTGCTGCGAGGTTTCCAATCTGACGGTCCTGCGGCGTGGAGTAAACGGGATAAGAACCGACTTCTTCACCCTCTGCACGAACCAGATTGAAGACGATGGGAACCTTATCGGGGTTCACAACAACGCTTGCATCCGTGATGCGACTGCCTGCGCCGAGCTTCTGCTGACCATTTACGGAATTATGGGTAATCATATCGGTCAGGGTGAAGTCCTGAACCTTATCAGCATCGCCCAGTTCCTTCTGCCAGCCAGTGACTTCCAGCAGCATCGGACGAGGTTTGATAGTCAGAACACCGGGCGTGTAGTTCGCAATCGTATAGTTATAACCGCCATCTGCGTTTTCACGAGGTACGAGAATCGTATGCTCTTCGCAGTAGCTCTTATCACCATACAAGTAATTGGAACCGACATCGGTGTACTTGTTGTAAGTCAGGTTGATGTAATCGCTCAGAACATTCTTTGCGGTTTCAAGAACCTTCGCGGTTGCGCCATCGTTATTCTTCAAAGCAACATCAGCAGTATCGCCGTGCTTCAAGCCAACAACGGTCAGCGTGTAGTCGTTTTTGTTATCTTCGCCGTAATAACGCTCCTGATTACCAAATACGATTGTCAGCGGGACAGGCGTAATGGTCATCTTAGCGTCGTTCGTTTCGACGATATAGTTGCTTGCTGTGCTCTTTTCGTAAGAAATACGGATGGTATAGCCTTCGTCACGGACATTCTCGCCACTGTCACGAACTGCCTTGATGCCGAGCATTTCGCTGGTAGGCTTAATAATTTCGCCATCGACAGTCCACTTCAATGCGGGTTCCGTGCCGCCGTATGCCTTCGTTGCATCCAGAGCCGCAATGCGAATCAGACGAGGATGTACTTTCAGAACATTGGACTCATAAACAAGTTCGTAGTTGGAAACTACCTGTCCTTCACTGTTCGTGACGGTCTTGATGCCAAGAGTATTGCCGTAACCGGTGTTTTCGTTCACGGATACAGGATATCCATTTACGGGAACATGGGTATGCGGGTGGTCGCCGTCATGATAATGCTCATGACCCTTGTGCATTTCGTTGTATTTCTCCAAGCAGTAAGCGCATTCTTCTTCGGGAACATCCGTCTGATAGATTACATCACTGCTCTGTGTAGCGGTTGTCAGATAAGGCAGATTAGAAGTGCCGTTCTTGAATGCCAGAGCGGTGCGGGAAGCGCCGTTTACGACTTCAACCACATTACCGATGGTATCATTACCAATCAGATGCATGTTGTTGTAATCAACGGTAGCGTCATCACCCAGAACGGTCCAGTTGTTCTCGTCCGAGACATCCAGTTCGTTGCCTTGGTCATCTGTACCAAGAACCTTGAATGTGGAGTTGAAGAACGGGTTCGTTGTACCGTAAATCTTCTGGCTTTCGTCAACGGAAATCATAATCTTGCGGGGCTTGACCTCGATAGAACCGGGGTCTTCCGTGACAACATAGTTCTTCAATACATCATAGTTGAATTCGTTCAGGCCAATGTAAGATACAGGGTAAGAACCAGCATCCGTCGTCTCACTCGGTACTACATTGTATACGAATTTACTCTGATAATTGTTTGTCTTTTTTGCTTTCAGGTCGAGTTTTTCATCGTCCTGAGAAGCAGTCTTATGGTCTTCGACCAGACCTTCCATGGTCAGCCAGCTATCAGAACCCTTATTCCAGTAGTAGACATCGTCTGCATACGGAAGTTTGATATTCTTGAAGCCATGTCCATAAGTGGTGCTTACGCTCTTGACCTGCGCACGCAGCGTCGTACGGTAAATACCACCGCTGAAAGTCTTGTCTGCGATATAGTAGTCGTTGTAGTTATTGTTCACAAGGCACATTTCATTGTTCTGTTCAATGTCACGCACCAGCGCGTTCGTATCATCGATATCCTGTACAGTGTACTCGAATACGATGTTTACGGTGCCGCCAACCGGAATTGTGTCAATGTAGAACTCTGTGCCCTGCTGGTTCATACGAATGCCATTTGTGGATTTCAGGGTGATGGGACCATTACCTGCAAATCTGCTCTTGAGACGCAGGTTCTGGATAGCAACAGGAGCAACATAATTGTTCTGCGCTGCCAGACCATATCCGGTATCCTTGTTCGTAACTGCAATCGTAACAGTCATTTTCTGACCAACCTGCGGGGTGGTCGTGCTGTAGCTGTACTTTACAGAATACGGCAGATGGCGAATCGTATTCGTCGAAAGACCATTGTAACGGTCTTCCTTGATGACACCATTGTCGCCGTTTGCATCATACCCGGTCAGCTGTTCGCCAGCATTGCTGTCAGCATAAGAACCAACATAGGTTTGAGCATTCAGTTCAACGGAATCGTAGTTGGTGATATTATCAATATAGATATTTCCCTGTCCTTCTTCACCGATATTGGCGTTGTAGTAGGAATCATATACCTTAATGTTGTTCGGATTCACTACCGTGTTCTGGTAGTTATCCTGTTCGGTCTTGGTATAACGGGTAATATCGATGTTTTCCTGTTTACCAGCAAGAATCATCTCATATGCCTGCTCGATAGTCACATTCTGACTATCGTAGACAGTCGTGTCGGTCAGATACTTGCCGTTTCCGATATCATTGGAGTTACCATCGTAGTTCCACTTGTATTTGTTCACATCATGATACTGACTGTGAACATACAGAGGACGAGGATTGATGGTACCAGTGAAATCTTCACTTGCAATATAATAGTTGTCGAACGGGTTGTTAATCAGTTCAAGAATCGTAACGGTCTTGATACTGTGCAGACCCGTGTGGATGGACTCTCTGAAACTCGTTTTTGCGAAGTCCTCAGGAGCATAGTTTTCGCAATAATAGCCGTAAGCCAGTGTACTGTTCAGCGCGACAGTATCGCCGTGAACAATACCGGAATCAGCAGTTGCTGCTTTGATTTTGATATCAGATACCTTTGCGGTGCTGATGTTATCGTAAATCTTATCGTTGTCGTAGCTGTAAAGATGCAGCGGACGCGGGTAAATATCGAAATAAACGACATTACCGTTGCCGGATACATATTCATCAGGTGTAGTGCTTTCGCCACGGACTACATAGGTTCTGCCGGGTTTTGTGTTCTCCCAGCAGAAGGTGACCTCGTATTTGCCCGTGTAGGTTGCCGTAGCAGTGTAGGAGCCGGTACGAACGAGAGGCTTCTTCTTGCTATCGGTAGTAGCGTTGGTAGGATATGTGATGTTGGGAGATTCGTTGTTCGAATAGGTGATGTTTACACCGCGCAGAATTTCCTGCTCGTTGATGCCTGCATCGGTATCGTCATCCCACACAACATGTGCGGTGACAGTCAACTGGTTGCCGTCGTACATCTTGTTAGCAACAGTCAGCATGACCTTGGCACGAGTAGGAGTGCATTCGTTTGCATCCTCGAAGCCAATATCCATTGCGTTCTTGCCAACGCGACGATACAGACGCTTATTCAGGTCAACGACCTTGATTTTTGCACGACCAGCCTGACCAATACCGGAACCGGCACCGTCATTCAGCTGATTTGCACCAGTGACGTTTGCTTTAATGATGATGTTGCCGTTGTCAAGGTTTGCACCAACAGAAGCGGCATAAGAAGAACCACGCAATGCACCATCGGTAGAAGCAGACTGCCAACCAGAACCGCCGCCGTTTTCGTGCAGCGTATTGTTGTAGCCTTCCTCATCTTCTCGCTGCATTTTGATATCACTGCTGTGGGTGCCACTGTAAGTCCAGCCACAGATATCGCCATGATGGTATTCGTAGCCGTCGCTGAAGACCTTGTCTTCCTTTAATGCACAGTGATAACGCTGACCACTGTTGTTTGAACCAGAACCGCCGACACCGCGCGTGGTGTATCCGTTGCCGGAAATTATCGCAGCACCGGAACCACCGCCAGCAACGCCGAACATCGACGAACCGTCACCGTAGTTCTTCAGCTGTCCATCGCCGATAAGGCCAAAAGCAACCGTGGTAGCGCCACCACCGCCGCCAAAGCCTATGGGAGAATTGCTGTGGTAGCTGTGGTCAGGGTCGCCTCCCCCTTTATAGCAGTCATAGAACACTGCGCCGACACCACCGGAACCACCGCCGTTATAGCCACCGGAACCACCGGAACCACTGCCGGTAGAACCGCCACCGGAACCACCACCGGAACCGCCACCGCCTGCACCGCCAGCGACAAAGTAGAGGGTCGTGCCTTCCTTAATGTCTGCTGTGATAATGGTGTGGCTGCCGGAGTTGCCGCTGATACCATCTGTCATACTTGCATTGCCGCCGCCAGCACCCCACAGGTCAATCTGATAGGTTGCATCGAACGGAGCGGTCCAAGAAGAAGTGGGATTGTTTCCGTCATTGGCTTTGAACGACTTGTCGGCCGCACGAACATTCTTTTCATCGATGTAGAAGAAAACCTGTTCGTTGGTGCCGTCAAACTCTTCCATGTCGTAGCAATGATACTGGATAGCATTGCGCCAGAACCATTGCCAGATTTCCTTCGGGTAAGAATAATCGGACCATAATGCATAGCCGTGGTCCAGATAAGGTGCATAGTCCTCGTTGTTCTTGTCCAGATATCCGCGTTCATCGAGAGAAATGCCAAGTTCAGCCATCGTTTTGCCCTGAACATCAATCTGAGAAGGATTGCCGTTCATGTCATAGCGAGTAACGGTTGTCATTTGTCCCTGATACGGGGTGTTGAGGTTAACACTCAGATGGTCGCTCTGACTGAACACGGTACGAGAAGTGTCTCTGTGCTTGCCGTACGGGAATTCATTCACAATCTGATAGCGGGACATAATGTACCGAAGTCCATTAGGCGCTTCGATTGTCAGTTCGGGATACGCGAAGATAGAGTGCTTATCGACGCCGCAACTAACAAGATTGCGCTCGTTTGCATGGATACTGATATTGTAATCCAGCCACAACTCTGCGCCAGTGTCGGTGTTATCTTCATCGATGCCGCCGTTCACATAGTCAAAGTTATGAGCAAGGGTATTTGTGATGGTCTGACTCTTCAGTTTCGTGCTGTTGTAGCCACGAATGTATTCCAGATATGGTTTGCACTGGAAATAGAAGTGCTCAGTACCAAAATCCATCGGGTTCGTTGCGGATTCGATATGCAGGCTTGTGGTAATACTCCACTTCGCATATGCGCTGTTGATGTCGAACGGCTGGCCGTTCAGCATCGTATCCTCAACAGGTCTGATATCATCAATGGTGATGTAGGCAGTAAACTTACCGAACGGAGAACCGGAGTGCTCGGTTTCGATTGCGTCCACGACCTGCTTCATTACAGAACTGTCATCTGTATTGATGTCGTATCTGGCTTTGACGATATTTGCCCAGTCTTTGTAGTTTTCGGTGGTCAATCCGTTTCCACCATTTGCATACCCGTTGATATTGATGGGGGCAATGACAGGCTTATAGTCGATGGATTCCGAATTCAAGTCGTCTTGGAATCCCCACTGCAATACAGGAGTAAGGATACGGTTTCCGGATTCTGTCAATTTGCCGGGAGAGAATGTAATAGTCGTTGTATAAACGGCCACGTTCTTATCGGAAATCAACGGGTTATTGGAACCACCTCTGCTGGCATTCCAGTTATCTACTTGGTCCTGCGTTGTCTCAACAGACCAGTAATTCTGACCAAAATCGCCAGTCGCATCGCCCTCGCTGTTATGCTCCTGCATCATCAATGCACGGGCTTCCAGCATAGTTGCAGAAACGAAAGGTGCATCGACCTGCAACAGGCCATAACGGGAAGTATCGAATCCTGCGTTGTCAGCATCGCCGATTGCGCTGTAGGAGTTCTCGACCTTGGTTCTCTTTTCGTTAAAGCGATAGCTTGCAACGATACGGAAATAATATCCGGACCAGTTGTAATCTGCCGCGTGCAGGGTAAGGGTAATAGTAGTGTGTTTCTGAGCACACTGCTGGTCAGTGAAACCATCAGGACGCCAGAAATCAGCAGGCAGCCATTTGTTGTCATGAATCATACTTGCGGTCTCTTTCCCCTTTGCGAGGGTATCGACCGTATGTGCTTCAATGTCAACCTTGTTTACCTGACTATTATCTACAGTATTCAGTGTATAAGTACCGCCGAATGTGACGGATGTAGCAAGAGTCTGCCAATCGTCATCATAGGGGTCTTTGTACTGAACATCGTAGCTGTAGCCCTTATCATCAAGGCCCTTCCAGTAATCTGTTTCAAACACGAAGGTTGCTTCGTCCTGAGTCATAACACGCTGATTCGGTGCCTGCGTCATGGACATGGGGCGCTCTTCGATTTGAATGATACCGGAAGCTTCCGGAGTGATTACGCCGGGGTCGATGGTGGAATAAGTCTTACCCTCAACCTCGTAGTCTGTACGAAGCTGAATAGCGTTTCCTGTATATGCCAGCATTTGCAGCTGTACATCCACGGAACTGTGCGGGTAATTGTATACACCATCATTGCCGTCATGGAATACCGGCGTTTTGATGATACCTGTTACGGCACCATCTTCGGTAGTGAACTGACCGTAATGACCAATCTTGACCCAGTCGCTCAGAGCATTACTGGTATTGCGCAGGTCAACCACGCGGTAATACCATGTTACGGATTCATTGCTGATGGGCTGATTGTAGATGATACCGGAACCTTCGAGAACCTTGGTGGTCTCGCCTTCCCAGTAACGGTAGTTCTCAATAGGTGTTGCTTCGATTGTCAGCAGTTCCAGAGGAACCGTTTCGCAGTCGTTCCAGAAATGAGGAGGAACCTTTGCAACGATAGGACCGTATTTGGTGACCTCATTGCCAGCCTTGTCATATACGCGGGCACGAAGAATCGTCTTACCACCTACATAGATACAGGGCAGGTTAGAAATACAATACTGGTCTACGTTGTTGACTACACAGCTGAAATCGTCGCCCGGCTGTAATAGTGCCGTGTTATCCTCGTACCGGATATGAACGGTATATCCCTCGTGAACCTGACCATCGTTGAACAACTTTGCGTCGCTCAGTTTGCCGTAGATACGAGCGATACCGGTGGTACGAACGGACGGAGAGCTGTTACCGCTGTCTTTAAAGACAGTGTCCCAACCTTTCAGTCTGTCAGTACCAAGGTTCCAGTCGTTGCCGTCTCCGGTACGGTATGCACCCAAATCACCGGTGGTGTTATCGAACAGAGCACCGTCTTTGGGGACTTTTACATCGAAGTATTTGCTGTTCCAGTGACCTGTGAAGTTCTTGATGGGCTTCCAAGTCGTGGAATCAAAGCCCAGCTTCGTCAGGTCGAGGTCTTCCATCAGTTCGTAGCAATCGCTCAGAGGATACCAGTAGCTGCCGCCGTTAGCGAGAGCTGTCAGAATCTTCTTGGCGTTTGCTGCATTGACACGATGGACGAAGTGCGTCATCTGCTGGTCGGCTTGGTCAGCGGCGCAGACTTCGCACTGCTTGCGCTGAGAAATCCACATCAGGGTGTTGACGCAAAGCTGCATCTCTTCGGTTGTTGCAGCGTTCAACTTATGGCCACCAATCGTTTCAATCGGCAAGTGACCAATCTGGTTCATAACAAAGTTGCCGGAACCAGCCAGATAGAAGTTGTTGGTGCCGCTGCGTCCATCGACGGTAGGCTCATACAGCTTACCAAGTCCAGCATTTGTGAAATCGGATGCGCAGCCGTTGTACTGAACCCAGATATCGTCGAACGCGACCTGACCATTACTGTGTGTCAGAGCGGCAGGAATTGTCTGCCCCACACTGAACTTATAAGGCCAGTTAGTCGGTGTACGGTGTTTGATGTCAGGATTAACCATCGCTTCTTCGTACGTGAAGCCGCCATTAGAGCGGATGCGAAGGCTACGACCACCATAGATTGTCGTCTTCAAGAACGGTCCATGCGAACCACCGGAAGACATGATAGCGGAAGGCACAGTCAGCGGGTCAACAATCCAGCCGAAATACGCTTCATCGCTTGCGGAGTAATAGCCGGAACCGACGAGGGTGTTGGAATTGTTTTCGCCCATCAGAGCATTCATGTTCCAGTGGCCGCCGCTGACAGTCCAGCTGTTTACACTGTAATAGCGGGTTGCGGTGTCGTTCGGGTCAATCTTTCTTTCATCGTATACGTTGTTCGGATAACCTGCGCCACCACCGTATGCATCGAACCAGGCACCGGCATAGGCGTACATGGTATCGTGACCAATACCAAAGCCGTAACCATTACCGATATAGTTCTTCAAAGCATAATATGCTTTACCAGACAAATCCGGTTCAGAGTAGTAGCAAGTGCCATAATATACCGAATCTACGCGATAATTTCCCTCTGCATCCTTTAAATAACGGTCAGGGTCAGTGTTAAAAACGTTGCACGAAACCGTATTCAAAGTGATGTGAGCCATACCGTTCTGAGCGTAGCCATTACTGGTAGCCTGTTGTACGTAAGACTTAATTGTCAGAGGCAGCGTCACGCCGTTTTCTTCAACGGTATAGCAGAACAAGACCTGAACAGCATCCTTATAGGATGTGCCGCGTCCAGATGCAGGGATAGAAACTGCTGCACCAGTAGCAGTGTTACCTACGATATTGCTGTTGTGATAACGGAAGTAAACTGTTTTGCCGTACCACTCGGAGTTGATTTCAAGTTTTCCGTCAGTTAATGTGAAAGAATTATATTTTCTTGTTGCACCTGTAGGAAGACCGTCAGAATTCAATTCGTTTGCGGTAAAATACGAACGAAAACCGTTGCTACTAATGCCAGACCAATACATATCAGCCTGCTGAGGAGTAACTTTTCCCTCTGCGAGCCAACCGCCTTTGCCATCTTGGCCATATAGCTTTGCATACATATCGGCGGTCAGGTATTCCATACCAGCAGACAAACCGGTCACCCACTGAGGGTTAGTCTGGCTATCAAGCTGCACACCTGCCGCATAGGTAGCAATACCGGAGAGAGCAAGACGCTGCTTTAACTTGTCTTCTACAGACAAATCATCATACGGGTCGCCCTCTGCTTCTTCCATGGACGGAATATTGACAGTGATTTCTGTCGTGATGGTATTGTCAAGTGTATCATCGGTGAGTTTGCTTTCATCTGCACCGTTTGCAATCAGTTCTTCTTTGGCGGCAGCAATATAGTTGTCGTCATCGATAGTGATTACACAGCGGTAAGTGGTGTAAGCATCATACTCATCGATGATATGAGTGTAGGTATCAGAAGTCGCTCCCTCAATAGCTTCCCAGCCATTGGCCGTAAGAGTATCCTGACTCTCCTCGCTTTGTTCGGTTTCTGCCGACTGCGCGGCAACATCATTTGTCGTGCTCTCGGTAAAAACAAATTCATTGTTCTCGTTCAGCGTTGCAGTGGCATGCTCGTTATCCTTGTCAGCGGAAATAACGATATTACCGTCTACGTTTGCTGCGGTGATTTCGAATCCTTCCAGCGCATAGTTGCGAGTATTGAATTCGATGTTGATGTTGCTGGCGTCTGCTCCGATTGCAGCCATTGCATCGGCAACTGCACGATATAACTCGATACCGGACCAAGTGGCGTCCGGATTGTCTGCCAATGTCTCGGCGGGAGTTTTATCCTCGTTCAGATAACCGTATGTGGTAGGCTCTGCATCACTGTAATCGTACTCCATCACATCCATATCGTAATCGGTATCCTGAGACTCAATGAACCTCTTATACCACTGATAATGGAGATTGACATCATTACGATTCACATGGGCATTGAAAGTGACCTCATCGCCAATCTCGGCTTCGACTTGACCTTCGGTCGCATCATCAGCCAAACTGACAGCCACGAAATCACTTTCATCAACGTCAGGAGTTTCCGTTGCTTCCGGAACTTCTGTAGGCTCAGGCGTAGCCGTAGCATCAGGAGTTTCGGTGGGTTCCGGAGTGGATGTTGGAACCTCGGTGGGCTCCGGAGTCGCCTCCGGTTCTGAGGAATCCGTTTCATCAGGCATTTCTGTGGGAACGGGTGTCCCAACAGGTTCGGTAATCTCTTCTTCAGACGAAGAAGAGCTGGCAGAGTCTAACGCTTCAACAGTCTCAGTAGAAGTGCTTTCGGATACGGCATCCGTAACAAGACTACTGTCAGCCGTGATGGGTTCTGCTGCATAAGCGATTGTGGAGCTAAATGTAGACATCGTCATCATGACTGCCAAAACTGCTGAAGCGACACGCTGCCATGTTTTGCCTTTTTGCATAGCGTTCTCCTTTCAAAATATTGCCAAGTTATACTTTTACGCAATCTTGTTCACATATCTGCACATACATTTACAAAATCGCATAATCAGCACACTTGGCGGTATCTATATTATGCCACAAATAAACGCAATAGTCAATCAAAAATGTAAAAAATAATAATATAAAAAACAAAGGGGCGCATGCGTTAACATGCGCCCCCAGTGGGGAAATAGTGGAAATGGCAAACACTATATACCCCATAATTATATTATACCACGCCTTGACGATGTAGTCAATCACCACTCTCCAGCAACATCATCTGTACCGCAAGAATTGTCCTGCGTCCAGTCAGTCTGGTCCGGGCTTACCCAATAGTCATTTGGATTGAGTCCACCAAGCGGGTCGTTCGAGTTGTTATTTCCTCCGCTCGGCTGAGAAGGTTCAGCAGGTGCAGGTGCAGGTGCAGGCTCAGGCACATAAGTGGGCGTGGAAGCGGAAGGAGCGGACGGTGCAGTGTAACTCGGCGTGGTTGCTGCACCTGCGGAACTGGTAGTTCCTCTATAGTTGGTTGCAGGCTTAGCTGCAGCCTTATTTACCGTGAGCGCATAATCGGCACTCACATCCCCATCAGACTCGCTGGTTGCCTTGATTGTGGCATTCCCAGCAGCCACTGCAGTTACCTTCCCATTGCTGTCTACCGTGGCAACCTTTTCGTCACTGGATGTCCAGTTGACGGTAGCGTTGGTTGCGTTGTCGGGAGTGACAGTAGCGGTAACGGTAACGCTGTTGCCAACGGTCAGGACACCTTCCGTCTTGCTCAAAGCAATCTGCTCGACCTTAGTGGTAACAGTGACCTTGGTCTCAGCACTCAGGCCATCAGGCACAACACCGAACGAAGAATCGGTAGTGCCTTCCAGCTCAGAGGCAGCTGCGTCGTCAGGGGCTTCGGAATCTGCTGCGGAATCAGCAACCTCTGCTTCGGAGGAAGCAACTTCATCCACAACAGACTTTGCTTCTGCATTCTCTGCAGTAGCGGGGATATCAGCAGTCACATAAGTGGTGATTACACACTCGCCATCGGCAACTGCGGTTACGACGCCGTTTTCATCAACGGTTGCAACGTTCTCATTGCTGGACTCGTATGCCAGCTTGACTTCGGTTGCATCCTCGGGCGTCATTTTGGCTCCAAGGGCTTTGCTGTTCTCGCCGTTGGTAACGAGCTCGATGGAATCGGGAGCCTCGACTCCGGTAGGGGTAATCACGACCTTTACATGGGTCGTGGAAGAAATATTGGCATCTGCAACGGATACCGTGACATCAGCCTCACCGGCACCGACTGCAGTTACCAGACCGGTCTCATCGACGGTTGCAACCGTTTCGTCGGAGGAGGACCAGGTGAGATTCAGTTTGGATGCTGCCTCTGCAATCTTTTCCTGCTCGGCCTTGTCGTCGGTGCCATACTCGATATTGAGCTGCTGGGTCTCACCCTTTTCCAGCACAATGTCGGTGGGCAGCCCCACTGAGGTGATATCGACGCCGCAGCCAACCAGACTGACGGCCATCGCGACTGCCATAATCAGGCACGCGATACGGGTAAATACCTTAACGGACATAGTCTTCATAGAGTTTCTCCTTTTTATGTAAATTGTATTTTTGGTTTCGAACATTTTTTGCCATGTGCGAACCTCCTTTATGTTTATGGAGGGCCTATCTCTTACCCTCTGTCTATATTATACCACATTTATACGAGATAGTCAACACATATACAATATGCCGAATGTAGTATACCCTTATTATACATTTTTAATTTTTATATGTCCATTGCTTGCGGTTACAATACTTCTACAAAATGCTTTTTTTGAATGGTGCGATTGTATCCGGAAAAAGCTGGCATATGATATCGTACATTATGATTGATATTTCCGACAGATTCATGTATGATAATAATACAAGAAAGCGTTAGAATAAGCTTGCTGCAAATCATATGCTACTGAGGAGGTGCTGGTATGGCGACCACATCTATTACAAAAGAGTTTTTTATAAAAGACCAAAAGGCATTTGAACACATGAAGCGAGATTTGGATAAGGAAGTACCCGTTCACAAAATGGTTGCTGAATCTGCCTCTCTGAAAAAGAGCAAAGAAAAATTAGCTACCTTTGTATTTCGCTAAGAACACCCCTTGCAAGGACATCTGAACATGGTCAGGTAGACCGGTTGAGATGTCCTCGCTTCTTTTTGGTGAGATAGATGAGGATACTGAAGCATTCTCGCATTATTCTACATTTTTCTTTTCTTCCAAATGATATGATTATGCTCAGAAAAGGGGTTGATAATATATGCCGCGAGGAAAACGCACTGTTGTATCCGTGGAAGACCGTATCCAGTCCACCTGTGCTGAGATTGAATCTTTACAGGAGAGAATCCGCAGCAAGAAGGAAGAGCTCAAAAGCTTAAAGGCCGAAAAAGAAAAGTCGGATGCCGCCCGTATCATTGCAGCGGTTCAGGAAAGTGGGAAAAGCGTGGACGAGGTCCTGACGCTTCTGTCCCCCGCCGAAACATCCTGAAAAACAAAAGCCTCCTCATACAAAGAGGAGGCAATTTTTTTGTTGGCTTCGTAGATTGACTGAAACGAATAAAGCTGATATAATATAAGAAATTCGTATTTGTCTGATGAAAGCATCATTCGAGAGCCGATGCCTTTATCAATTTCATTTCTTGGCAAAAGAAATGACCACCAAGCGCGGTAACACTTGATGGTCGATGATTTTGAGAGATTTGAGATAAAGCAAATATGAAGTTGCACCCACAATTCACTTAACAAGGCTCTCAATGATACAAGAGGCATCTTACGAGGCATCTTGCGAGGCATCTCTGTCTCAACTACTATTATTATTATACCAAAATATTATCATTATGTCAACATTCTGGCATCAAAAATGATTGATTATTTTAAAATAATGTGGTATAGCAATAATAGTACAGAAAGTCAAAGAGCCTTGTATTGCCCACCATGGGGCAAAATAAGGCTCTTTTATTTTATGTCGCGAGGTTTTTCCATGACAAAAACAATTCCCCAAACACCGCAAGGTAAAACCCCTGCGGCACCTCAGAAGCGGAGAAGAGAGAAATTTTATCGCATGAAGTTTATTGATTCTTCGGATGTCATTTGCATCGCGAATAATTTTTACTCCTGCAACGAACTTTCCGCGCATTCGAATCGTGACCGTTCTGCCTTCATTCAGATTTGGATGATGGAGTCTGGTCGTAAACCGCATCTCGTCTGGACAGGATATCCGCGTGACCTTGAGACGTTTATGAAAACGAAGTTCAAGGCTGTCCTGAAATACAACTACTACATCACCAAGAATACCTTTTGCCGTCCCGCTCGTACGGAAAGCAATATCTTTACCTACAACAACATCGTTATTGATATTGATGACCACGAGTCCAGCAGCGGAATGGTTGCTTGGGAAAAAGATGTTCTGAAAACCGAACTGCTTTATGCTGCAGAAGGAGAACTCCTTGATGTGGAAATTCCTCCCATCTCTGCTATCGTGGATACGGGTCGTGGCTTGCAGGTATGGTACTCCTTTGACGGCATCGCAGCTAAGAACAAGAAGGCGTATCGTCTGGTAACGGAAGCCATCATCGATAAGGTCCAGCAAGTCTGTGAGAAAATTCATGATGAGCACCCTGAATTTGTGATGAAGGTGGATGTTGCTGCCAGCAAGAATGCAGCAGGTCTTGTTCGTCTGCCGGGAACCACCAATGCGAAGACCAAGAATGTCTCTGAGATTGTCTATTTCAATGAGGAGATGAAAACCCGTAAGTTCTTTGGTCAGGATGGCTTGTCTTCTGTGCTTTCCTTCTCCGCATTGTCTGCGCCTGACTCCACCATCAAAGCGGGCAAGAAGAAAAAGAATAAAGTACCCGTGACGAAGGACGGTAAGCCTGTGCCTACCTGTGTCGTGGCAGATGCTCTGGAACGGTTGTTTGAACTGCGCGACTACAGCAAGGTCCCCGCAACCGGGATTCGCGACCTGCTCCTGTACATCTACTTCAATACGATTTTCCAGCATCGTGGTCCTGCGATTGCGATGAAGAAAACCATCTGGCTGAATTCTAAGTTTGCAAATCCCCTGTCGGAAACAGAACTGGACAATGCTGTTGGACATATCTCATCCAAGCTGAGCGAAGTCGTTTGCACGGATGGAACGACCTCGTATGTGCCGGGTTACATTCTCCCTTACAGCTACATCATTGAGACCCTGCAGATTACCGCTGCGGAACTCAAACAAATTAAGCTGACTGTTCCCAAAGCAATCGCCAAGAATACCACCAAGAAAAAGAACGTCCGCGCAGTGAAGGAAAAGAATCTTCTTGAAGAGCGCAACGCTGTTCGTATCATGCACATCAACAATCCGGAACTCTCTATCACTGAGTTGGCAGCACGCTTCCATCGTACCAGAAAATGGGCTTCCAGTTGCGTGAACTCCGCATTCGAAGGAATCATGGCTGGCGCTGTGTATGTACGCGGCCGCATCAGTAAAATGTCTTCAATTCCTGAACTTGCTCAGAAAGCTGTCACGACTGTCAAAGAGAGTGTTGAGAAAGTCAAGGAAGCAGTAGCACCGCGTTCAATGGATTCACCGGATGTGACGATACGTTATGTGAAGCTTCCAATTCTGATTCCACCTGTCTGGTTTGATGACCACAATGTGCAGGTCTGCGTTCTCTGAGTTTTTGGGTTAAGCGTTTCATCGTTCGAAATCCCTCTACACTTTTTAGTTTTTGACTGAATTTGAATATTGTGCTTGAGTGTAACCGCACGAAGCCTATTATATGTTTTTTAGGTGCGCAGCAGCGCGGCGTTTACGCCAGCGCGTTCCTGAGCACCGTCGCTGCCTCGATTCGGTGCAACGAGCAGCAGCCGAACCTCGCGAACGAGGTGGCATGCGTCGCTTTTAAGAAACGGATTTCTTAAGAGTATTCCTCCTTAACAGCAGTAGTTGCATATAAAAAACAACTCTCCCCTCTTAAGGAGATTCAACTCTTTTAGAGAAACAGCACACTTCAGAACGCACAAGCTTTCAGTGTAGCAGCAGTTCTTCAGAGCAGCTCAAGCGTAAAAACCCAACAGCATTGCAACAGTTTCAGAACGCATCGCAATGTGCAAGGGACGTTCTTCTTCGGCCAAAGTTCTTCATGGCAGCCACTTCTGTATGGGTTACGAGAAGCTGTCCGATAGCAGTGCTCAGAAAAGCCATACCCAGACGAGCGATTGACCAACAGAACAAAATGTGGTATAATATAAATAACAGTGAAAGGAGCGTTCTATGACAAAAGACAATGCCGACTACGGTTTGTATGTGCATTATGTCCGGTCTGCGATTCCTAAATGTCATGGTTATCAGGAGCTTCACGCCCATAGCGAAGCATCGTTTCGTGATGCAGTAAATAAAGTGGATGACTTTGTGGAAACAGCGAAGGGATACGGCAGACAAGCATTTGCTATAACAGACCACGGGAACCAGATGCGATTGTATCAGGGTATCAAAGCAAGAACGAAGGACGAGAAAAAGAACCTCGAAGCCGTATTGCAAGAAGCGAATGTCCCTGAGGATGAAATCCATAAGATTCTCAAATCGATTGGTGATACAGACAGTATCCGCTATCCAACCGATAAGATGTGGCCTTATGTGAAGAAATACTGCAAGCTGTTCTTAAAAGCAGCAGAGAAGAGTATCCAGTTTGTGCCGGGTATGGAAGCCTATTTCCAGCCGGAAAAGGTCGAGGGGAATCGTGATTCATTCCACCTGATTCTCTACGCAAAGGATTGGAACGGACAGAAAACCCTGTTCAAACTCGAAAACCTTGCACAGCTGAATAAGAGCCCCAAAGGTAAATGGAACGGTCAGGAAACAGGCGGATTGCCACGTATGACATGGGCTGACTTGGAACGCTTCGTGGGTCCCGGAACAGAAGGACACGGACATTTGATTGCGACGAGCGCCTGTGTTGGTGGGTATATCCCCTACTTGATTCTTCGTCCATGGTATATTGCCGATAAGCAGCACGCGATTTCGATGGCGCTGGCAAAACTTGGTGATGCTTACACGGAAGAAGATGTCAAGCAGGCAGAACAAGACCTTGTGGATGCAAAGGAAAAGGCAGCAAAGGCAAAAGCTGACCTGCGTGACCTGAAAAAACTGAGCGGAAAAGACTACGAAAAGAAAAAAGCTCAGCTTGAAAAGAAAATTGAAAAGCTGAAAGCTGTTGTCGGTGACTTTGAAGACGGAACTGAACAGTCAGCAGTTCTGGACGAGAACATCGATGAAAACGATAAGAATGCAAAAAAGCGGGCTGACCTGAAAAAAGCGGTAATTACTTTAAGGGCGGTTATCGAAGAACAGGAAAAAGCAGAGCAACTCATTGCTCGTGAAGCAGAAATCAAGGCAGAAGCAGAACAAGCGCCGAAACGCCTTGCCTGTGCAAAAGAACGGTTAGCTGAGGTCGAAAAAGGTGCGCGGCCCTATATCAAGCAGATGGGAAAGTACCGTGCATTGGAAGCTGAAAAAGTCGACTCAGAACAGGCATATCAGGATGCTGTGGCGGCAGCAAAACGGATGGAATCCATCTTTGGTCATGAAAACTTCTACATCGAATTGCAGAACCATGGTATTGCGTCAGAAGACTACGCACGACCCTATCTGTATCGCTTAATCAAAGAAACCGGGATTGAGCCGACAGTAGCCAATGATGTGCATTTCAAAACGAAAGATGATGTGCGAAAACGGAATCTGATTGCATCGCTTCGGTTTAATACACCGTTGGCAGAAAAGGAAACCGAAGAAGGACTGACAGAACTATACTTCAAATCTGATGAGGAAATGAAGGCGCTGGCAAAGCCTGATGATGCGATTTGGCAAAGGGGCATGGAGAACACAGCCGTGATTGCTAAAAGCTGTAATGTGTATTACAGCTACGGAATGCACTTGCCTGAGTTCGATGCTCATGCAGCAGGATGTGAGACAGCCCTCGAATACCTCGATAAGTTTTGCCGGAAAATGATTCCGCAGAAATATCCGAAACGCGATATGCCGGATGACAAGTACGCAGAGCTTATGAAAACGGTCGATGAGCGCTTGAAATACGAGCTGTCTGTCATTGAAAAGATGGGCTACAGCTCTTATATTGCAATCGTCCAAGACTTCATTTTCTACGGAAGAAAGATTGGTGGAGAAGCAGCAATCGGGCCGGGTCGTGGCTCAGCGGCTGGTTCTATCGTCTGCTATCTTGCAGACATTACCGACATTGACCCTCTTCGCTATGACTTGATTTTCGAACGATTTTTGAACCCGGAACGCGTATCGATGCCGGATATCGACACTGACCTCGCTCCGTTTGTGCGAGGGAAAGTTATCAATTATGTCGCAAACAAATACGCGTACAAAGACCCCTACCCTGTCGATGAACTCCGCAGTACCGTCTGCAACATCGTCACGGAGGGAAAACTTGCCGCAAAAGCTGCTGTAAGAAATGTTGCCCGTATCACGGACGTTCCGCTGGATACTGCCGACATGGTAGCGAAAATGATTCCGGCAAAGCCGAAAATGACCATCAAGAAGGCAATGGAAGAAAATCCTGACCTTGCGACACAATACAAAAACAATCTTACGGTAAAGCATCTGCTGGACGATGCCATGCTTGTAGAAGGTATTCCTGTTCAGACCGGTGTTCACGCCGCTGGTGTTATCATCGCAGATAAACCTGTCTCTGAATATGCTCCCCTGCTTTGGAATGACGAAAAGAATTGCTGGGTCATTGAGAGCGATATGGTTGAGTGCGAGAAAACCCTCGGATTGCTGAAAATGGATTTCCTTGGTCTTGAAAACTTGGATATCTTGAACCTTGCTCTCAAATACATCAAGACGACCAAAAAGGTTGCTGTTCATTTTCACGACATCAACAAAGCGGATGACTTGAATGTTATAAGAGATATCTATGCCTGTGGTCGTACGAATGGTGTTTTCCAGTTCGAAAGCGATGGTATTAAGAAAGCACTTACGGGATTCAATCCGACTTCGATTGACGATGTGATTCTTATGAACGCTGCATATCGTCCCGGTCCGATGGATTCTATTCCTGAAATCACAGAAGTCAAGAACGGAACGGAAAAGCCGAACTATATCATTCCGCAGATGGAACAGATTCTTGGCAAGACCTATGGCAGCGCTATTTATCAGGAACAAATCATGCAGTTGTTCCAGCTTGTCGGGTTTAGTCTTGGTGAGGCTGATGTGATACGTAGAGCCATGTCCAAGAAACACCTTGATGAAATCGAGGCCGCAAAAGATAAATTTGTGTCCGGCATGATTGAGCAAGGTGGTAAACCCGCTGATGTGGAGAAGTTCTGGATTCGTCTGCTTGCATTCGCTTCTTATGCATTCAATAAAAGCCATGCAGCAGCATACAGTATTGTCTCCTACTATACGGCATTTCTTAAATATTATTTCCCGTGCGAATATCTCTCTGCGCAGTTGAGTTATACGCCGGAAAAATTGAAGCTGTTTCTGTCTGACCTGAAATATGCAGGACTTACACTCCTTCAACCCGATATCAATTCCGGTGTTCCGAACTTTGCTCCGATGCCGGGAAACAACAAGCAGATTCGTTTTGGTATCAAGGCCATAAAAGGTGTTTCTGCAGCAGCACAAATCATTTACGATTTGCTGGATACGAAAAAATCTAACCCTAACGCACATCATCTTGGCCCCTGTAAAGACTATAAAGATTTCATTGTTCGTTCTATTGTATATGGCGTAGATATGGGTGTATGTACCGCTCTGGTTCGCGCCGGTGCATTGGATTGCCTTATGCAGGACGGCGAGACACGCAGACAATTTGACGAAGCACTTGCTCCTGCTTGCGAAAGCTGTAAAAAGGCAATGAAATCTGCCATAAAAGAGGACGAAACTCTTGCGGGAGATAATCTTTATCGTCATCTTATGGATAGTTGGGGATTGCCGGATGAATGTATCCAGCAAAAAGAAGAATACGACATTGACACAAAACTCGGATACGAACTCGAACTGTTAGGGGCTTATGTCTCCGGCACACCTGTTCAGCCTTATTTGTCTGTTATTACAAAATCCGCAAATAGAGACAGAGCAATCGGTGAACTTACCCTCAATGACAGGGGCAGAACGGACATCGCAGGGCGTATCCGCGACTTCAAAATCATTTACAGAAAATCAGACCACGCTCCTATGGCAAAATTCATGCTGGATGACGAAACGGATTCCATTTCGTGTGTTGCCTTTACGGGAGCATATGCGACATTCGGATATCTGCTGAAAGACGGCGCGGTTGTATCACTCAGTGGAACTCCTAAATTCGAAACCAACGATGATGGTGATACTATCGTTCGCAAAGAATATCGCGTGAAGACTGTTAAAAATCTCCTTTCTGAATAAAAAAAGACCGTTCCTCTTTTCGAGGAACGGTCTTTGCTTTATGCGCTTCTATAAGTTACTGCGCCTGCGTGTCAGAGGGCTGCTGGGACTGCTGCGTGGCAGTTTCCTGCACAGGAGCCTGATAGGTAGGCTGAGGATTTACAGGCTGCTGAGGCTGCGCATTGGGGTTCTGGTAGCGCATATTGGGAGCCTGCTGAGGTTCCGCTGAGGGCTGAGTATAAGTAGTTTGAGTGCTCTTTTGTTCCGCTTTACGGTTATCGTATTTGACCTTAAGCTGCTCATAAGAGTAACCGTCCTGCGGAATGCCGAGGTACTGGTAGTTGCCCAAACCGAGAATCATGTTGAAGATGGGGCTGACGAGAACCAGACCAATCGTGAAACCAATACCCTGACCAAAAGCAACCGCTTTCTTGTACTGGGTGATGACGTTAATGACTACACCGGCAATGACGAGCAGTGTGCCGAGTAGCGGGATAAAGCCGAGCAGGCCCAGAACGAGCGGGACCAAAAAGAGCCAGCCGTTGCCCCAATAAATCTTGAACGCAATGTAAGACTTATAGAACGGAACGATGGATGCCCAACCCGGCTGGTTGGCTTTCGTGAAGATTTTCCAGTTCGCGACGATGTTGATGACGAAGAATGCCAGAACGAGCAGCCAGATGGTACTAAAAATACCGAGAATGGCATTCAGAGCCGCAGTTTCTGCTGAATACATACATATTCCTCCTTCTTGTATGTAGGTGAAAAAATGCTGAAACCAAACAGTTTCAGCCCGTTTTGTGACTCAAGTATATTTACTTTGCAGCAAACAGCAAGAAAAATTGCGCAAAAAAAGAAGCTGCTCCCCACAAGCAGCTCCTTTCCCAAAACAATTTCGTTAGAAATAGTCTTGTATTTATAATAACAGCATTAACAGTATGCTGATTTATGCCATGAATGGCTCATAATGGTCTCTATACATAGACCTTGTATTTACGCCTCTCAAATAGGCTCAGTATACTGGCTCAGAACCAGCCAGTGCCGTCATCGACATCCTGCTTGGCCTCGACTTCGCCGGGGCAAATCCAGTAAACCGTGCCAGACACGGTCTGGAGTAGGATGCCATCGACAATGCGTTGAGGAATATTAGAAGTACGCTTATCTTTCAAAGCCTTTCTAAGTTCCGAATACGGCATGTCAGGGATGATACCCTTGCAGGAACGGACGCGCTGAACTTTGCTTCCGGAAAAGCCCTTCTCGACATAGTCATCATCATCACCAACAATGGTGTTGATTCGGCCGATGTTGTCAATACCAACGAAGGCATTGAAGAACATGGCTTTATGACCAGCGCTGGAACCTCCGACGACAATTGTCTCGCCGTTGATTTCTTTGTGTACGGCGTCGCGGTAAATCGCAACAGCCGAGCCAAGGAAACCGGGAGTCAGAAGGTCTTCCAGAGTATAGGAAGCCTTTGCTGCAAGCTTCCAATCCTCGATGTAAGCGCCAACAGCGTTTGCAGTGGAACGGAAACCGGTGTAGGAAACGGGAATAGAATTAGTAGACATAAAAATACCTCTTTCTTATTTTATTTAAAGATAGTTTTTATGTATCCTCGGCCAAATCACTTCGACCAATCTCACCCGTGGAAGGTGATTAAATACTCAAAAAACAAAAAAGCCGCAATCTCAGTAGAGATAGCGACTTAGTCGATTTATATAACCAATTTAGACGTATGTGGGGTACGTCGAAACTTTTTATTTATGAGTATAATTTAATGATATTAACTTTGCAGCAATTAGCAAGTATTTTTTAGAAAAAACAGCCGCCCCATTTCAGGAGCGGCTGAGGTTATTTATCGAACGCTAATCGGGAAAACTGCGTAGAAGTTATGATAGCACTCGTAGTTATCCGGCTCGGCTTCACCGACACAATAAAGCGGTGCCTCATCAAAAGCGGTACAGTCATCTGCCGTGATGGGCTCGGTGTCACCATGGTCTACGCCATTCGCCTTATCCTCGGCAAACGCAGCATTAGCTGCCTTGATGGCATTATCCAAAGAGAAGAACGCCTTTTCCAGAATGGAAACAGAGTCGAACTCACTGATATTCTCGTTGGAGTAGTGGTTCACCACGACATAAGCTGCTTTTGCGGCCTTGTTCTTAGCCTCTTCGGCCTTTTCGTCAACTTCCGCATAACAGAACATGCGGCCCTCATCAGGATTGCGGCGATAATGCTCACAATCAGCACATTTGATATTCTTATTGCAGATATAACCCATATTATTTCTCCTCTCTTATGCGAAAAAAGTCCAATCATCATCATCAACATCGTCACAATGACTGTTGATGTAATCCAGATGTGCGAGCAAATCAGCGTAATACTTTTCCAATGCCGGGTCATAATCTGCATCAATACCGATGATGTACTCCATCATCTTGCGGTCAGCCATCTCGATACGACGGCGCTCAGAAACGGTCTTATAGGAATAACTGTTGCTTTTGCGTTTTGCAACGCAACGATTACGCCATTCCTCGCACTGAGCGTGCCCGTTGTAATAGCTTTTACCGAGCTTGGAAAGCATCTTGCCGTCAGCGATAAAACCGTATTTGTCACGAAGAACGCGGCTGCGGCGTTTCTTACTGCGGAACGCCTCTTTCCGGCGCTTGCTCCCGGCAGTCTTACGGCTCAGATACTGGTTTACGGCGATGTTGTAAGTATCCTCATAAATTTCAATGTTCATATGTTATGCTCCTTCTCGGCAATCCTTGCAACGATTGTTTTCGTAGGCGAACAGCAGTCCGAACTCATTGATGACAGACCAGCAATATTCGCTGGGGTCAATCAGGCGATAACCGTAAATGGGCCACCACGCATCGTCGTAGCCAATAGTATCGTACACAGACACTTCCTTACGCGAGACGGTCTTGATACCGGAGATATAAGCAATAAGCTTCAACTCTTTCAAAGAAAGCCCGTCAAGCATTTCGTGGCCGTAAGCGTACGCCTCATCGACGTATTTGCTGTTGCCACCCCAATAGAAGAAATAGAAGAAATGCTGCGCCTTAAGAATGGCCTCAGTCAGTTCGTTGCGATAAGCAGCTTCTTCATCCGTAACATAATACGGGCGAGTAGTAGCTGCATCATCGATGCAGAGGATGTATTCCATCAGCTTACAGTTTGCTTCATCAATGGAACGCTGTGCGTTGCGGTTGATGGCAGGATGGACGAGCTTTTCGTTGCGCTGCTGCTTGTACTGGCAGTGCTTGGCGTGACGCTTTGCGCGAGAGAAGTCCTGCTTACGAGATTTGCTGGTATGAGATTTCTTGCGGGTCTTTGCGTTGCGCTCTGCGTCAACACACTCCAGAGCCTTGGAAATCATGTCGTTCAGGGAAATAATAGAGTTCATCATAATTTTTTCTCTCCTTTTTGATTGTTCATTGCAAACAAAATACCGCCACCTCTTATGAGATAGCGGTATATCGATTTTGAATTTTGCTTGTGCTTTTTATTTTTAGGATACTCTAAGTATATTTACTTTGCAGCAAAAATCAAATCACTTATAGAACTGGGCAATTTTCTTTGCGAGATAGACCTGTCCCTTAGGCGTGATAAGGGTCTTGTGCGATGTGCGAGCACTGTTCCCGATATAGTACACGCTCTCGATGGTCTTAAACAGACCGAGCTGATTCTTATCGGCGTACTTTTGATACGGCATATTGTTGCTGTCGAGATACTTCTGTTCGCGGAGCCATGCGAAGAGTCTATTGCGGCCGATGCTAATCTTGTTGTTGCTCAGATACTTTGCAAACTCACCAATCTCAATGCAGTTGGTAGCTGCCGTGACGGCGTGATGGAAGTCTACGCTTTCCTTCTGAACACCAATGATTTTATCCTGACGCTTAACTGCTTCCAAAGATGTGACAAGCAGCTCTTTTGTTTTCTCATCCGTGTTAGGAAGCCACTCATTCACAAAAACGACCGGGTCATTGACATAGCCGCCAGTTGCACGAATTGTCGGCAGCAACTCATCGAAAACCCATTTCTCGAACATTTCTGCGTCTGGTTTGTGGGAACTGCAAATCAGACGATACACATTGCCCTCAGAGATAAACTTCATGATTCGTGGAACGCCATTGCAGTCAACATGGCTCGATGTGATGCCATCCTGACGGCAATGTAGGTTGAGCTCACGGGATACGTTTGCGTATCCCAATGCAGAGCAGATATCGTTGGCGCAGAAATAAAATTTATTATTGTCCTCGAAGATGCGCAGCTCGCCGAAAACTTCTGACAAAAAGACCTTCGGAATATGATGATACATACGATAATCCTCCAAATCATGACCTAACAAAACGTTATGTCACCCCTGTTTTTTGACGATGATACGATACTAAATTTTTGAAAAACTTTGCAAAACACTACGGAGGAACCACATCCTTTCAATTATTTGAACAAACAAAAATACCGCCACCTCTTATGAGATAGCGGTATATCGATTTTGAATTTTGTTTGTTTTTTATTTTTCGATGATTTCAGTATATCGACTTTGCAGCAAATAGCAAGACGGCTTTTGCGAATCACGGATGCAATGTCTGACAAACGCAGGATAGAAAATACAAAACATAAACATGAATGGGATAGAACCAATAGAATAGTTGCTTGCATCCTCTTCCCTTCTTCCCGTTATAAAGGAGAAAGAAAACCACTGTGAAAACACTGAGCCACTGGCAATAGCTCAGGTCTGTAACAAGCTTACTCCATGTAAATGCAGGGTCGTTTGCAGACCATAACCATCCGCGAAACAGGACTTGCGTAGAAAGAGAAGCGATGATATAGGTGATGCATTGTAATTTCCGATTATCTTTAAATATATAAAGGGCAATACCAACAACAATGTATGGTAACCCGCCATCTGCCAGAGTACCCCAATTTGGGAGAAAAGAATGATTAGCTAAAACAAAAAAATGATGAAGGCTGTTTATCGAAATAAGCATTTCGGCGATACAGCCATACCAAAACGGAAGAAATACAGCAATAATTCCTTTTGCTGTTTGTCCTTCTTTTACCCAGTCTATTCCTTGCCAGATGATACAAAGGATAACGAGGTTTAAAAGGATGCCGTTGATGGGATAAAAGCCATCTCCACGAAGCAAAAGGCCATGATAAGCCATCAGATGGTAGATAATACCCATCCCGACTGCCATCATATAAACCCGTAGAAAATACTTTATTCGAGAACGAGTATGACTGAATCCTTCTACCATACAAAAAAGAAACAGGTATGCGGATAAACGCCCAATAACGAAGAAAACACCCGGCACTTTTCCGGTGAATTCAAAGAAATAATGAATATGGTCAATCAGCATGAAAAGCAATGCCAATAATTTGAGCTGTGTACCATCAAAGGATAGTCTTTTAGTCAACAAAATCATCTCCTAAACTCATTGTAATTACTATGCAGCAAGTGTGAAGTTGTTTGTGTGGTTTAAAAAGCAAAAACCGCCTGCCAAATGGCAGACGGTATGAGGTAGGTGTTAAGATTTGGGAGCGATGGCATTATTCTGGGCCAGCAGATAAACACAGTATTGGTTCATACTAACGCCTTCCCGTTTTGCGTTTTCTGCAAGTTGCTGATGCAAGCTCTTAGGCATGCGCAGACGGCAATTTCCAGAATAGTCATCCAAAGAGTTTGGCTCGTGAATTTCTGTGCCACTTTCGAGGGCGGCTTCAATCCATGTGAGTTTCGCATCACTGGCATTTTCCAACGCTTCCTCCAACGTATCTGCACAGGTAATGCAACCTGGCAAATCGGGATAAGAAATTACATATCCACCCTCTTCTGAGTCAGGCGTAATTACCATTTTATAAGGAAGAGAGTTATAGTATTTAGCGTTCTTCATTGCTGAGCACCTCACTTTCTACCACTTGTTTGACCATCTCAACGTATACTCTCTTGATGGGTTCATGATTCGGAATCGTTATGGGCTGACAACCGGGTTTCCGAAAAGTGTAGTGGCTACTTCCGCTTCGGGGAGAATGCATCGTATACCCATAGCTTTCAAGAATTCTTCTCAGTTCATCAAACCGCATATCCTTCGAGAGGTTAAGTATTTTCTCTAGTAATTTATCCCATTTTGACATATCGTATTCCTTTACACCTATATTATACATGGTGCCGTATATGGTGTCAAGTTGGTTTATGCGACCTCATCCATCAGGACTTGCACTTCCTTTGTCCCGATTTTTGCAGGCGAAACCTCGGAATCGAAATACTCACCGTTGACGGAGATGATAATCTCCAAGATAGCATCGATACCCTTGTCGGTTTCCGTGGTTCCCCACGTCATAGCCGCATGAGAGGATGCCGAATCTGCGCAGCGCTTTTTGAACGCCGCGATAGCATCGTCAATGGTGTCGCTGTCGATTTCAGGTTCCGTCATGGTATAGGTGATTCGCTGAGACTGGCTCATGTCGATGCGCTCGATGGTAATATCACCGCAAATCGTATTCTTTGTCATGCTGATTTCTCCTTATTTGGTTATGTTTTAGATGTGGAAAATAGTCCATTCGCGGTTGGGATAATCATCGCAAAAGCTTGCAAAAGCGAGCGGCGCACCGCTGTCTTTGCTATCCTTATTCGAGTGTACGAAGACATTGTAGTCTTCCATATCCTCAACATCGTCGGCCGTGGCATCCTCGTCAAAGACATCATTGACGCTTTCCGCAATCAACTCTTTCATTTTCTCAAATGCCTCATCGAAACTGTCGTAGAAGCCCGTAAGCTCGATGCTTTCGTATTCCTCATAAGAGAGAAGGAAGAAAGGCTTGTCAGTCGTGACCTCAAAAACAGCCCATTCGACGCTTTCTTCGTCGTCTCCTTTCCAGAAGTCATAGGTAGCATGTACTCTGGGCTCGCTGTTGTCAGCAGGGCAGTTTTCATCGAAATCGAAAGAGAATCTGTAGCGCTCCTCATTCTCGTGCGTGATATCGGCACCGGTAAGACCTGTATGGTAGTTCTTGTTGATGCGCTGCGCTATGCTCTCCCTTACTGCTGCGGCCGCCTCTTCCAGCGTGTCCTTTTTGCAGATGAGGTTCGTGCAATCATAATGTTCACTCTTAATTACGATAAACATATCACATTCTCCTTTTAGCCTTTGTTGATGATGGCGTCGATAGCTGCAGAAATAGCTTCATTCTCTGCCAGAATCATTCTGCCCTGCAGATTGTTCCAATCGATGTGCTCCTTGACCTTGCGGACAAATTCTTCGTATGTTCCATTTTCGGTCATCCGCTTGATTTCCTCGTCATAAGCACCGCTCTCTTCAAGGACATACTTGATGTCGTCTTCGGGATTGACTTCTACGATAGGATAATCTGTACCGAGGTCATCGCTGTCGACATCGTTCAGATTCGTGATGAACCAGACATCCATAAAATCCGGTCCACAGATGCATTTGGAGTTAGCGCCTTCTTGGATGTCAATGGAATCTTCGTTATAATCACCGTAATGATTAACAACGGCATCCTCCACAGCATCGTCGCGTTCCTTGATAGCAGCTTCCAATGTCTGAAGCAGCTTGCTGCTAACAATATAGGAGGTGGATTCTTTGGACGTATAAACGTTTTGCAGTAAAAACATATTTCTTACTCCTTATTCTGAAATTTGTAGTTTGTTATTTGACCAGAAGGTCAATTGCAATGTAATTTTCCGGGCGCTTGCTGATGTCATCCAGAATTTCTCTGTTGGGGAATGTTTGTACATATCCGTCCTTGAACCCGAGCACAGAACTTTCTCCAGAGAATTCTCCCGCCAGAATATTCATGGCCGAAGAAAGGAACAGCGTTGAGCCTTTCCCATAAAGATTCTGTACCATATCCTGTGTCAGTGTATGAGAGTCTGCACCCGCAAGGCGAATGAGATTCCAAGCTGCATCCATTTGCATTTCATCGATGTGGGTGGCGAAGTCCTTCATCTTTTTCGTCTCAAAAGCACCAAAGATGATAATGTCTTCGTTGCTTACATCAGGAGCACCAGCATCGATGTAGTAGTCATGGGGAAGGGATTCAGAATCATTGATTGTGTCGCCGATTTTAGTCGCGAGAGCGGCGTAGAGCTCCTTTTTGATGATAAGGTATCGCTCATTGTGCAGGACCTCCATCATCCCATTTTCGGAGGAAAGCTTTTCAAAGATTTTCTCCATCATGTTTTCGGGGGTCGCGTCTGCGATGAAATCCAAAATACTTGCTTTCAGGCTTTTATCGTAAGGAACATCTTTTACGATTCTTCTAGCAATGCAATATAAGTAATCCTGAACATGGTCGTAAGAATCACTCCGACTATAAATGAACTTAATGTAATTACAATTCATCACTTTTCCGTATCGTGGGATATCCGTGCGACTCTTGATATTATCTCTATCGCAATTTTTGATTTTTGCAAAAAAAGACATCACTACAGAAAGTAGCGATGTCTCGATTTTGAATTGGGTTTTCGGTTTTTATTTTTTGGATAAATTCAGTATACTCACTTTGCAGCAAACTGCAACAAAAAGAGCCTGCTAAAACAGCAGACCCTTTTTGTGTTAATTTGGTTTGACGGCAAAAACGCAGTCACCATACCGGCTTATCATTGCTTCTTCGGCAATTGCAACGGTTCCGTATACGTTTGTGTAGTATAATTCTGTACGGAATAATTCTTGACAGAATTATTATTGTGGTTTATGCTATAGGTAGAAAAAGATGTAGGAGGGAGCTAGTATGTCATTTGTTGACAGAGAGATAGAGATATCCACATTGGAAGCCGCTTACAAAAATCCCGTTGCTTCTCTTTTTGTGGTATATGGTCGCCGCAGAGTCGGAAAGACCACTTTGCTCGCAGAATTTTGCAAAGGCAAACGTGCATTGTACTATTTGGCCACTGAGGAAAGCATACAGGCAAACTGTGCGGCTTTTCGTGAGATGGCCGCAGACTTTCTTCAAGATGAACTTTTGCGCAGCGCAGCAAATGCTGGCTGGGAAATGATTTTCAAAACATTGCTTGCACAGCCGAGTGAGGAAAAGCTGGTAATCATCATTGATGAATTTCAGTATCTTGGCAAAGCCGACAAAGCGTTCCCGTCAGTATTTCAGAAAATTTGGGATACCCAACTGAAGAATGAGAATGTGGAAATGATTCTCTGCGGGTCACTGGTTCATATGATGATGGAGCAGACCTTATCCTATTCCAGCCCTTTATACGGGCGCAGAACCGGGCAGATTAAGCTGAAACAAATTCCATATGCCTATTACAACCAATTTTTCCCGGAGATGTCTGAGCAAGAGCGCATTTTGTACTACGCCGTCACTGGTGGTATACCTAAATATATAGAGCTGTTTCATCATGGCAAGGGAATTTATGATGACATTCTCCAAAATGTTTTCACCCCGCAAAGTTTCCTGTACGAAGAACCAGAGTTTTTGCTTCGGCATGAGGTAAATGATATTGGAAGCTATTTCTCTATCATCCGTTCTGTAGCAGCAGGAAACTGTCGTCTGTCAGATATCGCGGCCTCGCTATCCATTCCGGTAACGAGTTTGCCGAAATCATTAAAGACCTTATGCGATTTAGACATTTTGGAGCGTGAGGTTCCCCCAACTGAAAAGAATGTCGAAACAAGCAAAAAGGGACAGTATCGTATCCGGGATAATTTCCTCGCCTTTTGGTTCCGCTTTGTATATCCCATGCGGTCTTTCATTGAAAGTGGTCACGCTGAAATCGCCATGAATAAACTGCGCAGCAGTTTTATTCCCAACCATGTCGGATATGTTTATGAAGACATTTGCCGCAGTAAAATGTGGGAACTGAATGCGCAAGGTAAGCTACCCTTTTTGTTCGACCGTGTTGGCCGTTGGTGGGGCGGCAAAGACACCGAGATTGACATTGTAGCTGTCGACACGAATGACCGCAGTAATATCCTGTTTGGCGAGTGCAAGTTCCACCAAAACACTCAGATGCAGCTATCTGAACTACGCCAGCTAAAGGCAAAGGCAGCCGCTGTCCAATGGGGAAAAGAAAGCCGTACAGAGTATTTTATCCTCTTCTGCATCAGTGGATACTCAGAAGAATTGCATCGTTTGGCAGAATCTGACCCGCATATCATACTGGGTTAATATGTCTTAATTGAAAAAAGCCGCCCACCAAAATTTGTCGTGGGCGGCTTTTTTAGTTGTTAGTTTTTAAAATCTGGATTCTTCCAGACCGTTTTCTTTCCGTAATGGATATCCGAAATGTACTTGAACGGAATCTTATCCCGGTTTTTAAGAAGAGCATCGTTTTCCTCTAAAAATTCCTCAATGCGTTCCTCTTCACTACGCGTAGCAATGTTCCATGTATCGAGATATCCATCATACATGGCATCCATATTGAAAATTCCGTCGACGGGGTACTTGACAGAGTCAATTTCTCCGTTGACGTCCAAGCCAAGGCGGACGTTCTTATAGTTCTTGATGCTGTCTGTCAAGGATTTGAATTTCCCTTCAGGAGTATCGGGATTGCTGTACTTTTTCACGTACTCTTCCGTTAACTCCTCCGTCATGGCCAATGTAATCCAGAACTTAAGGCTCGCTTCCTTGATTCTCTTCATCGTCCGTTCAGCCCAGCCGGTGGGATTAGCAAGATAATCCACTACCAGTTCATCTGCATTTGTGGATGTCAGGCCAAAGCAAGACCCATTTCCAATCTCATCGACAATGCTGTCAATAGGGCTGCGATAATTCTTATGCCCATTTATTATGCGACAGAAAGCGTTCTGTCGTGCTATCTTGTCGTAATAACCGCCCTTGAGAATTTTCTTCTTGTCTTCTTCCGTCACATTCTCTCGGAACATATCGAACAGCTTCTGTGCCATTTCCTCTATGACAGAATTCGAGGTAAAAGAAGAACGGCAGAAAATCGTTTTGAAGTCCTGTGTTTCATTGACGGTTTTGGCATTGTCGACAACGAGGCAAAGAAAGCGTATCTCCTGATTGAATGTTACGGGTTTCTTTTCCAAGGTTCCATAAAACCGCTGCCCGTACAGAACATCTACCTTGTGCTCACCATAGGCGAGCGGTATGCGCATAAAACGGTAGTAATACTCGGACAGCTCACCGGAATCAAGAATGATATTGCCTTCGAACGAAGGAACGCCGAAATCGAGGAGCGTTTTGAATCCCTCGCGGTTGATATTGTTTGCCATGATATTTTTCCTCCCAAATACTTACTTCGTTAAGCCCTCGAATTTCGGATTTTTCCAGAGCACATTCTTCATATCCGGAGTATAGATTTCTCGGATATATTTCACCGGAATACGGGTTGCGAACTCGACATTGTGTTTTGCCAAGAAGTTCTCGACCTTCTGTTTCTTAGAAGGACGCTTCTTAGCCACAAAAGTGCGGAGTGCCTCTTCGATGACAAGTGTATGGCTAGTCAAGTCACTTTCCACCGGATATTCCAGAGAAATTGTGTCTCCGTCAATTTCAATAAGAAGCTGAACATAATCGTGACCAGAAACGGAACGATACAGCTTCTTGTAGTATTCTTCTTTTGTTCCGGGTACGCTATAAGAAGCAATAAGCTTCTGTGCAAGTCTTTCGGAATTCAAAATATTCGCACCCATGGAAGAACTGAAAGGGTTGATTCCAATGCTTGGCAGCAGCTCATCAGCCTCATGAATTGAGCGTTCTGCCCATCCGGTAGGGTTGGCAAGATAGTCTACCAAGAACTTGTTGTATTTTGAGTACCATGGTTGAATACTTCTAAATATGGAGCAAACGATGACGCCATACACTTCATAGGGATTGTCATAATCTGGGTTGCCCTTGACTGCACGACAGAAGGCGATTCGATTTCCTTCGTAACGGCAGTACGCATCTTCTTTAGCCACTGGATTCATTTTGACAAGCTCATCGTAGAGCGCTTTTCCCATTGCACGAATTGCATCGGTGTCGTCACAATCCTTATCGAAAAACATGTTGGAAAAAACTTTGCTGTAGAAATGAACATCAGAAGAATCCACAACAAATCCAAGATAAGTTTTTTGCGTGTCCGGCGCAGACTTGTATTGGCAGCTCAACACATCTACCTTGTGTTCACCCTGCGTTAGCGGAGTAATAAAGAATGTATAGGGGCCTTTACTAATTTTGCTTTCCGAGACAACGATTCCTTCAAATTTTGAAGCGCCGGTTTTGAGAAGCTTTTTAAAATCTTTGATAGTGATGTTGTTCATGGCGAACTCCTTTTCTGTTGTTTTTTTGTTATTCTTCGTTCCAGAACGTTTGGTTCCCATAATAGACTGCTTTTACACAGTTAATAGGGATTTTGTCATTCTGTTGACATAACGGCGTGCCATTTGCTCGATAACCACAGCATCACGGCCCACGCTTGTGCTGAACGCCGGACTCTTATCATCAATATAGAACTTATCAATCATCTTGATAGCATAATCTGCCCAGTCTTCAGGAGATTCCAGATAATGAATGAAGATGTCAAAGCATGGCTGAGTATCCGATGCTCGCGGCATAGGTGCCTGAACAACTTCTGCCAGATATGTCAAAGCGCTCTCATAATTGTCATTCCCGCAGATAGCCCGCTGGAAAGCAATCTTTTGTGCGTTGGCAATATAGCAAGAGTTGTTTGCTTCCTCCTCCGTTTCAGGATTCATTTCGCACAGCTTTTCGTACAACAGTTGAGCCATCTTCAGATAAGTTTCCTTATCTGCATTCCCGGAATAATCGTCCGAGAACAGGTTGGCGTAATTGTGCGAATAGAAAGCTACATCACCTGCTTTAGAAACAAGGCCAAGATAAATAAGCTCCTTTCGATAATTCGGCAGTCCGTTGTGCCGGAACTTCTGTCCGTACAAAGCACATACCTTTTCACTGATGGGCATTTTCACAAAATGATAATGCCCTTTGTTCTTTCCTGAGTCAGAAATGATGTCGCCATCAACAATCTTAGCTCCGGTTTTGAGAAAGATACTGAAATTCTTTTTGGTAATCTTGCTGATAGTCATATGACACTTTCCTTTCGCAATAAAAAAACACCGCCACAAGAAATGGCGATGCAACGATTTTGAATTGTTTATGTTTTTTATTTTTTTGATATCACCAGTATACTTACTTTGCAGCAAACTGCAACAAAAAAAGCCACCCGCAACGAGTACGGATGGCAAATAGTATTAGTTGTTGGAGGTCTCCGTGAACGACTCAATGATTCTTCCGTTTCGTTTGACAGCAGAGTAAACGATATCTGCTACATAGTAAAATCCAGAAGTACCGCTTCCTCTTTTGTTGGC